>Ga0074197_1000078_pt1 | contig 162208 bp, 161 predicted proteins | sample EPASupsiteSAE305_FD_64526 | JGI IMG/M metagenome (GOLD analysis project Ga0074197, IMG submission 64526) | Bioremediated contaminated groundwater microbial communities from EPA Superfund site, New Mexico - SAE3-05 reassembly with SPADES | ecosystem: Environmental > Aquatic > Deep subsurface >... | reverse complement strand
ACAAGAAGTTGATACTGAGTGTAGATCTTTTTCGAATATTTACAGGAGTATGGAGTTATTCGTATTGCTTTCACGATCGAAATCGCTGCTCGGACAAACCTGATATTCCGGCTCGCCAATCTTTTAGTTGTCTCCTTGCTTTTTGAACACACATTCAGGTAAGGAGACGCTATACCTTTGATCTTCCGGTCATCAATACCGTCTGTTTTCGATAGGATTTCTACAGAGCACTTTTTTACATTTTCCTGCACGGCCCGGCCTGACCGGATCACCGTACCATGTACCGGATTGTCCCGGGTTATACGCTCTAATATGAAGACGGCAAATAATGAGACAATGCGCTGTACCGTGCTTGCCAGCGGGAGCAAAGGCAATTGTACTGTTATTGAAGGAACCTCGGGTGCGATCCTGATTGATGCCGGCCTGAGTACGAAGGAACTGCTGGCCCGGATGGCCGTGGCAAACATTGATCCGGATACTCTCGATGCGGTGCTGGTCACCCACGAGCACGGGGACCATGTAAAAGGGCTGGATGTGACCGCCCGTAAACTCGATCTTCCGGTCTATGCCACGGAAGGCACCCTTAACGATTTCCTGAACAACCGGCGCACATCCGTAAAACCCCTCAGTCACCACACCATCCGGTATGGCGAGGGATTCGGGATCGGAGATTTTTCCATCGAGCCGTTTGCTACCTCCCACGATGCGGCCGAGCCCTGCGGGTTTGTGATCCGGGAGGAGGACTGCTGTATCGGGTACTGCACGGATACCGGGATCATGACTGCGGGAATGCACGCACTGCTCAGGCAGTGTGATGGCCTTGTCCTTGAGAGCAACCACTGTCCGGATATGCTGGAAAACGGACCCTACCCGGAATACCTGAAACGCCGGATCCGTTCGAAACACGGACACCTCTCAAACCAGGCCGCAGCGGAATGCCTGCACGGGTTCGGAAAAGATGTCCCGCTCGTGATCCTTGCCCACTTGAGTGAAGTGAACAATACGCCCGAGAAAGCACGGGGGACTGCCCGCGACGGGCTCGGGCTCTTCTTCGCAGACGAGCGGGTTGTTGTCGCCACCCAGTGCGGTACGGCTTCCGGCTGCCCGGAGGAGATCCGGCTCTGAGAAGCCGGACGTCGTCAAAGCACAATATTAATCCACCCTCCCACGTAAGATCAGACACGAGAACCGCCATGCTCTTTATGGATTTTTGCCGGGTCTGCGAACGGCTGGAGAAGACCGCCGGCCGTCTCGATATGATTGCGATCATCAGCGAAGAGCTTCCCGGCCTTTCCAATGAGGAACTCCCTGTCTTTGTCCGGTTCGTGATGGGCCGGATCTTTCCGGACTGGAGCCCGAAGAAACTCGGGATCGGGCCCAACCTCCTGTACGAGGCGGTCGGGCATGTTGCCGGTGTACCCAAGGACCGGGTAGTAGGCAAGATCAATACAACAGGTGACGTGGGAGAAGCAGTCGAGGAACTCCTTTCCACCAAGTCCCAGACAACCTTCTTCCACGAGGATCTTGAGCTCGTCCCGGTCTATACCTCCCTCACGGGCATTGCTGATCAGGAGGGGAAGAAGTCCCAGCGGGAGAAGATGCTCGTGGCCCGGCAGCTGCTCGGGAACGCCCAGCCGCTTGAGGGACGCTACCTCTCCCGGATCATGCTCGAAGAACTCCGGATCGGGGTCGGGGAAGGGAGTGTACGCGAGGCAATTGCGAAGGCCTTTGGTGTCGACGCGAAGCTTGTTGAGCACGCCCAGCAGGCCCTCAACGATATGGGAGAAGTGGCCCGGCTTGCAAAGATCGGCCCGGACGCCCTTGCCGATGTGCGTATCACACCGTTCCACCCGGTGCGGATGATGCTTGCCCAGCAGGGTGCGATTGCCGATATGATCGCGGAACACGGGGAGATTGCCGCCGAGTTCAAGTACGACGGTTCCCGCTTCCAGTTCCATAAGGAAGGGGGAAAGACCCGCATGTACTCCCGCCGGCTCGAAGAGGTTACGACAGCTCTTCCGGATGTGATCCAGCAGTTGATGGCGGCAACCGATCACGATGTGATCCTTGACGGGGAGGTGATCGCGGTAAAAGACAATAAGCCGATGCCATTCCAGTCAGTCTTGCGCCGTCTCCGCCGCAAGCATGATATTGCCGGGGCGCAGGAAGCGATCGAGATGGTGCCCAACATCTTCGACATCCTCTGGCTTGACGGCAAGACCTTGATCGATCTGCCCTTTTCAGAGCGAAGGGCAATTCTCGAACGCGTGGTGACACAGTATGTTGCCCCGCAGGTGGTCAGCAGCGATCCAGAAGAGATAGAGAAGACCTACGAAGACGCCCTTGCAGCCGGCCACGAAGGAATCATGATCAAGGTGCCCGCATCCCCCTACTCCCCCGGCCAGCGCGGGAAGAACTGGATCAAGATCAAACCGGAGGTGGACACGCTCGACCTTGCCGTGATCGGTGCCGAATGGGGCGAGGGGAAACGGGCGCATGTCTTCGGCTCGTTCCTCGTGGCCTGCCAGGATGCGGGACGACTCATTCCCTTAAGCCGGGTGGCAACCGGGTTCTCGGACGAGCAACTCACCGAAGTCTACGAGCTGCTCAAAGACAGCGTGGTGCGGACAGCGGGAAAGGAAGTCACCTTCGAACCAACGCTTGTCTTCGAGGTCGGGTACGCCGAACTGCAGGCAAGCCAGAACTATGAGGCGGCGTTTGCCCTCCGGTTCCCCCGGTTCATCCGGCTCCGTGACGACAAAGCCATCGATGATATCGAGACCATTGAGGGTATCCGGTCCCGGTACAGCCGCCAGGCGAATTCCGCGCAGGCCTACCAGAATTGAGCGAGCGTCCGCTGGGTCCGGAGTTCGGGGATCATCCGACTGTGCGCCACCCATGCCGCTGATCCCATGACCAGGGCCGCATGGCTGACTGCCGCATCGATCGTGGGGAATGAGAGCGGGGCAGTTGCCATCGCTTTCCGTGTCGCCTCCCGGATCACCCAGGTCCCGAGCGGTGCCCAGTACTCGTTTGAGACGCTCCGTACCACAATGACACGAGCCGTTCGCTGGATCCCGGCCAGGTACTCCGTGACGGCCAACCGGGCAGAGTAGTAGGCGCCGGTGATCGGCGAGTACCCGTGCTTTGTTTGGCCTTCCTGGTCCTGCACGATCACATCCTCCTCGCCGCCCCAGAGCGTATGTTTGCCCCAGCACTCAATCATCTCGTACTTCCAGTCGCCCGGCAGCAGGATGACCACGATGCGGTTCCCGAAGATCTCTGCCGTGAAGAGCCGGATCTCGTCCAGCGGAGAAAAACGGGCGATCTCCTTCTTCAGGCTGATGGAGAGGGTATCGTCCACTGCTGTTATCGCCCAGCGGGTGGGAACGAACGTCCGTTTTTTGCCGAGCAGCCCCGCGGTCATCAGCTTCGTGATCTGGTAGACATCGATATCCGCATCTGCGAGCGTCACGCAGGCTCCGGTGGCCCCGAGATCCGTATCGGAGGTGACCCGGTCCACCACCCGTTCGACTTTGGCGCTCCCGATCACATCAAGGGTCCGCAGGGGCCCGGTCATCCCGACCGGGGCTGCCGTACCGTCAAAACTGAGCGAGAAGGAGACCGGCTTAAAAAACGCCACATCCACATCGAGCGGCGTTGTGGAGAGCGCAATCTCCTGTAAATTTTCCGCAACCGAGGGAAGGGCCGAACTCCCGCGGAGCGTGCGTGCCCGGATACCGACAATGTCATCCATCCCGAGGTTCTGGCGGAGCCACTCCGGCGGGTTGTCTGAATCGTTGATGAGGAGCGGCCCGCCCCGGACATCGGGATACCCGAAACTCCCGATAAAGACCGACGGGGAACTCCCCTGGTAACTGGTTGTGGGTTTGGCCACCGCGGATACCTGTGCTTGGAAGCGGCTCACGATCGGGCAGCGGGGCAGGCCGCAGAAACCCTTGCCCTTGCACTCCGCACACCGCATCATCGGGTACTCACCGTCACGAACAGGGAGCCCCGGGCATTATTCGGGCAGGAACGGATCACGGTGCGGGCGGGACGGATCGAGTGAGACGACATGGACATGGGGGGCGCCGGGAGACTGCGCATCGGGAGACACAAGGGAATGCAGCGGGATCGTGGTTGCTTTGACAAACGTACTCTCAGGTTCTGATAAGGGGATGTGCCACCCCACATCATAGCGGGCGCCGCACTCCGGGCAGATCAGGATCACCCGGTACACCTCCCGGGTGGATTTGACCGGGTTGTCTTTGTCAGCATTCATGCCGACAAGCGAGGTATGGAACCCCAGGGCATACCCGCAGGCCGGGCAGACGTGGAGCTCAGGACCTGCCCGGATCGTGGTAATTTCTCCCGGTTGTGGTGTCATTCAAGATCCCTGATGATGCACTATACTCTTAAAACCGATATTAACGTTGCCTGCGGGAGGCGAGGGCCAGGATGATCTCACCGGCATTCTTCCGCCCGTTGATGGCAGCATGAGTGGCCCGGAAGGGTTTTGGGACCAGGGCCATTGTTTCTGCGATCTTCTGCTCCAGCACCTCCGGTGTAAGATCCCGGCCGTCCACCACCGTTCCTGCCCCCATATCAACGATCTTCTTGGCATTGTTCATCTGCTCGGGGTGACCCGGATCCATGATGATCAGGACCGGTTTTTCAAAGATCAGGGCCTCGTGCAGCGTGGTCAGGCCGCCGTGGACGATCGCGATCTTGGCCAGGGCGAGGTGTTCGTAGAGGTTCGGGACGTAGCCGTGGGAGAGGAAATTATCCGAGGACCCGGGAAGCGCAGGCCCGGTGTAAAACACATCGAAGATCAGGTCCTTTCTCCGGTCTGCAATCGACCGGAGCATCCGGTACATCGGAAGCTTGTAGGGTTCCCCGCCGAAACTGGTGAAGATGGTCTTGTCCCCGTACGTGTACCGGTCCGGATCGAACTGGTAGAACGGGCCGGTGAAACTGTACCGCGATCGTTCACGGGGAATGATCCGGAGATTATAGGTACTTACCGTATCGGGCGCCGGGTAGTCAGGGACAATGACATGGTTTGCCAGGTGCAGGTAGCGCCGTACAAGGAGGTTCATCAGAACCCAGGCCGGGTTGATCGACCCGTCAGGTTCATTGAAATGATTCTGGTTGGTGATGAAGACGCCCGGGATGCCGTGCAGCCGGGCTGACAGCACCCCGCCGTACATTGTATCGCAGACCACGCAGTCATACTGGTTCCGGTGGAGGATCCGCCAGACATTGAACGCAGACCAGAGGATATCGAAGATCAAAAATTTGGAATACCAGAGGGTTCTCTTCATGTTGAAGAACCCGTTCTCCCCTTCAAGGCAGACCTCACGATGGATCTTGTGCAGGGCCGTGCACCCGTGCTGATTCATGAAATCATAGGATTTGCCATACCCGGCAAAATGGACGGTATGCCCCTCCTGCTGGAGGTAATGGCCGAGGTGAAGGCTGCGGGAGGCATGACCAAGGCCTTCGCCGCAGACCACAAAGAGGATCTTCATGTAATGTGCCTGAATTTTTGTCGTGATGCCTGATGAAGTATGGGGTTGGTGGGGGAGTGCTCCCTGCGCAGATGCTTTTTAGTATTCGTTACCGGATATCCAGCGGTGTGCCGGGATCATCGTCAGGCATGGGCCGACAGGGTAATGTATCCTCACCCTGCAAAACCCGGCCCCTTCAACAGGAAGCCTCTTATCCTTCCCAAACGACAACCAGTTCCGGGGCAGGTTATGACAGTTCAGGGAAAGTCCGTACAGAATGCAACGTTTGGCGCCGGGTGTTTCTGGGGCGTTGAAGAGGCGTTCCGCACGGTTGACGGGGTGCTGGGCACCGCAACCGGCTACATGGGGGGCACTACTCGGAACCCTAGCTATGAACAGGTCTGCGCCGGTGAGACCGGCCATGCAGAAGTCGTGCAGGTCACGTTCGATCCAGAACGGGTATCCTACGAGCAGCTGCTCGCTATCTTCTGGTCGATCCACGATCCCACGCAGCTCAACCGGCAGGGACCGGATATCGGGCCGAACTACCGCTCCGTGATCTTCTATCACGATGCAGAACAGGCAACGATCGCCCGGCAGTCAAAGGACGCGATCGGAAGTTCAGGACGGTTCGGGTCTGGCACGATCGTCACCCGGATCCTGCCGGCGGGAGTGTTCTATCCCGCCGAAGAGTATCACCAGCACTACTTCGCAAAACAGGGCGGCGGGCGCTGCCACATCTGACCCTTTTCTTCGTGCCGGACGCATCCTTTATCAGGCTTTCCGGAGTACTACCTTTCATGGACATACCGGGAACCATCCAGCTCACGGCAACACTCATCGAGGTCGCCATCGCCGTTATTGCATGCCTGATCGCGTGGAAGAAGAAAAAGGTCTACGGGTGGTTCATTGGGATTACATTCGGCCTTTTCGTCATCTTCGATATTGCCCGCATCTTTGCGCTGGATGTATCGGCAGACCAGCACGCGCTGGTTCTCCTCATCGCCTGCCTCTCGATGCTCTACGCTGTTTACCTGATCTGGAAAAAGCCGTAGACCGGGCCAGTGCCGCTAAAGCCTGGTGCCGGACAAGAGCGGCCCCAAAAAATCATTCGCATACTTTATCTCCCGCAGCGGGATACCTGCATACCATGGACGTGTCGGGAGTTATCCAGCTTATTGCATCTCTTGCGGAAGTATTCATTGCACTGGTTGCGATCCGGATTGCCGTGCAACAGAAGAAGGCCTACGGCTGGTACATTGCCATCACGTTCGGCCTTTTCGTAGTCTTCAACACTATTCGCGTCTTCACGCTCGGGATGCCGGCAGAACTTGATGCGTTGGTATTCCTCATTGCAGGCATATCGATGCTCTACGCCATGTGGCTGCTCTGGAACGAACAGTAAGACATACCAGGCCCGCATTTTTTCCGCCACGAGCCCGGGCCACATCCTTATATGGGATATCGGATACCATAGCTAATCACAACGGCCTTTTTAAGCGTAAGCCGTCAGGAGGGGAAGCCATGATTCAGATCTACCGGTCAAAGAAAGATACCGAGCCAGCAGTCACCGAGATCATTGAACGTCCGTGCGACGGGGCATGGATCCGCCTCACCGCCCCGGCCGAATCTGAACTTGCAGAGATCGCGGAGTCCTGCTGCATTCCCCTGGATTTTCTGAAGGCAGCACTCGATGAAGAGGAGCGGCCGCGCATCGACGTGGAGGACGGGATCGTCCTGGTCGTGCTCGACATCCCCATTGTCACCGAGAACGATGGGATCCGGACCCTGACAACACTGCCCCTTGGGATCATCATCACAAGTTCCCTGACCGTAACCGTATGCAACCGCCAGTCCGCGATCCTCGACGACTTTGTCGCGGGTAAGATCCGGCACTTCCATTCCGCCAAGAAGACACGCTTCCTCTTCCAGATCTTCCACCGCAATGCATCCACCTACCTCCAGCACCTGCGGCAGATCGAGCGATCGATCTCACGGATCGAGTCCGAACTGCACCGCTCAATGAAGAACGAGGAACTCTTCCAGATGATGGAACTGGAAAAAAGCCTCATCTACTTCTCAACCTCGCTCAAGAGCAACGAGGCGGTGCTGGAACGGATCCTGCGGGCAAAACCCTTGAAGATGTACGAGGATGATGCGGAGTTCCTCGAAGACGTTATCATCGAGAACAAGCAGGCCATGGAGATGTCGCAGATCTACCTGCACATCTTGAACGGTATGACGCAGGCATTTGCGACAATCATCTCGAATAACTTAAGCATCGTGATGAAGTTCCTTGCCTCGGCCACGATCATCATCGCGATACCGACGATGATTGCCAGTTTTTACGGCATGAACGTTGCAGACCTGCCCCTCAAGGATACGCCCCTTGCCTTTGAGATCATCTTTGGGATCTCGTGCATTGTCTCGGTCGGTCTTGGGCTCTTCATGTGGCGGAAGAAGTTCTTCTAGATTCGAAACGGTCCATCAGGACCTTGAGAAGGAGAGGAACGCAGCAGCGTTCTTCGACCAGATAGTGTCATTTTCCCGGACCGTCACAAACGCATTTTTTAGGTTCATCTCGTAGCATTTGAGTTGTGAGACCGCAGAAAGCGCTCCCGCTCACACAAAAAAAGTAAAAGAAAATGATGGGCCCGCTGAGATTCGAACTCAGGACCTCCGCCATGTCAAGGCGACGTCATAGCCAACTAGACCACGAGCCCTCGTAAGTCTGATGCTCTATAACTTCTGTTCTTGTATTATTAAAAATTAGTGCACCCGCATGCAGCACAAAACCTGACGCACCGGGGGAAGGTCCATGAACAAATCATATACTTTATGTCATGCACGCCCCCATCACCTCTTTGGTTTACCATGACCGACAGTAACCAGCTCTTCGTGTTCGAACATGACGCAAGCCGTCTCGAACTGTTCATCCGTATCGTATACTGGATCATCATTGGGATCGTCCTGTGGGTCTACGGGCTCGTTTCCGGCATCTGTCTCCTCATCCAGTGGATCCATATCCTGATCCTCGGGCGCAGGAATGAATGGCTCTCGGACTTTGTCAAAGGGTACTTAGAGTATCTCGTGCATGTGATGCCCTATATGTATTTCATGAGCGACAAGCGGCCGGATATCTTCCCGGTGCCGGTGAAGATCATCGAAGAAGCCTGATGGCTACTTCTCACCGGTTAGAAGAGTGCTAACGCACCCTTTCCTTTTTTTTATTGCCAACGCAGGGTTCCGCTAATTTTGAACGCAGCAGTTCCCCATCAGCACACCCTTGCGATCAATCTTGTACCCACGCGACCCCCCCTCACCCAATAAGCCTTGTCACGGTTTATGTTACGAGGTGAAAAGGGCACTTTTTTGCTCAAAATGAAGAAGGGGCAAGGGGGGGTCGCGTGGGTACAAGATTATTTTTGGGACCCGGACTGCATGGCAAAAACCGGATTTTCAGGACGGATGGTTGTGCGGCACCCCGGGATTGTGGTAGGGTGCGTGTACCCACGCGACCCCCCTCCACGCTTCAGCAAGTGCATGCATTGAGTGGCCGGTTAACCGATTTTCATCAGGGTCTGGTTGATCCGGATCAAGATTTTAGGCAGGGTCAGGATCGCGATGAAAAAAATTTAATCAAAGTCTGATTGAAAAAAAATCAGCAGACTCTGATGAAAAAAATTCAAGCAAGGTCTGGTTGCAAAAAGTTAACCAGGTGTACAACGGATTAACAAGCAGTTATCCGTCGGAGACCTGTTCGTGGAATGGATTATTCAACCAAGGTCTGCCAAAATTTTTCAAGCAGAGTCTGCTCAAAAAATTTCAAACAGGGTCTGGTTGAAAAATTTTCATCAAGGTCTGATCGATCTGGATCATTGTTTCAATCAGGGTCGCGATCGCGATGGAAAATTATTGAGCAGGGTTTGATTGATTTTCGATTGAAGCCCATCCGCCGATGCAGGTCGCTCAGCCATCCCATCTGGACATCGCGGGGAGATATTCACGATTATGAGAGATTAATGAAGGTAAGTGTGTAGTGCAAAACCCGCGAGGCGTTTTGCGCGTAGGGTATCATATTGATCCAATGAAATCCCGATTTTTCGCAATTTTATGATCATGCACCTAGAACTTGCTTTTTCATGAGTTCAGTTAATATCATCATAGTAATATCAAATGATGCTCCCTTGACTTTACTAATAATATTTTTCGCATTAATCCATCGCTCTTCATCGCGACACGCATCAAGAAATTCGTATCCCCTCCACGTAATACTTTGAGGTGATGCAATGGGACTATCACTATCCATAGTTGTTACATCACATCCAACAATTAATCCAGCTTCTGCGAGGAGATGTACATGGAACCCAATTTGCTCCGATGAGTATTCTTCAAAAAACATATCACCTTCGTAAAATCCATTAGGTGAATTTTCCATCTCAAATAATATCTTCCGTGCCAAATCCATATCTCGTTTCATTTACTTGACTCCCACTACTAATTTGATAATTGGGGCATTTTTTACCTAAATAACAATGCAATTTTTTCAGATATTCTGTAAATTATAATTAATCTCGGTAATTTTGAATTACACCAAGCTTATATTTTTCTGGAGGGTTCAAGGGTTCCTGATTTTTTTCAAAAATATCAATTGTTACTTCACCATCATCGGAGATGTAAATAGTATGCCTGTATGGTAAGCCTAACTGATATATTGATGCGATATATTTCAATAAACGCGCTTTATTACCCAGTATTCCTAAATTTTCCAATATCAATTCCAATGATGGAACATTTGTCGAATCCGAATCTAATTCCAGAAAATAATCATTAATTTTTTCGATATTTCCCATAGGGAATAATTCACTAAAGTTATAATTAAAGGATTTGAAATTAACTTTGAAAGCGGATATTTCAATAGATAATGAGTTGAAAAAAGATATCTTCTCAGATCCGCTCATCCGATATTTTGGCAAAGGTCATGGAGGAGATTCCCGGAAGGCCACGGAGCTCGTCGATCACGGCCTGCGGCACATCGCTGTCTACGTTCAGGACCATCAGCGCCGGTTCATTGGCCTTGATCCGGCCGACCTGCATGCCGGCGATATTGATATTATTCTTGCCAAGGATGGTCGAGGCCCGCCCGATCACACCGGGCTTGTCGAGGTGCCGGGAGACCAGCACGTGACCTTCGGGGATCATGTCCATCGTGTAGCCGCCGACCGCGACAATCCGGCTCCGGCCCTTGAAGAAGACCGTACCGCTGACCGTCTCCTCACCCTTGTCCGTCTTGATCCTGATCGTGATCAGGTTCTTGAACCCGTGGGCTTCCTCGGTCACGGTCTCGCTGATCGCGATGCCGCGTTCTTTTGCCACAAACTCCGCGTTCACGAGATTGACCGGCTGCTGGAGGATCGGGTCGAGCAGTCCTTTTAAGGCCAGGCGCGTGACGAACTTCATGCTGCCGGCATAGGCCGATAGCTCACCGCCGTATATACATTCAACGGACGCGAGCCGCCCGCCCGCGATCTGGATCACGAACCGGCCCATCTTCTCGGCAAGCTGCGCATAGGGCTGGAGGATCTCCGCGTGTTCGGGCGGGACCATCGGTGCGTTCACCACGTACTTCGCGGAGCCGCCTTTTAAGACCTCAATGCACTGCTTTGCCACCGAGACCGCCACGTTCAGCTGCGCCTCGACCGTGCTTGCCCCAAGGTGCGGGGTCACGATAACATTGTCGAGCGTCAGGAGCGGGGACTCGGTCGGGGGCTCCTGCTCGAATACATCGAGGGCAGCTCCCGCCACCTTGCCGGACTTGACGGCATCGTAGAGCGCCTTTTCGTCAATGATGCCACCACGGGCGCAGTTGATGATCCGCACGCCGTCCTTCATCGTTGCGATGCTCTTTTCATTAATCACATGCGTGGTCTCGGGGATCAGCGGGGTGTGGACGGTGATCACATCGGCGACCTTGAAGAGATCGGCCATTGACATCATCTCGACACCGAGCTGGGACGCCCGTTCCTGAGTGATGAACGGGTCGTAGGCAACGCACTTCATGTCCATAGCCTGGGCACGCTTTGCCACCTCGCGGCCGATCCGGCCAAAGCCGACGATGCCAAGCGTCTTCTCGTTCAGTTCAACGCCCATGAACTTGCTGCGCTTCCACTCCTTCTTCTTGAGGCTCGCGTTTGCCTGCGGGATGTTCCGGGCAAGCGACTGCATCATCGCCATCGTGTGCTCGGTTGCCGCAAGGGTGTTGCCCTCAGGTGCGTTCGCCACGATGATGCCTTGTTTCGTTGCCGCATCGACATTGATATTGTCCACGCCAACACCCGCACGCCCGATGAACTTCAGCTTCTTCCCGGCCTCGATCACCTTCGCGTTCACATCGGTGCCGCTCCGCACCAGCAGGGCATCGTAGTCCCCGATGATTTTGCAGAGCTCATCTTCCTTCAAGTCCGTCTTCACATCAACGTCAACGGCTGCCCGCAGGATGACAAGCCCCTCTTCCGCCAGCGGATCGCTGACGAGCACTCTCGCCTTTGCCATAAAAAACCCATACAATATCTGCTCCATAGCTAATCAGGGTTATTCTTCAGTTTCGGGCGCTCTTACTCAAAGAGCCTTATCAAGGATCCTACTCAGGACCCACGTGAACAATCGCGTGCCCCGGGGCGTCTCCCGCATACGGGTGACGGGACATCATAATCATTAAACGGGGTGGCGGCGAGATCATAAGTGGTGCGAGCATGAAAGAAGTCCCCAATATTCTGTGGCTCGAAGAGATCAGAAAAGAGGATATCATCTCGGTCGGCGGCAAGGGAGCATCCCTTGGCGAGATGGCCTCCATCGGCCTCCCGGTCCCGAAGGCCTTTGTTGTTACGGCCCAGGCATTCCGCCGCTTTTTGGTGGAGACAGGCCTTGAGAAGAAGCTCTTTGCTTCCTACCAGGATCTCGATGTGGAGAACAACGAGGAACTTGAGAAGGCTGCCGATGGAGCAAAGGCGATGGTGCTCAAGGCAAAGATGCCGACCGGCCTCCGTGAAGATATCAAGAAGGCCTACAAGAAGATGGCAAAAGACGACCTTATCGTCGCGGTCCGGTCCAGCGCAACCGCTGAGGACCTCCCCGATGCCAGTTTTGCCGGCCAGCAGGAGACCTACCTCAATATCAAGGGCGAGACCGCGCTCATCTCATCGGTCCAGAGCTGCTGGGCCTCCCTCTACGGTGCCCGGGCAATTTATTACCGGGCAAAGCAGGGATTTGACGACAATTCCGTGAACATTGCGGTGGTCATCCAGCAGCTCGTCCATTCGGAGAAGGCGGGTGTCATGTTCACCTCCCACCCGATCACGGGCGACTCCAAGTCCATCATCGAAGGCTCGTGGGGTCTTGGCGAGGCGGTTGTCTCAGGCACGGTCTCCCCGGACAACTATGTCTTCGACCAGCGGTCCGAGAAGGTGACCGATGCCTATATCGCCAACAAGAAAGTCGAGATTGTGCCTGACGGGGACCACGGCACAAAGGTTGTCGATGTGGCAAAGGACCGGCAGGATGCCCGGGTGCTCTCCGATAAGGAGATCGAAAAACTCGCAATGTATGGCAAGATCGCCGAGAACCATTACGGGATTCCGCAGGACGTTGAATGGGGCATTGTGGGCGAGACCATCTATATCCTCCAGTCACGCCCGATCACCACCATCGGTAACAAGAAAGAGGCAAAGGGCATGACGGAAGGACACAAACCCAGCGCAAAGATCCTCCTGCAGGGACAGGGAGCAGCTCCCGGTATCGCATCCGGCAAGGTGGTCATCATCCGCGATGTGCGGGACATCGGCAAGGTGAAGGAAGGGGATATCCTTGTGACAAGGATGACGAACCCCGACATGGTGCCGGCAATGCGCAAGGTCGCTGCCATCATCACGGACGAGGGCGGCATGACCTGCCACGCGGCGATCGTGAGCCGTGAACTGGGCACCCCGGCCGTGGTCGGGACCAAGAACGCCACCAACCTCTTAAACAATGGCCAGCTCGTCACTGTTGACGGCGAGAAGGGACATATCTACGAGGGCATTCTTGCAGCAACTGCCCCGACCCAGGCAGCTGTGGCTGCACAGGCAATGGCAGCTGTCGCAGCCCCCATCATCACCGCAACGAGCGTGAAGGTGAACGTCTCGATCCCCGAGGCGGCAAAGAGGGCCGCAGCAACCGGTGCAGATGGCGTAGGCCTCCTCCGTATCGAGCACCTGATCCTCGGGCTCAACAAGACGCCCGGCTGGTACATTGCCAACCACAAGGAAGAGGATTTCATTGCAGAACTCCACGACGGGATCAAGATCGTGCTCGACGCGTTCCCCGGAAAGACCGTCTGGGTCAGGACGCTCGATGCCCCGACCGACGAGTTCCGGAACATGGCGGGCGGCGAGAACGAACCCCACGAGCACAACCCGATGCTCGGCTGGAGAGGTATCCGCCGCGACCTCCAGAGCCCCGACCAGTTCCGGCTCCAGGTCGAGTCCTTCAAACGCCTCTGGAAAGAGGGCTACGACAACCTCGGGATCATGTTCCCGATGGTCTCCCACCCCGACCAGTTCACCCGCGGAAAAGAGATGATGCGGGGATGGGGTGTTGACGTGGAGAACGTCACCCTCGGTATCATGATTGAGATCCCGAGTAGCGCGATCATGATCGAGGACTTTATCCGGGCAGGGATAAAATTCGCCTCGTTCGGCACGAACGACCTGATCCAGTACACGCTCGCCATCGACCGTAACAACGAGAACGTGGCGGACATGTACAACCCGAAGCACCCGGCCGTCCTCCACCTGATCCACAACGCAATCCAGACCTGCCGGGCCTACAATGTGGAATGCTCGATCTGCGGGCAGGCCGGTTCCGACCCGAAGATGGCGGTCTGGCTGGTAGAGCACGGTATCACGAGTATCTCGGCCAACATCGACGCCATCGCGAAGATCCGCGAAGCAGTCGCAAAGACGGAAAAACGCATCATCCTCGAAGCCGCGAGAACAAACGATGCTGAATAAGGGTCTCTCTGAGGAAGAACTCTTCACTTTTCTCTCCCGCAAAAAGCGGGAGGACATTGACCACGATTACATCTTAAGCTCCATGTGCACGCTGCCGCACTCCGTTGCGGTCCGGGCGCACTGCATGTTCATGGAGACCAATCTCGGGGACCCGGGCCTCTTCCCGGGAACGCACGCACTGGAACGGCTCCTGATCCAGCGGTTCGGCACGCTCTTCCACTGCCCCGATGCGGGAGGCTATGCCACGAGCGGCGGCACCGAGTCCAATATTCAGGCGCTTCGTCTGGCAAAGGCGCAGAAGAGCGGCATCGAAAAGCCCAACGTAATTGTGCCGGACTCCGCCCACTTCTCGTTCAAGAAGGCCTGCGATATCCTCGGCCTTGAGATGAGGCGAGTTCCCCTGACAAAGGAGTACCGGATGGATGCTGACCATGCCGCAGACCAGATCAACACCAGCACAATTGCGCTCGTGGCCGTGGCCGGGACAACCGAGTACGGCATGGTTGATCCCCTCGCCGATCTCGCGAAGATCGCCGTGCAGCACGACCTCTTCTTCCACGTGGACGCGGCGTTCGGTGGCATGGTGATCCCGTTCCTCGAACGGCCCGTTCCCTTTGACTTTGCCCTCCCGGGCGTAACCACGATTGCCGTAGACCCGCACAAGATGGGGATGAGCACGATCCCCTGCGGCTGCCTCCTCACCCGCGATCCACACCTGCTGGACTCGCTCAACATCGATACCCCGTACCTCACGGTGAAGCAGGAGTACACGCTCGGAGGCACCCGCCCCGGTGCACCCGTGGCAGGAGCGCTGGCGGTGCTCGATTACCTCGGTATGGAGGGGATGCAGGCCGTTGCCCGCGGGTGCATGAAGAACACGAAGCGCCTGATCGCAGGCATGGAGACACTCGGATTCCCCCGGGCTGCAACACCTGACGTGAACGTTGCAACGTTCGTCTGCCCAAAAGAGGCCGTGCCTGCACCGTGGAAGGTCTCATGGACCTGCCGGAAACACCTGCGGATCGTCTGCATGCCGCATGTACATGCGGACCGTATCGAGGCGTTTCTTACCAATGTACAAAATCCAAAAACACGGTGAACACAATGCTTGACAGACTGGTAGAATCACTTGAAACCTGCCCCATGGTGAAACGCGGGGAGTATAACTATTTCATCCACCCGATCACCGATGGCGTACCGATCGTTGAACCCGCACTGCTCCGCGATGTGGCAGCCGCGATGGTCAAGGTGATGGACTTAAACAAGGTGGACAAGATCGTGGTCGTGGAAGCGATGGGCATCCATATCGGATCGATCCTCTCGACCATGACCGACATCCCGATGACCGTGATGCGCAAAAGGGAGTACAAACTCCCGCACGAGGTCCCGGTCCACCAGACCACCGGCTACTCGAAAGGGGAACTCTACCTCAACGGTGTGTACAAAGGAGACCGCGTTGTCATCATCGACGACGTGGTGAGCACGGGAGGGACGATGAAGGCGCTCCTGAAAGCACTGGAGATTGCAGGTGCAGAGGTCGTGGATGTCTGCATCGCGATCCAGCGGGGCGAACCCGACATCGGCCGGCCCTACAAGAGCCTCGTGCAGATCGAGGTGGACGACCGGGTGCATGTTGTCAGACGATATCTCTGATCTGATCCGCCAGTTGAAGGAACGGGGCGCACGGCGGGTTGCCCTCCAGTTCCCGGAGGGACTGAAGCGGAAGGCGGCAGCGTACGGGAGTGCGCTCCGCAAAGCAGGGTTTGAGGTCATCGTCAGCGGAGATCCCTGTTACGGGGCCTGCGACCTTGCGCTCGACACACTCGCTGAGGCGGATGTGCTCGTCCACGTGGGCCATGCCCCGGTGGATAACCGGCCAAATGTCATTTTTCTCCCCTACCGGATGGATTTCGATATTGACGTGCTTAAGCAAGCCCTCCCCCTCATCAGAGGAAAGACAATCGGCCTCGTCACCACCGTGCAGCACGTCCACCTCATACCGGCCATGGAGGAGTACCTCCTGAGTAAAGGGTATGAGGTCCGGATTGCTGAAGGAAAAGGCCGCACTCCCCTCCGGGGACAGGTGCTCGGGTGCTGTTTCACTGCAGCAAAAGAGACCGGGGCGGACGAGATCCTCTTCGTCGGCACCGGCGTCTTCCACCCGATCGGGATTGCACTTGCCACCCGTGCACGTGTGATTGCTCTCGACCCGCTCACCGGCACCGCACAGGACGTGAGCGGCGAAACGCTCCTGCGCAGGCGTTTTGCGGTGATCGAGAAGGCCCGGGGGGCTGCCACGGTCGGCATCCTTGTCAGCACCAAGAGCGGGCAGAACCGGATGGACCTTGCCCGCCGGCTTGCCGCACTCGCGGACAATGCCGTGATCGTTACCGTACGCGAAGTGAGCCCGGATGAACTGCTGAACCTCGGATTCGGGTGTTACGTGAACACGGCCTGCCCCCGACTCGCGTATGACGACCAGGTACGGTTTCCCGTGCCCGTTCTCTCCCCGCAGGAGTTCGAGATCCTCTGCGGCGTACGGGACTGGAACCAGTACGAAATCGACGAGATCCCATGAAACTCAAGAACCTCGAGATGGCCCTCCAGCGCTGTGAGGGTTATACCCGGCCAACTGCGGCACTCGAACAGTACCAGACGCCGGCCCCGCTTGCGGCCCGGCTGCTCTTCGATGCGCTGATGAGCGGGGATATCGAAGGAAAACGAGTCTGCGATCCCGGGTGCGGAACGGGCGTGCTCGCGATAGGCGCCGCACTGCTCGGTGCGGAGTCGGTCACCGGGATCGAGATCGATGAGGGGGCGCTCGCGACCGCACGGGCCAATGCCGCACTCCTCGAAGCCAACGTTGAGTTTATCCAGGGGGATGTGAAAGATGCCCTTCTCCCTCAACGGATCGAGGCCTGCGACACGGTCATCATGAACCCGCCCTTTGGGGCCCAGAGGGTCCATGCCGACCGCCCGTTCATTGATTTTGCTCTTGAAGTGGCCCCGGTCACGTACGGCATCTTCAATGCAGGATCGATCCCATTCGTTGAGACCTACACGGCACAGCGGGCTGCGATCACCGCGAAGACCGGCGGAAAATTCCAGATAAAACGCACCTTTGCCTTCCACACGAAGGATATCCAGGAGATCGAGGTCGAGATACTACGCCTGAAACGGATACCTTGAACGAGCCCCGCAGCACCAGGAGTACCCTCACCGGTCTTGCTGCGGCCCACATGGTCACCGACATCTACATGCCGGTACTGCCGGCGATCTTACCGCTCCTCATCGCAACCAACGGCTACTCCTATCTCGCTGCGGGACTGCTCGTCACCGCGTACAACATCACCTCGTCATTCACCCAGCCGGTGGTGGGCTGGCTCTCCGACAAGAAAGGCCTCACCATCAGCGTGAGCGCGAGCCTCTTCATCAGCGCACTCTTTATCGCCCTCATGGGGGTGGTCCAGAATTATTACCTGATCATGGCCTTTGCCGTGATTGCCGCACTCGGGCACGCCTGTTTCCACCCCACCGCGCTGAGTCTTGTGAGCCGGCTCTGCACACCCGCGAACCGGGGTCGTATCACCTCGTACTTCGTGGTCGGGGGCAACCTAGGATATGCACTCGGCCCGGTGCTCGCCGGCGCACTGGTCTGGTGGCTCGGTATGCCAGGGCTCCTCTTCCTCATCCTGCCTGCACTGATGATGGTCGTTCTTCTCCGCCACATCCTGCCGGGAGGGATTGCCGGTGCCTGCGAAGAGCATGCAAAACCGCTCCTGCCAACGGGAAAACCAGTATCCTACCGGCCGTTTGCTATCCTGATGGCAGCTTCGATCCTCCGGGCATGGGCAGTCTTTGCCGCGATCACGTTCCTTCCAATGTACCTCGTTACGCTGGGGTACAGCCTGGTCACCGCCACCCTGATCATGACCCTGATGCTCCTTGCAGGAGTGGCCGGGCAGGTTGCCGGTGGCCGGATCTCCGATCGGTTCGGCAGGAAGGAGTTCATGGTCTTTGGCCTTGCACTGGCAATCCCGTTCTTCTACCTGTTCTTCATGACCAGCGGACTTGTCTCGATCCTCGCAATCCTCCTCTTCGGGTTCTTCCTCTGGTCCACGTTTGCCGTGGCGATTGCCATGTCCCACGAACTCCTCCCGGGCAATGTCGGGCTCGCCTCCGGCATGATGATGGGCCTTGCCATCGGGTTTGGCGGTCTCGGGGTAGCGGTCAATGGCATGATCGCCGATCACTACTCACTGGCGGCAGCTCTTGGCACAATTCCCCTTCCCATTGCTGCCGCAGTGATCCTGATGGCACTGGTGCCCTACCCATGGAGATCCTTCAGGAATCAACATACGGGGCCGGATGCCCCGTAACTCCCATATCCTTATATTTTATCGGCAGGATAGTACCATTGGAGATTCATTATGGACAAGACAGGATTAGTTGCATTGATCATCGGTCTGGTATTGTGTGTACTCGGGGTTTACGCCATTCTGGCGTTCCTTCCCCAGGTCATAGTTGCAGTCCAGGGACTGATCGGTATCGTGGTTCTCTTAATCGGCCTGATGATGATCGTCTTCGGCGCCCTGATTCTCAAGGATTGAGACGAACCAAAAAAATCTTTTTTAGATGCTTATCTGAATGATTATACCTTGACCACAAGGCACTGGGAGCCGGCGGTTTCGAGGACCGGTTCGATCTTCCCGTCAAAGAAGTCGTCAAACGCCTTTTTGACGCCCGGCGCCGTGATATAATCGTGGGAGATGATGATCCCACCCCGGCTCATGCGGGTGTAAAAGAACTCAAGGCAGTGTTTTGTACTCTCGTAACAATCCACGTCGAGGTTCACGAGTGAGAACTTCTTGTCCTTGACTGGATCCGAGGTGGCAGGGAAGATGCCTTTGTAGAAGTGAACATTGGGGTCCTCCTTCAGGTAGTCCCGCACGCTGTCGTAGGAGGCCGCAAACTTGCCTTCATAGAACGGCCAGACCATGTCGATCTCCTCGACTTTCGGCAGGCCTTCGAACGTGTCGAAGAGGTGGAGCGCCTTGTCTCCCTTGACCGAACAGATGATCTTGGCCGACCCGCCGCGGTACACGCCAACCTCTGCGATATCGCCGGGCACCTTCCGGGTCGTCTTCACGGCCATATAGATGTGATAGGCCTCGATATCCTCCAGCAGGAGTTCGGTATCCTTACGGATCTGCTTGAGGTTCTTTGCAAACTGCTTGCGGTCGCCACAGCCGTAATGGGAGAGCCGGCCCCGGTTGGCAATGTCGTTACCCATGAACGGCTCAAAGAAGATAGCCTTGCGGAACCGGAGCAGGTACCTGCTGGGAATGACAGAATCAAAAACTGAATAGATTTTTTTCTTCTGAAGCAGGCTCATGTCCAGTTATATAGGTGCTCCGGTAATTTATATCCACGGATCGACGACCCGGGAGAATCCTCAAGGCCCTTAAAAGGATCAGGATTATGACGGGGGCAGGGGCTGGATCTGTCCCGGTTGCGGGGCTTCGGCATTAAGGTCCAGGTCTTCAAGGAACGGCATCAGGCAGGTGACATACGGGGATGGCAATGGTCCGTGGCCGGGCAGATCACTTCCGGTTTTGATGATATGCACCATCAGCGGGAACTCTTCCATTGTCTGCTCGAACGAGGGATCGTTCTCCTGCGTAAACGTAAGGAAACTTTCCACGAGAATGACCGGGCGCTCGTATTCGGGAACGGATGCATATTCGCTGAGCACAGACGAGAGATCCCGGTTACGGGCAAGGTCCTCTTCAAAGAACAGGTAGATCGGGAGACCGTAGTTGTCGGCGATCCGCCCGAGTTTCCTGATATCAGCAGTTGTTCCGGGAACAAGGCCGATATGTGCTAACTTCTCTTCAGGTGTCGTCCCGGGCAGGGCAGCCCAAGCGGCGGTTTTCAGCATACCATGTTATGGGAAGCCGGCGGGTGTAAAGATTACGAACCTGACACAAAAAAAGGGAGAGAATTGAGATATGAAATGAGTTATTCCCGACCGAACTTATTCAGGAGCGTGAAGCCTACCCCAAAGAACAGCACAGCGGCGACAGGCCAGATTGACCAGGTGATCGTGTGGTTGTGATAGATATCTATCCCGATCAAAAAGGCGCAGATCATCACTGCCACGGCAGAGCCATACCACCATTTCGGCTGGCCCTTTGAACCACCCATTGCATCTCTCATCATACTCATAGTATCTAGGGATAGGTTCCGATAGTCAAAAAGGCTCCCGCATTTTTTCCTGCTTGCAGGGAAAAAAGGGTTGCAAAAGGGATTACAACGGGCCCAGATCAGATGTTGCCCTGTAAAGGACCCTGCTGTTTTGGTGCGAATGCATTGGCGATAAGGTCGTGGTTGAATACAGACGGAACCGAACCGGTCTTCGCATACGTATAGAGAGCGGTCACAAAGATCCCCTGCATGGCCCCGTACACGACCGCAAGGATGACCACCAGCAGCAGGAAAAGGGCAAGGGCCGCGATGAAGACCGTGGAATTCCCGAGCAACATAGTTCCGAACACGCCGAGGGCTGCAAGGATGCCAATAACCACGAAGATGAGCGCCATCGATCCCGCGCCGACAATGCTCTCGCCCCAGGTCTTCCTGATCAGGGAGACCGATTCTTTCATCGAACCGATCACGCCCTTGTCTTCAAGGACAAGTACCGGCACGACAAAGTAGGTGACAAGGCTCCAGACGCCACCTACCATGGCAAGGATGATGTCGCCGATGAACCCCGCCCGTTCCTGGAGAAGGTGCAGGATCAGCCCGACCGTGGCAGAGACGATTGCCCAGCCGATAATCGCGGGGAGGTGGCGAGCGGCCTCGCCAAGACCTTCGGAGACCGACATCGTCTTCCCGTTCAGTTTTGCGTTCACACACGCAATGAGGGCCGTGTTGAAGAAGACCACAACAAAGGAACTCACCAGGTAGAAGAGAAAGAGAACGACGATGGAGAGAATCGAACCGACGTTCCCGAATGCACCCGTGAAAAGGATCGGGAGAATGAATGAGATGAGGACAAGGATGGTGACGATCCCCGAAAGGATGGGAAACGCCAGCAGTTTCTTGTCGGCCATGAGGATCTCCCAGCTCGTCTTCACAAGCAGGAGGCTCCTGCCAATACTTTCAAACATACATGAAAGCGTGGGGATCGGGAATTGATGAAGATTGTGCCGGCAAGGGGAAACCGGGCACGGGAAGCCACCGGTTTATAGCACTCGGGCCCTGCGGCGCCACAGGAGCAGGCTGAGGGCAAGGATGACGCCAGTAAGGCAGACCACGGAAGAGAACCCGGGGGATTTTGCCGCAGGAGCGGTAGTGACGAGTTGGGGTGTCAGCGTGGGGATGGCGGGAGAGGTTGTGACCGCCGGTGTTCCTGCACCAGCCACCGGCTGGCTGATGACGATCTCGCTTCCCGGTACAACATTGTTGGAATTGTCGATCTCCACCATGTCCAGTACCGTCACGGTGCCGGTAGCGGTTGAGGGGACGTTTCCGGTGATCGTAACCGTAAACTGTACGTCATGATTTACCGAATATGAGAGGAGCATGCCGTTGATGAATGCTGCAGAACCGGATGCCGGCTGCTGTGCTGCATTGTGACCATCAACAATCACCTGGATATTCCACCGGGCCTCCGTAAGCTGGGTCTGCAGCTGGAGCTCGTGGTCTTTAGGGAAGGTCGTACCGCTCGGGATCGCAAACGTAGCCACGAGCTGCTGCTGGCCCCCGACCACAAGCGGGGGATTGGGGGTGAAGGACTCGCTGGCAAGGATGGGACTTGCAGCAGACGGAAGCACAATGAGCAGGAGCAGCAGGCACCCGCAGAGCAGGGAACGGATCTTCGGAGTCATGGTGTATCGATAAAAGAGGGTTTACCTTACGGCTGATAGAGGTGTCGGTTTTGCCACAAGCCTGCGACCCGCCGTATTAGCGGCCCTGGACATTCCTGATGAAGGCACCAGCGTGGTCGATTGCTTCCTGCCCCTCAGGGAGCTGGCTCGCAAAGAGCTGCCAGTCATGGAACATACCCTCCCAGATCTCGACCTGGACCTGGACACCGGCCCACCGGGCCTTCTCAACAAAGGTACCGATATCGGAGAGGAGGATCTCGTGGGTCCCGACCTGGACATACAGATGGGGGAGGGTCTTGAGTGCCCCGCGAACCGGGGATGCACGGGGGTCGGCCGGGTCATGACCGGAGAGGTAGGTGGTCCGCAGACCATGGAGACGATCTGCATCAAGCCAGTCCCGACCTGCGTTTTTTGTGATGGATTCACCGGGGAACTGCAGGTCGGTCATGGGAGACATGCAGACAGCTGCATTGGGAAGCGTGTACTTCAGGCCGGCGATTGCGAGCAGGGCCGAGAGCACAATGGTACCGCCTGCGGAGATACCCACCGGAAGAATCCGGTGAGGCAGGTAACCCTGCGCCTGGAGATACCGGTAGGCAGAGACTGCATCATCGATCTGTGCGGGAAAGACGTGTTCCGGGGCAAGCCGGTAATCCACGGAGAGGACCCGCGCCTTTGCGGCCCGGGCGAGCCGGATACAGAGGCCGAGATGGTCCCGGGTCGATCCAAGCGTGAACCCCCCGCCATGGAAGAAGAGAACCGCATAATCAGGCTGCGATTCCGCAACCGAGATCCAGTAGCCGGCAAGGTCGTCGCGGATCATCACCTTCTCCGCAGCATACCCGCCCTCATCCACGGTCTCCTCCTGCATCTCCTGGTAAAACGAGGAGAATGCCTCACGGCAGGAAGAGAGGGGCAGGTTCCTGTCCGGGATGTTCGATCGGATAACCGAGAGGAGTTCCTCCGGGGATTCACGGATCATTATCTCTCTGTTTTAGAGAGGCTGGATAATAAAGGATGAGGATGCGAAAGCCGGATTCCTGCTAAAATGGGCACGATTTGGTTGTAAAACCGAACGCATATCTGCCACGATGCCGACAGTACCTCTCATGAATGCCGGTGATGCCCTCGCAGAACGGACCGTCCGAAAGGTCAGTTACCGCCTGCTCCCGTTCCTGTTCATCCTCTATGTGATCGCATTTCTTGATCGGGTCAATTTCGGGTACGCGGCCCTCGAGATGAACAGCGCGCTGGGCCTCTCCGCCGAGGTTTTCGGGTTCCTCTCCGGCATCTTCTTCATCGGGTACCTGATCTTTGAGATCCCGAGCAACATCATCCTCCAGCGGATCGGCGCCCGTATCTGGATTTCACGGATCATCATCAGCTGGGGGATTGTGGTGATCGTCACGGCTGTCGCAACAGATGCCATCCAGCTGGCCGCACTCCGGTTCATTCTCGGTGTGGCAGAAGCGGGATTCTTCCCGGGCCTCATTCTCTATATCACCTGCTGGTTCCGGAAGAAGGACCTCGCCAGTGCCGTCGCCCTCTTCATGGCCGCGCTCGCCGTCTCGAACATCATCGGTGCACCCGTTTCCACATGGATCCTCGACAATGTCGCCTGGTTCGGCATCGCGGGCTGGCGCTGGCTCTTCATTCTCGAAGGGATCCCGGCACTCGTGCTGGGGGTCGTCACGTGGTTCTACCTGACGGACCGGCCGAAGGATGCAACCTGGCTTGCACCGGAGGAGCGGGAGTGGCTTGCCGGCACGCTTGCCCGGGAGAATGAGGAGACGGCGAGTACTCATCAGAATATCTGGGCAATATTCCGCGACCGGCGGATATGGCACCTTGCGTGCATCTACTGCACGGTGGTCATCGGGTTGTACGGCCTCGGTTTCTGGATGCCGCAGATCATCCGGACCATGAGCCCGTCGTTTTCCAACTTCGAGATCGGCCTTGTCATGGTGATTCCCTATCTCGTTGCCCTCTGCATGATGATTGCGTGGGGCGCACACTCAGACCGCACCGGCGAGCGCATCTGGCATACCGCGGTCCCGCCCATCATCGGGGGCATAGCACTCGCAGGCGCTGCTTTTGCACCGGTTCCCCTCCTTGCATTTGTCCTGATCATCATTGCAACGGCAGGCATCTATTGTGTATTCGGCCCGTTCTGGACCCTCCCTGCGGTCTTCCTGACGGAGACAGCAGCAGCGGTCGGTATCGCGACCATCAACTCGGTCGGCAACCTCGGCGGGTTCATCGGCCCGTCACTGGTCGGGTATCTCACTCATAGTACCGGATCAACCAATGCCGGGCTGGTCGCGATCGGGGGCTGCCTCGTGCTCTGCGGTCTGCTCACCCTTGCGGTCCGTTCAGCGGGGCAGGACCACCACCCGGAGAATGCCATTGACACATCCTGCAAAGAGTGAGCGGGGCATCTGCCTGACCCCCCAGAAAACGGCAATATTCTTGTTTAAACCGTATACCGTGACGAATTTCAGTAATTTTTAAAAAAGATTGAGATAATATACCTCTTTGATCATTTCACCAGAGCCCGGAATATCTGCAGATACATGGATGCCGGGTGTGATATGACCACTAGGGAGTAAATTTCATGAAGTTTTCACGTATCAGCATCATCGCAGTCATTCTCGTAATGATCGCAGTCGCGATTGCCGGGTGTACAGGGAGCACCCAGCCTTCATCAACAACCGGCACCGCTGCACCGACAGGTTCTGGTTCTGCAGCCCCCGCATCTACAGCGGTCGCCAGTGCCGCAGCATCCGACAGTTCCGCATCAGGAACTGTCAGTGGTTCCCAAGTGTTGGGTGGCGTTACCTATGAATGGGTCGAGTACAAGATCACCAGCAATGCCGGGGGAGAGAAGATCTCCATGTACTTCAAGTACAACGAAAAGACCGGAAAGTGTACAATGAGGATCGAGGGAATGGAGGACCAGACCGGCATGCTCTCCAACATGGACTGCAGTTCATCCGGCAGCACGAGTGCCGGCAATGATCCCAATGACATTGGATCCGATGTCAAGATGACCAAAATAGGCACAGAGTCCGTCACCGTCCCTGCAGGGACCTTTGTTGCCGACAAGTACGCGGTCACGTCAGATGGGGTCACGGCAACCTACTGGATTGCTTCCGGCAAGCCGCTGCTCAAGATGGATGGCAGCAGCACGGAGGGATCATACACTTCTGAACTGTCCGGCTGGGGATAAGCTTCATCATTTTTATCTCTTTTTTTAATGAGCACACGCACATGCTCACATCAAAATTGACTGGGCTATAACGAGGTTCATGCCAAGTGCAGACAGGTGCGGCGAAAAAACCAATACTATCTGCATTCCCGAAAAAATTACCTTAATAATAGGGTTGCCCGTTGTTTCACGGGAAATAATACATAAGTACGGTCTGCTGGTACCCACCCTTGAAGGTCCCGACAATGTTCACGACGGTGGGATTTGCCAGACCCATGTACGTAAAGACATAGGGGAAACCCACCACAGGTTCAACGAGGGTCTGTTTGATCTTCGAGCCATCCTGGTTGTTGATCAGGATATCAAGGGCTACCAGATCTGCAGTATCGGGACTCTCCTTAAGGGTGATGGTCACAGCCTTCTCAGACTTCGTGACATCAAAGATCAGGTGCTTCTCCGGAATGGTGGTGGCAACAACAGGCGCAACGGTTGAGGGGATAACAACAAACTGCGGTGTCGGCGTCGGAACCACGGTATTCGCCGGCTGGAGGCACCCACTGACAAGAACAAGAACGAACGCTGCAAGAGCGATCCAATAAACGCATCTCATAAGGGGAAATGGGGGAGAAAGGGTGATAAATGTTGGGGATTTTTATCGTCAGTTACCGGTTTGATTCGGTTTTGTCCGGGACATACCGGGCCCAGATGATGCCGTTTGCCAGTACCTCGGTATGCTGGTGTGTGAGGGATACCTGCAGGTCCAAAATACCGGCACTCAGGGGGTCGCACAGGGTCGGGTCGGGCTTTCCTCCGGCAATGAAGGGGTGGATAAGGACACTCACTTCATCGACAAGCCCTGCGTGAAGAAGTACGCTGTTGAGCGTTCCGCCGCTGTCCACGCGGACCACCCGTACACCACACAACCGGTTCAGTTCTTCAAGGGCTGCCCGCATGTCCACCTGGTTTTTACCGGTAACAACCGCACCGACCTTACAGGACCGGAGATACGTAAGATATTCTTCCGGGGTTGAATCAGAACAGAGCGCGACGAGGTCACGCATGTACGGCCAGGTCCGCAGGGTCTCCCAGCACCGCACCCGGCCTCTGCTGTCCGCGATCACCATCAACGGCCGGGGGTCAGGTCCGTCTGCTGGCGGCGTGAACATCTCACGGTGCTCTGCAGGTACTTCGAGCGTGGGGGCGGCAAGGATCGTGGAGCTGCCAAACAGGATTGCATCGGGATTCCATTGCGCCGCAAGAGTATAGTAGAGTTCGAGATCAGCGGGGAAGTTCGTGATGCGGCCGTCGAGGCTCGTAGCCGTGTGGAGGATGACTTTAGGTAGCATATCCGGTTCCTGAAGAGATGTCAGTACCTCGACATTTAAACGAGAGCTCTGCGGGGTGAATCTGGACAAGACCGTGGGAATAGTGGGGGTGAGAATGTGCGAGGGGGGATAACATATTTATTGTCAACATTCAAATGTTGACATATGTTCCTGACGACCGATGACAAACAGTTCGGTTTCTGGGCTCTGCGCAGGAACGGCGAGTCCAATATCGGGATTGCCAACCGTTTCGGCATCTCCCGCCAGGCAGTCTCACGAGCACTCCTTCTCATGGACGAGAAGATCGAATCCACGCTCCGCGAGATGGCAAGCGCAAACCAGATCTCCATTGAGAAGGTCAATGCGGAGCGGGGCATCCTCATCGGCCGTTCGATCCCGTTCCAGACCGCAGCCATCATCTTCGTATCTGATAAGCACGGGATACAGGTCTGGTACGAGCACGACGGCGATTGCAGTGCGTGCCAGCGGTACACCGAGTGTATTGAGCTGCTCTGGGACTATGCCACTGAACTGGGCATCCGGATCAAGAAGACCGCAGATCCAACGAAGATGGCAGAGGAACTGTTTGCAAAAGTAAAGGAGATGCAATGATCGCCCGGATTTCAGAAGTAATTCACGAAAGGACCGGCTGGTGTCCGAACAGGAATGCCATGAATGCAAAGAACTGCGGTAATACAACATTCAGCCTCGGTGCGGACAGCCTGCAGGTAAAAAATCCCGACCCTTCAGGAACCGATGGATCCGGTACACCATGGGAAGGGAGATATGAGCACACCCAGCGGGGAACCCTTATTCTCTGTGCAGTATCCGCGGCCATCATCCTGATCCTCGCACTGGCATACCTATTCGGTCCCGAATGGGTTGCACTCATCGTAGCGGGCATCCTGATCGTTGTGCTCGCAATCATGTCCAGCCTGACCGTCTCCATCAGGGACGGGTTCCTTCGGATCCGGTTCGGACCGGTTGGGCTTATCCGCAAGAGCTGGCCGGTATCGGAGATCGCCATGGTGAAAACGGTTACTAATTCCTGGTACTATGGCTGGGGTATCCGCGTAACGCCATACGGCCCGCTTTATAATGTCTCCGGGTACGAGGCCGTTGAGGTGCAACTTTTCTCCGGGAAGGCATTTCGGATCGGCACCGATGAGCCGGAAGTCCTGAAGGCCGCGATAGAAAAGGCACGAACAGAAAAAAAGGATCTTTCACGCTCTAGGGGACCGCAATGACACATATCATTTCAGACAAAATTTGGGCATATCTGGGCTGGTGCCCGATGGAGGCTTCCGTCCGGTACCCGGTGAAGAGTGCAACCGGGGTAACACCGAATAAAGATACTGCAGGCGACGGTGGGCCAGTTGCCCGCAGGTCAGCCCGGTTCATGCGTCTCACCTGGGCGGTTGTCATCCTCTCGTGGATCATCGCATTTCTGGCCCTGCCCCACATGCCGGAGGTAGTCCCGGTTCACTGGGGCCTGCACGGTGAAGCCAACGGGTTCTCCGACAGGCTCTCCGGCACGTTCGGTCTTCCGGCCGTCATCACGCTCATCATGGTTCTCCTGCTCGTACTGCCCCGGTACAATTCCGTGAAGTTCTCGCTTATCGCATTCCAGGATATCTATGCCATCATCATCTTTGCAACCATCTCGATGTTCTTCTGCATCGAAGTGATGGCGCTTCTCACCGCCATGGGAATGGTCCTGCCGGTTGTCACGATCTTTTCCATGCTGATCGGGTTCCTCTTCATCGTGATGGGAGGCCTGATGCCCCATATCGGGAGGAATACCACGATGGGGATACGCCTGCCCTGGACCCTCCGGAGCGAGGAGATATGGAAGAAGACACACGAGCATGGTGGCCGGGTCTTCATGGGTGCCGGGGTGCTGATTGTGCTCGGGAGCCTCGTTACCGGTATCTGGGCAATGGCCCTGATGCTCGTGATTATTACCGGTGCCACCCTGTATATCTCGGTCTGGTCGTACCGGCTGGCGAAGGCTGGACCATCACAGGAGTGATAGTGATGGAACTATCGGGAAGCATCCCGATATTGATGGGATATTGTCCGGCAAGGAGTAATCCGGTCGATTGCGGGGCTGAAACCCATCCACAATAGATTTATATTGTAAATGTCAATACATTTACATATGTCAAAACCAGCCAGCAACAACCCGTTCGGGTCCTGGAAGATGATCCTGCTGCTCATCATGGCAGGTGCAGTTGTATTGTCGGTATCTCCCGTATCTGCAGAGAAACCGTTCGTTACTATCGTGGCAAAAGGCGATCAATCCTATTATATGGGGGAAAAAGTGGTCTTCAGCGGGACGAATACCGATTCGGATTCCACATACCTCTTCATAACCGGACCCAACCTTCCCGATAACGGGGGAAAACTTGCTTCGCCAAAACAGAATGCGAGCAGCGGGAATCCCGATTCATTCACCTTGGTAAAAACAAAACCGGATAAGACATGGGAATATACCTGGTATACGTCTGATCTCAAACTGGATGCCGGGACGTACACCATTTATGCAGTGACCAAGCCGGACGCGAAAGACCAGTTAACAACCTACGGTACGGTCGGTATTGTGTATAAAAGACCCTACATAATGGCAGAGATCTCTCCAGCATCCGTATCACAGGGACAGCCATTTACCATTTCCGGAGTTGCGGAAGGAATCCCATCTGATGTCCAGGTCTGGATCCTGGGTAATAACTACCTCTCCAGGTCAATTGAATCCGTCAACTCTACTGATGCCTCGTACAAGTACGCAGTGCCCGGGGAGGTCACCAGTCAGCTTCCAGCCGGCCAGTACTTCGCGATTGTCCAGCACCCGATGAAGGGTAACAAGTTCAACATCGATGTCAGCGGGGATTATGTCAAACTGAACAATGACACGAACCTCTTTAAGATCACCGGCCCGGGAAGCCTGCAGGGCAGCGATGCAGCAGACGCACTCATTACCACAATCAGCGATCATGAGGCGCACGACAACACGTATACCAATGACACGTATACCATCGTCCCGTTCCAGGTCACTGCTCCCGTATCCGGAGGCACTGGAGTTACCATTGCTGCACAAGGGGACCAGTCGTATTATTACGGTGAAGAAGTGATCCTTCACGGAAATAATCCCCTTTCCGACACAACCTATCTCTTCATCACCGGTCCCAACCTTCCCGCCGGTGGCGGGAAACTTACCTTCCCCCACGAGGGAGCAGTCAGCGGAGATCCCGGAATGTTCACCGCGGTAAAAACAAGGCCGGACAAGACATGGGAATACACCTACTACACGGCAAATCTCATGATGGATGCCGGGTCGTTCACCATCTATGCGGCAAGCCAGCCAACAACAAGTGACCTGACAGCCAATGTAACCTCAAGCCGGGTGAGTATCATCCTCAAACGTCCCTTTATCATGGCAGATATCTCCCCGGCCACGGTCACAAAAGGACAGCCGTTCACGGTTAATGGAACTGCGGAAGGAGATCCCGAAACGGTCCAGATCTGGATCATTGGTAAGAACTACGACTCCAAGGCAATTGAATCCGTCAACTCTGATGCCACGTACAAGTATGAAGTGACTCATGAGGTCACCAGTAAGCTTCCAGCCGGCCAGTACTTCGTAATTGTCCAGCACCCGATGCAGAACACCACGTTCGACATCGATGTCAGCGGGGATTACGTCCGCAGCCTGCAACTGAACAACGGCACGAACCTCTTTAAGATCACCGGCCCGGGAAGCCTGCAGGGTAATGACGCGGCAGAGGCACTCGTTGCTGCGTTCAGTGACCCCAAAAATGGTGATGACACCTATACGGAGATCCCATTTCAGGTCACGGATGCAGGAAATCCGACACCTCAGGCAACAGCTGCTACAACCACTCCGGTCCAGTACGGTCTGCTCGGAGATCTGGAAAAGGCATTACGATCATTTTTTTAAAGTGAGGCCTTGTTGAAACCCAAAAAAAGACGTATTATCAATCTGGTGAAACGTGATGGGAAAACCAAAACATACCCCCTTCCTAGAGACCTCTGGACGACGATTCAGTAATCCTTGTCCAAGGCGTTTCTTATTTTTACTACTATTCCTGATCGTTCCTCTTTTCGTTATTATCGTTGTTCCCGTTTCAGCGGAAGATGCAATGTTCCGGGCCAACCCGGAGCATACCGGAGTTTATGATAACGGGAGTATTGAACCGGGGAATACTGAACTATGGCGGTTCGCTACGGGAAGTTGGGTATATTCATCCCCGGCTGTGGCAAACGGGATTGTCTATGTCGGGAGCGAGGAAAAGGACCTATATGCCATCGATGCAGTGACCGGAAAAGAGAAGTGGAGATTCGCTACGGGAGATCACGTGTTTTCATCCCCGGCTGTGGCAAATGGGATTGTCTATGTCGGGAGTGAAGATAAGAACCTGTACGCAATCGATGCTGCAACGGGAAAAGAGAGGTGGCAGTTCGCCATGGGAGGCTGGGTGTATTCGTCCCCAGCTGTGGCAGACGGGATTGTCTACGTCGGGAGTACAGATAAAAATCTGTATGGGATCGATGCAATCACGGGAAAAGAGAAGTGGAGGTTCGCTACGGGAGATTATATGGATTCATCTCCGGCTGTGGCGAGCGGGATTATCTATGTCGGTAGTAGAGATAAAAATCTGTATGCCCTCGATGCAGCAACGGGGAAGGAGAAATGGAGGTTCACGACAGACAACCGGGTGGGGTCATCCCCGGCTGTGGCAGACAATGTTGTCTATATCGGGAGCGAGGACAAGAACCTGTATGCTGTCGATGCGGCAACGGGGAAGGAGAAATGGAGGTTCGCTACGGGAGACTGGGTGGATTCATCTCCGGCTGTGGCGAACGGCGTTGTCTATGTCGGGAGCAGAGATAAAAATCTGTATGCCCTCGATGCGGCAACAGGGAAGGAGAAATGGAGGTTCACGACAGATGATCGGGTGGTTTCATCCCCGGCCGTCGCAAACGGCGTTGTCTATATCGGGAGCAGAGATAAAAATCTGTATGCCCTCGATGCGGCAACGGGGAAGGAGAAATGGAGGTTCGCTACGGGAGACTGGGTGGACTCATCTCCGGCTGTGACAAACGAGATAGTCTATATCGGGAGTAATGATAAGAACCTGTATGCGATCGGAACAACCACTATCGCTCGGGCAACCGTTCCAGCAACTCCCCGGATCACAGATACAGGAAATCCGACATTCCGGACTACGACCGCACCCCCTTCAACAATCACTGCAACCGCGCCGGTCCAGCAGACGACACAGCCCGCCCCACTCCGGTATGCCCTGCCCGTCGCGATCATTGTCGCAGCGGGAATAGTAGTCTGGAAACGGCATTAATCGTCAACCATTTTTAAAAAATCATGCTTTACTGAAATGCTCAATAGAACGATGTACGATGAAAAACCGGGTGATACCGTATGACAAACCAAAACAGAGTCCCTGAAAGAAAATTCTGTAATCCTCGGCCAAGGAATTACTTGTGGTTAATACATTTCCTGATCGTTACTCTTCTCATCATTTCCAATACTCCCGCTTCGGCGGAAGATGCAATGTTCCGGGCCAACCCGGAGCATACCGGAGTCTATGATAATGGGAGTATTGAACCGGGGAATACTGCATTATGGCGGTTCGCTACGGGAAGTTGGGTGTATTCATCCCCAACAGTGGCAAACGGGATTGTCTATGTCGGGAGCGAGGACAAGAACCTGTATGCGATCGATGCAGCGACGGGAAGAGAGAAGTGGAGGTTCGGTACGGGAGATCACATATTTTCATCCCCGGCCATGGCAGACGGGATTGTCTATGTCGGGAGCGAGGATAAGAACCTGTATGCTGTCGATGCAGTGACGGGAAAGGAGAAGTGGAGGTTCGCTATGGGTGGCTGGGTGTATTCATCCCCGGCAGTGGTGAACGGTATTGTCTATGCGGGGAATTCCTATGAAAGCCTGTACGATCTCAAGGGCGCAAACGGAAGCCTGTTCGCAATCGATGCCATGACGGGGAAAGAGAGGTGGCGGTTCGTTATGGGAGGCAGCGTGGATCGATCTCCGGTGGTGGCGAACGGTATCGTCTATCTCGGGAGTGGCGATGAAAACCTGTATGCGATCGATGCTGAGACAGGAAAAGAGAAGTGGCGGACCGCGGATGGAGACTGGGTGTATTCATCCCCGGCTGTGGCAAACGGGGTTGTCTATGTCGGAAATGAAGATAAACGCCTGTACGCGATCGATGCTGCAACGGGAAAAGAGAAGTGGAGGTTCTCAACGGGAGATCGGGTGGTTGCATCCCCGACAGTAACGAACGGGATTGTCTATGTCGGGAGCTGGGATAAAAACCTGTATGCAATCGATGCTCTGACCGGAAAAGAGAAGTGGAGGTTCGCTACGGGTGATCGGGTGGTTGCATCCCCGACAGTAACGAACGGGATTGTCTATGTCGGGAGCTGGGATAAAAACCTGTATGCAATCGATGCTCTGACCGGAAAAGAGAAGTGGAGGTTCGCTACGGGTGATCAGGTGGAGTCATCCCCGGCAGTGGCGAACGGTATTGTCTATGTCGGGAGTAATGATAAAAACCTGTATGCAATTGGAACGAACGCATCATCTCTGACAACCGCTCCAACAAAGATCCCTTCGACATACATTACCCTGCCAGGGACAACAATACAACAAACAATCGCTTCAACTCCGACAACATCTCCGGTAAGCGGACAGTATGCTGACCCGACCGTTGCACTTCCTGTTCTCGCGATTATCGTTACCATACTACTCCTTGCGGTAGGGGGATACATCCCCGGTCGGGGGAAGAATAAGCCATGATCTGAAGGGTCCTGAACAATGTCCATTGATTTCGATCGGATCTCCCATACGTTTATATTGTAAATATCCATACATTTACATATGTTCCTACCCACGAATGAGAAACAGTTCGGGTTCTGGAAGATGCGGCGCAGCGGGATGTCCAATGTCTCTATTGCAAACATGCTAGGAATAACAAGGCAGGGTGTTTCCCAGGCACTCTTTGCGATGAACGAAAAGATAGAGGCATCGCTGCGGGAGATGGCGCAGGCCAACCGGATCCAGATCGAGAAGATCGATGTGGAGAAAGGTGTCCTGATTGGAAAGTCAATCCCATTCCAGACCAATGCCTACATCTTCGTCTCTGAGAAGCACGGCATGCAGGTCTGGTACGAGCATGATGGCGACTGCAAGGCCTGCGATGAATTCACCCAGTGTATCGAATTCATCTGGGATTTCGCGTCCGAACTCGGGATCAAAATTGAGAAAACTGCCGACCCGACAAAAATGGCTGAAGAATTACTCACAAAAATCAGGGCGGGTGTGTAATGGCCCGGGTATCGGAAATTACCGAACACTGGTTCGGTCTGTGCCGGAAACCACCGACTTTTCACACGGCACCGACGTTCCTCACGGCTCCACCGGAAACAATGCTTGCCGACCGGCCCGACAGCAGCGGTTCCGGGCGGATCCGACGGGGAGTCAGCATCGCTACAGGTAGTCTGAAGACGATGATCAGGAACCGGTATCTGCTCTCGTTCTCATTCCTTTCCGGGCTCGTGATGTTCTTCCTGCTCGTGGCAAAAGTGTGGGATGTACAAAACTGGGAGAACACCCTGCCATTCGATATCACACTTACTCTCGGTAATTCACATATGGTGTTTGACCCGTGGCTCTTCCTGGTCGAGACGATCTGCCTATTCTGCTTCACCATCCTGCTTGCATGCCTGGTCCTGCACCGGAATGGCAATGGATCTCATGCACAAGTCACGTTCCGTGAAGGTTTTTTTGGGGCCCGCACCTATGCAGGTCCGCTTGCGATCCTTTCCCTTGAGTTAGCTCTCATCGCGACCGTTGTGTTTGAGATAATCTACCAGACCGAGTTCTTTACGGATGTTATCTTTGGTTACTTTGCTCCCTTCTTCTGGATTCCCTTTGAATATGTCCCGTATGGGGACGTTTCCGCACACTATATCTCGTTCATAATTATATTCATCAACATCTGCCTGTTCCTTGTCTCACTCTGGCTGGTACCAGTCATCGTGCTGAAGAAGGGGCTCATCCCTGCACTTGCGGAATCGGCAACTCTCATAAAGAAGACCTGGCACGAGATGCTGGGTTGCATCCTTGTGTATGGTACAATCGTCATAGGGGTCGCTGTTGTCGCGCTCGTGATCGGCCAGATTCCAGATATTCTCTACCAGGGCTATGACGCCACCACCCGAGGACATCCGTTGATGATGGTTTTCTATTATGGGTTCATCCTTGCCTGCTTCACTCTGATGGCAGCGGGATTTACTGCCGCGGGTGTTGCCATTGCAGATCTCTACCATATCGGAAAGAGCAACGGGATATCCGGCATACCAGAAGGGAGCCTGAAAAAACCGGAGCATGCCTCATGACCCGCGTATCGGAAATTACCGAGCACTGGTTTGGCCTGTGCCGGAAACCACCAGCGGTACATGCGATGCAATCAAGGTTCGGTTTCCTGCCTGAATCCGGTTATGTGGGACTCCCGGATGGCGGGGCTGGCGGATCAAGAACGATCCGACGCGGAATCGGAGCAGCCCTGTCAGGGATGAGAACACTGAACCGTAACCGACAGCTCCTCTGGTTCACGCTCCTTGCCGGGCTTGTGCTGGCCGGAAACACTATCGCCCAAGCGGCACTCCGCTACAGCGGCAGGATCATACAGCCCGATATAATCGTAAGTTATATCCTGGACTTTTTCATCGCATTCGCAACACTGTTCTGCCTGGTATTCTTACTGGCGGGCCTTTTTTTGAGCATATCGTCAAAGAAAGAGGGTACGGTCTCGTTCTTTGGGGGGCTTGCAGGAGCAAAAAAATACTCAAAAGCCATCTTCGGATGGTCTATTGTTCTGGCACTCGCGGGTATGCTGCTCCTCAGGATTTACTTTAATCTTACCCTTGTCTGGTTCCCGAGTGAGCTCGGATTCCTCTATAAATTCGGGCCTATTCCTATCCTTATCAGCACGTTCACCCAGTTCCCCTTCAACTGGACGCTCGACTGGAACATGTTCACCGAGATTCCGGGTTATGGAGGGCGATCGCTGCTGTTATGGATATATCCATTCGGGTTCCTGGAGACCCTGGAATTTTTGGCGATTACCCTGATCCTGTTCATCCTGACCCCATTTGTCATACCCCTTATCGTACTCGAACAGAAGACCCTCAGAGAGGCAGTCGCGGGATCGTTTGCCATGATGAAAAAGACCGGGGCTGAGATAGCGGTCTGCACCCTCTTCCTTGGAATTGTCGTATCCGGCATGTTCCTCACGTACCTGCTCCTCCAGGCAGTATCCGGGATAGTAAATCCCTACCAGACTGTGATGTTCCATCCCACCGTCATCTGGATTACTCTAGCCGTTCTCTATAATCTCGTACTTCTGGCGGTTGCGTTTGTCGTGGCGACAGTCGGAGGGATCGCTGCGCTGGACATCTATCATCATGCAAAGATCCGGGGGAGTGCAAAATGACATCGGTATCAGAGATTGTCGGGCAATGGCTTGGCCTGTGCCGGAAAGCGCCGACCCTGCGCACTGCCCCAGCGATCCTCATGGAAGATTCAGTAACCGCAAATCCCGCACAATCAGACAGCGGCGGCGCTTCCGGGGGCCCGGGCCGGATCCGGCGCGGGATCGGTATCGCCACGGGGAGCATCAAAACCCTGTTCAGGGAAAAGCACCTGCTCTGGTTCTCGCTTTTTGCAGGTCTCGCGATCCTCTTCCTCTTCGTGGCAGAAGGGTGGAGCGTGACCCACTATAATTTCCTCCCGCTGCCATACAGTATCTGGATTCCGTTCGGGGACTCAAACCTTGCTCTGTTTAACATGCAGCTCTTCCTGATCGAAGCGATCTGCCTGTCCTGTTTCACCTGCGTTCTTGCATGTCTTGTCCTGTACCGTAACGCGGACAGTTCAAAGAAGCCGGTCACGATCCGGAATGCATTTGACAAGGTCAATGCCCATGCCGGTACACTGGCAGCGTTGTCCATCATGATGGCAATTCTCGCGACAGTCCTCTTTGAGATAATTTCCCAGAGCCAGTTCATCGGCAAGATCATCTTCACCATCGATATGGCCATCTTCAACCTGCCCTATGCGTACTATGTACCCAACGGGATCTCTGCCATGTACTACTTCTCGTTCAAGATCATGGCCATCAATATTCTCCTGTTCCTGCTGGCCCTGTATGTGGTGCCGGGCATCGTGCTGGAAAAAAAGGGGCTGCTTCCGGCCCTTACCGGGTCGATTACTCTCATGAAGAAGACCTGGCGTGAACTGCTGGGCTGTATCCTCGTCTTCGGGGCAATCATTCTCGTGGTCGCTGCGGTCGGGCTCGTGATCGGCCAATCACCCCTGCTGCTCAACCATGACTATGATTTCTTCCTCCAGATCTCACGGGGGCAGGTGCTGATGACGATTGCCTGTTACGGGTTCCTCTTTGCGTGTGGCGTGCTGATGGCCATGGGTTCAACAGTTCTGGGAATCGCCATCACCAGGTTATACGCGTGTGGAACACCCACGGCGAGCGGGATAGCGGAACCGATGCAACCGGTTCCGGCACCGGAATAATCCTTTTTTTGTAGTTTTCATCGGGATATCCACTCGTTACATCCATCAGATCACAGGAGGTTTAAGTACCGCCACGGAAAATATTAGAATACAATGCCCTCTTCCCGCAACACTGCCAGCCATACGTCTGCGGAACGGGATCATCTCCAGAAAAACGAGGCCCGATTCCGGGATCTTGCCGACCTCCTTCCCCAGATCGTATTCGAACTCGATGAGAACCTGGACTTCACCTTCTTCAACTGGTATGCTATCAGGATAACCGGATATGCGTATGGAGACACGTCGAAAAGGACCTCCATATTCGATATTATACGGGAGTCAGATCGAACGGGGGTCAAGGACTTTTTTGCTCACCTCCAGCAGGACATTACCAGTGGCCATATCGAATGCGGACTCGTTACCCGGGACGGCAGGGAGATCCCCGCCATCATCTATGCATCCCCGATTATCGGGGACGTGCGCATTGCGGGAACCCACGGGGTCATCGTTGACATCGGAGAACAGAAACGGCTCGAGAGAGCGCTGGAGCTGACGAACCAGAAACTGAACATGATGAACAGCATAACACGCCACGATGTCCTGAACAATATTACGGGACTTCTCGGGCTGTGCGATATGCTGGCCGAGATAACAACAGACTGCGATGCACAGGGGCTCCTTGCAGAGATCCGTAATCAGACCGTCAAGATAAAAGACCAGATTCTCTTTACCAAGGAATACCAGAGCGTGGGGGTGAAGGCTCCGCAGTGGCAGAGCCTCTGCCCATGCATCAGGGATGCGGCAGCGGCAACCGGGCGGGATATTGCCCGGCTGGATCTACCGACATGCGATACGGAGATATATGCAGATTCCCTGTTCGGCAAAGTGTTCTACAACCTGATCGATAACAGTTTCAGGCATGGTGGATCGGTCCGGAACATCTCGATTGAGACAGGGGTTGTACCAAATGGGGATCTCCTTATCCGGTACCGTGACGATGGGATCGGTGTCCCTCCCGAAGAGAAAGAACTGATCTTTGAACAGGGATTTGGCAAGAATACCGGTTTTGGCCTCTTCATCATCCGGGAGATCCTGGGAATCACCGGCCTTGCCATCCGGGAGGCCGGAACGTTCGGACGCGGGGTCCTCTTCGAGATCACAGTCCCGAAAGCGGCATGGAGACCCCATACGGATGAGAATAATCATGAACAGAGTCAATAAAGAGAACCATGACACGGGTGAATGAACAATGACGAAGATCCTCCTGGTTGAAGATGATGATATTGTCTCGCGGGTTGCCGTCTGGCGCCTGCAGAAACTCGGGTATGAAGTCTGCGGAACAGCGACCAACAGCGCCGATGCCCTGAAAATGGCAAGAGAACACCCGCCCGATCTCATCCTGATGGATATCAAAATTGCCGGACCCACGGATGGGATAACGACCGCGAAGATGCTGAAAGGTATTACCGCTGCACCGCTCGTGTACCTTACGTCCCAGAACGATGACGAGATCATCCTCCAGGCCGCCGAAACCCAGCCGGCCGGCTGGGTATCAAAACCCTTTGAGGATAAGGATCTCAAAATAGCGATCGAGATCGCCCTCCGGAAGAAATAACCCGGGATCAATCCCTTTTTTATTCATCACACAGGTCGTGAACCTGAGGGTATCCGTGGAAACGATACCATGAAGAGAGCATTCGCTGGTGAGTGAAACAATACAAGAAGTCTGTATAAGAAGGAAAGGTAATAGCAGCTTGGTATAGTTCCCGAGGACTCGCGTACCTCAGTACAGTATACTACGTGTTCCGGCTTAACTTCTGGGTTCGGAATGAGACCAGGTGTGTCCCGAAAGCTATGGCCGCTATCACCACATGTTTTGACTAAACGTACCATACAGGCCGTGAACCTGATGCTGCTCCTTGATGAGCAGGATGATATTTTTTTAGAATGGCTCCGCTCCTTGAAGAGATTTCATAAGAACAGAAAGACCGTGTAAGAAGGAAAGGTGATAGCAGCTTGGTATAGTTCCCGAGGACTCGCGTACCTCAGTACAGTATACTACGTGTTCCGGCTTAACTTCTGGGTTCGGAATGAGACCAGGTGTGTCCCGAAAGCTATGGCCGCTATCACCACGTGTTTACTTTAGATGCTGGTTTACAACGAAGAGCGCTTCACATTGTTTCTGCGAGTTGCAGAAATGTTCCGCACTTCTTCGAAAGCCAAGGCCCGGAATCGAACCGGGTTGTAGCTGATCTGCAGTCAGCCGCGTGGCCACTCCGCCACCTTGGCAGCCGTGTATCGTGTATGATACCCTACCTAATTGGATAGGATATAATTTAAGGTTTGCACAAAGAATTTCGTCTGGGTTTAACGTGGTGAGCACTAGTGTTTGGACGTTAGTACTTCCGGACTGAACACGTCGTTGCCTTCGTGCGTACATCCGAAGCCTATCAAACGGATCTTTTATCCGAGTCCTCAACGGAGTCTCTTTTTAGGCCGGGTTTCAAGCTTAGATGCTTTCAGCTTTTATCCCTTGGCGCGTAGCTGCTCGGCACTGCCTTGTCAGACAACCGATCGACCAGTGGCGCCGAATGAAAGTTCCTCTCGTACTATTTCATTCTTACCCTCAGACTCCAAACACTCCTGATAGATAGTAACCGACCTGTCTCACGACGGTCTAAACCCAGCTCACGATCCCCTTTAATAGGCGAACAACCTCACCCTTGGCCGCTGCTGCACGGCCAGGATGGAAAGAACCGACATCGAGGTAGCAAGCCGCCGGGTCGATATGTGCTCTTGCCGGCGACGACTCTGTTATCCCCGGGGTAGCTTTTCTGTAGTCAATAAGCCTCACCAAAAGGCTGTATTGGTTCGTTAGACCCGAGTTTCCTCTCGCGATCATTTGCTTTGCATGATCGCGTCAGGCCAACTTATGCTCTTGACACTCTTCTGTGAGTTGCTGACTCACATGAGTTGACCTTGGGGCACCCTTGATATTTTTTCGAGGGTGTGGCGCCCCACCCAAACTGCCTACCTACCGTTGTCCTCGTAAGAGTGAGGACTACAACAAAACTAGGATGGTGTCTCATTTTTGGCTCCCCGTTCCCCGAAAGAAACGGATATAACGCCTCCCATCTACACTGCGCAAGAATTATCGTAATCCAGCGACAGGCTGCAGTAAAGCTCCACGGGGTCTTCACTTCCCATCAGGAGTCCCTAGTCTCTGCACTAGGACAAAAAGTTCAACGGACTTGTGTTAGGGACAGTATCGCACTCATTAATCCATTCATGCAAGTCGCCAATTAAGCGACAAGGTACTACGCTACCTTAAGAGGGTCATAGTTACCCCCGCCGTTTACGAGTCCTTCGTCCGGTTGAACCCGGTGTTCAGATACTCGCACTGGGCAGGAATCAGTGACTATACTAGTCCTTTCGGAGTTGCAGTCACCTATGTTGTTATTAGACAGTTAGTGCGACCCGGTCACTGCGACCTGCTTGATCTCCAAGCAGGCACCCCTTATCCCAAAGTTACGGGGCCAATTTGCCGAGTTCCCTTAACTACAATTAAATCCGACACGCCTTCACCTCTTCAGCGAGGGGCACCTGTGTCGGTTCTCGGTACGGACTTATGATTCCCTTTTCATGGGCTCCAGAAATTTACCTAGTTTCCCCATCACGCTTTCTCCCAATTCTCACCATTACGGTACTCCAAGGGATTATACGCTTAGACGGGACGACAGTCCCGCTGGGCATATCCTGAAGCGTCAGGGTCTTGCGACTTAAAACCATAAGGTACAGGAATATTAACCTGTTTCCCTTTCGCTACACTCGAGTTACGGTGCAGCTTAGGACCGACTAACCCTCGGCTGACGAACATTGCCGAGGAAACCTAGCCCCTGCGGCGGATTGGATTCTCACCAATCTATGCTTCTACTAGTGCCAGAATTCTCAAAACTACACGGTCCACTGGAACTCACGCCCCAGCTTCTACCCATGCAGATCGCCTCCCTACCAGATCACCTTTCGGTGCTCCGTGGTCTCTGTAGTAGGTTTTAGCCCCGTCCATTTTCACCGCCCTAAATCTTGACTGGTAAGCTGTTACGCACTTTTTAAAGGATAGCTGCTTCTGAGCTCACCTTCCAGTTGTCTTTGACCTAGGACCAATTTCAGTGTTTACACTTAACCTACATTGAGGGACATTAACCACGGTCTGGGTTGTTTCCCTTACGCATTACAAGCTTACCCCGTAATGCGGACTTCCGACCATCTATGGTGTCCGGGAGTTTGGAGTTTGACAGGGGGGTGAGCAGTTTCCCGCCCAGCTCCCCCAATCAGTGCTCTACCTCACGAACTACCTCCGGTCAGGTCATGCTGCGACATGTTTAGGGAGGAACCAGCTGATGCCGGGCTCGATTAATCTTTCACTCCTATACGCAGGTCACACCAATGATTTGCATATCAATACGGCTTGCGGTCCTCCATGCAACTTTCGTCACACTTCAACCTGCCCACGCATAGATCGCCCGGCTTCGGGTCTTATCCTACTGACTCCACGCACTTTTAATACGTCGTCCCACACATTGCTGCTACGGACTTGTTGGTTTCCCTGTGGCTTCCCTTTTGGGTTAACCTTCGCCAATAGAATAAACTCTCTGGCCCGTTCTTCAAAACGTACGTTACGACCTTGGCAGGCATGCCCGTACTACCGCCTCGCGACGGGTTCCTTCACATGCAAGATCCTTTCAGGCCGCAACTCGCGATCTCCTACCAATTTCAGGCGCTTTTAACCACCTTTTCAGGGTTACTTTTCAGCTTTCGCTCACGCTACTATTTCGCTATCGGTTTCAAGTTGTATTTAGCTTTGGAGGTTGATGACCCCCACATTCACGCGAGAATTCCGACCCGCGTTACTCAAGACACCACCTAATCCTGTCTGCTTATGCGTACGGGACTATCACCCTCTACAGTGTGCCGTTCCAGGCAACTTCCGCTTCACATCCAGGATCGTACGGTGGGCTATACACCACATTTCCCTTGCGGGATTCGGTTTGAGCTGTGTCGTGTTCGCTCGCCGTTACTAGCGACATCTCGATTGATTTCTCTTCCTCCCCCTACTGAGATGTTTCAATTCGGGGGGTTCCCTATCCCTACGGATAAACGCCGAAGCGTTGGGATGTCCCATTAGGGTATCTCCGGATCATAGATTCCTTGCCTCTACCCGGAGCTTATCGCAGCTTGGCACGCCCTTCATCGGCACTTGAACCGAGCCATCCAATGGTAGGATTAAACTAATGCTCCGCTAAACCCATTTAACGTCCTTTGTGCAAACCTTTACACGGCCTCGAAGAGTCATTGGTTTGACTCTCAGCCCTTCCCTCGTGACTCACATCTCGAGGTGCATCTAAAACGGCTCATCGGGGTTCGAACCCGAAGATTTCGCCCCTTCTTGGCGAAATGAGTCTTGTTTTGTTGACATCGGCAATTTTACAGTTTGTCTAGCAACCGCTTAACCCTCAAAATCAAATTCGTTAGGAGGTGATCCAGCCGCAGATTCCCCTACGGCTACCTTGTTACGACTTAACCCCCCTTGCAAAACCTAGATTCGACCGCAGCGTATACTACGGCCTCATCAAGACCTCACTCGGGTGGTTTGACGGGCGGTGTGTGCAAGGAGCAGGGACATATTCACCGTGCCATTTTGAGACACGATTACTACAGATTCCAGCTTCATGTGGGTGAGTTGCAACCCACAATCCGAACTAAGGATGGGTTTAGGAGATTGCCTTCACCTTTCGGTGTCGATACCCATTGTCCCACCCATTGTAGCCCGCGTGTAGCCCAGATAATTCGGGGCATGCTGACCTACCGTTGCCCATTCCTTCCTCCTCTTTAGCAGAGGCGGTCCCGACAGTGTCCTCTCCATCCCGGAGGACGAGCTAGCAACTGTCGGCGTGGGTCTCGCTCGTTGCCTGACTTAACAGGATGCTTCACAGTACGAACTGACGACGGCCATGCACCTCCTCTCAGCTAGTCAAGTAGAGTCTTCAGCCCGACTATCATTCAGCTGTCTTATCTGGTGAGTTTCCCGGCGTTGAGTCCGATTAAACCGCAGGCTCCACCTGTTGTGGTGCTCCCCCGCCAATTCCTTTAAGTTTCAGCCTTGCGACCGTACTTCCCAGGCGGTACGTTTCACGATTTCTCTTCGGCACCTCGGTGACTCGTGGTCACCGATACACCTAACGCACATCGTTTACGGCTGGGACTACCCGGGTATCTAATCCGGTTTGCTCCCCCAGCTTTCGTCCCTCACTGTCGGAGCCGTTCTGGTGAGGCGCCTTCGCCACAGGTGGTCCCCCAAGGATTACAGGATTTCACTCCTACCCCTGGAGTACCCCCCACCTCTCCCGGTCCCTAGTCTGCCAGTATCCCTGAGACGCCTTCCGGTTAAGCCGGAAGATTTCCCCAGAGACTTAACAAACCAGCTACGAACGCTTTAAGCCCAGTAATAGTGGCCACCACTCGAGCCGCCGGTATTACCGCGGCGGCTGGCACCGGTCTTGCCCGGCCCTTTCTTCACCAGTTGTTTAAACTGATGGACAGCCCGATTTAACGGGCACTCAGAGTTCCCCTATCACGGTTTCCCGCATTGTAAAGTTTTCGCGCCTGCTGCGCCCCGTAGGGCCTGGATTCGTGTCTCAGAATCCATCTCCGGGCTCTTGCTCCCACAACCCGTACCGATTACAGGCTTGTTGGGCCGTTACCCCAACAACAACCTAATCGGCCGCAGACCCATCCTAAGGCGGTGAACCTTTGAACTACAGAGCATTCCAGCTTCCATAGTCTATGGGGTATTATCCCCAGTTTCCCGGGGTTATCCCCCACCTTAGGTTAGATTGTCCACGTGTTACTGAGCAGTATGCCGAGGTCTTGCACCTCTCGACTCGCATGGCTTAATCGAACTCTGATAGCAGTGGCCTCTGGCAGGATCAACCAGAATTTCATCTTAATTTACGCACACTTTGCTGAACTGTTCTAAGGAATTAGCGGTTACTAAACAAATTTCCGCATTGCCAATGCCAACGTCAGAACCAACATCGGTCAAGCCGATTATCGTTGGATCTCCATCAAAGAGATTGTGTTATCGTTTCGTCGTGTTGCTTGATTGAACACGGGCTATTACTGTATGTTTCAAGGATATTTATACCTTGTTACATGCAGTTTTTGCCGTCGGGACCAAACCGGGTTTCCCGGTTGCTTGGTCCTGCCTGCTTGTTGTGAATGTTCGTCGTGATTTTTCACGCATTCACGGGCTTACAACTTATGGCTTGAGGGTATTTATACCTTGTTGCCTTTGTTGTTTTTACCTCGAAACCGACACCTTTTCCCGAGGGAAGGTTTTGTCGGTTTGTCATCAGATTTTGTGGATCTACATATAACACAGTCAAGCATTTAAAGATGATCCCACCCTTTCAGGCGTATATTTTCCCCCCATCTATTGATGTACAAATATTCAGGATACTGATAATCTGGAAATGGTTTCCAAACCCGGATTACCTGCGGGAATTTCCTTTTTTGCGGTACGAATCCGGTTCCTGCGCGAATGCGGCAAATGGGTGCCAGCAATGCAGGACCCTGCAATGCATTTTCGCGAGCGCGGATCGGACAAAATCCTGTCTTCGTCGTAAAATGTCCGGACTGGATTGATCCTGCCCGGATCCTGCCGCAATCGCGCATCCCCAATAATCCCCTGAAATGGCATCTTTGAGCGGGTTCTGATCTGCCATAGCCGCGGCCCGGAGCAGGGATCGCGCATATTTTTCCGGGCCGGGGCCCTGAAAATGGGGGAGGTGCGGCACTTGTACGGCCCGGTTCGTGACCCTGCCCCACTCGCACGATCATCGTGCGAAGGAGAGCATCAGCCGGAAAAACCGCTCTGGCACCGTTGCCATCGCCCCGTGTCCGGTTTGAAAACCGGATTGCCCCTGCCCGACCCCCTACATGAAACATCAGGAAAACAGGCCTCTTTTTTCACGAAATTCACTCCGTAGAACCTGATATACTCTCAGGGAAATGTGCTGAACAAGTGTAGGGGGTCGGGCTGGGGCAGACCCATTTTTTCCGTACGCAAAACCCGGTACCGCACAGAAAAAACCGGGCACCACCGCTCGCATTACCTGATTTATTCGACTGAAGATGAGGAGCGTGCCCCGCAAGTACCATGTCCCTGCGCTGCGACCACGCGGGCCGTCTACCCCTGTCCGACCCCCTCCATTCGACCACCAAGGATTTATCGGACCCTGACCTCTCCATTCTCATATGCCGGATTTCAGACCACGACCGGGAACAAAGCGATCGCATCGCAGGCTGAAGAGTCCGATAGCAGATATCACTGCCTTCAATGCCCTCATCCATTCCCTCGTGCATCAGAACCCACTCGACTGTACCTCGTACAATGGCCGGAGAAAGAACTATCCGCCGGTCCAGAAGGTCCGGGAAATGTATACGGCAAAGTTCGAGTACCGGAACGAGCGCGGGAAGCGGATCGGGACCACCATAGAAATGTACGATTCTGTGGAGGGCTACGAGACGGGTATTGCAGCCGTCATCTCGAATATGGCAAACCGGGTTTCCCACCGGGGGACCGTGAAGCACCTCCCGGCAGCCGACCTCTTCTCTGTCATGCTGAAATGCCACGACCCCAACGGCGAGCTGTACTACCTCAGTATTGCCCGCGACCGGATAACCCTCTCATCCTATACTGACGATGCGATCCGTAAGCGGGTAGAAGAGTGGACCGACACCGTACCGGCACTGCAATAAGGGAGATACAATAAGAGGGATACATCCCACGAAAACTCCCGCCAACCGATGCACTGATCACCCGGAAGATCCTACGTGAGGGAATAATGAAGATCCTGTTCTGCGGTGAAGGTTTTCCCGAAGCACGCAGCCGGCTTGCTGCACTCCTGCCGGACGATGAGTTCCTCGCGTTTTCGCCGGGCAACCTCGGGCCCCATATCGCAGAGGCCGACGTGGTCGTGCCGCTCGTCACCCGGGTGGACGAGGCATTCATCCGTAAAGGAACGTTCGGCCTCATCCAGCAGTACGGGGTAGGGCTGGAAACCGTCGATATCGACGCCGCAACAAAACACGGCGTCCGGGTTGCGAGGATCCCCAGTGAAGAGTCCGGCAATGCCGCATCCGTTGCCGAGCACGCGATCCTCCTCATGCTCATGCTCTCCCGCAAGGTCAACGAGATCGCCCTCACCCGTGCACAGGGTAAAGAGGTCCCGTGGGGGTCGCCAACCGGCCAGGCTCTTATCGGAAGAACGGTGTGCATCATCGGCCTTGGAGGGATCGGGAGGGAACTCGCCCGAAGGCTTGTCGGGTTCCAGGTACGGATCACCACCGTTGACGACCATCCCGGCCGGACCATTCCCGGTGTGGATATCGCACGGTCATTCCCCCTTGCCGGGCTCCATGAAGCGGTAGCAGAGGCCGACTACGTGATCCTCTGTATCAACTACACCCCGGACCGGTTCCATCTCTTCGGGACTGCGGAGATTGCCGCCATGAAACAGGGAGCGTTCATCGTTAATGTTGCCCGGGGCGGTCTCCTCGACCCGGATGCCCTGCTCCTCGCTCTCGAAACCGGGCATGTCCGGGGTGCCGGGCTCGACGTCTTCTGGGACGAGCCCGTGGACATGACGCACCCCCTCTTCTCCGCGAACGTCATTGCCACCCCCCATATTGCCGGGGTCACGGATGTCTCGTACGAAGGTATTGCCCGGGCATTTGCAGAGAACATAAAACGCTATGCGGAAGGAAAGACGCCGCTGTATCTCGCCAATGCACCTTCACGGATGCGGCGTATTTTTGAGAAATGAGGAGGATGGGAAATACTCCCATCACGTGACCTCCCATTACGAAAAAAATCCGCTTACCGAGCCGGCCACGAGGACCATGGGCGTGCAGCTGAGGACCACAAGCACGGCGAGAATGATGAGCCAGGCCAGGATCTCCGGTATCCGCCCGAGGGAGGTTACCCGCGAGAGGGCCCGGGCTCCCCGGTCCATCACCGTGGCTCTGCCCCCGGGAGCCATATCCTCATCGCAGAAATGGGCCATGAACCGTACGGTGAAGACAATCATGGGCGGCCAGAGCCCGAGGGCGACGATTCCCCCGATGTAGGGCACAACTGAGACCGCGTGGAGACCATAGGAGTAGAGCAGCCCGACGAGCGTGACGACGGCGAGCGCAATAAAATAATTCAGAATCCCGATGCGGCTCAGGGTTCCCTTGATCGCCAGAACATTGAACGCCTCCCGCACATATCCCGTCCGGGCGAACCGTATGGCCCCGACAATCACGTACTGTACTGCAATGAAGAGGATCAGGAGCTGGATCGCCAGAAGGAGGAGGATCACGATCAATCCGGAGGTCGTTCCCTTCAGGAGGCCGGGCAGGATTCCCCCCTCGGCAACCAGGTACTGGATGTATGCAAGGACTGACGGAACAATGATCCAGACCAGCGGGATCGCATGGACCTTGATGCCGTCAAGGCAGAGGGAGAGCCCGTGGTCGAACTCCGGCGGGGCTGCATCGCCTTTGAGGAGCCGCACGACATATCCCGAGATCAGGAAATAACAGAGGAGCCCGGCAAGGATCAGACCCCCAGCCTCTCCCCACGGCATGAGCGTCCAGCGGATCCGGGTGCCTTCGATGAGATCCAGGCTGCCGGCAAGCGATGAGAGCGCCAGCCACGGCAGGGCGAGCAGGACGAGGATCAGCCAGCGGGACCATCGCCCGGTCAGGGTTGCCCGGGTAAAGGCAGCGGACTCCAGGAGAAAATGGCTGACATCCATAGCGTATCCTAATCAATGGTTTGCCGGGTGGGTACAAAAGGAAGGCGGTTGGACTGTGGTTCCCGCACAAACGCGAAAAAAGGCCGGGTAAAAAAGACCGGGAGTTTAATCCCTCTTGCTCATGATGACCAGCGCAGCACAGATACCGATGCCTGCCAGGGGGATAAAGACCGGCAGCGGGGACTTTGTCGGCTGGGGCGTGGGATTCGGGGATACGCTGCCCGGAACGAGCGTCCCGGATACCGCTTCGTAGCCTCCCCCGGTCACCGCGACCGACGAGGTCCAGTCCTGGTATCCGTTCTGGCGCAGCACGATGGTATGGCTCCCGGCCGCGATGTCGGTGAGCACCATCGGCGTAACGCCCCGGTACGTGGTGTCAAGGTAGACGCTGGCACCCGAGGGAACGGAGCCTACGGTCAGTTGGCCGGTCGTGTCGGGAGAGGGACCCGGGGTTACGGGGACCATGGGCGCCGTGATCGTCTTCACATTGTTTGCCTGGACCGCCACGGTCTCCGAGTAGGTCTGGTAGTCCGTCATGGAGAGGCTGACCGTGTAGGTTCCCGGCACCAGCTGGGTAACATGCACGGGATCATTCGGGTACGTGGTGCCCATATACTGGCCGTTCACGGTGACCGCAGCGCCCGGGGGAACCGACTGGACCTGGAGGGCGCCATAGGGAGACGACTGTGGGTAAGGCGTCATCCCGGGAGCGAGGGTGGTGGTGCTGTCAGCAGTGATCGTGAAATATTCCTCGTGATCGTAATAGCCGGCTTTCTTGAGGAGGAGGGTATGGCCGCCCGGGGAGAGCGGCATCGTCTGGTCGCCGTTCCCATGGTAGATTCCGTCTACATAGATATCCGCACCGAAGGAGGAGATGTCAAGGTACCCGGACGATACCGGGGTCGGGTCGAGGTTTGCGTTGATCACGGTCGTGCCGTAGTCATCCAGGTAGACGCTGTCACTCCAGGTCTGGTACCCGGGCAGGGAGACAACGATCGTGTGCCAGGAGTTGGGCGTTGCGGCGAAATCATCGGGGGTCGAATATCCGCAGTGGTAGTCTACACAGAACGAGGCTCCCGAGGGGTTCGAGTAGACACGGAACTGAGGTGTGTCGGCAGCAACCGGGGTGATCAGGGCAACGAGGCAGACAAGAATTAATCCCATGAACAGAAGGGATCGGCCATACAGGGTCATAGTACCTGAATATCCGGCGATTGTATAAAAAAGAACAGGATTTGATCCAGAGACTGCCAAAAAGAGTGTCTGCGAAAGGGGTTGCACAACACATCTAATAGATAGTGCAAAAACAGCTCTCGCGTTACAGCACTACCGGATCGGCAGCGGGTTTGATATCATCCGTCCGGGTGATCTGTACCCAGATATCCCCGTAGAACTCCTCCTGCCGGAGGGAACACCGCCCGTCCAGCGCAAGGAAGAGGAGCGGGGTGTATCCCTCAAAGATACTCCTTCACGTCCGTCCGTGCTCGCGAATATACTCGTCAAGAGCACGCCTCGTTGCGTGCCAGGTATCGCCGATCTTAGTGGCATCGAGCAGCCCCTTACGGGCCGCAAGGCTCAGGTATTCCTGGGAGTATGGCGAAGCTTTTGCAAGTTCTCCAAGAGGAAGAAGTGTTTCGGTACCCCCGACAATTGCAAGATAATGGGCGAGCGATTCGTTTACTGCCCGTGCAATAAAGGTAGTGAATGCAGCCAGATCACCGGTATCTGCTTCGCGGAGCGCCCGATAATAGTGCTGCCGGTTTTTCTGGTCGAGAACCACCGGGGGGTAACCGTTCCGGATCAGGTACAGGTTTCCCAGCAGCCGGGCTACCCGGCCGTTCCCATCAATAAAAGGATGGATCGCAACGAACCGGTGATGGAGATATGCCGTCATCTCAATGACCGGGCGATCCTGGTTTTGGATATCCGCAATCAGTTCATCCATCTCGCGGAGTATATGCTGCCAGTCTGTCGGGGAACGGACTGCACCGGTAATCCGCACGTTACGGGTCCGGTAACGTCCGGCGCTCTCAAGGATTCCCAGAGTAACGACCTCGTGGATCTGCTGGATAGTGACATGATTTATCGGAACCTTTTCGCGTGCCAGCCGAACGATGAGGTCGTACCCCTTTGCATTGTTGGTTGCTTCAAGGTGTTCCCGGAGGGTTTTGCCCCCGATGGTGATCCCCTCGTTCACGACAAGTTTCGTCTCGGACAGGGTGAGGGTGTTTCCCTCGATGGCATTGGAGTTGTAGGTATGCAGGACCCGCATCTCTTCATGCAGTTTCTCAATGAGATCGCGATCAAGAGGGCGTAACGCATCCAGGCGTTCGCGCTTCTCCTGGATCCATTCCATCAGGTGAGTATCGGCAGGTGGCATATCGGTATCGGCTGTTTTTTGATTGATCCGATATTCACGCGGAAGGTATTGAAGGTATTGGAATAAGAGAGAGATTACAAAATCTAGTGTAGACTTTGAGTTTTTTTTATTATGATTGAAGTAACCCAAATAAAAACTGACTCATTGGTTGTATCGCAGTCCATACTGTTGCCGAATGTGCAGCAGTCTCCATAAATTTTTGGATTGATTCAGTATATTTTGTAGTTCCTTTCGATTTCTCCAATTCATCAATTTGTGAGAGGAGGTTCTCTTTCAATTCATTTGTTTCAGCACTCTTTTGAATAATTGAACGTAACTCCTCAAATTTTTGGATTGTTACATCCATATTCATTGTTTGGGAATTGATATTCACATCACGTTGAGCGATAATAGTAGTTCCGTTAATAGCGGTTTTTTCCATTATTGGTATTGGTTGTGATATAGTTTTCTTAGGTAAAAGCAAATGAATTGTATTCGCTAATGCCACTAAAATATTCTTTTGGGTATCAAATTTAAAATTGAATTCCTGAATAATTTCACGTTTTGTTGGCTTTTTCGAATACACACTTTGAAACTTCAATAAAGCGACTATTCCAAAAACATATGAACTACCATTTTTATAAAAATTGAACTCATTAACTTTTTCGGGAAGATACACGTTTAAAATGATTTCTGCTTCAGTACACCACCTACCATATTGCTGAATAATTTGACGATGTAATTTATCAAAATCTTCAGTGGGAGATTGTAATTTGTATGTGGGTTGTTCATCACCAGGGTAGTAATCATTTGGATCAATATCAGGATATATTGTCAGGAGTTCTGCTCCATTAAATAATTCACTTGCTTTTACATCAATCTCATTATACTCCGAGATTAATGCATCAATTTTTTTATGTGCATCGTCAGTCATTGTAGACACATTAATTAGTATTTTTCATACCACTACGCGATAAGGTACAGTATCGCTAATCTTCCACTAATCATCATTTTCTTTTCACTCCCCCTCCACTCTGCATATCTGCACCCAGATATCCCCATAGAACTCCTCCTGCCGGAGGGAACACCGCCCGTCAAGGGCAAGGAAGAGGAGCGGGATAAATACCTCGGGAATGCCCCAGTCCATCCGTTTGCAGAGCTCGGCAAGCGTCATCTCCTCTTCGATCTCGAGCCCTTCGAGGTACTCCGCCAGCCGCTCCATCGTGGATTCCTGGTACCCCTCATCGTGGGCGATGCTGACCACGTCCTCGGCATCCATCAGGAAGTCGGTGTCATCCCGGGGTTCTGAGGCCATGCGTCGGCGCCGGCGGTCCTCCTTCTCGATGTTCTTCAGTTCGGTGATCAGCTCGAAGAGCGTTGTCGGGCTCTTGCGCATATTCTTCCGGTCGAGCCGACGCTGGATCTCGTGCTCCAGCCGCTCCATGGGCCCGAGCCTGCCGTGATACTCGGTGTCGTCGGTCCCGCTCGCCCCGAATATGTCCCCGAAGAGATCGTCCTCCTCACCCTCGCCGCCGTCTTCGGGCTCCTCCGGGGCAATCAGCAGCTCGGACTTCATCCGCAGGAGCGTGGAGGCGTAAAAGAGGGTCCGTCCCGAGATCTGGAGGTTGAGTTCCCGGCGCCGTTCCAGTTCGGAGAGGAAGCGGTCCGTCACCTCGATGATGTTGATGTTCCACGGATCGATCTCCCCGCGTTCGGCAAGTCCCACCAGGATCTCGACCGGGTCCTCGACTACACCCTGAGGGGGTGCATACGCTGCCGGTGCATTCTCCTGCGGTTCGGGGGCCTCCGGAGCCGTGCCATCCGGAGTACCGGGCTCTCCCGGAATGGTGACCGGAACGGTTGCCGGGTCCGGGGCGGGCGGTTCTTCAGCCATTGGCCTTTACCCCGGTAACAAGGGTGCTCTTATCGGCCCGTAGGGTCACTCCCATGATCCGCTGGGCTGCATCGATCATCGGCTTTCGTAAGGAGACGATGACGAATTGGGAACTGGGTGCAAGGTCCGTAACCATGGAAGCGATCCGCTCCACGTTTGCCCCGTCGAGCGACATGTCCACTTCGTCAAAGGCATAGAACGGTGCCGGGATGTAGTGCTGGATGGAGAAGATGAAAGCGAGCGTGGTGAGCGACTTCTCCCCGCCGGAGAGGGAGTTCAAGAGGTGGACCTTCTTGTCCCGGGGCTTCACGGCAAACGTCATCCCGCCGGCAAACGGGTTCTCCTCGTTCTCCAAAACCAGGTTGCCGCTCCCGCTCGTGAGACGGGCGAAGATCTGGCGGAAGTTCGTATCGATGGCCTTGAACGCCGTGGTAAACGCCTCGAACTTCATCTTCTCGAATGTCTCGATCCGCTCGATTAAGGTCTCCCGCTCGGTCGAGAGGGTCTCCTTCCTCTCCGTCCGCTCGTTCACCTGCCGCTCCACCTTCTCATACTCCTCGATGGCGAGCATGTTGACGGCGCCTATCTTGCGTAATGCCCCGTCGGCTTCCGCGATCTTCCCCTCGATCTCCGAGAGCGTCAGGGTCGTGTCCATCTCCCCGACCTGCTGCTTCAGCATCTCGATCTCGATACCGAGCGTCTTCGCCCGCTCCTCGATGGCGGTGAGCTGGTTCGTGATCCGCTCATGCTCGGCATCGAGCTTCATCAGTTTCAGTTCGGATTCCTGGATGTGCTTCGTCACTTCGCTGCGTTTTCCCCGCAGCTCGTCGAGTTCGCCACTGAACTCCTTCTGCCGTTCCTCCAGCACCGCGATCTGGGCCTTGTGACCGGCAATCTGCTCGTTCGAACTGGCGATCTCCCCGTCGATCTGCCGGTTGCGCTCATCCTGCCGGTTGCGCTCCTCGGCGAGTTCGGTGAGGCGGGCCGTGAAGTGCTGGCGTTCCCGCTGGGCATCGTTGACATCCGCTTCCTTGTTCCGCAGGCGGCGCTCGAACTCCTCGATCTCCTTCCTCTTCTTCTCCATCTGCTCGGTGAGGGCGGGGATGTTGGTGTCATCGAGGCGCTTTTTGATCTTGTCCATCTCTCCGTTGAGGACATTAATCTCGCCCGTGATGGCATCGAGCGTGGTCTCAAGGCCGGTCAGCTCGGAGGCGCCGTTTTTCGTCTCTTCCTGCTGGCGGGCGACCGCAGCCTCGATGGTCTGCTTCTCGACCGTGATCGCATCGAAGCGGCGCGAGAACTCTTCGGTGAACATCCCGAAGCGGGCCACCTTCTGGTCGATCTCGTTCCTTGCGCCCCGTTTTGCATCTACCTCTTCCGTGAGCCGCTGGACTGCCGCGTCGATGGTGGCGGCCTCGCCCTGCAGCTCGCCGAGACGCGAACGGAGGCGGATGATCTCATCATCCACGGCGGCACCGAACCCGCGGGGGCCTGACTGCTTCCGGGCCGAACCGCCGGTCATTGCCCCGCTCCGCTCGATCAGTTCGCCTTCGAGCGTCACCATGCGGTATTTTCCGATCAGTTTCCGTGCCCGTTCCAGTGTATCGACAACGACCGTGCCGCCCAGCACCACGGAGAAGGCCCGGTCGTACTTCGGGTCGTAGTCGAGCAGGTTGACAGCATAGTCGATGACGCCCGGCTCCTTCAAGGGAGGCAGCTGCGGGGGTTTGAGCTTGTTTAAGGGAAGGAGGGTGACCCGGCCGAGCCGCTCCTCCTTCAGGTACCGGATCGCATCGGCCGCGATCTGGTCGGTGTCGCAGACCACGAACTGGAGCTTGTTGCCGGCGGCAGTATTCAGGGCCACCGAGTACTCGGCCGGGGCCTTGGCAAGATCGGCAATGGTCCCGTGCACACCTTCCATTGCGGCAACCGCCTCGATGGCCCGTCCCCCGGACTCGCCCCGGGCCTGCTGGGCGGCTTCGAGCCGGAAGACATCCTGCTCGGCAGAACGGATCTCCTTCTGGAGCCGTTCCTGCGTAGTGCGCTGACTAAAGAGGCTGCCCTCCAGCTCGGAGAGGTTCCGGTCAAGGGCCTTCTTCTCGGCTGCGAGATCCTCGATGCTCTTCCGGCTGTCCGTGAGCTGGGTCTGCTTTGCAGCATACTCCTCATCCAGCTGCCGGAGCAGGCCGGTGAGCCGTTCGAGCTCGGAGGTTCGCATCCGGCTCTTCTCGATGAGGATGTCCTGCTGGTGGAGGATCTCCGACCGGCTGCCCTTCTTCACCTCGATCTCCTTGATGAGGTTGAAGAGCTTGTCGCGGGCGCCTTCCGTGTCCTCGCTGTGCTGGCGAAGATCGGTCTCGACCTTCTCCAGCTGTGCCTTTGTGGTCGCGACCTCCATCGCGATATTCGTCCGGTCAATGGAGAGGGTCCGGATCTGGTCGGTGCATTCTGTCACCCGCGCCTCGGCCCTCTTTGTATCCATGTAGACGCGGTTGATCGCCTCGAGGTTCGTCTCCTTCTCCTTCTTCATCCGGACGATCGCCTGCTCGGCCACCTTGATCCCGCCCTTCGCCTCTTCGAGTTCGGCGATCAGCTTCAGGTAGTCGGCCCCGCTCTTCTTGTTGATCAGGTCGTCAATGTCGGTTAAGTCTGCCTTGAGGTAGGAGAGTTCGTTCTCCTCGATGCCCCGGTCCGACGCGATCCGGGTGAGCTGGATACGGTGATCTTCGGTGGAGCGCTGGAGGGAGACGAACTCCTTCTCCCGCTCGTGGAGCTGGGCGGCGGAGCGGCAGTTCTGGTAGTATGTGAGCTCGTCCTGCCACTTCTTGTATTCGAGGGCATGGGTCCGCTCCCGTTTCAGCTCGCCTGCCCGCCGGGTCAGTTCGAGGAGAAGAAGTTCTTCCCGCTCGATCCGCTCCCGGACAATATCGAGCTCGGCCAGGGACTGCTGTTTCTTGGTGTCAAACTCGGAGACCCCGGCGATCTCATCGATGATCTTCCGGCGCTCGAAGTCGCTCATCTCCATGATGCGGGTGACATCGCCCTGCATCACGACATTGTAGCCGTGGGGGATGATCCCGGACTTTGCGAGGTGGTCGACGATGTCGCTCTGCTTGCAGAGGCGTTCGTTCAGATAGTTGTAACTGTAGTACCCGTTTGCGGTCCGCTTGATCCGGCGCCGAATCTTCGTGCCATCGGAGAATTCCAGCGCAACCTCAGCGGTGTTCCGGCCGGAGTTCAGGTTGATCAGGTCGGTGAGTTTCTCGGCCCGCAGGTTGCGGGAACTGGACAGGGCAAGGACAAAAAGGATGGAGTCGATGATATTGGATTTTCCGGACCCGTTCGGTCCGGATATGACGGTGAAACCTTCAAGAAAGGGAATTTTTGTCTTTTTAGCAAAAGACTTGAAGTTGTCGATCTCAAGCCCTGTGATATGCAAAGATCCCGCTCCTCTTACTTTGCAGAATCTTTCTTAGTGTCTTCGGCCGCGTAGATCAGATCGCTCTGTTTGGGCTGGCTGGATGAGCCTTTCTTGTTGCGGCCATACCCGGCACGGGCAACAATGTAGTCCTTCTCCCCACGGCGGGGTTCGAGCTTCATGGTGCCGTCGGGCTGCATGATCATCTCCATGGCGGGTTCCTCGGGGGTTTCGGGAACATCGGGCTGGTGGCTCTTGGGCCGGATGATTGTGCTGCCGGAGGTGGACTGGTACGAGGGGGCGGCTGCCGGGGCGGCTGCGCCACCCTGCTGGACGATCGGTCCCCGTTTCAGTTCCTGGCGGCTGCGCTCTTCGGTCTGCTTGGACATCTTGATCGCAATGGCCTTGAGGTCAAGCAGTTCCTGCGTCAGTCCCTTGACGAGCGCCTCTATCTCCCGTACCTTCTTCTCGAGGGTTGCAATGCGGTCCTCGCTGGCTCCTGAACTTTCCATCATCTGAATCAGTCTCTCCTGTTGATCGAGTTCGTGTTCAAGGTATTTGATCTTTGCATCGGGCTGCGTCATACGCATTACACTTACTGTAACTGGTGCGGCGCATTCCTTAATTAATATAGTAGTGATCGTCAGATGAATAGAAAAGCGTTTTGCTTGATATTTGCCCCTTATATCTGATATCAGGGAAAATGGGGAGCCGGCTTTAGAAAACAACGGCAATGCATCCGCGTAGTAACGAGCCGGGGGAGGGTCGTCGGGGGGACAACAGATGTCTTGAAACTCGAAAGTCAGCTGATGCCCCCCACGTCATTCGAGGCCATGCTGAACAGTGAGTACGAGAAAAGGTATTACCCCTTAAGAACCAACACTTCTGCATATGTCGTATCTGTCAAAAACGGATCCGGAAATTGCCAATATCATCGAAAATGAACGGCTCCGTCAGCTCAACGGTCTCGAAATGATCGCCTCCGAAAACCTCGTCTCGCGGGCAGTGCTCGAAGCGATGGGGTCCATCATGACCAACAAGTATGCCGAGGGATACCCGGGCAAGCGCTATTACGGCGGCTGCGAGTTCCACGACCAGGCAGAGAACCTGGCCCGCGACCGGCTGAAGAAGCTCTTCGGTGCCGAATATGCCAATGTCCAGCCCCACTCGGGCACCCAGGCCAACATGGCGGTCTATTTTGCGTACATGAAGCTGGGCGAGAAGATCCTCTCCATGAAACTCAACCAGGGAGGCCACCTCTCCCACGGTTCCCCGGTCAGCTTCACCGGTAAGTTCTACCAGGTGGCACAATACGGGGTTGACCCGAAGACCGAGATGCTCGATTACGGCACAGTCGCGGAGATGGCAAAGAAGGAGAAACCGCAGATCATCGTCTGCGGTGCCTCGGCCTACCCCCGTACCATCGATTTTAAGGCGTTCCAGGAGATCGCTGACGATGTCGGCGCCTACTGTATGGCAGATATCGCCCATATCGCCGGCCTCGTTGCCACCGGCCTCCACCCGACATCGGTCGGTGTGGTGAACTTCACCACAACGACCACCCACAAGACCCTCCGCGGACCCCGCGGTGGCGCCATCATGTGCAACGCCGATCTCGGCGTGGCTATCGATAAGGCGGTCTTCCCCGGCATGCAGGGCGGCCCCCTGATGCACACGATCACCGCAAAGGCGGTCTGTTTCCAGGAAGCCCTCCAGCCCTCGTTCAAGGAATACAACAAGCAGATCATCAAGAACGCCAAGGTGCTCGCGGAGACCCTGATGGCAAACGGCCTCCGGCTCGTCTCCGGCGGCACCGACAACCACCTGATGCTCCTTGACTTAACAGAGCAGGGCATCACCGGTCTTGAAGCCGAGACCGCACTCGGGAAGGCCGGCATCACGGTCAACAAGAACACGATCCCGAACGAGACCAAGAGCCCGTTCGTCACGAGCGGCCTGCGGATTGGCACCCCGGCCATCACCTCCCGCGGCATGAAAGAGGCCGAGATGCGCCTCATCGGGAACTGGATTGGAACCGTGGTCAAGGATATCAAGAACGAAGCGGCCATTAAGGATGTCCACGCCAAGGTCGAGGCAATGGCAAGCCGTTTCCCCCTCTACCCCGAATAACCTTTTTAGCCAGGAGTTGTCATGAGCACGATCCTCGACGGGAAAAAGACGTCCGAAAAGCGCCTTGAGATCCTCAAAGAGGAGATCGAAAAGGCAGATATCCATCCGCACCTTGCAACGGTGATCGTGGGTAATGACCCCGCGTCGCAGATGTACGTCCGGATGAAACACAAGGCCTGCGAGAAGGTCGGGATCGTATCGGTAGGTATTGAGCTCCCTGCCGATGCAACCACCCGCACGGTGGTCGACCGGGTCCGGGCGCTGAACCGTGACGCCAAGATCGACGGTATTCTCATCCAGCTTCCCCTGCCATCGCAGATCGATACCGAGCGGGTGATCGGCGCCATCGACCCGGAGAAGGACGTGGATGGCTACCACCCGGAGAATATGGGACGTCTCTTTTTGGGAAAGCCCCGCTTCTCCTCCTGCACACCGGCCGGGATCATGACACTCCTTGCTGAATACCAGATACCCATTGCCGGGGCAAAGGCGGTGGTCGCCGGCCGGAGCATCGATGTGGGCCGGCCCATGGCAGCCCTGCTCCTGAACGCCGATGCCACCGTCACGATCTGCCACAGTAAGACGAAAGGCCTTGCCACCGAATTGCAGCGGGCGGACATTCTCGTATCGGCGATTGGCAAACCGCATTTCATAACGGCAGAGATGGTGAAGGACGATGCCGTTGTCATCGATGTCGGCATCAACCAGCTCTACGGGAAACTGGTCGGGGACGTGGACTTCGAAGCCGTACAGGAGAAGGTCTCGGCCATCACCCCGGTGCCGGGCGGCGTCGGCCCCATGACGATCGCAACCCTGATGGAGAACACCTTCCGTTCGGCAAAGGAGAGGGCATGCGATCGTGTACTGTAAATAAACTCGTTATCGGCGGGGATGCCCCGCCCCGCGTGATGGGCGTCCTCAATGTCAGCCCGGAATCCTTCTACCACGACTCGTTTATCCCGACACCGGAGATCCACAAGAAAGCGGTCGAGATGATCGAAGCGGGGGCAGACATGCTCGATGTCGGAGCACGGAGCACGGCCCCCAATGCGCAGGCCATCAGCGGGTCCGAAGAGGCGAGCCGGATCGATGCGGCCTTGAAAGAACTGGACGGAACCGGCTTCACCATCTCGGTGGACACGATGAACCCGTGGGTGCTGGACGTCTGCCTGAAGCACGATATCCATGCCGCAAACGATATTGCCGGGTTTGCATCGCCTTCGTATGTCCAGCGCGTGGCACATGCCGGCCTGCCGGCATTTGTGATGGCAACGGATTATATCCCGGGCGATGCGGTCGGTATTGAGGCAACCAGCGCCACGCTTGCAACCGTGATCGGGCGGTGCGAAGCCGCCGGGATCGACAACTATGTGCTCGACCCGGGTATCGGGATCTGGACACCGTACCGATCCTACGATGACAACTGGGAACTCTGCCAGCACTTCGAGGAGTTTACCCGGTTCGACCGCCCGCTCCTCGCCGCGATCTCACGGAAGAGTTTCATCGGGGACCTGGTGAAACGAGAGCCGGAGGAGCGGCTCGCGGGAAGCCTTGCCGTGACCCATTTCCTCCTCCAGAAGGGTGCATCAATCGTCCGCACCCACGATGTGAAAGAGACCGTGGACGCGATCAAGGTATACGGGCGGATGGTGAACGGGCCGTGAACTCCTCGTTCGAGGTCTTCGGCCTCTCGACCGGTATCATCCGGAGCGGCGACCCGATTGCGGAACGGGTCATCGAGGCAGCGGAGAAGGCCTGCGGGGGATTTCTGGAAGGGGACGTGCTCGTCCTTGCCGAGACTGCCGTGGCCACATCGGAAGGCAATGTAATCCGGCTGGACACTATCACCCCCTCACCAAGGGCACAGGAGATGGCGGAGCGTTACCGTCTCGATCCCCGGACGGCCGAGGTCGTCATCCGGGAGAGCGACGAAGTGGTCGGGGGCATCCCGGGCTTCCTGCTCTGCATGAAAGGCGGCACGCTCCTCCCGAATGCCGGGGTCGATGCCTCCAATGCACCGCCGGGCTGCGTCACACCCCTGCCGGCCGATCCGGACCAGAGCGCTCTCTCGATCAAGGCAGTAATCGAGGAGCGGGCGGGCGTCAGGATCGGCGTGATCGTCGCGGACAGCCGGACCCATGCCATGCGTCTCGGGTGCAGCGGGGTTGCCATCGGTTCTGCCGGCATCCCCTCCGTGATCGACGACCGGGGGAGGAACGATCTCTTCGGGAGGGAACTCGAAGTAACGAAACGGGCGGTTGCCGACAACATCGCCTCCGCTGCGGAACTCGTGATGGGCGAGGCCGACGAATGCACGCCCGCCGCAATCATCCGGGGCCTCGGCCTCCCTATGGGAGACCATCTCGGTGTCGAAACCATCGATGCCACCGAATGCCTCTTCATGGGGGCATTTGCCAAGAACCGGAAAGAGTGGTAAGGTTCCTGCCCCGTTATCTTTTTTTACTGGAACAACCAGCCACTCCCCTTAAAGATGCGAAGTGATGACCGGGATAGTCCGCCCGCGGGGGTGCAAAATACGTGCACGGGGATCACGACCATCCCCGCCGGTGACCGGATGCCCGGTACCCTTTCATATCAGGTATTTATGCAAAGAGCCCACACATCGTAAACGAGAAAGAGGTGTATCACGATGACCACAACACCCTTGTATGAAAAGATCCTGATTGCAGCGGACGGATCGGAGAAGAACATGGCCGCTGTCAGCGAGGGCCTCCGAATCGCACGGGCCTGCGGGGCAGAGGTTGTCGCAGTCTACGTGGAGGATCTCGGTGCAATCGAATCGATCCCCCCGGGGGAGATGATGCTCAAGGATACCTGGAGCGTGATCCAAAAAGAGGCCGAATCCACCATGTCCCGTATCCGGTCCATGACGGAAGGCGTGAACCTGAAGACCATTGTGCTCGACGGAAAACCGGCACCGGAGATCGTGCGGTATGCTACCGAGAACAAGATCGACCTCATCGTGATCGGTACCCAAGGTAAACGAGGGCTGGAACGACTGCTGCTGGGGAGTGTGGCGGAATCGGTCATCCGTTCGGCGCCCTGCAAGGTGCTTATCGTAAAATAAGTGAGGTATTATCGCCTTCGCAGTTTCGCGAAGGCGATCTTCTGTTCAAGGGCTTTTCTCTTCTCCCGGATGATGCCCGGGGCCGTCTTGTCCACGACAAGCGACTCGATCTCGGCGAAGTCACGGATCATATCAACGCGCTCCTCCGGGGTGAAATCCTCATAATTGATCCGCTTCAAAAACTCTGCTTCACCTTGGACAGCCGTTTTCGGGGGAGCAAACGAGACCCTGCATTTCGTGCGGCAGTACCGGCACCGCCAGTGATAGTCGCCCTCGGCCCGCTCTTTCTGCGAAAGGATCCGGAAGTTCATTCCTTCACATTTCGGGCAGGACCATTCCAGCGTCAGGGCCTTGAGGATTCCCTCGGCATTCTTCTCAAAGAACGAATCGAACATTGCTGCTTTCCGCTCAAGTATCGTTGTATGCATTTTTTTAGTCAGAGCATATTAATGCTCTGAAACGGGGTGCCGGGCAAGGATGCCCGGGTGCGAGGGTCAAACGGTACGAATTGGCGGGTCCCATCACCGGTCATACGGCACCTACCCGGAATGTGAACCTGCTCTGCCCGTAATAATTCCAGAAGAATGCACAGATGGTCGCAAGTACCTTTGCAGCCAGGTAGTTGAACGAGGCCAGCTCCACGAGAATCCAGATGATCGTGACATTCACCATCAGGCAACTGAGGGAGATTGCCGCAAATGTGGTGAACTGGGAGAGATAGTTCCGGGTCCGGTCATGGAACGTGAGGAGCTTGTTGAGACTATAGCTGACCAGTATTCCGCAGCAGTACGAGACACCTGCAGCCGGGATATACCACATCTTCGCATATTCGCAGAGAGCGTACAGCAACCCGATGTCGATGAGCGAGGATATGACACCCACGAAAAAGAACCAGAGGAAATGTTCGCGGCAGAATGCAGCAAACCAGCCCGTCATCTCCGTTTCTCCAAACAATAGCCCGCTGATCCCAGGCATCCGGTTACTCCTTGTACCCGGCGCAGTCATACAGGCTGTTCTGGGAACTGGAACCCGGGCCTGTGGTGCCTGATAAACCAGAGATTCCACGCGGCATACCGGAAGAGGTCCGGTTCGTAGATCCATCCACGGAGAGCACAGCAGCACGGGTATCAGCGGAGATACTGCCGGTGCTGCCGCCCCATTCAGAGGACGGGATCGCCGTGCAATGATCCATTACCCAGCTCACAATCACGCTGTTCCCAGAGTTCGATCCCCCGCCACCTCCCTGTTCTCCGGACAGGTAGAAGTACCGGATCTTTCCGGCACTCACCAGACCCGCCAGGGATTCCGTGGAAAGAACCTGGTCGCTGCCGGCAAACCCGCCCAGTGCCATGACGGGTTTCCCCGTCTCGATGATCAGTCCGGCGGCACTCATGCTGCTTGGTTCGGCAACAATCCAGGTTTCGTTTGTTGTATGGGAGAGGAGGTACGTTGCAAGACCGGCAGTACTTCCTCCAGATATACCTCCTGGCATGGAATTCATGCCACCATTTATGCCACTGCCACCCGTGTCACCGCCCTGCCCCGATTGCCTCGGGCCGGCGGTCGGCAGGTTCCCCGACCCGTACATGAGGGGAGTGCAGGCCCAGACAAACGGTGCAATGAAGAGGAGCGCAATGGCCCCGGCCGCCACGATCTTCGGGAGCATCCCCGTCCCCGCGAGGTTTCTGGCTTTCAGGTATAGCAGCACGATAGTCAGGATCACGGCACCGCACCCGATAACAACGGTGAGCAACCCTGACCATTCAGCAGTGTAAAGCAGGATGATCACCTGAACAATACCGGTGACAATGATCGCTGCCGTGAGGATCCAGCCTCTTATCCCCCCGCCCCGGTATGCCCCGTACATTGCCACGGCACCGATCCCCACGAGCGCAGCAAGTGGGGGGGCGATGGTGGCAAGATAGTAGGTATGCCAGAACCCGGTGGTGAAACTGAAATAGGCAAGGCCAGGCAGGAGCCAGAGACCCAGTGCAATAACAGTGAGGCCCTTTTCACTGAAGACCCCCGCATCTTCCAGTCCATTGAGGGAGATGGAAGCCGGGCGTCTCCAGAGGGCAAGGAGTCCGATCAGGGCAAAGGGAAGCAGCCAGCTGATCTGGGCTGCCAGCCCTTCGCCAAAGAGGCGGGTGATCCCGGGCGACCCGGTCTCATCTCCCATCCCTCCTCCACGTCTGGTACCGGATCCGGGTGCATTACCTGCGGCGACACTGGATCCTCCAGGCATTCCTTCGGGAGCATTCCCCGAAGGCCCGCCTTCCATTGCAGCGTCCTGCCCCATGCCGGGCGCCTGCATCGTATCCGTGCCGCTTCGGTCCATGTTGCGCCCGGCCGTACGGTTCTGCAGGCCTCCCTGCACCGGGGGAAAACCACTCTGGCCACCCGGAGGGGTATCTGCTCCCGACCCCGGCGAGCCTTGTGAAAATCCTGCGGTGTTTCCACCTGGCCCGGGTGAATCGCTCTCCAGCCGGTGAATCCCATTATAGTTGACAATCAGACCAATGACCGTGTTATCCCCACTACCACCGATATACGGGCGCTGGTCTGCGGGAATGGAATCGACAACAACCGCCCATGAGAGCGAGACGACAGCGAGCACGGCAATGGCGAGCACAATATGGCCAACCCGTTTTTTCAGGGAGGTCTTCCATGCGCCCAGCAGGTAGATTGCAAGAATGGCGGGAACCGCAATGAACGCCTGGATCATCTTGACATTGAACCCGATACCGATGAGGATCACGGCAAGCAGGAGACAAAAAAACGATGATTCCCGGGCGGCTTTCAGGGCCACCCAGACCGCGAGAAGGAGCACGAAGACGAGAATCCCGTCCATGGTGCCGTTGCGCGAGACTGCCACAAAGATCGGGGTCACCGCCAACGCCAGCGCGGATACAAGACCCGCGGGTTTCCCGAATGCCCGTGAGACGATCAGGTAGATGAGGGCCACCGAACCGACACCGGCGAGTGCCTGCGGGAGAACGAGTGACCAGCCTGAGAACCCGAAGAGGGCAGCGCTCGCTGCCTGCACCCAGAGGCCGACCGGAGGCTTGTCAACCGTGATGAAGCCTGCGGCATCAAATGAATTGAAGAAGAGGACTGCCGGGTTTGCAAGCATGCTCTTTACCGCAGCCGCATAGTAGGCATTCGAAAAACCCTGATTCCAGACATTCCAGAAGTTCAGAAATGCAGAAATGATGAGAATACCGGCAAGGAGGATCTCATACCGGTACTGTTTTAACCGGATTGTATCCATCATGCAAGGCGATCCTGCACGGTATCGAGGAGGAGAATAAGTTCCCAGATCCGGATTCTTCCCGCGCCCGATTCATGGTTCCCGATATCAAGGAGACTGTTTTTGATCTCTTCAACCTCTGCAGAGGTGATGAGGTACCATGCAGGTTTCCGTTGTGGGGACTTTTCACCAATATTTTCCAAAGAAACGATCCTGCCCGATGCGGTGCTCATACAACAGATCCTCCCGTTCAGATATTGATCTGTCTTATTCGATCGGATTGTAATATATTGATGATACGGCACCGGTGAAAGGAACTACCGTGAGGGAGATATATTGAACCCGAAAGGATCATGAATTGGGGGTGCCCGCGACAATCCCCCATCATTATAAAAAATACCAACCTATTTTATCCCACACATGGATACTATGAATACCATACCATTCCCGTAACCACGAGGAATGTGTTCCGGGTGATGCACATTATGTCCGACAAACAGACCGTTACCGTTTCAACCGATCCGGCATTCTTAAAAGAACTGTCTGAATACTTAGAGGTCCTCTCAAACCCGGTCCGGCTGAAGATCTTAAAAGTGATCGAGAAAGAGCCAAAGGAGATCAGCGAGATCGCATCCCGCATCGACACCAGTTATGCCAATACCAAGAAGCACATCGACCAGCTGGTTGTTATCGGCCTTGTGAAGAAGGAGGCGGGGTACGGCCGGGAGACCGTCAAAGGAATCCACCCGGTCTGGAAATTCTCTCTCGTTGACGGAGGTATGGAGACCCTGATACGCAACATCGGGGTCTTTTCGAGCATCAACATCCCCATGGGATACGGCGACATCCAGTCACGTATAGAACCGTTGAAAATGGCCGTGCTCGCCGACTCCGGCTCGCAGTACCCCGCCCTGCATCTGGTGGAAGGAACCGCAGCAGGCAGGACATTTTTGTTGAAGAAGGACCGGGTCAGTCTCGGGAGGATCGACCCGGACTTCCCCGCATCGGCAAAAGAGGGGGACATTGTCCTTCCGGTGGAATATGCCTCGGTGACCCGGATCACGAAACCCCACGCGGTGATCTTCAGGGCCGAGAAGGAATGGTTCATTGAAGACCGGGGAAGCTCAAGCGGCACGTATGTGAATTCAACCCTCATCCCCCCCATGAAAAAGACACCCGTGAAAAATGGCGATATCGTGGATCTGGCCATCGGGGATAGTTCAGCACGATTCCTGTTCGTTGTACATGAGTGAACGACCGATGGTGGACTGCGGCGATCCGAAACCGGGTTTATTAAGCATGCACATGAGGCCTGCCGTAGTCATGGCCCTGCTCCTTCTCGCGCTCCTCTTCTTCTGTATCCTGCCGGTCTCGGCAACGGTCTATATGTATAACGGGACCGAAGGAACGATCCAGGACCTGATCAACAGTACCAGCACGGGAGATTCCATATTCCTCCCAACGGGAACCTATCACGAGAACCTCATCATCGAACATGCCATTGTCTTCGGTGCGCAGGATACGAACAACCCCCCGGCGGTCGTCACATCAGGTAACGGTGCCGGGATCACCCTTGCAGCAGATGGGATCACGCTCAACGGGTTGAATATCTCCGGTACTGCCAGGACCGGGCTTCTCGTACAGTCCAATAACAACCGGATCAGCGATATCACGGTGCAGGGTTTCATCAGAGGAATCGAGCTGAATAATGCCGCAGACAATATTTTTTCAGGGAATACCGTCACGAACAACAGTGTGGGGGTCACCGTGGATCGCTCTTCCCGTTCCAATACCTTCTTCTTAAACCAGTTCGACAACCCGGTGAATGTGGTCGGCCAGTCCGCGGACTCCCAGTGGTCCTCATCACGGCAGGACTACTCCTATAACGGGAGCAGTTTTACCGGCCCGTTGGGCAATTTCTGGAGTGCTTATACCGGAACTGACAGCGATGGCAACGGGGTTGGGGATATCACCTACCCGGTGCTGGCAGATGCAACAGCAGCCCCGTCTTCCGGGACAACAGAGACGGGAGACCGGGCGCCACTCATCCGGTATCCTGCTGCGTATTCTCTTCTCGTGAAGACGACAATCAGTCCGATGAACTCCACAGGGGGCAGGAGTATGGACAGGCCCAACAACCTGCCGGTTGGAGGGGAGAACCTGCAACAGCAGCCCCCGTCCCAGAACCCGTCCAGCTCTGTGACCCCCGGGGGGCAGGGACCGGTATCCAGCGGCATTCCATCATCCATTCCGGGCATGACAACGACACCTCCCCCGGGGGGCATGTTCCTCGCCCTCCTGCTTGACTTCTGGTGGGTGATCCTTATAGTGGTGATCATATCCGTGGTTGTCGGGGTATGGTTCGAACGGAGCCGCAGGAAGGTACAGCCTGCCACCCATATCGAGTATGTGGAGGCCAGTACCACCGCCAATGCAACCGTAGTGAAGAGACCGGGGACTGGCGGGCCGGCTGCCGGGGACGGCAAGGACCAGTCTTATTTTACTGCCCATATTCCACCGGCTCTGGAGAGGAAATACCCTGACGCGGCGTATATGGGGGAGGGGGGCGTTGGCCGGGTCTTCAGGGCATGGGATGCGGGTGAGCAGCGTCCCGTTGCCGTGAAGATCCCGATCCGGTTTGACGAGATAACAGGTTCGCAGTTCACGAAAGAACTCCATATCTGGCAGGGGCTTCACCACAAAAATATCGTTGAGATGTATGCGGCAAATGTCTTCCCCATGCCCTATATCGAGATGGAATATATCGAATCATCCCTTGCCGTCAAGAAATTCCCTCTCGAAACAGAGCGAGCGGTAAAGATTATAACGGGTGTTGCAGAGGGGCTCCGGTATGCCCATGAACAGGGTATTGTTCACCGGGACATCAAGCCGGAGAATATCCTCATCACCGCGGAAGACATTCCCAAGATCACGGACTGGGGGCTTGCAAAGGCACTAACGGATACAAAACAGACCGGTCTCATCAGTTTCTCACTGAATTATGCTGCACCCGAGCAGTTAGCCCCGAATATCTATGGCGAGGCCGGGAAATGGACCGACATCTACCAGCTCGGGGTCCTCTTTTACGAGATGGTGACCGGGAGACTCCCCTTCACGGGTGCCGGCATGGGGGAGATCACGCAGGCGATCCTCCACAACACGCCGCTGCCACCGGAACCCGCCGGGAGGAATGCAGAAGCAATTACAGCGATCATTACCAGATGCCTGCAGAAAAAACCGCAGGACCGGTATACCTCCGTTGCCGACATTCTTACCGATCTCCATCACCTGAAGCCTGAAGAATAACCCGATCCACGAAAGTACCCCTCGCTGGGTGGAGATGTTCCGCCAGATTTTGTGGGAATATAACCACTGAATTTTCTGAAATGATCAGGAAATAAAAAGGTACCTGGGCATATTGCCAGGATTTGTTATCAGGGTACTGGTTATGTACTGCTTGGGGGGGTACCCGAGGGTTTCTCACCGGATGGTGCTGTGCCGTTACCCTGCATGCCATCCGGGGGAGTGCCCGAGGGGCGCGTACCGTTCATCTCCATTCCCGCAGGCGGAGTGCCTGATGGCTGGGTACCGTTTGCCTGGAACCCTTCAGGATGTGTACCTGACGGGGTCACGGACTGCTCGGATGACCCGGTGGAGGCAGATGTCTGTGACAACGTGTTCTGTGCCTGCACTGATGATGCAGGAGTCGATGCAGCAGATTGCGTGGAAGTACTTCCGGCATCTGATGTGCAGCCGGCAACAAAAATTCCCGCAATGAGAATCACTGATGCGACTATTATGATACTGATACTTTTCTTCATGGAAGATCTCTCCTTTGATAATGATCTCCCCGGTGAGGGGATCATCTGCCACCAGGATTGATCACGGCCCATTTATATTCACCATATACAGCCAGTGAAATAATCGGCGGAGATTTGCAATAATTGAACCAGCGGGTGTACATAATCCGGCGCATTCTCCCGGGTGCCTGGATTAATAAAAGTGCCTGCGCCGCTATCGGGGACTATCATTACCGTAAAAAAAGGGACTGACAGGAAACTGCGGATTGCCCCGTTTCCTGCCGTGACATGCGCCGGTTATTGAGGGGGCGCTGTGGGCCCCGCCCCAGTATTTCCGGCACGGGATGAGATCATAAAAAACCCCGGTTGGTATGAGGGCTATTGTTGTGCTGCTTTTTGCCTCATCGGGGTTTAGGGGTTGATGGATTGGATAGAATGTCCTTCTCGGGTTTTTGTACTTCTCCTGAATCCTTTTGCATCCTCATCTAGTCTGGCTGGAGACTATTAGGCCCATGGCATCATGGGATCCGCCCACAGGATACCCGTGTGACCACCGTGCAGAGCCCGGACCGCCCCTGTTCCATGGGGCCGGGCATGCTGTGGCGGGTACACCAGGTATTTCCACATCACAGATCTCTGATTCTTGTAACCACCTCCATGGTCTGATGACTGCCCACATGGGTAATCATCCTGCATGACGATATCCACTGCACCACTTATATTCGGCTCATGGCGAAGGTGAAATATTGCATGATAACCGGGATAAATTGTACTGACCGGTCAACACTATCCCGGGGCGGGGATTGCCGCAGAATTGAAGAGGGGGAAAATCAACCATGACAAAGGATCAGAAAAATAGATTCCGGGGATTGTGTATCATCCCCGGAAAGGGAATCCTGTATTTTTTAATCAATCGTTCGTTTAGTCGCTTCTCAGCGCATCGATCGGGTCCATGTTCGATGCCTTCCATGCAGGGTAAAGCCCGGAGATCACACAGACCACCAGACCCACGACCATTCCTGCGGGAACGTAGATGATACTGGCCGGGAGGAAGAAGAACTCCGTGGTGCCCATCATCACATCCACGACAGAGTACCCGATGACAACGCTCATCAGTCCTCCTATCCCCGCCCCTATGATACCGAGAATGAACGCTTCGTAGAGGAACATCCGCCTCACCTCGCCGGTCTCCGTACCGATCGAGAGCAGGATACCGATCTCCTGAATCCGCTCATTGACCGACATCATCATCACGTTGAAGATGCTGACGGCTGCAACGATCAGCGAGATACCACCTATCGCCAGGCAGAACAGTGTCAGGGTTTCGAGCGTTGACGAGATTGTATCGAGCTGGGAACTGGCATCGCTGATCCGGACTGCCGGTGTCTTCTCATCCGTGTTGAGCTTGGCATCGATCGCCTCCTCGATCTCCGTGATCATGTCGGTATCGTCAACGATCACGTTCACCTGGTCGTAGACATCCTTACTGCCGTACTGGGCCACGTACCATTCCTTGGTGACCACGATCCCGTTGTCGGTGCTCACGCTGTCTGCAACGGTGCCCCGCGTATCAATGATCCCGACCACCTTCACCGAAGCCCGGGATGCTGATGTGGAGCCGTCGGGAGGACCCTCTGATGCCGAACTGATCTTGATCTTGTCCCCGATCTTTACACCAAGGGACTCTGCAAGGGTATACCCGATGAGCGCTTCGTTGATACCCGCGATGTTGGTCCCGTTCCCGATAGTCAGGAACTCGGTCACATCATCCGGGTTCATCCCGTAGATCGTGCCCCGTGCCGGGACATTCCCGTACGTGAACTGCGTACTGGACGAATAGATCGGGATCACCGTACCGTTCGTCCCCACGGCAGCTTTGATCTTGTTCAGCTGGGTCTTTTTGATGCCAGATTCTTCGGTTGAGGATGACGATTGAGACCCGGGAGGTCCCATCCGGACGGCATCGGCAGTAATCACAATGGTGTTCGCGCTCGATGAGAGCTGGTCCTCGACCTGCAGGGACATGTTGGTCCCGAGCATTCCCATGCACGAGATGGCGACAACGCCGATCACAATACCGATGGAGGCCAGGATCGAGCGCGTGAAGTTCAGTTTCACGCTCCGTACCGAGAGCTGGAAGAAGATATCGCCAATCATGATTCCACGATCCTTCCGTCATCCAGATGTATCGTGCGCTGTGCATATTCTGCAACCTTCGGGTCGTGGGTGACAAGAATGACCGTCTTTCCTTCTTTTTGCAGGTTGCAGAGGATCTCCATGATCGCAAAACCAGTCTTGCGGTCAAGGTTGCCGGTCGGCTCATCGCAGAGGAGGATCTTCGGGTCATTGACAAGCGCCCTGGCGATCGCCACACGCTGCTGCTGGCCACCGGAGAGCTGGTTAGGGCGGTGGAAGGCCATCTCCCGATCGATTCCCACTGCGTCAAGCAGGGAGGATGCCCGGCCGGTCGTATCGCGTTTCTTGTACTTCAGGATGAGCGGGTACTCCACGTTCTCGTAGGCCGAGAGGAGGGGGATCAGGTAGAACTTCTGGAAGATATACCCGATGGCATCGCGCCGGAGGTGCGTCCGCTCTAAGTTGGTCATCTTTGCCACATTCTTTCCATCGATATAGAGTTCCCCGGTCGTGGGGACATCGAGGATCCCGAGCTGGTTCATCATCGTTGATTTCCCGGAACCGGACGGTCCCATGATCGCAACGAAGTCGTTCTCCTTGATATCGAGAGAGACGTGGTTGAGCGCCGTGAAGTCCCCGCTCTCGAGGTGGTAGGTCTTGGTGACATCCACCAGGCTGATAAGGGGGGTATCGGTCATGTTCGACCCCTCACTGCTTCTTGATCTTTGACATAATCCATTTCCGCTTGGTATACGCAACAGCGCCGACAATGATCAGGGCGAACATTGCGATGACCGGGTAGAACGAACTGAGGCCACCCTTCGCGCTGGTGATGCTGGAGAGGACGCTGCTCGAAGATGACGACGATCCACCGGGTCCGCCGCTCATGTCCCCGCCGGGTCCGCCCGTACCGCTCGGGGCACCTGAGAAACTGCCGGAGGTCCTGGTGGAGCTGCCGGTCGTGCTGGCAGAAGGCATGCCCCCGGACTGGGAGTAGGTTGTCAGATCCACGGTCTTGGTCACCGAGTAGTCGGTACCGGCTGAGTCCTTCCAGTGGATGACCAGCGGGACTGAAGACAGGTCCGTGCAGGTGAAGGTGACCTCGAAGCTGGACGAGTCATCGGAGGCGAGGCTGCCCACGGCATATTCCGGATAGGTACCCGTTCCCTTGGCAGGCAGGCCCACCGAGACCACAACACCGTTTGCATCCGTGACACCCGTATTGGTGATATCCCCGCTCAGGTCATAGGTAGAACCTGATGAGGTGAGTGCCATGTTATTGATGGTCGGTACTGCGGCGTCCTTGGCATTGCCGGGGGTGATCGGCAGGTTTACTGATAATTCACGTTTGACATCCCCGTTCTGGTAGTTGATGTTGAACGTGATATTGGTCGCTTTGTGGGGTGTGACGGTGAAGGGGACCTCGGTCACACTGTTTGCCGGAATTTCACTGATGAAGGTCACCGAAGGGGTGATATCAGTGCCGCTGTCTGCGGTCGTGATATAGATACTCTTGAGTGCCCCGTCACGCGGGTTGATCAGGCTTAAGTTGACGGAGGCTGCGCTGTCAATGGTGAATGTCTCCGGCCTTGAAGAGATGGCAGCGTGCAGGTCCTCCGAATCCACTTCGAAGGTGATCGGGTAATGGATATTCTTGCCGTCTTTTGTCTCTATGGAGAAGAGGGAGAAGTAATTGCCATCCATCCCGTTCACGGTTACATCGAATGTATAGGTGATCGAATTCGAGGACCCGAGATAGGAGAGGGTCTGCCACTTGTCCTGGTTCACGATACTGATCTCGTTATTGGCCGCAAGAAGATTCGGGTGGGTGACACCTACCGAGGTGTTGCCATCATTGGTCAGGGTTACACTCACTGATCCTGTCTCATAAGGATAGAATGTCTCAGGGTTCATGGTGACCGAGGATACATAGACATAGGAGGAGCCTCCATCATTCCGGTTCGTATCGGCACTGACTGGGACTACCGATACCATCAGTACCAGCAGGATACAGCTGGTTAACAAATAGTTTAGTTTCATGATTTCACGTGTTCCTTTTCTCGGATGAGAGACAATGACCCGGACCTCCGGGTCTCCCTCGAAATTGTTTGGTAAACTTTACATGATGTCTCTCTTATATTGACATCACGGCAGGGGGCCAATTATTGTCAGGAACCGGGATTAATTGAACCGGGTGGTTGCACATATCATCCGGGGGAAAACCGGGGGCGTCCGGTCGGATCGCGGGCTTTAAGCATTCACCCACAAGAACCTGAATAACGGGATTGTGCTATGGCGTTTTTCTGCCAGCAGTGCGGGGAGTGCTGCAGCTCCATGGGGGATGTGATCGGCATCCGCGAACAGGCCGGCCCCTCCGAGTTTGTGATCTGGTTCAAGATCACCGGTGAGGAGCGAAGGGTCTGGATCGATCCCGACAAGCAGGGTCTCTTCTTCAACCAGGATATCCGCCACCACCGGCCCATGGCCTGCCCGTTCTTAAGAGAACGATCCACGGGTTCTGCGATCTGCACGGTCCACTACACCCGGCCCGATCTCTGCCGGCAGTATGGCTGTTTCCGGCTGCTCGTGCTTGCAGCGGACGGGGCACGGCTCGGCCGGGTGGTCGAGGGCTCCCGGTATTTCACCACCATGGACCCGGACCTCCGAACGCTCTGGAACCGGGAGATCGGGGCGAACGAGATCGCGGACGACCAGTGGGAAGAGTTCGTGGAGCAGGTCCTGGTGCGGGCCGGTTACCGGGTCGTACGCTAAAAACAAAAAGAAAAACGAAAACCGGTTCAGGTACTGTCGGAAAAATTATCCCGGTCCCGGATACGATCGAGCGCCATCCGGGCCGCTGCCTGCTGTGCCTGCCGGACGCTCTCCCCGCATCCTTCACCGAGCACAACATTTTCGAACATGACCTCGTACGTGAATGCCGGCCGGTGATCGGGACCCGTCCGGCTCTTCTCGCGGTACTGGGGCACATTCATGGATGTTTTCTGGAAATATTCCTGGAGGATCCCGATGGCATTCTCCTCCGGGTTGTACCGGCCCAGGGCTTCCCCCATGATGGTATTGACAAAATACGCCACGTCATCCAGCCCGACCTCGCAGTACAGCGCCCCGATGAACGCCTCAAACGCCCCGCCCGTGATCCGTTCGCCATACGTGTTCTGCTCCCCGATCACCACAGGGATGAGGCGGGTGAACGTCTTCTCGTGCGGCCGCGTAAGGGCATCCAGCGCCCGGTTCGAGACGAGACCGCTGAGCATCCGGGTCATCTCGCCTTCATTGAGCCCGCCATTCTGCCCGGTAAAGAGCGACTGGGCAACGATCAGGTTCAGGACACGGTCGCCCAGAAACTCGTACCGCTCCCAGTCCTCTATCGTGATGTCCCAGCGGTCCATGCCGGGGCTGCCGTAGGCTGCGTTGAAGCAGGTGACAAACGTGCTCACGATCCGGTCGATATCCGGATCGGAAGCGTGGAGGAGATCGATCAGCGACAGCCCGACGGGTCCGGTCATAATGCCGATCCGACAAATGAGATGATAATTCTATTGCTTCCGGATTACGCGGACCCGGCCGGTCTCGGTCTCCAGCTCAAAGCCGTGCTCCTCCAGAAACGCACGGCTCTTCCCGGTGCCGTGGAGTAACAGCTCCACCAAGTCGTCGTCCTCATCGATATCCGTGTGGAGCCGGAACGAGTCGATCACTTCGACCGATAACCCGGCCTCCTTTGCGATCGCCAGGTGCTTGGTGAAACTCGCGCCATAGTAATCGACATGGAACTTCCCCGGTTCCTTCACGAAGATCGCGTTGGTTCCGCCGCCCCGCCCGGGAACGATTGCCATGTCGGCAGAGGTCGAGATGACCCGCCTGATCGCGGCTTCGTCCGCCAGCGGGAGGTCCGCCATAATGATGAGAATGTTCTGCTCGGTCGTGGGCAGGATCTCGTTGAGGGACTTATTAAGATCTGCATCCGTGATCGTGACCTGCACCATCTCGGAGTCGAAGAGCTCGGTCCCGACAATCACCGGCGAACAGTTCGCATCCTTCACCGCCGCAACCACATCCTCCAGCATCGCAAACGCAAACGCTTCGCGTTCCTCCTGCGAGAGGATCGCGGAGAGCCGGGTCTTCGGGTTCTTGGGCTTATAGGGGATCAGCGCGTGAGGACACATTTCACTAGTTTCTGTGCGGGGCGACAAAAAAAGGTGCTGATGTAGATTTATACCGGATTTATCAGGCCGGCCGCACTACATTCCTGAATATGGAAGAGATGAAATTTACGATCAAGAAACTCCCGGCCCGGACGGTGGTCGGGATTGCCCGCCGCACATCCAATGCGGAGGCGGCCGGTGTGATCCCGGGCTGCTGGCAGGAATTTTTCTCCCAGAATGCCGCAGCAAAGATCCCGAACCGGGCAGTCCCCCCGGTCATGTACGCCGTGTACTCGGATTACGAGAAGGACTGGACAAAACCGTACTCCTACCTGCTCGGCTGCGGGGTGACGAAAGCAGTGACGGTTCCCGAGGGCATGGAGGTCCGCCAGATCCCGGCGCAGACCTACGCGATCTTCCGGGCCAGAGGGAAGATGCCGGACGAGATCGTCGGGGTCTGGGCCAACATCTGGGCATCCAATCTCCCGCGGACGTACACCTACGATTTCGAGCTGTACGACCAGCGGTTTACGCGGCCGCAGAATAAGGAGGCCGAGATCTACGTGGCGATCGAGCCAAAAGACGATATGGTGCCGATCTGATCGGCCACTTTTTTTTATAAAAATCCCGGCACGAGCGCCAGCACCACGCAGACGGCAACCGGGATGACGAGGTTATCATCAACCGGGGAGAGGAGCTCGATCACCCCGGCCACAATCGCAACGGCAACAGCACCCGGCAGCGTGAGGAACGGGAGCAGGACGAGGACCGTTACGATGATGCCGGCGAGGGTTCCCTCCCATGACTTGCCGTTATAGATCCGGGTCCGGCCGAACCGCACCCCCACAATCGTGGTCACGCTGTCGAGTACCGCAAGGGTGACGAGTGCCGGTACCGAGATCGTGACGGGAAAGAGGATCAAGCAGGCCAGCGCACTGACCGCAAAATAGAGCGCACCCCGACCGGGCAGGCGATCCCCCCGGTCGAAGGCATCGACCAGCGGCGAGAAGAGAGGAACCCGGCATCCGCGGAGGATGAGATCAACCATCACGATCCCGATGAAGAGTCCCCCGGCAAGGATCGCGACCGCAGCCGGCTGGCCTGTCACAAAAACCATGCCTGCAACAGCAAGGCCGAAGACGAGGTGCACCAGCTGGCGGATGAGTTCCTTCATTGAAGAAATGTACGCTGTACCGGGGATAATAACCTGTGGTTGCCGACAGGATGCGGACCCGGGGCATCAGCATGCAGAATCCTCAACAGATATCTGGGATGAAATACGAGAGACTATCATATGAACCGCCAGCAGATCCGCACGACAATTCTTCTCCTCTCGTTGTTGCTCATGTCGGTAACGTTTGTGTACATCTCCCCCCTCATCATGATGACGGGACTCGCGAGCGGCGTCATCGCCGCAGGACTCATCTTCTGGATCATTGCGTTCCTGCTCACCCTCGTCACCGGCCGGGTATTCTGCGGGTACCTCTGTCCCATGGGTGCCGAACAGGAAATCATTGACAAGGCGCTGAAGATCCCGCTCCGTACCGTCACAAACCTCAGGTACCTCAAGTACCTTCTCGCGGTCTTGTGGGTTGGCGGAGCCATCTTCCTTGCTGCCGCAGCCGGGACGCTCGTCCTGAACCCGCTCTTCGGCATCGGCAGCGGGCTTCCCCCGTGGCAGGCCGGTGCGTACCTCTTCCTCTACGCCATAACTCTCGGGGTCTTTGTCCTCGTCCTCCTGCTCGGGCGGCGGGGCATGTGCAATTATCTCTGCCCGATGTCCGTGGTCTTCATCGTAATCACGAAATTGAAAAACGCCCTGAAGATCCCTTCGCTTCACCTGGTGGCCGAGCCGGATGAGTGTATTAAATGCAAAAAGTGCACGGCATCCTGCCCCATGAGCCTGCCCGTGCAGGAGATGGCAGGCGCCCAAAAGATGCAGAACCCGGAGTGCATCCTCTGCGGCAACTGCGTGAATGCCTGCACCAAAAATGTGATCCGGTTCGCGTGGCGCTGGAACCGCTAAAAAAATTTTTACCGTACCGTATTTACAGTACCGAGGACTCTTTCCCGTTCGCCTGGAACGTTCCTGCCGGCAGCGTGATGACGAAGCGGGCTCCCTTCTCCGGTTCCCCGTTCTCGATGATGGTAAGACCCGTGACGCCGAGGATCTCGCGGGCAAGGAACAATCCCCAGCCCACGCCCTTCCCGAATCCCCGCTCGAAGATCCGTTCCTTATCCTTTGCAGGGATGCCGACACCGTCATCCTCAATGATCACCTCGGCATGCGGCCCGACAATGGTTGCGGTGATCCGGATCTCCGAGGGTTTCCCGGCATGCTGGGGGGTATTTTCAAAGAGATACTGCAATGCCCGGTCAAAATGAGGATCGGCAAGGATGATCATCTGCCCGGCCGGTTCAGCAATGCGGAGGCTTGTGCCACTGCAGGCTTCCTTTGCCCGGTTCGTGGCATTGGTCAGGTTCTGCCACCGGGGTGGTTCTGTGGCAAGGTTCTGGTAATCCTTGGCAAACTGGAAGAGCCGCCGGATCTTGTCGGCCGCCTGCTTCTCCCGGTCAAGGAATACTTTTGTTTTTTCATCCTCAAGGGTCATCGAGAGGAGCTCGTTGTACCCGACAATCGCGGTGAGCTGGTTGAGGACATCGTGCCGGGTCACGCTCCCGACCAGCTGGAGTTTCTTCTCAAGGAACGCGATCTTTTCATTGAGCCGGGCGATCTCCTCTTCGGGAGTGGCGGGGGCGGCACTGCCGGGTATTTCCTGTGATCGTTCGTTCTTCTCCATCGACATCCCCCCTGCCCGTCCCGCGAGACCGGTGCGGGACGCTCAAAACAAGTTAAGAAATCTATATCCGGTCTGGTTATTGAGGGTTGTTATTTCTCGGCACCGTGCACCACGTTAAAAAACTTCAAACACCTAACTCCATTTTGATATGCAGCACCGCACGCTCACGTTCTCCCGGAACGTCTTTTTGCCCCTGACAACCGTATGCCGGAACCGGTGCGGGTACTGCTGCTTCCGGACGCCCGTGCAGGAGGGATGTCTCATGGCGCAGGCCGAGGTTGAGAAGACCCTGCGCGACGGGGCCGCGCTTGGCTGCACGGAAGCACTCTTCACGTTCGGCGAACGGCCGGAGAACGAGCCGGGCTTTTCTGAGATGCTCGCCCCGCTCGGCTATGCCACCATTCTCGATTACTGCGAGGCGATGTGCAGAGCGGCGATTGCCTGCGGCATCCTCCCGCACACGAACGCCGGCATCCTGAACTACGAAGAGATGGAACGGCTCCGGCCCGTGAACGCGAGCATGGGGCTAATGCTTGAGACCACCGCAGAGATCCCGGCGCACGCAACGTCCGTGGGGAAATCCCCGGATGTCCGGCTCGCGATGATGGAAGACGCGGGAAAACTGAAGATCCCGTTCACGACCGGCCTGTTGCTCGGGATAGGCGAGACCATGACCGACCGCGAGGACTCGCTCTTTGCGATCCGCGACCTGCACAAACGCTACGGCCACATCCAGGAGATCATCATCCAGAACTTCTGCCCCAAGCCCGGCACCCCGCTTGGGACGAGCGCAGTCCCGACCACGGACGAGGTCGCGGCCACGATCCGTATGGCGAAAGATATTCTCCAGCCGGATATCTCGGTCCAGATCCCGCCCAACCTGATCGACGCGGGCCTGCTCATTGAATGCGGCGTAGACGATCTCGGCGGGATCTCGCCCCTCACCATCGATTACGTGAACCCCGAGCACCCGTGGCCGGCGTTCGATGAACTCCGGAAGATTGCCGGGACGGCCCGGCTCAAAGAACGGCTCTGCATCTACCCGCAGTACATTGAACGCGGGTGGTTCGACCCCGGCATGCAACCCCTGATAAACCGGCTCGCACAAACAGTACAGACAAGGAGCGAAGACCTGTGAAACAGAAAGCCCTGCTCTACAAAGGCAAAGCCAAGTCCGTGTTCCGCACGGATGTGAAGGGACAGTTCATCGTGGAGTTCCGCGACGACATCACCGCATTCGATGGCGGGAAGAAGGATGTGCTCAAGAACAAGGGCAGCTACAATGCCGGCGTCTCGGCATTTCTCTTCGAGTACTTAGAGAAGAACGGGGTTGCGACCCATTTTGTTTCGATGCTCGACCCGCGCCGGATGGTGGTGCGGGAACTTGTCATGATCCCGCTCGAAGTGATCGTGAGGAACGTTGCCGCCGGGTCCATTGTGCGGAACTACCCGTTCAAGGAAGGCACGAAGCTCAGCCCGCCCATCATCGTGATCGATTACAAGGATGATTCACGGCACGACCCGATGCTGAACGACGAGCTGATCGTGGCGCTGAAACTCGCGACCGCGAAGGAACTTGCGGAGATCAAGAAGATCGCGCTGAAGATCAATGCACTGCTCGTGAAACTCATGGCGGCGCAGGGCATCACGCTCGTGGACTTCAAGATCGAGTTCGGCCGGAGCAAAAAGACGATCTGCCTGGGCGACGAGATCAGCATGGACTCGATGCGTCTCTGGGACAAAAAGACGAACGAGTCGCTCGACAAGGACGTGTACCGGTTCGAGAAGGGCGATGTGATGGCCACCTACAACCGGGTGGCGAAGAGGATCACCACGAAAGCAACCGGTGCATCACCGAAGAAGCCCGCGGCAAAAGTCCCGGCGAAACCGGTGAAGAAACCGGCCACAACAAAAACTGCGGCAAAGAAAGCACCGGTAAAGGCCAAAGTCACAGCGAAGAAACCCGTTGCAGCAAAAGCGGCTCCAAAGAAGGCGCCCGTAAAAGTTGTTGCCAGAAAACCGGTGAAGAAGCCGGCCAAGAAACCTTCTGCAAAAACCCGCTGATCACAAAAACTATTGTGCCTGATGTACAATGTATCCAAAACTACGGGGCAGATACAGATCATGACCGACTCAGCAATGGACGAAGCAGAGATGCTCAAATGGGCAAAGGGGTACGCACACAAGCAGGGCTGGGTCACGAACCCGGATGAGACGCAACTGGGGACCGTGATCCGGGGCCTGGTGCGCAACAAGACCAAGTTCGGCCACCCCTACTGCCCCTGCCGGCTCCGGAGCGGGGATGAGGAGAAGGACCGGGCCATCGAGTGCCCGTGCGTATACCACAAGGAAGAGGTGGCAAACCAGGGATTCTGCCACTGTCACTTATACTTCAAGAAGCCCTGATCTTTTTTTATGTCCAATGTTCTGCCGCAGCCGGACCTGTGCGGCCTTTTGCCGGTCACCGGGCCGGACCCGCGTGTGCTGATTCTCGGGAGTTATCCCAGTGTTCTCTCGCTGGCGCACCGGGAATATTACGGCAACCCGAAGAACCGATTCTGGGCCGTGATGGAAAATATTCTTGGCGTCCCAACAGATCTGCCGTACGCTGAGCGGACCCTGCGGCTCACGCAAAATAATGTTGCGCTCTGGGACGTTGTCCGGACCTGCGAGCGGCCGGGCAGTGCGGACAGCCGGATAAAAGATCCGGTGGCGAACGATATTGCCGGGTTTTTCCGCGAGCACCCGACCCTCCGGCTCGTGGCGCTGAATGGGGGCACGGCCGGCCGGCTCTACCACAAACTCGCTGAAGTCCCGGGACTTTCGGCCGTGACGCTGCCGTCAACGAGCCCGGCGTTTGCTGCAATGCCCTTTGAAGAGAAAGTCCGGGCGTGGCGGATCATTGCCGGGCACCTGAAGACCTGAACAGCCCAGCCTCATGAACGCGAAGATCCGGGCGGGCAGAACCTCCGGGGAACGAGGTGAGGCAAAGCGCCGGATTCCGACGACCCTCTAAATTCTCCGACGTAAAACCCGATCACCCCGAGAAACGGCCACAGCACCCCGCCGGCCCGATCCGGACCCCCTGCCATGAGCTAAAACCCGTTTTTGCCACCATTCCGCCCACAGAATGTGGCTACATATGACCTCTCATCTCCGGCGTAAAATGAGGTATTCTGCCGGATTTATTCCCTCATTTTCGGGAATTATTCCCTCTGGTTCCGGAAAAGTGGTACAACGGAGCCCTGTACGGGCCCGGAATAGTACTGGACGTTCCCGGGGGGAGGCTACGACGGCAGGATGAACATGGGGCATATTCTCCACAGGAAATTATGGGGCATCCACTAAGCCGGGTCCCGGACCCGTGACGGGTAAAATACCCGTGACAGGTCAGATACCCGTCACGGGTTTTTTGAGGGAGTCCGGATCTGCACTAATATATAGGGAGATTTTGGGGAGGGGGAGGATACGACGAGGAACGACAGAGAATACGAGGGAAATTATGGGGCTGATGGGTGAGATGGGATGATGAAAATAATCCAGAGTGCCCCGATAAAAAAATATTTCCGGATGTGCGGAAAATTTTTCTTAAAAAATTTTAGAGAATAATTTTTGTAAAAAAAATTTCCGGCTTGACTGGTTCACAAAAATAATTCTCAAAAAAAATTTGGAAAAAATTCTGTAAAAAAATCTCCGTAATATTTCTGACGCTCTTGGGGGCTGAAGCCCCCGCCGCGTGGGCATCCCCCACATTGCGATGATGATGTATTACTGTGTATGGGGACATCGCACTGCGCCCCGTCCCCCAACGGGGGACTGGTGGCGCAAGAGGGGGGCAATCACTTTGCTACACTATGCAACAGAATATGGTATAGCTGAAAATACAAGTAAAATAAAAAGGCAAATAAGAGCGTTACGTATGCATTCATACGAAGTGTAAATGGAATTATTTCGAATCAAATTTTGGTTACGATTTTGTGAAATCCTCTTGCCATAATCTTGTCGCAAGACTGCAATATCTGCCGCAAAACTTTTTAGATCTACAACAAATACGACGTTTTCATGAATCAGAACTTTGATTGCAAGAATGCCTGCTATAAGCAGATACAATACAGCAACGACAAACAGGATGAATACTATCCAAGAAAAAATTGAACAATTATATTTTTCAGAAATAACCTTTAGAAAATTGGATGCTCCCAAAATAAGTGAAATTGCAATTGTAATTCCTGCGACGTTTATTTTTGCTTTATCTTCCAACTTATCTTTTTGATGTATTGCGTCAGAATACAGGCCTTTGAGAATATCAATGCTGATTGCATCTGGGTTGTCAATGGCATCAAGAATATTGCCAGGATCTTTTCGGCTTATCTTTTGATTATCATTTCTGTTTGCGATAAACGGGAAAATAGAATCGAAAACTTTACTCATTCGGCACACCCAGCTACAAGAAAATCTACAATTGCCTTATCGATGGGGAGTTTTGCGGTAGACACTAACCAACCCCATTCTCCTGTCGGGTTTATCTCAATAAAATAATAGATATCGTTTACCATTGCAAGGTCTACTCCGCCAAAATACAATCCAAGGTTGTGCATTAACTCTCGAATCTTTTCTTGAACATTTATTGGTAAACGAATAGGCAAATATTTGAGGGATTCTTTTTCATTTTTCCTCCAGTCACCTTCAATATTGCATCCATTTTTCGTTATGCTGACTGCAAAAATCGTATCGCCAATCACCGTGGCTCGGATGTCTGTTTTGTCATGCAAATACTCTTGAATTATTATCGGCGCACACTGAATTTCAGCATTTAACAATTCTTGACCACTAATCATTGTTGAGTAAGTGAACATTTCCTGTCCATTATTATAAAATAAAGCGGTATCTAATGATTTTACAATGTATGTTCGCTCTACTTGAAGATTATCTGGAAGTATATTTCCTACGTAGGTATCTGGCACAGGGAGACTACATCGCTGAGCAATTTTGAGCTGATAGAGTTTGTTTTCGGCCCTATAAGTCGCAACAGGATGATTCACCCATCTTGCATCATCAAATGAAATGAGATTTCGAATGAATGAACCCCATTGACTTTTATACAGTTGCTCTTGCAGCGTACATGGCTTTCCAATATCCCGCAGAAAAACAGGCGCACGAAAATAAACAGATTTTAATTTGCCCGAGGTAATAACAAAAGGGTCGCCATCCATTGTGATAGACAACGTATCTTTGTTGAGCGTGTACAGTATATTATACTCTGAAAAATGATCTCTATTAATTCGCAAGTAGTTCAGGCCACGTTTTTCAAGTTCACAACAAATTAAATCTGTTGAATAATCAATTGTGCTTGAGATGACCAAATAATCAACATCATTCACCTTTTTGATCTTCCCCCGTTTCTCGATCCTCTTTCTTCGTTACCTGCCGACACGAATCATCGTTCAAAATCATTATTTCACCTGTTGAGTTCTTAGTCCAATAACCATGCTTTTCTTGAAAAGTGCAGTCTTGCGGAATTGGTTCTGAGACAGGCACGGAATAGCGAACCGCTTTTTCCAATAGTATATGCTGCATCATATTATCCCCATTATCTCAATGTCTTGTCTTTATGTTGCCATGTCCAGAAGATATTTCTATTCTTTTATCATCATCGACCGATAAAGAGGTCATATCCGTGGTTAGCATAACAGTGTTTTTGCTTCCAAGAGTGGCTATTTTATGGACCGCACGTTTATAAAAAATTCAACGGTACAACAAAAAGAAAAAACCCGGAGAAAATTTACCGTTCTCTCCGGAACTTCAAAAAGATCACGTGATAGATCGCATAGAACCCGCAGAGCACGGCCGCGGTGTACCCGGCAATCGCCAGCCACGTGATCTGGGGCGGCAGCGTGATCGCGGAGACCTGCAGGACCAGCGACGACCCGACCACGAGCGAGGCAACCACGATCCCCATCATCATCTTGTCGGCCGCCGAATCCAAGGCCATCGTCAGTTTCTGGAGATCGTTCTCCACGATCTCCAGCTTGAAGGACCCGGTCGAGAGCCGGCGCAGCATCAGGTTCAGGTTGCGCGGCATATCCAAGAGGGCGTCCGCACCCTCCAGGAGTGCCATCGAAGCCCGCTTCACATAGCCCGCGGAGAACGTGTTGGTATCCGCGAGTTTGGTTAAGTACGGCGTCACTTCCTCGCCGAAATTGAACTTCGGATCGAGCCGGACACCGACATCGAGCACCATCATGAAGACTTTCAAGAGCAGCATCAGGTTCAGCGGCACCTTGAGGTTATAGCGCCGCATCGAGTCCGTGAGCTCGGAGACCACGAGCCCGAAATCCATCTGCCCAACCCCGCTCCCGCCTCCCGAGAAGTCGTGCATCATGATGTACAGGTCGTCCCTGAGCGCCTCGCGATCCTCTTCCTTGATCTCGATGCCAAAGCCCTCGAGCGAGCGGATCATCAGCTCGATATCGTCCGTGGAGAGCGCAAAGAGCAGGTTGATGAAGTTCTGGCGTTTCTCTGGCCTGAGGATGCCCACGATGCCGAAGTCCAGGAAGACGATGTCCCCGTCCTTGGTCACGAGCAGGTTGCCCGGGTGCGGGTCACCGTGGAAGAACCCGTCCTCGAAGATCATCTTGAGATACGCGTGGAACCCGCGGACACCGATCTGGTGCGGTTCGACCCCCATCTCCGTGATCGCCTCGACCGCATCGATCCGGACCCCTTCGACAAATTCCATGACCAGGAAGTGGGGGGTCGTGTACTCCCAGTAGATCTTCGGGAAGCGGATGCCCGGGACGTTCTGGAAGTTTCTCGCCATGCGGTCGGCGTTCCGGGCTTCGCGGGTGAAGTCGAGCTCTTTTAAGATCTGGTGGGCGAAATCGTCCACCATGCCGGCCGGGTTGTAGATCCGGCTCTCGGGAAACATCGTCTCGATGCGTTCCGCCATGGACTGGAGGATGCCGATATCCAGCTCGATGATCTCAGGAATGCCCGGGCGCTGGATCTTGAGGGCAACCTTGGTCCCGTCCTTGAGGTAGGCCCGGTGTACCTGGCCGATCGATGCGGCTGCAACCGGCGTCTCCTCGATATCGCAGATGAAATCTTCCCAGTTCGGACAGTTCTCCTCGATCACCGCCATGACTTCTGAGAAGGGGACAGGTTTTGCATGATCCTGTAATTTTTTGAGCTGCTCGATCATCTCGGGCGGCAAAAGTTCGGTCCTCGTGCTCGCGATCTGCCCGAACTTCACAAAGGTGGGTCCGAGTTCTTCCATGGCGAGCCGTATCCGTTCGTAGGTGCTGGCATCTTCAGCGGCCTGACCAGAGCCGGGAAGTTTGAACCGTGCCGTTCCGGGAAAGAGCTTCTCAAGGCCTATACTCAATCCATACTTGCTCAGGATGTCCAGGATCTGAGCGTACCGCACGATACGGGTGACCATGGGGTACATTTTGTTGTGGGGATACTTAATGCGTGCTTTTTACTCAGGACTCGTCAGCCGGGGATATCAAAAAGAGCGTGATAGATCAGGGTACGATGCTGCCGGGGTCATCGTCCAGGTTCACGCTGAGGCTGAAGGCCGGGGGGATCGCGGTGACCGATGCATTGCTGCTGCCAGAGGTTTCGGCAACGGGAATTACCGAGCAGCAGCTGAACGTGTCGGATGCGGCAAGCCACGGGCCGGTGCACGTATACCCGGGCGTCACAATGGTCCCGCCGATCTGCGTGCAGGTGCCGGACGAGACTGCAAGAGTGCCCGGGGGGGTTGGGGAGATGGTTGCGGGAACCGAAGTTTTTGCAAGGGCCGGTGTCTGCGTGACTGCCGGGGTTTTGGCCACGGTGGTCTTTGCCACATGGGGAATGGTGGTTGGCCGGGTGACCACCGGGTATTTCTTGCCGTCTTCGGGTCCCGGGACCGTGAGGCAGCCGGCAACGAGGGGCGTGAGTACGAGCAGGAGTACGGCAAAGAGGGCAAACACGGAGATTTTCATATTCATAACGCAGCCCCCATCTCGCCTGCGGCCTCATCCAGCCGGAGCGCCATGGTGTTCAGTTCCGCCGAGAGATTGCCGGGGAGGGCGGCGGTGTTCCGGATATCCCGGTACGCAAGTGCCAGGTCCGTGAAATCTTTCTGGACAAGGCGCAGCGGGACCTTTGTTGCTTCGAGATTGCCGGAGCCAAGCAGTACCCGTGCCGTATTCAGATCGGTCCTGGTTTTGGCGAGCACAGGTTCCGCGTCACCGATGTCGAGGATGACCGGGATGAGCGCGATATTGATCCGGTCGGCTTCGGCCACCACCCGGTCGCCCTGCTGGATGAAATGATTCCACCGCCCGCTGTCCGGGACCTGCGTATCCAACGTAAGGAGCTGATCGATGAACGCTTCAGAGAGCGGGACCGTTGCCAGGTTCACCGATTCGATCGCGGCGTCCGATCGTGCGTTAAGCGCCGCCGCCACATCGGGACGTTTTGACGAGAAGACATCGAGCGCCCGTTGCGCGGCGGTGATGTCATAGCCCTGTGCCTTCTGGGCGTTCAGGGTCTGCTGCCCTTCCAGGACCCAGGTATCGAAATCCGCCAGCTGGTTTGCTCTCCGGATATTCCAGTACGTATCTTTCTTTGCCTGGATGTACGGGTTGTTGAATTTGGCCGCCGCAATATCGCGGCTGAGATCAGCCCATGTGCCCTGTTTCGTGGAGATGATGGTATCGAGTTCTGTCCGGAACTGCGTGGTCGTGTTGCGCATATCTGCGATCAGGTTATTGAGATCCGCCCGTGTTGCGGCAGACGGGATCCGTGCCTCCTCAGCCCGGAATTCAGAGAGCAGGTGGTTGAGCCCGGAAGTATCGGCACCATAGAGCGTCTCGCAGTACGGGATCGCCACGGTCATCTCCACGTCACGATCAAGAGCAGTCCATGCAAGGTGGGCCTGCCGGATCTCAACCGTATGCTGGAGGGTTGTAGTCTCATCGGCGGCGACCGGCAGACAGGTGAAGGCTGCAAGGACAAGAATCGCACACGCGATCAGGAAGGGGAATTTCCTTCGTGGCAAGCGACCGCCAGTACTGGATCGTGGAGTCCGATCATGCACATGGCATTGTCCCGTCATTTCAGACAGAAGATATGATTGTTCACCTATCAAAATTTGCCGCTTCCGTTTGCAGATGAAGCGGGGCGGGTCTGCGCCCGGAAAAAATGTATCAAAATTTCCGGAACACGACAATCCGGTTGGTATTGGTCCCGCCGGTATTGTTGTTGACGCCCCAGATGTTGGAGGTCTTGGTGAAGTCCTGCTGGTTGATCATGATGCAGGTGCACGAGAAACCGGCCCCGGTGCCAAGGGGCACCACCTGCTCTTCGAGCCGGATCGTCCGCTTGCGCACCTCCCCGACCTCGAATGCCACGTACCCGCCCGGCCGGGTGATCCGGTAGAGTTCAGAGAAGACTTCGCCCATCACGGCCGTCCAGTCATCGAGCGTCCGGGCCATGGTGATCGTCTTTCCAATCGCCCGTTCATCCAGACCATTGAACCAGCACCGGAGCCAGTTGTCATCCCGGTACTGCACGATATCCAGGAACGGGGGCGAGGTCACGGTGAGCTGGACGGACTCGGCCGGGATTGATGAAGTTTTCCGGGCATCACCAGAGATGAACACGGCCTTCTCACCGGCCCTTACAAGATTACAGCACTCCTCATCGGTCAATGTGCGGAGCAGGCTCTTTGTCTTCCGGGCAATGATCGCCCGGGTATCCCGGTACTCCGGCACCTGCTTTCGCTTCTCGTTGATCTTCCGCTGGCTCTGCTGCGAGACCGCCTGGTTGGGAGGAAGCGTATACACCGAGAAGAATCCTTTCGAGTGGCCGGTGAGGCGGTTCGTTGCCACCATCGCGATCCAGCGATCGATGGCATCATCGGTGCCATCCTCGCGTTTTTCCAAGAGGTACTCCCGCAGCGCCACGATCTCCTGCTCGGTCTTCGGATGGTAGAACATCGAGAGATCGATCTCCGCACCGCCGCCCTCCTGCGGGATCTGTAAAAGGCGCTCTTCAACTGCGGCCATCGCCGGGGGGGTGAGGCGCGGTTCCGAGAGGAGCCGTGAGAGCGGGTTGGCATCGTTCGCGATCACATCTCTTCCGAGCAGGCCGGCTTCGAGGATCGTGGTTCCCCGCCCGCTGAAGGGATCGTAGACCACATCCTCTTTCGTTGTCAGGAGGCTGATGAAGAAGCGGGGCAGCTGCGGCTTGAAACACGCCCGGTACGAGACCTCGTGGATCGATCCTCCCTGTCGCTGCCGGGAGGTCCAGAACTCTCCCGAGTACTTCCTGACTTTTTCGTCCCCGATGGTGACGAGCCCGCTCTGCACCGGGATGCCCGCAGGGGACCGGCAGGTACGCAGGAACTCTGTCAGCATATCGCCAGAAGATTTGCGGGAACCGGCTGCCATCTCGTAAAAAGAGCTTGGTGAGGCAAGGGTATAATGCTGCCCGGTATGATTGGCCCGCACCGATCCGGCCGATCAGGAGGTATGGGCGCCGACCCGGTCGAACGCGAGCGGGTAGTGGACCGTGCCGGAGACCCCGTCCAGTGCGCCCTCTTCAAGGCCGAGTGCCATGAACGCGTCATCCGGGCAGGGGAAGGGGGCGTGGATGCCCCAGTCGCAGGCCCGGGTGAACCCGAACCGGGGATAATAGTCGGGGTGGCCGACTACGATCACGATCTGCTGGCCTAACCGCCGGCATTCATCGAGGCCTTCCTGCACGAGCGCAGCACCGATGCCCCGGCACTGGTAATCCTGGTGAACGGCGAGCGGGGCAAGAGCAGTTGCGGGAACCGTTGCATCTTCAGAATCAATAGAGATCGGGCAGAAGAGAATGTGGCCGATGATGGTGTTGTCATGCACGGCAACAAGGGAGAGATTGGGATTGATTTTTCCGTCTTCGCGCAGGGCATTGACAAGCCGTGCCTCGCCATCCTGGGCGAACGCCTGACAATGCACGTCGAAGATGGCGCTGACTTCCCCCGGAGATTCCGGGCGGATAAAAAATGAATCCATCTCTACATGTTGGATGCGGGATCAGATAAGGGAATGTGCCGTGCCATCTCTCATGGAGAGGACCCCACCTGTCAGGACACCTGGCGCGATATGCTTTTTTGCCGATTGCATCGCCATAGAGATCCGGGATTATGAACGCGGATATATCGTCAGACCCGGGCCGTCTCCGGATCGAAGAGGTCCAGGTGATGCTCTCGCGGGCGTTCTGGTGCCCGGGCATCACACGGCAGGAGATCCTGCAGGGAATCGAACACTCGGCGCTCGTGGTCGGGGCCTACGATGCCGGGGGACGGCAGGTCGGATTCTGCCGGGTCATCTCGGACAGGACCCGGTTTGCCTATCTCCTTGATGTGGTCGTTGCAGAAGATTGCCGTCACAAGGGAATCGGGCAGGCGATGGTCCGGTTCGCGGTAACGCACCCGGACTTACAGGATGTGTACCAGTGGCTGCTGAAGACGAGCGATGCCCACGGGATGTACGGGAAGTGCGGGTTTGTGCCGCTCGATGACCCGAAGCAATGGATGGGGATCATACAGCAGCGGCCGGACCGGCGCGGGTTCCCCGGTTAACTCATATCCTCATCAGCCGTTCGTTCTCGCGCAGCCACTGCCGCCGGCACTCGTAGTCCGGCATCAGCTCCTGCACTTTTGCCCAGAATTTTTTGGAATGATCGTGTTGCTTAAGGTGGACGAGTTCGTGGACGATCACGTAATCCACGATCGAAAGCGGCACCTGGATGAGCCGCCAGCTGAAGTTCAGGCTGCCCCGGGTCGAACACGAACCCCAGCGCTTCTGGGCGCCGGAGATGGAGATTGATTTCGGGGAATAGCCGGTCATCATCGAGAAGTACATGCACCGGGCGCTGATCTCTTTCCGGGCTTCGTCAATGTACCAGCGCTGAATTGCTCCGGGGATATCGGGCCATACATTCCGGGAGACCACGAGCCGGTCGGTGCGTTCGATCACGCCCCTGCCATCGTCAATGATGTGCAGGGGATACGGGCGCCCGAGGAACCAGAAGATCTCTCCCTCTTCGTAGGCATGGGCAACTGCCTGCGGCCGCTTTTTTATCTCGGCCATCTTCTTCCGGATCCATCCCGCTTTCTCCCGGACCGCTTCATCGATCAATGACGCCGGTGCCCGCAGGGGCGCCCGGACGATCAGCCGGGCTTCGTGCGTGATGATGAGCGCAATCGTCTTCCGGCGCGAGCGGACAACTGAATCAATGCGGATCTTATCCATGTACCGTGACACCCGGTTCTTCTGTACCGTTGGCGGCTAGAGGGAAAAAAAGGAACGGATGCGGGCACCGGCCGATCAGGATGATGCCGCGATCTTCGAGTCGTCACTCGTGACCTTGCCATCCCGGAGCCGGACAATGCGGTGGAAGTAATCCTTGTGCCAGTCCTCGTGGGAGACCATCACGATCGTCTGCTTCATCTCCTCGTTGATCTCGCGGAAGAGGTCGAGCACCATCCGGGAGTTCTCGGAGTCGAGGTTGGCGCACGGCTCATCGGCAAAGAGGATGTCGGGTTTGTTCACCATGGCCCGGGCAATCGAGACCCGCTGCTGCTGGCCGCCCGAAAGTTCCCGGGGCAGGTGGTCCTGCCGGTCTAATAGGCCAATCTTCTTTAAGATATCGATACTCGCCTCGTGGTACTGGCGTTCGGTCCGGTCCTTTCTCAGCATCGCGGTCAGGGAGACGTTCTCCATCACGGTGAGATCCGGAACCAGCGCATAGTCCTGGAAGACGTACCCGAGTTTGTAGAGCCGGAACATGGACTTCTCGTAGTCGTTCAGGCGCGAGATGTCCGTGCCGTCTATCACGATCCCCCCGGATGAGGGGATGTCCAGGAGACCCAGCATGTGTAAAAGCGTGGTCTTGCCGCTGCCGCTCGCCCCCATGATGCCGAGGAATTCCCCTTTGGCAATGTTGAGGGTAACGCCGTCGAGCGCCCGGACTTCGACATCTCCCATCCGGTAAATCTTCGTAAGGTCGGTAATCTCGATCATATCAGGCCCTCATGGCGCTCTGGATATCCTCGCGCGACACCTGGTACGCGGGGACGTACCCCGCGACAATCGATGCGGCAAAGAGGATCAGGGAGTTCTGGATGAGATCCATCGGGGTCAGGTACAGGGTTGCCGACCATTCGGGCGTGACAATGGGGTTGGCTGCCAGGTATGCCGCCATCAGGAGGGTGAGCACGAGGCCGAAGAGGATCCCGAGCACTGCCATGATGATCACCTGGAACCCGTAGCTGTGCATGATGACCTCCTGGTCCACGCCGATGGCTTTGAGAATCCCGATCTGGCGCCGGCTGTTGATGGTCTTGATGGTGATCACGATGAAGAGCACGACTGTGGTGATGATGATGCCCACGATCAAAGAGACCATGTTGATGATCGCAAAGCTCTGGAGCGCCCGACCCATGCTCTTTGCCAAGAGGTCGGCCGTGGTCTGAACCTTCTGCGATACCCCGTACTGGATCAGCTCGTCCTTGACGAACTTCTCGGAGTACCCGGGCCGGGTCTTCACGGTGACGTAATCTGCATTATCAAGCGCCCTGGGATCCGCGAGCGCCATGTCCGTATAACTCACATAAACGGCGCTGTCCGCAGAACTCCAGCCGGTGTAATAGATCCCCTTGACCCGGTAGTCCTTGACGTACCCGTTGCCGTAATCGATCGTGATCGAGTCGCCGACACGCACACCCCCAAGCGAGGACTGGAACTCGTCTTCCTCCCGGACCGAGGCATCGCCCGCAACGGGCTTGCCGATGATCACCTCACCGGTATCGTCCTCGCCGAGATAACTCCCGGCCACCATCTTGGTGTAGAGGGGAGATACCAGCTTCTCGTCATTGGGCTTGATGGCCCGCACCGTGACGCCGAGCATCCGCTGCCGGTACTTGAGGGTCGCCCCTTTACTGAAATGGGGGGTGGCCCGTTCCACGCCGGGCATGCCATTGATCAGGTCGAGCGTGGCTGAAAGATCGGAAACGTACTGGTCGCCCGTCTTGGGGCTGACGAGCACGTTCCCTATCTCGTAGTCCACGACCTGCTTGGTGATGCTCTGCCCGATCCCGTTGAAGAGACCCGGCAGGAAGATCATGTTGGTGAAGCACATCCCGATGATCAGGATCGTCAAAAGCACGCTCGACCTGCTGCCCCGCTGGAGCGAGCGGAGGGCAAGCAGGAAGGCGACTTTTAGTTCTTTCTTTCCCATGGGAAGGTTCCGTCGCCGTTCTTCTTTGGCAGGTACCAGTACCGGTAGGCAAGGAATGCCAGGATCGCCAGGATGATGAGCAGGAAGATCAGGTTCCCGGTCGAGTCAACGGGGGAGACCCGCAGGTTCATCTGCCGGGTCAGGGTATGCTCGCCCATGTCATCGGTGTAATTGATCACAAGGGAGTACGGGTACGTGCCTCCTTTCATACTCTCAAGGAGGAAGATCGCCGGAGCGTCGTTGCCGGGCTTGATCTTGCCGATGAAGGCCTCCTTCTTGCCTTCTGCGGGCATGTCAACCGTTGCCGAGACCTTCTTGGCCTCACCGGTACCGGTATTCTCGATCCGGATCGTGAGGTCAAACGGTGTGCCTTCGGCCAGCCGCGAGGGGTTGGTATCCACCGAGACGAACCCCAGCTCCGCGGTGCCCTTCATCATGACATCGATCCCGGTCGTCTTCGTTATGGGCGTACCGTCAATCGAGGTATACCGGAGGGTTACCGGGACACGGACAAGACCGGATCCGGCATCCTTGTCGGAGAGCATCACGAGAGAGAGCGATCGCTCTTCGCCGGCCGCGATCCTGCCAAGGGTGTAGAGATCCGCATTCTTCGGTGCGATGACCCCGCTGACATTGGTGATGGTCAGGGTCACATCATCCGCAAGCTGCGATCCTGCATTGCTGACGGTCAGGATGACCGGGATCTCCTCACCCGGGATGACACTGCCCGTGAGGGTGCTGTTCACAACCAGGATCGCTTCCTTCCGGATGCCGATCGCGGTGTTCACATTGACCGGCACCGGGTACTTTACACTCCGGCCGCCGCTCGTGTCAATCCAGACCTCCGGGTAGTACATGCCGCTCGTATCGGGGGCGGTGATGGTGAAGGTGACTGCGATGGACTGGCCGGGCCCGATCTCACCGATATTGGTAAAATCCTTTGAAAGGACTAAAATCCCGTTACCCTCGAGATGGATGTCCTCGATATTGACGTTGATATCCTCGGTCCTGACAACGGAATAGTCATTGATATCCAGTTTGCCGCTCTTCTCGACAACCGAGGCGCTTGACGCGGTATTCTTGATGACAACGGTGATTGTCCCAAGCGAGTCGGGCATGAGGACCGAGGGCGAAACGGTGTAATTTGATACCGTTACGGTCGGGCTGCTGGCGGCCTGTACCGGGGAGACCAGCATGACTCCCACACCAAACAGGACCATCAATGCGATGATCGTTCCTGCAATTCTCATAAGTTCGTTTTGTTTTCCATATTCGTTCATACTGTTTCCAACGTGATTGAACCAACACCCTGGTTCAGGGTGATCTGATTGACCGCGATCGATGTATTGAACCCAGGCGTAACAAAGGTATCGTCATGCCGGATGAATCCGTTTTCGGTGATGTCACCGATTCCCTGGTGCACCTGGATACGCGTGTTGCTGGTCCGGGGAATACGCAGCGTGAGGTCCCCAACACCGGTCTTGATGGTCCCATCGAATCGTCCGCCATGGTATCCGCTGAGATCGACGGTCGTATCGCCAGCACCGGTATGGACAGCCAGCGTTTCCAGGTTGAGCGTCCCAAGACTCAGGGTGTTATCCCCGGCCCCGACATTTTCGTCAAGACGGATCGGGATAGTGTCACTGAGGCGAATCTCCCACCGGTTGGGGGAGTCCACGGCAAACCATGCCTTGCCCGCGTGTCCTTTCTCGGTGATCACCACGGACTTTTGGGAAGCATTGGCCCCCAGTGCCAGGTTAGGCTGCCAGATACCGGCTTCGGTAAAGACCGTTGCCTCCATCAGCGCGGCATCGGGCGCACCACCCTGCAGGGTGAGATCCCCGGCGCCGAGGGTGAGCCGCACATCGCCGGACGTGGCGCCATCCAGCGGGATGATGGTCGTGTTGGGGGTGAGGAGGGCGTTGTTCCGGAACGGCGTGAGCGGATGGTCTGCTGAGGGGGGAAATCCTCCCGCGAGCGCCAGAATACCAAACCCGATGACAAACGATACGATGGTGATCGCAACCAGCCAGAGGATGATCCGGGTTGCACTGATCCCCCGTATGTTCATATGACAGCAGATGCACGAGGATCGCTTTCTTTGTTCTTCATCAGTACTCATGCAACACACTCCGTTCCCTTGATCACACCGATGTTCCATTTCAGGTACCGGATACCGACACGGTAGAAGAACCGTGCAAGGAAGTAATCCCCGATCACGAGCAGGAGGCCAAACGTGGTGATCCCGAGCGAGAAGAATATTCCTGCAAGGGGAGACTGCCAGATCGCGAATGCCGGAATGCCAAGGATCTGCAGGATCGCGTAGATACCTGCGGCAGGCCCAAAGACCGTAAACACGATCCCGAATATGAAGACCACGAGCAGCAGGACCACGAGCAGGATGAACGGCACGAGAACAAAGACCAGGTTAAAGAGCCCGAGCCCAAGGGTTGCACCAATGGCATGGAGTAAATTGCCGCAGCTCTTGTTTGATTCCGCCTTGTTCACAAAGTGGGTTGCACGGATCTCCCGTGCCACGTCCTCAGGAGAGCCGAGCGAGCGGAACAGTTCCTCTTCCAACCGGCCGTTCGCCTTCCCCATCCGGAAATGTTCGGAATAATCGGAGAGGATATCCGCCAGTTCGTCCGCCGGGAGGGTCCCCTCAAGGCGGCTCTTCAGTATCCGTATGTATTCCGCTTCAGTCTGCAGCATCGTTTGTTCCTTCCAGGAGCGCATTTACCGATGCGACAAAACGCATCCATTCTTCCCGTTGTTCATGTTCTACATTCCTTCCCGTGTCGGTGAGACGATAATATTTCCGTGGGGGGCCTTCTGCAGATTCCTGGAGATACGTGGTGACATACCCCTCATCCTTGAGGCGGCGCAGGAGTGGGTAGATGGTACCTTCGGATATGTCGATCCGTTTTGAGATCTCGGCCACCAGCTCGTACCCGTAACAATCCTTGTGGGCAAGGACCGAAAGAACGCAGATCTCAAGCACTCCCTTTTTGAACTGGATATTCATGAAAACCTCCCTGGCCCGGTGCATGCCCGTTTCCCGGTACCACTCAACGGTTCACCACAGGGTGAATATTGACGATACCGGGACTGTGTGCAGAGGGTAGATTGACGGGCCTGCGTGTTAAGAACTTAACACAGTATCTTGCTATGTAAGGTACTTACTATTGTTGAGAGAGGCAGGTATATAATTCAATCGTTTGCAGGGTTACCCCGCAGGGTCACCCGGCTCCTCACACTTGATCGCGTTCCCGCAAAGGTACAAAAAAGTTTCAGTCCTGGCTTAAAACAACAGAGACCACGCTGCCCGCGATCTTAACCTCTAACGCACGTTTCAGGGAGCTTGCAAAGTCCTGGACATCTCCCATCCTCTGCTCCGGGTCAAACCCGAGGAAGATCTCGATGTAGATCCGGCTTCCCGACCGGCGCGAGCGGACACCGTGGAACTCACTGTACTTGTCGAACGAGGAAGCAAGTTCATGGAGGATGACGATCTGGAGTTCCTCGTCCAGGGTCTTGTCAAAGAGGTCCGGAAGCGAGGAGGAGAACTCGCGGTACCCGGCAAAGATGAGGAAGCCGATGATGATGAACGAGACGATCGGGTCGATATAATGCGCCCAGTCGTACTGGATGCAGATAACTGATAGTGACAGCGCAAAGAGGAGGAGAAGATTGGAGAAGGTCTTGGCCCTCCGCAGGCGCCACTGCGACTCCATGATCGGCGATGGATCCTGTTTTGAACGGTGCTGGTAGGTATGCCAGTGGTGGTAATCGGCAATGCTTGCGATGATCATGAGCGGGATACCGATATATGCGGCAACCATCTCGAACTTCTCGGGATGCATGAGCCGCTGGATGGTAAAGAGGACAAGGATAGCGATGGAGACCACCATCACGCTGCCGGTGATGACGCGGGTCAGGGTCTCGAACTTGCCCATGCCGTAATCGTAGGTGAACTTCCCGCCGGCTTTCATCCGCCGTATGATCATGAGCGCAAAGAGGGTGGCCAAAACCTCATTTGCATATTTGAAGACATCAGACAGGAGCGCAGCAGACCCTGAGAGGATGACCGCAATGGTCTCGGGGACCAGAATGAGAAAATCCACGCAGAGACTGTGAAAGACGAGCTTCTCGCGGGACTCTTTATCACCCTCTGCACCGTTCACGATCTCACCGCCTGCCATAGTTGTGTATACATAGAGAGCAGGAATACTAAAAAAAGTACGGGGAGACGGCTCTTACTGAAAGGCATTCACGTCTTTTTCAAACGCGATCGGGATCGCGATGAATTTTTCAAGCAGAGTCTGGTTACTTTTTTTTAATCAAAGTCTGCTCAAAAATTTTCACGCAAGGTCCGGTTGATCCGGATCAACGTTTCAAACGCGATCAGGATCGCGATGAAAACTTTTCAAGCAGAGTCTGATGAAAAAAAATTCAGTCAAAGTCCGCTGAAATTTTTCATGCCATCAAGTAGTTCGCACTTGGCTCTGGAAAAACAGCGGGCTACGTATTCAGAAATTGCGTGGTTTTTCAAAAGCCATGTGATACCGCAAACCTCATTTCACAATTGGTGTGAGGTGGTCGAGATTTTTAAAAATGGACATTACCTGTTGCACACACTAACGGTACCATTATTTTTCTCCGGAGAAATATGCGCAATATTCCTCCTGGGACATACCGGCTTTATCGATCAACTTGCACAACAATCCAATACCGAGATCACGTCCGGCATGAACCGGGACAGACAGGTGAACCAGACTTCCCGCTTTTGTCAGGATATGGTGGCTGCCCTCAACATGGTTCTCCACCCATCCTGCCCGCGTGAATGCAGCGATGTGCTTTTGTCCGCCAGCACGCGGAAGTTTAGGCATAATTTATACCGGAAGTATCGACATCGATACTCATGTGGGAAGGCAGGGACGTGATATGGATCTTATCCGATGCTGTCTTCAACCGGGACTTGATGCAACCGACAATTGCTTCATTGATATTTTCAATTGCTTCCTTGAGAGTGTCGCCTTCAGTCAAGCATCCCGGCAGATCGGTGCATTCCACAACATACCGCCCGTCTTCATCCTGTTCAATTAAAATTGAGAATTTCATAGTCTGATCTTATATTTACCATATGCAGAGGGCTTCAATAAATATATGTGAGTGGGATGCAGGAGGTTTTGACCGGCGGCGTTCATCGCATCCGGGGGTATGGGGGCATCAGATCACGGTTTGCCCGACGCGGGGCGATGAAGAGCGGGTGATGCCTCCAGTTCTTTGAGAAGAGCGAAGATTTTCGGTTCGATTTCCGGGAGATCATCGGTAATAACACTCCAGATGATGGAATAATCAATACGGAAATACCCGTGGATGATCTTGTCCCGGAGCGCCGTCATATCCCGCCAGGGGATATTTTGATGTTGTTTTTTGATCGAATCCGGGACATTTTTGGAGGCTTCTCCGATCACTTCAATTGCGCTTCTGACCGCGTGCGCAAAATAATCATCGTGGATGAGATCGTCGAGTGTCCGGTCTTTCGCTATTTTTCTCAAAAACACGATCTCATCAAGGATATGCCGGAGCCAGACCAGATCATCCTTCAATCCATATCACCTCCGCCTCAACATGGGGACGAATGTATTTGTCAATCCCTCCCACCGTGAGCAGATCGACTTTGCGCCGGAACAGGGTTTCGAGATGGTCGGAGAGCCCGACAAAGTTGCGGAGGGTGGCATATCCCTGTGCAAAATCGACGAGCACATCCACGTCACTTTTAGGCGTCTGTTCTCCACGGGCAAACGAGCCAAAGATGCCGATCTTTGTCACGCCGAATTGTGTACGGAGAGCCGGGGCTGCAGTTTCAAGCTTTTTTTGGACCATGCTTTTCTTCCGTTGCGATACGAGCGGCCCGGTCATCTGTTCACTTCCTTAGGTAATGTGTTAGGTAACCGGTAAAAATAAGGGTATGGTTAAAGAGATTCAGGGATTTTGATATCGAGTTCGCTCATATCAATCTCACCACGAACGCATACCAGGTACCTATGGCCGGCTGATGATCCAGAAATTGCGTGGCCTTCCTTACATCATGCAATTCCGCAAACCTGTTTTACACGTGATATGAGGCGGTGGGGATTTCGGGGTCTGGGGGAGAGCGCTCCCTGACCAGCGATAGTTTGACCAGGATGGAACGGATGAAACGGGATATCGAGATCCGGGCGGATGGGACCCGATGCTCATAGAGAGTGCGGCTTCCACTAAGGTTCCGGCTCCTGCTCCGTTACCGGATTTTGTACCGGCATCTATACCGGATATGGCGAGTCTGCCGGGACTATACCCGGCGGGATCTTCCCCCTCCTCCGACGAGGGAATATAACAACCTCTTTTTTAGAGTGTCAGTACTCTCACCTGCCCGGATCGGCAAAAATGACCCATCCGGGCCCGTACAGGGCCCCGTTTCACTCTTTCCGGTTTTCAGCGACCGGCCTGTTTTTGGGGTTTTTGCGGGGAGTGCCACAGGAAATCCCGCATTAGGCCCCGTTTGCTTATCCGGAGGTTTTGTGAGCGAAAAAACCGGCCTGTTTAGAGCTTGTTTAAATCGAGGATCGGGTGGGGAGATGAGGTTTGGGTTGTGGAGAGTGGTGATCCGGGACCCGGCGGCCGCTATGGGGGGTCTGGCGGGGTTCGGTGTTTTACGTCGGAGAACGGGGCCGATCTGACACGTTTAAAATCACAACGGAACTTCTTATAAAAAGGTAAAATGCCCATCCCATTCTTTTTTTCATTATTTTTTAAAAAACGCCACGCTCGACCAGCAACTTCGCATAATCCTCACCCGATAACGGGCAGCGGATAAGATCGTCTAATTCTTTCCCGGACAGGTGAAGTTGGATCCTCATCTTTGCGAGCAGGTCCGCGTTGTACTCTTTCATCCCGTGACTCAGGAACGTGTGAACCCCGGAGATCTTCCCGTCAATGCAGAGATAAAAGATCTTGTGATGGGATGATCGCTCTTTAAATCCCTTTTTGAGGAGTGCGGCCGCGATATCGCGTGTCTTGCAGCTCCTCAAGAACCAGCACCGGCCGCAACAAGAGATTTAAGGTTTGAACGAAGCCGTAGTGCATCTCTTGTAAGGTTCGCTGGTTTTTCAGCAACGTATATTTCCCAGAGCATTGAGAGCTCATCCGATATCCCTGCAATACCTTCCTCCAGGGTTGGTGCTGAAACCAAAAGCCCGAACTCATCGTTTGACAGGGTGAGTCGATCTTCAGTGTGTCCTACGATGATTTGAAGTTCTCGGGAAAGACGATGAAGACGACCGTTGATATTGAGGCGATCAAGCACAATAACCTGATTGGCTAATTTCAACATACGTACCAATGAGTATCATCCAGAAGATGATAGGGTTTTTGATCAGAATAAGTCCAGCCTCAATCGCACCGCACGAGTCATCAATAAAAAAACTCATCCCGATATATCAATGCACTCGCCAGGTGCGAACAAAGGGCAGCTGCTGCCTGACAGCAACGCATCTCCCTTACTCCACACAATCCTGCAAACCGGTTTTCACAATTGATCTGAAGCCGTGGAAATTTCACGGAAAGGGGCGGGTGCTGACAAATAGAGCGACGTATGGTTGCTAAATTGATTTCTAAAATGAGCAAGCCCACCCATGCGGGGGTCGCTCGGCCGCCTCATCGGGGGCCTCGCTGGGCAGATCGGTTGAGGGGGTAACCGGTTCCTGACCCGCAGCGGGGGTGGGCCAGCCCCCTTGGGGGCGGCCCTCTCGGCTCATATAGAATAAGTCACAGTCATAGCAACTCCTATAATGAACGTCTAAATTATTAAGTCAAACTTTATCATAATATCAAAATATGACAGAAATCGAAGAATTCCTTAATTCTCCTGCTCAAGATCTTGAAAAAGATAAAAAAATAGTTCATGAAGATCCTCTCATATTGCTTTGGTTTACTCTAGGCCCAATCTGTCTCCTTAGCGGTCTATTGCTCGTAAGTACTGTATCACCTAATTATTCCGTTGGGTTTCCATTATTTACAATAGGATTGTCAGTATGCATCTACGGACTAAACAGATATTATAATGTGAAATCATCAATGCGATTAAACGAAATTGATAATCGAATTAAAGAAATCGAACGAATTGTTAAACAATGGGATAGAGATAATAATTTGTGATTTTTCACAGTTAACTGTGTATTATTTAAAAAAAATTGAGACGGGTCACTTATGCGTAAAATACGCCAGTACCCCATCAGCACCAACCGTATCGATCTTCACAAAGCCGACCCGCTCGAACTGGATGACCTTCCCCAGTTCTGAGCGTACAGCCGGTTCGCATGCCCCTTTCATCTCCCCTTCCTGCGTGAGGAGCGTGCAGGGCACGGTTGCCTGTGCCGGCAGCCACTGGACGATATGCGCTTTTGCCGCCCGGGCATCCGCAAGCGAGTCCCCGCCGTACGAGAACGAGGGGGTGTCGCCGTTCCACGAGATTTTCACGTTGAAGAGATCCTTGAGCCGGAGCATCGCGGTGCCGGGCACCAGTTCGGTCTTCGGGATGAGGACAGAGCCGGTGAACTCCAGCGTCCGTGACCCGCGGGCTGCATCACTCGGGTGGAGGAGGGCGTGGGCGGTGTGCGCCGGTGCGCCTTCGATCCGTGCTTCAATGGGGTCCGGCACGAAGAAGTACCGGTTCGCGGTCGGGCCCACGAGTTTCTTGTTCTCCGCGTACAGGTTATCCCACGAGAACGAGATATCCACATCGCCGATACCGATCGCGATCATCGCGTTCTTCACGGCCTCGGGCAGGATTCCCCGGCGGGCAAGGGCACGGAGCGTACCGAGACGGATGTCATCCCAGCCGGTGTAGGTGCCTTCTTTGATCCCGGCCCGCATCTGCGAGGTGGAGAGGACAACGCCCTCAATTCCCATCCGTCCGTAGTGCCGGTATACCGGTACCTTCCAGCCGAAGTGATCGAAGATGTAGCGCTGCCGGCGGGTGTTCGCTATGTGGTCCTTGCCCCGGATCACGTGGGTGACGCCGAGCAGGTGGTCGTCCGCCACCACCGAGAAGTTCATCAGCGGGTATACGTGCGCCTTCACCTTCGGGTGCGGCGGGGCGTCAAGAATCCGGAACGCCGGGAAGTCCCGCATGGCCGGGTCGGGATGATTGAGATCGGTCCTGATCCGGACCGACGCCTCGCCTTCCTTGAACCCGTGGTCGAGCATCTTCTGCCAGAGTTCGAGGCTCTTTGCCACCGGCTGGTCACGGCACGGGCAGGCGATCTTCTTATTCTTCATCTCCTTGAACTGCTCGTTGTCGCAGGTGCAGACATAGGCCCCGCCCCGCTCGATCAGTTGTTTGCAGAGATCGTAGTAGATCGGGAGACGCTCGCTCTGGGTGACGACTTCGGTGATCCCAAGACCGAGCCATTTGATGTCCTCCATCACGGTTTCATAGGCCTCGGGGTCCACGCGTTTCGGGTCGGTGTCCTCGATCCGGAGGATATACCGGCCGCCACACTGCTTCACGTAGGCATCGTTGAGAGCGGAGGCCCGGGCATGGCCGATGTGAAGCGGGCCCGAGGGGTTCGGGGCAAACCGCATCACGACCCCGTTCTCGGATCCCTCCAGCTCGGGAAGCCCCGTCTTCTTCTCGTGCTTCTCGGAAAGGGCGGTGATCATCTCCGGTGCACGGGACTGGAGGGTGGCAACCCGCTCTTCCGGGGAGAGTTTTGCCACGTCCGCTATTGCTTCCTTTGCAAGGGCCGAAACCTCTTTTGCCCGTGACCTGAGTTCCGGGTGGGCACCCATCACCATGCCAATGACCGCCCCTGCCTGCGGCACCCCGCCGTGCTTCACGGCATTCTGGAGTGCGCACAAAAAGAGGAGTTCTTTTGGATCGTCCCCTGCCATCCTAATGACTCCGGGTAACGAAGAACTCGCCAACGTCCATCAAGAGCTGGCGTTCTTTTGAGGGGGGGAGGATCGAGAGGTGCTTGTTGCTGTCAGCAACAAGGTCTGACGCGATCTTCTTCACGTCCGCGAGCACGCCCGCATCGGTGAGTTCCTGTATTGCCATCTGGATATCGGCGGCCTTAAGCTCCCGCCTGTACTTCAGCAGGTCGAGACCCTTTTCCCGGGCCTTGATCATGATGATCGTCTGCTTGCCCTCGCGGAGGTCCGAGGCCTGGTCCTTCCCGCTCTTCTCGGAAGGGGTGAGGAGGTCAATGAGATCGTCCTGGATCTGGAACGCGATACCGGTGTTCTGGCCGAAGGTGTAGAGTGCCTTCACCTGTGCTTCCGTACCACCGGCAAGCGTTGCCCCGATCCCGGCGGCTGCGGCATAGAGGACGCCGGTCTTCATCCGCACCATCTCCATGTACTCCGCTTCCGTCACATCGGTGCGGTGCTCAAAGGACATATCCATGTGCTGGCCCTCGCAGATGTCGGCACAGGCTTTGGCAAGCATCGAGATGGCCCGGACCTTGGCATCGTCCTTTGCCTTCACGGACGAGATGTGCTCGAAGGCACGGGAGTACAGGACATCCCCGGCAAGAATGCCGGTGGGCATGTCCCACTTCGTGTGCACGGTCGGAACGCCCCGGCGCAGGCAGTCGTCGTCCATGATATCATCGTGGATGAGCGTGAAGGTGTGGGTCACCTCAAGGGCAAGGGCGGCTTCCATCAGTCCGCCGGAGCTGCCGGCCTTCACCGCATCTGCCGCAAGCATCACGACAGCGGGGCGGAGGCGCTTGCCTCCCGCCGTAAGGAGGTGGGCGGAGGCCTTGTTCAGTTCACCAGCCTTACCGACATAGAGGGTATCGATCATGCGATCGATCTGCTGGGCAACGGACTTGAGATACGGTGATAATTCGGACATAGAAATTCCTCTTACGTGATCCTGAGACGCTCGCCATTCCTGATCACATGGACGGTGGAGTGCGGGGTGTATCCCAGTTCACCGGCGAACTGGGAGTAGGCGGCGGTCATCTTCATGCTCCCGTGGGCAGGCACGATGTGCTGGGGGCTCAGGAGCTGAACCAGTTCGTAGTGGTCCTCGCGGTAGGCGTGGCCGCTCACGTGCAGGTCCTCAAAGATCCTGACACCGGCAAGGCCGAGCCGGGCCTCCACCAGGTAGCGCTGGCCGTGGTTTAACGGGTTCGGGATGATATTTGCAGAGAAGATCACCTTGTCGCCAGGGGTCAGCTGGTACGGGGTGTCCCCGATGGCCATGCGGGTGAGGATCGAGCCTGGTTCACCCTGGTGCCCGGTGACAATCGGCAGGAACTTGTCCTTCCCCATCTTCATCATCCGGCGCAGGGTGCGATCGACCGTCCTTCGGTTCCCAAACACGCTCGTGGTCTCGGGGAACGAGACGAGTTTCATCTGCTCGGCCGTGACCGAGTACTTCTCCATGGACCGGCCCAGGAGCACCGGTTTCCGGCCGATCTCGTGGGCACACTCCGCGATCGTCTTGATGCGGGCGATGTGCGACGAGAAGGTCGAGACGATAAGGGCGTTCTTGTCATCCTCGTAGCTCGTGATCGAATCCCGCACAAGGTCGCGGGCGATCCGTTCGCTCGGGCATCTCCCGCGGCGTTCAATATTCGTGCTCTCCACGATCAGGGCAAGGACGCCTTCCTTACCTATCTGGCGGAGGCGGGCAAAGTCCGGCGATTCCCCGATGACCGGGGTCCGGTCGAACTTGAAGTCCAGCGCATACACGATGGCCCCGTTCGGAGTATGGAGTACCGGGGTGACCGTATCGATGATCGAGTGCTGCGTCCGGACAAATTCGAGGACGAGATTAGAAGAGAGCGTGTACCGCTGCCCGGCCTTGAGCGCCAGAAGCTTGTTGTTCACACCGCACTTCTGGTCAGCAACGATCTCCTGCCGGATCAGTTCGGTGGTGTACGGGGTGGAGATGATCGGTGCATTGTAGCGCTGGGCCAGTTTCGGGATCGCCCCGATATGGTCGAGGTGCCCGTGAGAACAGACGATCGCAATGACCGTCCCGTCGTTCGGATTCAGTACCGTGTCATCGGGGATTGCCTTGATCTTGATCAGATCGGAGGCATTCATCGTCTCGATCTCTGCATCCTCGTGGATCGATATCTGGTCGAGGCGAAGCCCCATATCGAATATGACAATCTCCTTTCCGCAGCGGACCGCGGTCATGTTCCGCCCGACCTCGTCGTATCCTCCCACTGCGATAATTTCTATATCCATTTTGTATCTCCTGTATCAAATCTGACGGGTATTTTTTAAAATCCCGTTGAATAATGGTCCGGTTACCGCCGGATCCGTGCGGGGTTGTCCTTATCGATCATCTGCCGGGTGCGCCCGGTGAGGTACACCGGTGCCGACCGGAGGTCAACGATCCCCACTGACCCGGTCAGGAACATCGCAGCCGTCAGTTCCCGGTGCATTGCCTCGATTGTGCCGGCAAGCGCCTCATCGCTCTCCATCGCGGGCTTCAGGAGCGGGAGTGCCATACCGCAGAGGTCAGCGCCAAACGCCAGCCCCTTCGCGATGTCAAGGCCGCTCCGGATTCCACCGGATGCAATGACCGGCCCTCCCGTTGCAAGCACCTCAGCGAGGCTGACCACGGTGGGGATACCCCAGTCGGCGAAGTCCTGCCCAAGGCTCTTGAGCGCCCGGTCCTGTGCGCTCGTACCGGTGCCAGCCCGGACACTCTCAACTGCGGCCCAGGAAGTCCCGCCCCAGCCGCCGATGTCGATGGCCCGGACGCCTGCACCCCAGCACTTCCGTGCCGTGGCGGCCGAGATCCCGCACCCGGTCTCCTTGACGATGACCGGGATCTTGAAGTCGCGGCAGAGTTCCTCGATGGCCGCAAAACACCCGGTCGCGTTGTGGTCTCCTTCCGGCTGGATGGCCTCCTGCAGGAAGTTTAAGTGAACCGCGAGGGCATCGGCTTTTATCATCCCGACGGCCTGTTCCGCCCATTCGATGCCGTGATCGCGGAGCTGGACGGCCCCGATGTTGGCCACAAGGAACGCATGCGGGGCCTCGTCCCGCACCACGGTAAACGTGTCCGCCAGCTTCGGGTTCTCAAGGGCAGCCCGCTGGGAGCCGACCCCCATACCGAGACCGAACCTTTCAGCGGCCCGGGCGAGCCGGGCATTCACGTCTTTCGTACCGGGGTGACCCCCGGTCATCGCGGATATGAAGAGGGGGGAGGAGAGGGTGCGACCGAGAAAACGGGCAGAAAGGCTGATCGTGCCCATATCGCACTCCGGCAGGGCATTGTGCACGAACCGGATATCGTTAAAGCCAGCATCCCCGCACTCGACCGGTTCCTCGGCGCAGATGCGCAGGTGTTCCAGTTTCCGCGACGATGTGAACCGAACCTTGTCTCCCATAATTGTCCCTCTTACTCGTTCCTTACGCTCGTCCCGCCGTGTGCGGACCCTGCCAGAAAGTCAGCCACCCGTGAGACGTGAAAGATATCCGACCCGATCCCCGCATCAGCAAGGCCGAGCAGTTCATCGATCTTCCCTCTCATGCCACCGGTAACATCGGTATGTTTCGAGTCGCCGATATGGAGGGATGAGACGGTGTGCCGGGTGATTGCCGGCACCACACGCCCGTCTCCATCCAGCACGCCCGGTACATCGGTGGCGAGCCCCACGCAACGGATCTGGAGGGAAGCCGCGAGATACCGCACGAGCTGGTCGCCCGAGACGATGCAGGCACCCCGGGCAAGGTCCATCACCACGTCGCCGTGGATCACGGGGACCATGCCGAGAGCGAGCATCTTCTCCAGGTGCCGGCACTCGAACCCGATGAGCCTGCCGTTCTCTGCCACCGCCACGTGGAACGGATGGACACCGGCAGCCGCAACACCCTTCTCGCGGAGGGCGGTGACCACCGCGTCGTTGAGCCCGCTGACTGCCCGGTGCGTGACATAGATACCATCGGTCTTCCCAAAGACCGCCCCCACATCAAGGTGGTAGCGTTTGGCCTCAGGATGCCCGCAGGAACCGGCACCATGAATGATGACGATCCCGTCCGCCTTCGCCTCCGCGACGGCCGCGGCAATGGTGGCAAGGCTCTCCCGGTTGATTGCGCAGTCGGCGCTCTTATCAGTAAGTATGCTGCCGCCGAGTTTTAATATTACCCCTTCAGACATTCTTCTCCTTCCGCACGCCTTCCGTGTCGATGCCGGTGACGATCGCCCGGGCATCGCAGGCCTCGATCGCCTTTGCCACCCGGTGCTTCAGCGGCTTGGGGCAGAGGGCAATCATGCTCCCACCCCCGCCGGCTCCCGTGATCTTGGCGCCAAACGCACCAGCCGACCGGGCAGCGAGCACCATCCGTCCCAGTTGCGGATGACCGACGCCGAGCACTTCAAGGAGGGCATGGTTCATATTCATGTACCGCCCGAGTTCCCGCGGGTCATGGAGGCGGTGGATCGCAGCGAGGCTGACCCCCTCGATCGCATCCAGCACCGGGTCCACAATCGCGGGGTTGGTCTTCTTCAGGTTGGCCACCTGCTCGACCATCTTTGAGGTACTGTGCGAGACCATGGAATCCCCGACCACGAGGTGCATGTTCTGCGGGGGCAGTATCCGCCGGGATCCCCCGGTGATCAGGACAATGCCCCCGTAGGTCGCAACCGTAGTGTCCGTGGGACTCGCCCTGCCCTTCTGCACCGCCTTCTCGATCTCAAAGGCCATATTGGCGATATCCTCGCGGGTCTTGTGGAGCGAGAACTCGTCGTTGATGGCGGAGAGCGTGGCAACCGTCACCGCAGCGGACGACCCGAGTCCCGATGAACTCGGGATCTGCGAGTTGATGTACACGCTGCCGACAACGCCCATCTGCTCAAAACAGCTGTCGATATAGGGGGATTTTGCCCGGGCTGCCCGTTTGGTATTCCGCACCGTGACATACACGCGGGGCTTGATCGCCATCGCAATACCGGGCTTGCCAAAGACCACGGCATGCTCCCCGAAGAGGAAGACCTTGCCCGGCGCACTCCACGTTGCCAACCTAGATCACCGCAATACCGGCATAGCCGACAACGTTCGCATGATCACCGGTCATGTCACCGCTGGTCATGTACCTGAGGAGGGTTCCTTTCGTCGCCCCAAGCCCGGCACAGGCAGTCACCATCGCGGTGATCGGCCCGTAGCCGCAGGCAGTAACCCGCCGTTCCGCAATCCTCCGGTAGAACTCTTTTGTGTCAAGATGCTCCAAGGGTTCGATTGCCCAGAGATCGTCAGCCTTCGCTTTCGCTTCCGGCACATAATGCGAGAAGTCGCTGGAAGCAACAATCCGGACATCGCGGTGTGTCTTCTTGATCGCGGACAGGATACGCTCGCCAACCTCTGTTGCCGCAGCGTAACTCTGGTCGCCCATCATCACCGGTGCGATCCGTGCCCTGGGGAAGCGGTACTTGATGAACGGTACCTGGACCTCGATCGAATGCTCGTCCTTGTGCGAAGGCTCATCGATCCCGATTGCAAGGGTATGGACAAACTCCGCATCCGTATCGACCACGCCGAGCGGGGTCTCCCACGGGATTGCAGAAGTACTGGTTACATACCCGTGATGCGAGGGCCCGATCACGACAAAGGTGCCATCAAAGTCCGGGGAGATCGTTCCAAAAGAACAGGCAGCAACCGGTCCCGAATAGATATACCCGGCATGGGGAGCAACAATCCCGAGCGGGTTTCCTGCTACGGGTTGGGTACCGGAGAAGAACTTCCCGAGCAGCTGCTCCAGATGAGAGGGTTCGCCAGGATAGAACATGCCTGCCACGGCGCATGCACGCATCATCATCGGATCAACCCTCTGGTTCTCCTCGTATATCCAGATATCGGTTGTTCAAAAAAGGGATACAGGAGTATCCTTCAGAACTCGGTCTCGAAGTCCTCGGGAGTGAGTGCTGTCGAGATATTGCGGTGCTTAAGCATCTCGCGGGTTAAGAGGAAGTAGATCATCGAGAGCGCTTTTCTGCCCTTGTTGTTGGTCGGGATGACAAGGTCGACGAACTTTGTCATGTTGTTGGTGTCGCAGAGCGCAACAACGGGGATACCGCACTGGACGGCCTCGTTGATCACCTGTGCGTCACCGATCGGGTCGGTGACAACGATAACCTGCGGCTCGATGTAGCCTGAAAGGACCGGGTTCGTCAGGAGGCCCGGGATGAACCGGCCGGTGGCGGACATGGCACCGATGGTGTCGGCGAACTTTTTCGCCGGGTACTGACCGTACTGCCGGGAGGTGACGACGAGGATGTTAGGAGCCTCGTACTGGGTTAAGAATTTGGCAACGGTCTTGATCCGGGCGTCGGTCTCGCGGATATCGAGAATATACAGCCCATCGCCGCGGACGCGGTAGATGAACTTCTTCATATCCTCGCTCTTCTGCTGGGTGCCGATGTGGACACCGGCTGCAAGGTACTCCTCGACGGGGATGAGCGGTTCTTTCAGTTCAATTTCCATTTCATTTGCTTGGGTCATAGCTGTTCCTCGATGCGAATCAGTTCGTTTAATTTTGCAATGCGTTCCCCGCCGACAATACCGCATTTCAAGAAAACGCAGGAGAATGCGGTGGCAAGGTGGGCGATCGTGGTATCGGTTGTCTCGCCGGACCGGTGGCTCATCACCGTGTCGAGGCCATTGGTGTGGGCAAGCTGCACTGCATCGAAGGTGTCAGTGAGCGTTCCCACCTGGTTGGGTTTTATGAGGACGCAGTTTGCGGCATCGCACTCGATACCCTGCTGGATGCGGTCAACCTGCGTGACGAAGATATCGTCCCCGCAGACCAGGCAGCGGTTGCCGACCTGGCTGTTGAGTTCGCTAAATGCGTCGAAGTCGTCCTCGTGGAGGGGATCTTCCACGTAGACAAGGTCGTACTTGTCCACGAGTTCTGCAATGTAGGCGATCTGGTCTTCGGTCGAACGGGTGACGGAGCGGTACTTGTAGTTGTTCCCGTCCCACATCTGGCTCGACGCTACGTCGATACCTATATCGACCGAGACATTCATCTCGTCCGCGACAATTCCGGCCGCTTCGGCAATGAGCTCAAATGCGAGGGCATCGTCAATCTGCGGTGCCCATGCACCCTCATCACCCTTGCCAGCGGCAATTCCTTTCTTCTTTAAGAGATCTTTCACCGTGCGGTGGACGGCTGCGTTTGCAAAGACTGCGTCCTCTGCATCCGCTGCGTCTCCCGGGACGATGAGAAACTCCTGGATCTCAGTCGCGTTGGCCGCGTGCGCCCCGCCGCCGATGACGTTCCCGAGCGGGAGCGGCATCTCTTTTGCAAAGGCACCGCCAAGGTAGCGGAAGAGCGGCAGGCCAAGCGACGATGCAGCCGCCTTGGCATTCGCGAGCGAGAGGGCAACTGCAACATTGGCACCGATCTCCGAGAAGTTGGCAGTTCCGTCGATATCCCGGAGCTGCTCATCGAAACTCTCCTGGTCGCAGGTGTCCATGCCAACGAGGGCTGGGATCACGTTCTGGATGGCATTGTCCACGGCTTCGCGGGGAGCCCTGACCTTTGCCTCTAACGACCCGGTGCTGGCACCGCTCGGTGCAGCCGACCGGCCGTGACCGCTGGACGTGTACACGTCAGCCTCGACCGTCGGGTTGCCCCGGCTGTCAAGAATGGTCCGCAGCTCGATTACCTCGATGATCGTCATAGCGTTCTACTTCCTCTTTACCGTAATGGGGATGGTGTTGTTGTCGTATTCCTCGATCGCAATTTCCAGCGGATCGATCCGTGTCGTAGTGATAAGTAACGGAGCACCCATTGATATCTGCAGAGCCCTTGCTCCAATGATCCTTGCCCGTTCATACCGGGTATAGTTCTGCGTCTGCATTTGTCGTCCTCAGATGTTCATGAAATTTTTCTAGTATGGTTACTGGCCTTTTGAAATGGGGTCGCTGAGATTCGAACTCAGGTCACTGCGTCCCGAACGCAATAGGATGGTCCAGGCTACCCTACGACCCCGCGTTCATACTGTTCAGTCTGCTTATGCTCTTACTGGTACGGGTTGAGCTCATCGATGATCTCTTTGTGCGTCAGGAGCATGCGCCGGCAACAGTACCGGGAAATGTTGAGATCGTCGAGGATCTTTTTGGGATCCTCGCCTTTCTCTCTCCTGACCCTGAACTCTTCCCATGCTGTGGAGATCGGTTTTCCACAGGTGAAACATCGTACGGGTATCAAGATTTCTGACCTCTCATCATATCTTCTGTTTAACGATAAGACTTTTGGAACTTTGCACGTGCACCTGAGCCGTGCGGTTTCTTGGCTTCTTTCTGGCGTGAATCGTTGACGAGGAGCGTCCTGTCATAAGTCAGGTAGATGTCCTTCATCGCGGGGTCGTTGTGCCACTTGACGATGCCACGGGCAAGTGCTGTCCGGACTGCTTCTGCCTGTCCCATAACACCGCCACCGGCTACATCGATGGTGACATCGATGCCGTTGACCGCGTTGGGGATGAGGAGGAGCGGCTCGGCGATCTTCATCCGGGTGGTGTCCGATCCATAGGTTTCGAGGGGAACGGAGTTGATCCGGATGACGCCTTTGCCGGCCTTTAAGGTCGCCCGTGCGATTGCCGTCTTGCGTTTTCCGCTTGTGTTGATGATCTTTACCATGATGGCCACCTTAGAACTTTGCTCCGAGGAGTGTGCTCACTGCACCGAGCGTGATGAAGGCCGGGTTGTTCAGACGGTTCATGTGTGCATCTTCCAGCACTTCCATCTCTTTACCAACGAACTCGACCGGGACACCGACGTAGCACTTGATTGCTTTCATTGCCTCAACGCCACGGGGGCGCTTGTAGGGGAGCATGCCACGGATCGTCCTCTTCATGAGGTGGTCCGGCCGGCGCGGGACGAACGGTCCCCAGTGGGAACCGGATGCGCCGCGTTCCCGCTTGTGCCGGTAGTTGGCAAGCACGCGTGCCTTGCTGCCGGAGATGACTACCTTCTCGACATTGACGATCGCGATCTGTTCGCCCGCAAGCCCGCGCTGTGCGACCAGGCTTGCAAGGCGCCCGAGGAGGAGTCCGTCACCGTTGATTACTGTAACCATGTCTTGTTCACCTCAGGATCCGGACACCGCTGCCTTTCGGGTTGTCCTTTATCAGCTGCTCAATCGTCATGCACTGTCCCTTCGCGTCCTGGATCTTGCTGGTCGCCGATGCCGAGAAGTTCAGTGCCGCTACGTTCACGGACTGTTCCAGCACGCCGCTTCCAAGTACCTTTCCCGGGACGATGATCGTCTCGCCGTTCTGGGCGTACCGGTTGATCTTGGACAGGTTGACCTCGGCGTAGTTCCGGTTCGGGGTCTCGAGCCTGCTTGCAATCTCGCGCCAGATCTTCGCCTCATTCTCGCGGCCCTTGTTCTTCAAGAGCAAGATGAGACTCGTCAGACGGGGGTTCGTCTTCTCTACAATTCTTGTCATTTCTTTTCATCCCCTGATAATTCGCCAAGCTGTTTTTCCAGCTCGTCTGCCTGCTCCCTGATAAATAACAGGGCACGATTCATGATCTCTTTGGCCGGCAGGGACCCGTCGCTCTCGACCACAAAGATAAAACGGTCGGGTTCGGCGGTGATCCTGATTGCCGGCTCATCCCCGATACCACTCGCAAGGCAGGCCCGTTCGCAGAGCTTGCACATGGAGCAGTCGGGAAGTTTTCCTTCTGCAACCTGGACTTTCTTCCCCTTCACTACAAGGATATCGCGGGGGCACTCCTCGACGCACATTCCGCAGGCGTCGCAGGCTTCGCTGATCGTGATGATCGGGTGATTCTTGTACCCGCAGACGAGCGTTGGCTGCCACTTTGCGTGTACCTTCCCCGTGTTGAGGATGGCACGTGCCTCGATGACGAGTTTCTGCCCTTTCGTGAGCTTCACGATCGGGATATTGTCATACACCGGTGCTGCACCGGGGTCCTGCGGGATCAGGTCACTGGAGGTGACAGTCCGGGGGCCCTCGACGCTGAGGGTGTAGGTGGCCGTGCAGCCGGGGCATCCGGCCCCGCCGCACGAGCAGGTGTCCTTGGTCGAATAGGTAGTAAGGTCGGTCTTGATGGGAATGAGCCCGATACGGTGGGCCAGCATCTCGTCGAAGAGTGCGCTCGTGTTATCGTAGATGCGCACATCCTCGATTGCGAGGGTGGGTACCTCACCGATCATTGCCCGCCGCATGGCGTTGGCAAAGGCCGGGCTCGCTCCCGTAAGGGTGAATCGTGCGAGGGAGTCGTCCAGACTGGCGAATGTGATCTCCATCACACTCTCCTTCCACGTCGTCCGCCTTTTGCTCGGCAGGAGTCGTGGGGAACCGGGGTGACATCTTCGATACGACCGATGCGCATGCCGGCACGGGCGAGGGCGCGGATGGCTGCCTGGGCACCGGGCCCGGGGCTGCGCTGCTTGCCCTGGCCGGGTGCTCTGACCTTGACGTGGACACCGATGATGCCTTTTTCACGGGCATTCTGGGCAACGTTAGAGGCCATCTGCATGGCCGCGTAGGGCGAGCTCTCGTTCCGGTCCTGCTTGACAACCATACCACCGCTCGACTTCGTCACGGTCTCTGCACCGGAGAGGTCCGTTACGGTGATGATGGTGTTGTTGAAGGACGCAAAGATGTGGGCAATGCCCCATTTTTCCTTGTCATTTGCCGCCATGTTATCTCCTGCCTCCGCGTCCCTGGTATCCGCCAAATGCACCGGGCGCCTGCTTGGGGGCGATTGCGGGTTTGGCTATCCGGACCTTCTCAGCGTGAGAATCGGAGAGGAACGGTGATGCACCGTAGTACGTGATCTGCGATTCCTCGACACGGTTGACACGGTAGCCGGGGATGTTGGTGCGCCGGCCATTGATTGCAATGTGGCCGTGGGTGATCAGCTGCCGGGCCTGCTTCGGCGACCGGGCGAGTCCCTTGCGGTAGACAAGGGACTGGAGCCGGCGTTCGAGCTGGGTCTGGATCTTGAGCGCGAGAACATCTTCGATGCCTGCGTCGGGTCCGAGGAGTCCCTGCCTCTGGAGCGAGGAGATCATTTCGGCTTTCTTGGACTCGTAGAGCGACACATTGGTGGCGCTCGATCCAAGAGCAAGGAGACTGCGGGCACCCTTGCGGTACTTGCGCAGGTGTTCCTGTGCCTTCCAGACTTCGCGCTTGTTCCGGAGACCGTACTCGATGACGAGACGGGTCTCGGACTCGATCCGGGACTTCTCCCACGGGCGCTTCGGGGTCTGGTAAGACTTGTGGTTCTTGCCTGGGTATCCCATGATTACGAGCCTCCCGCAGTCTTACGCTTGACACCAACGGTCGTGCCGGTTCTGCCGGTCGACTTGGTGCGCTGACCGCGGACCTTCTGGCCGGTCTCGTGCCGGATGCCACGGTAACACCGGATCTTCCTCATCAGGTTGACATCTTCGTCATTGATGAGGGTAAGATCGGTACCGAGCAGGTGCTTGGTCTCACCGGTGTACACGTCCTTCGGGCGGTTTGCCATCCAGGTCGGGATCTTGGTGATATATTGTTCGACTGCGGTACGAATCCGGTTGACCGAATCCTCGTCAAGGCGGCCGAGCGCTGCATACTCGTCGACCTTTGCCATGCGGGAGATCACCGTTGAGGTATGCCTGCCGACACCCTTGATGCCGGTGAGGGCAACCCTCACGGACTTGGTACCATCGAGATCCGTGGTACCAACCCTTACGAAATACTTAATGTCTTCTTCCTGAGCCATCCAATCCCCTCGATTGTGAGACTGTCTCTTTTAGCGCTGAGGGGGAGATTTGAACTCCCGAGTCCTTTCGGACACAGGTTTAGCAAACCTGCGCCATACCAGGCTTGGCTACCTCAACAGAGGAATCTCGCATCTTACTACAGACACTCGCAGCAGATAATCTGCTGCTCCATGAATGGTGCTTTATTATATGGTAGGGTTCGGGTAATAAGTGTTACGGAGATCTCCATGCCAATGGCAGGACGGATCTCGCAGGTTCACGCATCGCACTGTAATAATACAGTCCGATGTGGTACTCATTGCCGTACCTTGTATCTAAGTATGTGCTGCTTTGTATATGATTCTCCCTTAGCTGATGCGAACAGCAACCGGTTCAGGTCATGTATGCTTGTACAAAAACTCATATGGAATAACGTAAGACATATCTTACTGATAAGCCATGGATGTCGCAATTACCCGTATGAGTTCCAAAGGCCAGGTTGTTATTCCTGCCTCGATGCGAACCGATCTTCCCGAAGGTGAAAAGATCCTGATCATAAAGGAAGGAGAACGGATCATCTTAAAACCGCTGACCGACATTGAACCGGCCTTGCAAGAGGACATCCTGTTTGCGGAAAAAACCGAAGCCGCATTCGTGGAATATTCTCGCGGTACCTTCACTAAGAAAGACGCAGGTGACTTCATCGAAGAGATGGATTCATGGTGACCGTTGCTTACGACCCGCACTTTGAAAAGACGATCCGTAAGATCAGCGATGCCCGGCTCAAGGAGCAGGTGAAGCAGCAGATCAAAAAAATTATCGGGAACCCAAATCTCGGAAAACCAATGCACTATTGCCGCAAACAGACCCGGGTGGTTTACATCCCCCCATTCCGGTTATCGTACTGGTATGATAAGCGCAAGGACACGATTGTCTTCCTCTCCCTCTATCACAAGGATGAACAGTAGCCGTCCCGGAACCCCGGACCAAAAAGCGGCATCTGGTTCGGGCGCCATCTGCTATCTAATCAAAACACCGTTTTTGGGTCCAATTACCGTTAAATACCGTCATGATTTTCCAACGTGAAACCCACACATTTTAATCGAATTACCGTGGCATTTTCAGGAATTACCGCTTCCCGGGAGTCCAAACCCTTCTGGGGGACAGGGAGTCTCCGATGGAGAACCGGGATCTGTAAAAATATCTCTCCCGTAAGAAAATGTACGATCCTCCGCTTATGTACCAGAACTCCCGATAAAAACGTGCCCTTTATTCCTCGCACTTGAACTCAATGTCATCGTTCATGTGCTCGTATCCCCAGTCACAGAGCTGGTCGAGGATCGGGATGAGGGACTGTGCGGTCTCGGTGAGCGAGTACTCCACTTTCGGCGGGACCTGCGGGTACACGTTCCTGATCACAAGGCCGTCCTTCTCGAGTTCGCGCAGCTCTTTGGTCAGCATCCGCTGGGTGATCCGGGGCGTTACCCTGCTCACGATCTCGTTAAACCGCAGCGTTCCGTCCTTGAGCTGGTAGATGACCAGCGGTTTCCACTTGCCCCCGATCACATCCAAGGTTGCTTCGATTCCCCAGCTGTACTTGTATTTTTTTGGCGTGGCTTCCATAGTATCAAATCTGTAAGTATGTCACATGTTTGTTTGTATACACTATATTTGTCATACACACTTGATATACACTACAGTTACACGGGCGATACTGGTAGACCCGTAACGGATGAAGAATACCACAATTTACCATAAAAAGGTTTTAAAAATCGGTTGGAGGATGTAACAATGAGTGAGACAGTTTTAATGTTATCAGCCAGTCCCCGGAAGGGCGGCAATTCAGATCTGTTATGCGATCAGTTCATGAAAGGTGCAATCGAAGCCGGGAATCAGGCAGAGAAAATTCATGTACCGGATAAGAACATCAATTTCTGCACTGGGTGCCTGACCTGTCAGAGTAACGGAGGAGAATGTGTCCACGATGATGACATGGGCGAAATCCTGGAAAAGATGATCCGGGCTGATGTTCTTGTGCTGGCAACCCCGGTCTATTTCTACAACATGGATGCCCAGATGAAGGTAATGATAGACAGGACATGTCCGCGTTACACCGAGATCTCGAATAAGAAAGTGTACCTGATCGCCACCAGCACGGACACTGGACCAGGAGCCATGGATGGTACTATCAACGGCTTAAAGGCAGCTCTTTCCTGCTATCCCCATGCAGAGGTAGCCGGGATCATCTGCGGAACCGGCGTAACAAATGTCGGAGATATCAGAGGAAAACCGGAGATGACCGTTGCGTACGAGATGGGAAAGAGCGTGTAATGGAAGGGAATGATCTCACCGGACAACGGATTGAACAAAGGGAGTGAAACATGAACGAAAAAGAGACAAAACACCTGATCGCCTATTTTTCGCGTTCAGGTAACAACTATGTCGGCGGAGGGATTGTGAACCTGCCGGTCGGCAACACCGAAGTCATGGCAACGATGATCCAGAAAATGACGGGAGGCGACCTGTTCCATATTGAAGCGGTGCATGCATATCCCACGGATTATACAAAAACTACGGATGTGGCAAAGGAGGAACTCCGCACCAATGCCCGGCCGAAACTTACCGGCCATCTGGAGACCATGGCATCCTACGATAGGATCTTCCTCGGGTATCCCAACTGGTGGGGGACGATGCCGATGCCGGTCTTCACGTTCCTGGAGGACTATGACCTTGTCGGAAAAACGATCGTCCCGTTCTGCACCCATGAGGGCAGCGGCCTCGGGCGGAGTGTTGCGGATATCCGGAAGACATGCCCGCAATCAACCGTCATTGAAGGTCTTGCCATCCGGGGCGGGGATGTGAAAAACGCGAAGGGTACCGTGGCCGGCTGGCTGCGTGATGCCGGGATAAATGCGAAAACGTGACGGATTGGATCCAACAAAAAACAGGGTGAAAACATGCTGTACAGGAAAATGCCTAAAACCGGGGATGAACTATCCATCCTCGGGTTCGGATGCATGCGGCTTCCGACAAAACCGGATGGATCGATCGATGAAGAGCGGGGCATCAGGCAGGTACGTTCTGCAATAGACCACGGGGTCAACTACGTGGACACGGCGTGGCCTTATCACATGGGAGCGAGCGAACCGTTCGTGGGCCGTGCTCTTGCAGACGGGTACCGCAAAAAAGTAAAACTCGCAACAAAACTCCCATCCTGGCTTATCGAAAAGCGGGAGGATATGGATAAATTCCTGAATGCCCAGCTGGAGAAACTCCAGACAGACCATATCGATTATTATCTCGTCCATGCTCTTGTCGGCGACCTGTGGGATACAGTCGAGAAGCTGGGAGTGGCGGACTTCCTTGACAAAGCCAAGGCCGACGGCCGCATCAGGAACGCAGGTTTCTCATTCCACGGTGCGGCAGAGGATTTCAACCGGATCGTGGATGCCTATGACTGGGACTTCTGCCAGATCCAGTACAACTTCCTTGACGAGAGGAACCAGGCCGGTACCGCGGGCCTGGAATACGCTGCATCAAAAGGTCTTGGCGTCATCATCATGGAACCCCTCCGGGGAGGAAACCTGACAAGGAACGTGCCTCCTGCGGTGAAGAAGATCTGGGATGAAGCCCCGGTCAAGAGGACTCCTGCCGAATGGGCTTTCCGCTGGATATGGAACCATGAGGAGGTCACGGTCGTCCTTTCCGGTATGAACGAAGAGGCCCATATTACTGAGAACCTCCGGATTGCCGGGGAGGCACATCCGCATTCGCTGACACCGGAGGAGATGCAGCTCGTAAAGCGGGTGGAGGCGAAATATCGCGAGCTGATGAAAGTCGGGTGCACGGCCTGCCAGTACTGCATGCCCTGTCCCGCGGGAGTCAACATCCCGCTCTGTTTCGAGGAGTATAACAACCTCGGGATGGTTAAAAACCCGGAGGAGGAGATGTTCATGTATGCCGCCCGGCTCGGGGGGGCGGTTGGGACCGGTGAACCGTCGTATGCATCCCTGTGCGTGCAATGCGGACAGTGCGCTGAACAATGCCCCCAGCACATCGACATCCCAACGGTCCTCGAATCCGTTGTGGCAGACCTCGAAGGGCCCGGCTTCGAAGAGCGGGTTGCCATGGCACGGCAGCTCTTCAAGCAGACGTAACCGCGGGAACGGTTCTGGCACTCCCGGATCCCCGGATCAAAAAGTGGCATCCGGCGTACATGCTCGCATCCGCCCGGAAACACGTTTTAAATTTTTTTCACTACATTCCCGGCGGATTCACTATATTTTTACGCCAAGCGGCCCCCCATCTCTCCCAAGCTCCACCAGCGCATCGGTTGTCACGCGGAAGAACCGCCACGTGCCGTACCGCGAGTGGAGCCAGAGCTCGCACGACACGGCCGTATCCTGTGCAACCGAACGGAGCCGCCGGATCCTGTCCTCGCAGTCCCGGGAGATATCCTCCAGCGTTGCCCGGATCTGTTCCGTATACTTCACGCTGACAAATGCCACCGGCTTCGGCTTCGTTCCGGAGATCGTGAAATCGTACAGCAGCTCCGTGCCCCGTGCGGCCAGCTGGATTACACCGCGCTGCAGTGCGATCGGGATCGCACCCCGGAGGGTCACGAGCGGTCGCGGTCCCCGGCTCATGTCACGCACTCCCGTCCCACGCTTCCGTCCGTGACCAATCGATCCGGAGCAGTCTCCGGGTTGATGATGGCTCTGCACCACATGTACGAGAAGAGCTGGATAATTTTCATTAAATATTCCCGGGATATGACGGGTTCATTCATGGAACCCGGGAGTTATACGCAAGGATTGCAACCGCAGTCCCTTCCCCCGTACTCCTAGTAACTATTTTGAGAGAGCCATGCGGGGGGGTCGGGCTGGGGCAATGCATGATCCGGACGTATGCACGTGAACGCGAAATTGTTTTTTTAAATTTTTTACCTTTGGCAGTCCCCCATTCGGTAAACACTACTGAAAATCTTCGAAATTACGAGAGAGAACGGACACTCAATAGATTGTTCAGATCCCTGATAATTGCATGAAAAACACCGTACCAATCCAACTTCCGGGAAGATTTTTTATCATTTCACGCACGCACAGTCCCAGCGCCGGTTCATCTGCCCCTGCCCGACCCCCCGCATCAGTTCCGGGTTTTTTACAAAAAAATGGGACTTTTACGACGTAAAATGAACGTACTATTCAGGAAAGCCCATGCAGGGGGTCGGGCTGGGGCAAACATGAATCCAAAGAAACCAACCGGAAAAATCTGATATACTGGATTTAGATGAGGGAACCCGGCCCGGTGATGCAACACATATTATTTCCCGGCAAACCGGTATGCTCCTTTCGGTACCGCGATCTCGAATCGTGCACCTTTGCCGGCTTCACCCGTCTCCCTGATGGTGATGCCGGTAATAGAGAGGATCTCCCTTGAGAGAAAGAGCCCGACAGCCCCCGCGGTACCCGATCCCTTCTCAAATATCCTTTCCTTGGATTCCGAAGGTATACCGGTACCATCGTCTTCGATGAAAATTACCACATTCTCTCCACGGAGATTATACCCGGCCCGGATTACCGTGGCACCCTTCGCGTGCAGGAGCACATTCTCAATAAGGTTAAAAAAAACCCGTTCCAGCAGCGGATCTGCATAGATCTCCAGCCCCTCCAGCTGGAAATCCCTCACCAGGGTACCAGAATCAAGATGCGAGATGGCAAAGGCCATAACCTTCGAGACCGACTCCCACTGGGGGGGACTCTGCCCCATATCATTGTACTGCCGGGCAAAGTCGAGCGATGACTGGACTTCCTTTACCGCTGCTGCTTCTTTCTCCAGGTACTCCCGGAGCCGGGGATCGGTCACCTCATTCAGCAGGAGATCCTGGTACCCCCGCTGGACAAAGATCTTGTTCTGGATATCATTGAAGATCACCGTGTTGAGGAGCGCGGTCTTCCTCGTCACTTTCTGGAGGGCATTCTCCAGCCGCTTCCGCTCGCTGATATCCAGGGTCAGGAGTCCGATCTGGGCAACCTTACCCTCTGCATCCAGTATCGGGTAGTGGGTCATGAGCAGGGTTTTTCCGGAAGACTCTATCTCATACTGGACAATCTCGTTTCTCCGGACTGCCTCGCGTGCCTTCACGAGATGTTGCTCCAGTTCTTCCCGGGCAATATGATCCTGAATGTGCGTTCCTTCTATCTCGTCAACCCGCTTGCGGAAGTAGGCCGCAAGCGCCGTGTTGGCAATGAGGATTACCCCATCCCTCGAATAGAGCGCTGCGGGATCCGGAAGTGCATTGATGAAGACCTTGAGCTGGCGCTCGCTCATCAACAGATCCTCACGCGATGCCAGAATGGAACGTTCGAGTACTACCAGTTCATCATTACCGGAAAGTACCGGGGCCGGAAGATCCCCGGGTTTTTCTGAATTGGATCTGACCCAATCCGTCAGCATCTCTATTCTCTTGAGAACCGTGCGATCCATGACAACGACAACAATGATCGCGGTGATCACTGCCCAGAGGATGAGAAGAACAAGGTAGGTGGAGATATTGGCAAGACCGGCATGATAGATATCACGCGATGTCGTGACCCCGACCACCAGATCTCTTCCCGTAAGATCCCTGATGAGGCCGTACCCGGTGATCGTGGTCTCATTATCCGGTACGAGCAGCACGGGGACTCCACCGGGGGCTTGCGGCAATGTACTGAGTGGATCATGGGCTGCATCCTGCCAATGAATGACCGTTGTATACCCGGTTGCAGCATCTATTCTCTGAAGGGGACCGTCCTCAACATACCTGCCCATGACGATCGTTCCCAGAACAGGACCGCTCCGGTCCGAGAGGAGGATCGGGGTTGAAACAACGAGCATCGGTCCTTTCGGGAAGAGCATGACTCCTGAAGTCCCCGGATCCTCTTTTGCATGGTGAACAAGTGATGACGTGCCCCGGACGGTTTGCAGGATCACGTCAGAGAGAGGGTCACCCTGCTGGAAATCCGGCGACAGGATCCGCCCGTATACCAGGTTCCCCTCAGGATCGAGTATCAGGAAGAGATGAACGTTGATCGTTTCAAGGCTGCCGGAATTTACATTACGCGCCACATATGCGCTGTCATTTGTGGCGACAAAGAGAGCGGTCTCATCCCACCATCCCCAGTCCTGCGCTGTGCTCAGGAGCGAAGCCGATTCGCTGTCGAGCGATGATCGCACCTGGCCGAGGGCCTTGTTCATATCGGTAGATTCAAGCTGGTCAAGACCCGACCTGGTCACGCTGAACGAGACTCCGGCTATAATGATGAAGATGATACAGAAGATAACGCCAAGAAGGAGGAGCGTGCGGTTTCTCAGGTTCATGATGCATCCCTGATTCACGGGGAAATTATCGTCAGGCAGAACAGGTGTGCTGCTACCGGTGTTTTAAACATCCAATACTCTGCGCTGAATGTAAAAAAGGAACCGATCCAGTACCATAGTAAAACCGGTTCACGGCCTCGCAGGATCCCCATGTGCAGGTTATCCCAGTTCGAACGTGGTGACCCCGAAGATCTCCGACAGGGGAAGCGGGACGGGATCCCGCGTGGTGTAGAGCCGGGCGGTAGAGAAGACCGGGTTCATCCCACGGTCTTTGACAAGGCTGACGGCATCCGTGTTCGGGACCGGGATGTCGAGATAGAAGGGTTCGCCGGGTATTCCCGCGATAAGCCCGTTCAGGATCAGTTCCGCGGTTGCCCGGTCGCGGGCAAAGAGCGGCCCGATCTTGTGGCCGGTCTGGCAGGGCCGGCGGACACCATACCCGAGGATCTCCCCGTTCTCATCAAGCCGTGCAAGCCCGTAGTGTCCCGGGTGCTGCACCCAGCATGCGAGAAACCGCTCCCGCCGGGCCGGGAAGTGTGCGGCATCATAGTCCGCGAGCAGGGGGAAGCCCACGTTCCGTGCCGGCACGAGCCCCTCCGGCATCGTCCCGCCCCCGGTGCCTTCGTACCGGGCATTGTTGTAGTGCAGGAAGAGCCCTCCGTCCTTCTGGTACTTCTCCACCATCGCAACAACGCCGTCCCCGCCAACGATCCGCGATCCGGCATGGCGCATTGCATACCGGTAGAGCGGCATCCCGACACCCTGTGCACGGTATGCCGGGTCCACGATGAAGAGACCGGCAAACGAGAACCGGTCATCGTAATTTACTACCGAAACCGTACCCACGATCCTGCCATCCGCTTCCGCACAGAAGAAACCGGCCGGATCCGATGCAAAAAAACACTCTGCATCGTAGAGACCGGGGTTCCAGCCTTCGCGTGCAGCCCACGCCACCGCAGTATCGACTTCTTCCCGGGTCATACACCGGAACCGCACATCATCCATCACCAGAACAACCTCGTTCGTGCGATATTGGCAGGACAACTACATACACGTGACGGTGCGGGACCGGGTCATGAGACCGTGGTTTTTAAAAAAAGAGAGATGGATGTTCAGAGTGCATTGACCAGCGAGCGCCGGGTGACGACACCTGCCAGTTTGCCATTCTCGGTCACCGGGACTGCGCTGATGTTCTTCTTGTGCATCAGAGCGATCACATCCGCAACCTTTGCGGCCCGGTCCACTGAGATGAGCGGCGCACTCATGATGTCCTTGACGAGCAGGTTCCGGATCCGGTGGTCCTGGTGGTTGCCGTCCACCTGCTTGCGGAACTCCCGCATCGCCACCGCCACATCGGTCTCGGTCACGATGCCCATGTACTTCTCATGCTCCGTGACCACGAACCGGGCAATGTGATCGTCCAGCATCCGGCGCCGGAGGTGGACCACGCGTTCGTCCGCCTCGATGGTCAGCACCTTCTCGATGGCACTCGCCAGACCGTCACCAGGCTGGAACTTCTGTATCAGGTCGCCGGCCGTGACCTGCCCGATCAGTTTATGATCGGCGTCGTAGACGACCACCAGCTTGTACTTCTGGAGGAGCGGGATCAGGACATTGACATTCTCGTCGGGATAGACACTCGTGAAGTCCTCCTCGACAACGCTTGCCACGTGGATGGCAGTTGGGACGAGCCCGGAGTTCTGCTTGCTCCCGAGCTTCTCTGCGATTGCCTGCCGTGAGACCGTGCCGACAACGGTATTGTTATTGACTGCAATCAGGGGATCGACCCCCGCATCCAGCATCTTGTCGAGCGCTTCGGTGATCTTGGCTGATTTTGCTATGGTTGAGGGCTTTGCCATTACGTCTTTGATAAAAACTTCTTTTGTCATTTCGCCACTTCCGTTATGATATCATCGCGTTTGAGTATCCCTACTATCGTGCTCTCCGCCATGACAACAAGGCTGTTGACATGGTGTCTCTCCATCTGTACAATGGCGTCCGTAAGCGGGGTGTCCCCGGCAATCGTTACCACGGGACTCGTCATCAGGTCCTCCGCGGTCACCGAGGGAATCACCATCAGGCTCTGCCCGTTCGCCATCTCGCGTCTGCGTATGGTTACATCTTTTCCGATCACCCGTGATATCTTGGGTTCGTCCTCGTAGAATGCCAGGTTCGTCTCGGTGATGATCCCTGCCGGGGTACCATCATCGTCCGTCACCAGCACCTTGTCGCCGCGTACCTTCATCAGGCCGATGATATGATCGAGCGAGTGGTAGCGGCTGGCCGTCAGTACATCCTCCATCACGTCCCCGGCCGTGCCTGCAAGGGCCCGGGCGGGGGCGGATTTCATCAGATCCGTCTTTGTTACGATACCGGTCATCACACCCTCATCCACGATGGGAAGACTGCTGATGTTCTGTTCAACGAACATCCGCGCAATCGTCCGCACGCCGGTATCGGGCGCAACAACGGACGGTCGTTCTGTCATGAGCGCCCCCACCGGGATCCGGTCGGGGGGACGGCGGCGCCAGGCCGGTTCGCCCTGCCGCAGCCGGTAGGCAATGTCTTTTTTTGTGAGGATCCCGACGAGTTTTCCGTCTTCCATCACGGGGAGCCGGGAGATCTTGTGCCGGACCATCAGGTTCCGGGCATGGGCTACGGTCGCGCCCGGTTCAACAACAAAGACCGGTGCGGTCATGATCTCATGTGCCAGCATGGTTTCTCATCCCCCCGCCAGTGCTTTCACGAGGTCGAACTCGGTGACGAGCCCGACCAGGCGGGAGTTCTCGATCACCGGGAGGGCGCCGATGTTCCGCTTCAGCATCTCCCGGGCCGCCTCGCTGATAGACTTCTCCGGAGTCGTCGTATAGAGTTCCCCGGCAACGAGCGTTCGCACCGGGAGGCTGGTGACCTCAGATGCCTGCCCGGTTGATATGCGGCTGAAGACCTCCCGGCTCCCGAGATATCGCATGAGATCCGTTGCCGTGACAATGCCGTAGAGCACGTCATCGCTCACCACCGGCAGGCGCCGGAAGCGGTGCTTTGTCATCTCGCGGGTGACGGAGGCGATCGGGCAGTCCGGCGCGGTCACCCGGAGCGAGGTGGTCATCACATCCTCGACTTTGAGGCGACTTTGTTCCGTCATGAGCACGCCCAGCACATCGCGTTCCGTCACGATCCCGGCAAGGACGTCCCTCTTCCCGATGATCGGCAGCCCGCCGATCTTCCGGCTGACAATGATCTCGATGGCATCCCGGATCTTCGCTTCGTGATCCAGCGTCTCGACCTTCTGGGTCATGATCGTCCGGACATTCTCGTTGAGGGCCGCGATCAGGTTGCCGTCGTGCCTGACCTGCACGAGCCGGTACTTGTCGCCCCCGCCCATGAAATCGATGATGTCGCCCGATGTGATGATCCCTTTCAGCTTCCCGGTCCCGGGATCGGTGACCGGAAGCCTCCGGAAGCCGCACGTGGTCATCTGCTCCACGGCCCCGATGATGCTCTGCGTGGGGGGTGCCGCGATGACGTCGCGGGTTGCGATCGCCATGATCTCTCCATCCTGTTCTGCGATGTGGGATTTGAACTCCACCGGCCCGCGGTCGAGTTTTCCCTGCATCTTCAGGAGCCGGTCACCCTGCTTGGTGCCCCGGCCATTCTGGTGCATTAGTACCTCCGATAATTCAGGTATCTATATGTCCCGGGGCATCGCCCCGGTGTATTCGTTCATCTACAAGTATCGCGTTCGTATCGTCTTCCTTAGGCAAGTGCCGCGAGGACATCGTGGCGGTTCACAACCCCGGCCACGCAGCCCCCCTCGACAACCGGCAGGAAACTGATATCGTACTTTACGATCTGTTCCGCTGCTGCGCTGATCGGCTCGTCCGGTCCGATGGTAACCGTGTCCCGGATCATCACATCCCCAACTGTGATTTTTCCATGCTGCGCGAGCGCTGATCGCACATTCCGGTGGCTGATCAGGTCGCGCCGGGAGATCACCCCGACAAGTCGCTTCTTCTCGATGACCGGGAATGCGGCAAAGCCGCTGTCCACGATCAGCGGGTAGACTTTCGAGAGTTCGTCGGACGGTGCGGCAAAGACCACCTTTTCGGTCATATACCGGGAGACCGGGCCGTGCAGCTCGTTTCTTGAGATGATGACCGGGAAGAGATCGGCAAGGAGCACCCCGCCAATCACCTGTGATTTCCCGTCAACAACTGCGGCGCTGTCCGTTCTGAACTGCCGCATCATCCCGGCCGCATGTTCGATGGAATCCGTCAGGTTCGCCACCGGCGCTTCCCGTACGAACCCCTCGATCGTCACGTTCGATTTGGTTGCGGTCACCCGCAGGCCGTCCGTGATATCGATATAGCCGAGAAGGTGTTTCTTCCCGTTCACGACAAAGACTTCACGGAACCGGTCGTCTCTCAAGATCTGCCGTGCCCTGGTTATCAGGTCGTCTGGTTTCAGCACAGGGATCTCGACAAGGAAATCCTGTGCCGTCCTCATCGGATATTGTCCTCCTCACGACAGGATAGGCAGAGCAGCGCCCCGTCCACCCGCTTGAGATCATCAGAGAGCTGGCTGCAGCGGTCGCATTCACCCTGCTCAACGATCTCCTCACGGTTGATCTCGATGAGATCCGCAAGGAGCTCGTTGAGCTCGTTGGAGACGGCAAGGAGATCCCGCACGGTGACAATGCCGATGACATTCTTGGCGTCATCGACCACCGGCAACCTCCTTACCTTATGCTTCACCATCATCTTGGCTGCGTCCGCCACGGTCTTCTCCGCACTCACCGTAATGAGTGGCGTGCTCATGATATCGTTCATCTGCACAGTACTCGGTTTGAGATCCTTTGCCACCACCTTGCAGGCAAGGTCTTCCTCGGTTACGATGCCAATGGGCTTCGTGTTCTTGAGGATGATGACGCTCCCGACCTCCTCGATGCACATGGCCTTCGCCGCCTTCGCGGCGTTTGCTTCAATGCCGATCATGATCGGGTTCTTCTTCATCACTTCCCTGAGCGGGACGCGGGTCTCGAACTGGATTGCGTTCGTCGTCTTTTTCATGAGTCACCTCCTTGAAGTGCTTTTGATCTGATGATTACAATTAGCATACTCCCCTCCCCTTGTATAAATACAATTTGGCCGTGACAGGAATCTGCATGGCAAATCAGGTGACGGTTCATTTCTTCGACGTTATTTGCTGAAAACAGGACGTGTCAGGGATAAGAAACATAATAAACTGCGTATCCAATACACTAGTAACGAGTTATGGTAAACCAGGAGTACCCGCGTACAATGCTTTGCCATCGAGGTGAATAGTGAAGATCTTTTATCAGACCTTTGGTACGGTAAAGAAGAAATTTACAGGCCTGCTCAACCGGTTTTTCAAGAAGAAGCGGACCCGTATCGGTATCTACGGTCCTCCCAATGCGGGAAAGACCACGCTCGCGAACCGGATTGCCCGGGACTGGACCGGCGATGCGGTCGGCCCGGTAAGCGAGATCCCGCACGAGACCCGAAGGGCCCGGAAGAAAGAGGATATTATCATCTCGGGTGCGAACGGCAACACGGTCGTAATGGATATTGTCGATACCCCGGGGGTCACGACCAAGATCGACTACCACGAGTTCCTTGAGTTCGGGATGGAGAAGGACGAGGCGATCATCCGTGCCCGCGAAGCAACCGAAGGGGTGGCCGAGGCAATGCACTGGCTCCGCGAGGATATCGACGGGGTCATCTACATGCTTGACTCAACGGTCGATCCGTTCATGCAGGTCAATATCATGATGATCGGGATCATCGAGGCCCGGAACCTCCCGGTGATCATCGTGGCCAACAAGATCGATCTCCCCGACGCGGCCCCGGCCCGGATCCGGAGCGCGTTTCCCCAGCACCCGGTGGTCGCCATCTCCGGCCGGGAAGGAAAGAATGTTGAAGATCTCTACGAGATGATGCTCGAATACTTCGGGTGAACCGGTCATGCCGCACAAGTGCACGAAATGCGGGCGGGAGTATAAGGACGGGTCAACCGAGATCCTGAAAGGGTGCGAGAGCTGCGGCGGCAAGAAGTTCCTTTTCGTCAAGGAAGAGGAACTCAACCGGGACGTGCTCGAAGAGAAGACAATCGACGAGATCGCTGAAGAGTCCCACGAAGAGGTTCTTGAGGTTGTCGATTCCGACAAGGCACCGAAGCAGGTGGAGATGTATGACCGGGTCGAGACGATCCGGATCGTCTCGCCCGGCTCCTACGAACTGAACCTTGAGCGGATGGCCCAGAGCGACGAGAGGATCGTCAGCGTCGGAAAGGAAGGCTCTTACATCATCGACCTGATGTCGATGGCAAAGGAAGAGCCAAAGAAGAAGGGCCGGAAGAGATAGGAAGCTTATCCCTTCGGATTATTTTATTCAAGATCTTTTTTGGACACGCACTCCCTGCACGTGTTTTCTTACCGCGTTGCCAGCTCGTCACGGATTCCATCATAGGGCACCGGCAAGTCAAGGTTCCTGAAGAATGCATCGGTGAAGATGATGCTGTTGGCGATCGCCCATTCCGCACACCCGTGGCCCAGGCAGGCATCCGGGAAGAACGGCAGGTTCTTCTCTGCAAGCGGGTTTGAGGCAAACTTCTTCCGGAGCACCTTTTCGAACTTATCCGTGGTCGTCTCACCACTCTGACCAGGAGCCCCCCCGTCATTGATCACCACCCATTCCCGCCGGTAGTGCATGAGGTGGTTGCGGATCTCTACGAGCGTTCTTACGTTGTCATAGGCCTGATCCCCCTCTTCAAACGGTGCCCGGCCGGCAATGGTGAGGATCTTCTGGTACTTGCCGATCAGCGGTGACCGGTCGAAGTTCTTCTCATTGTTCCACCCGTCCCGGATCGTGGCAAGGAGCTGCTCGTGCTGCTCGTCCGGACAGAAATAGGCATCATCTGCCACGTCCGCGTAGAGCTCGTTGATCGTGCATTCGAGGAATGCGACGGTGGAAAGCACGGAGTTGAGGATGAATGCCTCGTGCCGGAGGAGGTCTTCCTGCGTGAGGGGGCTGAGGCGCCCGGCCTGCTCGATCCCGTACCCGAGCCGGCAGAGGAGCGCCGCAGACTGGATGTACCGGACGGAGAAGCAGTCCCGGAACCGGATCTCCGACTCCGTACTCTCTATCTCAAGGGGGATCTTGTCTATCACGTACCATTGGTTTTTGCCTGTGAGCCTAAAAAGGTGGGGGGCGGTACTGCCAGATTCAGTACCGGTCCGGAACGCTCCCGGCCGTAACCGCGATCTCGACATCCGGCAGGTGCCGGCGCACTGCCTCGATATCATCATAGCGGGTGAGCGCATCGACAATGAGGGGCAGCGGTTCTTCCCAGATCTCCGGCAGTTCCGCTTCGCCCGGTGCCACTGCCACGTAAGGCAGGACTTCCACCGGAGGGGTGAATGCCGCATCATGGCCGGGCTTGAGCCCCCGGGCATCGACCCGGTACCAGCCAACGCCTTCGAGCCAGACCGCGTTGAGCCCATGCAGGAAGAACTGCTGGCCGAACTCTCCGGAGACGAGACGCTGGTAGCAGAGGCCGGCGGGGATACCGTTTGCTCTGAGAAGCGCGGCAAGGAGATGGCTCTTGGCATAGCAGAAGCCGGTCCTGTGCCGGAGCACCTCAGAGGCATTCAGGGTCACCGGGTTCTTCTTATGATCCCAGCTGTGCAGGATCTCATCACGGACAAAGAGGAAACAGCGTTCCGCAGTCTCCCGGTCGGTTGTACAACCCTGTGAAAGATCCCGTGCTTTTGCGGCAACATCCGGGTGATCGAAGTCGATGATCACCGATGCCTTCAGGTACCGTTCGCGGTGCTTCATATCCATAGGATCAGATCCTGTTTGAATGACCTGTCAGGTATGGAACTGCTGTCTCATACAGGTATCGGAACGACCCGTGTTTCAGAGCAGTTTTGTCTCTTCGGCGGGCCGTGGAACCTTGACCACGAGCACACGGAACACAGACCCGGATTCATTGGACCACCGGTGCGGGATCCTGGCCGGGCTCTCGACCAGCATATCCGCATGCACCGTTGCCTTCTCGCTGCCGATCTCAACAATGCCCGTGCCTTCGAGCACGTAGAAGAAGACATCAACCGGGGTGATGTGCTTCTTTAACGATTCCCCGGGCTGGAGCGTGATCACGACCGCCACCGCATGGGGCGTGTCGTAGATCTTCCGGGCATCCACGTGGTGCGGGTTCGGGCCCGACACAACTTTTGCTACATCAGTGATCTTCATGACTGTTCCTCTGCTGGATAACGGGAACTAGTCAATGAAAGCAGAAGAGGTTTGTGGAGGGGTTCTCACAAAAATAATATAAGTAGATTTAAAATTCTCAAAAATATGTTATCAATATATGATACCTATCGATTGGGATGCTATCGGATTTGATGCACTTTCAATGATTGTCACATTCATTATTATGACAGTTATTGCGTGTATTGCGTTATGGCTCATCGATAAGGCTCTCCCAGAAGTGGATTTTCTTACGATACGCATAGATCCGAAAGCTGAAGCTATTGGAAGTCTTGGGTGGATAATCCTCTATTCCTTGGTTTTTGCAGGATCTCTGATGGCACCATTTTCCCTTGACACATTAATCATCCGGGAAATAATCTGGACATTCATTATGGTTCTTATCGCATCAGCCCTTACAGTAATTGCTGTAAGATTTCTTAGTCCATACATGCGGTATTGTGGAAAAGACGGTCTCGGTTCTCTTGCAAAAGATCCAGTATCAACAGCAATCTTCTACATGGGTTCGTGCATTCTAATCGGAATTATCGGATACACTGCATTAATTGCCTGAGGCTTTTTATGATTTCCAAAAACACCGCGGTTAAAATTATTGCCTTGAGTCTACTTTCATGTCTACTGTTTTCAATTCTGGCAGTTGATATTGTCAACGCAAGCGAAACCTCAAACAGTATTTCCTGTTCATCAGATAATCCAACTATTTCCGCACACTCAAAAAAATCATCAAGTGGTGGAAGCAGCATTTGTCCTGCCGGGAAATGCTATGTCAACGGATATACTACGAAAAAGGGAACGAAAGTCAAAGGATATTGCCGACGCTGCTAAGAAGGACGATGAATGAAAAACGGCGTACTTCTCTCCCGTACCCTTTATTACCCCTCCCCACCAATAGTAGGATAGCACTTTACATGTGCTGACAGATGTAAGTCCGACGTGCGACACCGCACTGCCTGAAACATACGGCTTTGGGATTACAGAGAGTCAGTAGCAGCCATTTGCAACTGCACTTTTCTGGAGACTTACTTTGTCTGATTAGGAGGCTATACTATGGCACGAATGCATGCCCGCAGAAGGGGCAAGTCATGCTCTGTCCGCCCCTACCGGAACCAGGCCCCCGCGTGGTCAAATGCTGACCCCGAGGCGATCACCAAGATCATCCTGGAACTGAGAAAGGACGGCGCATCGAGCGCAAAGATCGGCCTGGTCCTCAGGGACCGGCACGGCGTACCTGACGTCAAGCTTGCCACCGGCAAGCGGATCGGCACCATCTTACGGGAGAACAAGGTTGCAACCGAGATCCCCGAGGATCTCCGTGATCTGATGATCAAGGCCCTTGGCCTGAGAAAGCATCTCTCCGAGAACAAGAAGGACCTGCACAACAAGCGCCAGCTTCAGCTGGTCGAGTCCAAGGTGCGCAGGCTCGTCAAGTACTACACGGGGAGCAAGAAACTGCCCGCCGGCTGGGTCTACAAGCCGGAGAACGCCGAGATCCTCCTCTCCAGGTAATTTATCAGAAGATCGTCCACCATGTCCACGTCGCTTGAATCCGCAGCCGCAACCGTTGCAGCACAGATCCGCAGGCAGGAGTATGTCGAGGTGCTCACGCACCATGACGCAGACGGCATTGCAGCCGCTGCCATACTCTGCCACGCGATGCTCCGTGCCGGCGTACGGTTCCGCCTCCGGGTGCGACAGGACATAATCGCATCGGATCTTTCCGGTGAAAGTGCATACCTCCTCTGCGACATCGGCGCCGGCATGGCCGACCTCCCGAAGACAACGATGGTGGTGGATCACCACCTCCCGCTCTTCGAAGGCGAGTTCCATGTGAACCCGCGCCTCGCCGGCATTGACGGCGACCGCGAACTCTCGGCCGCAGGTACCGCGTACTTCGTGGCCCTGCAGCTCGGCGACAACCGCGACCTTGCAGGCCTTGTCATCCCCGGCATCATCGGGGACGGGCAGGAGATCAAAGGCAAGAACCTCGAGATCTTCAACGAGGCCGTGGCAAACGGGATTATCGTGCCCGACCGGGGCATCACGCTCCCGGGCCGGGACATGGTTGAGCGCTGGTATACTGCGACCCGCCCGTATCTGGACGGGATCAGCGGTGCCGAGCAGCAGGTGGCAGACCTGATAGATGAGTCACGCGACCAGAGCAAGGGAGACGAGCCGCTCCGGCTCGATACCCTGCTCTCCCGCATCGTGCTCGAAGCTGCACCGAAAACAACCCCTGCCGGCCTAGAGAGCATGTACGGCGACACCTTCCACCTCCAGCGCGAGGTGATAGAGGACGCCCATGCCCTCGCCGCGGTCATCGATGCCTGCGGTAAGACCGGCAACGGAGACATTGGTGCAACGCTCTGCCTGCGCTCCTCGCACGACATCGATCGTGCATGGGAGATCGCCCGGCAGCACCGTATCCGCATCATCGATGCGGTAAAATCCGCCAGCTCCTACGAAGGAATCGCCGGGGTGTTTGAGGTAGCGGATGCAACGGTCGCAAGCGATGTTGCCGACATTCTCTGCCGCGACATACCGGCGCACTGCCCCGTGCTCGTCTTCGCAAAGACTCCCGGTGGCAGCCTGTGCCGGATCTCCGCACGGAACCCGGAAGGATGCACCGTCGAACTCGGGCCAAAAGTCCGAAAGCTCGCGGAAGCCTGCGGCGGAAACGGCGGCGGGCACACCCTCCGGGCAGGGGCCACCATCCCCTGCGACCAGATCGCGTCATTCGCAAAGGGCTGGCAGGAGGCGCTTGCAGCATGATGCAGATCGAGGGAACCATCACGACCCTGCACAGCAACGCATCGTGTGTTGCTGCGGCACTCTCGCCCGACAACCTCCGCAGCATGGAGACGAGGGCAGAAGGAGACCGGGTCGTGACCACGATCACGGGCACGCAACTCCGGTCGGTTATCGCATCGGTGGACGATTATCTGATGAACCTGGCAGTGGCGGAGGACACGTGTTCTCTGCACGGGAAATCCAACAGGTGATACTATGGCAAAGAAGAAACAGGTAGGAAGAAGAGTTGAAGGCTGGAAGGCCAAGAGCTGGTACAAGGTGCACACCCCCGACAACCTCGGCAAGGCGTACATCGGCGATACCATTGCTAACGATGCTGAGAGCGTTGTCGGTCGCATCATGACCGCAACGCTCGGCGAGATCACCAATGATTACGCCAAGCAGTACATGAAGATGAGCTTTAAGATCGAGACCGTGACCGGCGACGCGGCATACACCGAGTTTGTCGGCCACGAAGTGACCCGCGACTACCTCCGCTCGCTCGTGAAGCGCCGGAGCTCCCGCATCGACACCATCGTCCCGATCGTAACGAAAGACGGCAAGAAGGTCAGGCTGACCATCTGCACGTACACGTTCGCCCGTGCCAACATCTCACAGGAGCACGCAATCCGGAACGAGATCTTAAAGACTGTTGCCGCACAGGCATCCGCATGGGACTTAACCACCCTTGTCAACGGGATCGTCTCAGGCGAGATCTCCCGCGACCTCTTCAAGGCAGTCAAGACCATCTATCCGACCCGCAGGGTCGAGATCACCAAGTCCAAGGTCGAGCCTGTCGCAGCAAAGGTCGACACATCATAATCTTTTTTTTCATGAGGGTTCGAAGAGCCTGCGGCTCTTCTCTTTCTCGACCTTCTGATGAAGGTCTCGGATTCGTCAGAACCCGAAAGATGAGAAGAATTTGTTAGCATTCTTCGAGTTCCGAATTGTTCATCAGACCTTGATGGTCCGTTGTTGTTTTCTGGGATGTACAGGATTTCCTGCCACATCTCCGCTGAGATGCGTTCTTCCCCTATCTCACCTCCCCTTACGGGAGGTTCAAGAACGTTAATGAGATTTCCCGTCCAATAGTAAGCCTCATGCCCTCCATTATCACGGATCCAATCCGGCAGAAACTCCTGCTCGGGGCGGTATCACTCGGTGTCGTGCTGGACGGAGTCGATGGTTCAATCGTGAACGTCGCACTCCCGACCATGGCCACGTACTTCGATACGGATACCGGGACGATCGCGTGGGTGATCATCACCTACCTCCTGATGATGGCCGGGCTCCTTCTCGTTTTCGGCAAGCTCGCAGACCGTGGCCTTGCAAAGAAGATCTTCCTTCTCGGACTTGGGGTCTTCACGTTCGCTTCCCTTGCCTGCGGTATTGCACCTTCACTCGACATCCTGCTTGCCGCTCGGCTGGCACAGGGAACCGGCGCCGCGATGATCGCCGCCGTTGCCCCGCTGCTCTGCATCAGGCACCTCCCACAGGGGATGCTCGCCATGGCCCTCGGGGTTATGGCTGCCACGAGTTCGATCGGGTTTGCCGTGGGACCGGCCATTGGGGGATTTCTCACCCAGTACCTCTCGTGGCACTGGATCTTCCTCGTCAACATACCTATCGGCATCATCGGAATCCTCTTTGCAGCCCGGGTGATCCCCACAGATGAACCGGAAGAGCACCCGGCATCCTTCGATTATCGGGGAGCCATCCTGCTCTTCTGTGCCATGGCCCTAGGTACGTTTGCGCTGGCGGAGGGGCCGGCACGGGGCATTACCGATCCCCTCATCCCCGGTTGCATTGCCCTCTGCCTCTTCTCCGGGATATTATTCATACTCCGGGAACTGAACACGCAGGAGCCGTTGATCAACATCCGTATCTTCCTGTCGGGATCGTTCTCAGGTGTCCTGATTGCATTCCTGCTCATGAATGTCACATTCATGGGTATCATCTATCTCCTCCCGTTCTACCTGACGTCCATGATGCAGTATGATGCGGCGATGATCGGTCTCTGTCTCCTGATTCCCCCGGCGGTCATCGCTCTGGTCTCCGTCCCGTTCGGGAAGTGGTCGGACCGGTCCGGCCGCCGGGCATTCGCCGTTGCTGCCTGCGGGATCATCATCATCTACAACGCCATCTTCGCAGTCATTATACCGGCGTCCGGGTTCCTGCCGCTCCTTGCCGGCCTGATCCTGGTCGGCGTGGCAGTCGGGATCTTTGCCGGACCGGCAGCCAGCCGGATCATCGAGAACGCCCCGCCGGGCGAGGAAGGAACCGGGTCCTCGCTGATGGTGACCACGATCTATTCTGGCGCCGTGCTCGGGACGGCGATCTATGCCGCGATCTTTACCATCACAACCGCAGATTCGGGAGGGATTGTCGCGTTTGCCGATCTCGACTCCGCCACATTCCTGTCCGGGTTCCATCTCACGATGGCAGCGGGTCTGGCCCTTTCGGTTATTGCATTGGTACTGTCGGCGGTTGTGCCGGACCGGAAGAGAGCTGCGTGAACCGCGGGGTGCAGGATCACTGCAGCATCCCCGGGCAATAATTATGGACAGGGGGTACGTCACTCCCCAATCCAACCGTGAGCCTAATTAGCCCTCCCGCCCTACCATTCCATACGAATGACCGCAAATAAGATCCTCTTCCTCGTGCTTGACGGAATATCCGACAGGCCCAATCCATCACTTGGCGGCACGACCCCGCTCGCGGCGGCACGGACACCGGTCCTCGACCGGTTTGCCGCCGAAGGGATCTGCGGGATCATGGACACCATCGCTCCCGGCATCCGCCCGGGCTCTGACACCGCCCACCTTGCCCTGCTCGGCTACGACCCTTACAAATACTATACCGGCCGTGGCCCGCTCGAATGTGAAGGCTCGGGCATCCACATGGAACCGGGCATGATCGGGTTCCGGTGCAACTACGCAACTGTCTCCAGAGAGGGATCGATCCTCGATCGCAGGGCGGGACGAATTCATGACACCGCCGCGCTGAGCGCTGCAATACAGAATGATGTTGACCTCTCAAAGTTCGGTGTTACATTCACATTCAAATCGGGTGCCGGGCACCGGGCTGCCCTCGCCCTCAAGGGAGAGGGAATCGGGCACTGCGTCACCTCGAATGACCCCAAGAAAGATGGTGTTCCCCCGCTCACGGTCACTGCGCTCAAAAAGGCTGCAAACCACGAGAAGACCGCAGCGGTCTGCAACGAGTTCGTGAAGCAGTCAACAAAGATCCTCTTCGACCACCCGATCAACAAAGAGCGGCTTGCAAAAGGGGAGAACCCGGCCAACATCGTGCTGATGCGGGGAGCCGGTGAGATGGGACACTTCGAACCATTCGGGCAGAAATACGGTATGAACGGGAGTGTCATCTCCGCAGCAAGCCTCATCACCGGCATCGGCAATGCGGTCGGCCTCCCGCAGGTGGAGGTCCCGGGTATCACCGGTTCACAGAACAGCAACATTGCCGGTAAGATTGCAGCGGCGATCCGGGAACTGGAGACCCGTGATTTCGTGCTCGTCAACATCAAGGGTGCGGATGAGTCGGGCCATGACGGGCTTGCCGAACAGAAGAAGGCCTTCATCGAGAAGATCGATATGGTGCTCGAACCCCTGCTGGCCTTAAAGGATACGATCATTGTCATCTGCGGGGACCATTCGACACCCTGCACGTTAAAAGACCATTCCGCCGACCCGGTGCCGGTCATTATCTGGGGCGAGGGAGTCCGCGTGGATGATGTGGTCCGGTACAACGAATACACTTGCGCACAAGGCGGGCTCTCTCGGATCAGCGGCACGGCCCTGCTCCCGATCGCCCTCGACCTGATCAACCGATCCCACAAGTTCGGCGCCTGATCCTCTGGAGACGTAATGAAGGAACGCACCGTAAAGAACTGGCACAATCACTGTCTTCTCCCTGACGGCACGGAGCTGCAGGAGCACAGTCTCAAGACCGATCGCAACATTGTGATCGGCGAATTCTGCCAGATCGATTACGGGCTCCGGGGCAGCGATGTGTACGTGGGCGAATCCAGTAAGATCCGCGAGTATGTCTGGGCAAACGGCGATACCCGGATCGGGAACTGGTGCGAGATCGGCGGCGACGTGATCGCCAAAGAGGACGCCTACATTGGCGAGGGCGTGAAGATCAACGGGAAACTGGAGGTCTCCGGGACGCTCGACATTGGCGAGAAGGTCGAGATCCGGGACGGTTTTGAAGCGAAAGGCGACATCGAGATCCGGAACCCGATGCCGGTCTTCATGTTCATCATCATCTACTTAATGACCCTCCTTCATATCGAGAATGAGAAGGAACTGGACCGGATCCTCGACGACCTCTTCTCGGAAGACGAGGCGAAACGGGAGATCCCGCTGATGATCCCCGCCCGGTCGAAACTCGATATGAAACTCTTCTCCGTTCCATCCTCGATGAAGATCGGGAAGGGCTGCCGGCTGCACGGGAACATCCGTGCGGGTTCCATCGATGTGCAGGCTGACTCGGTGATCTTCGGGAGCCTCCGGGCAAAGAACCGGATCACCGTGGTCAGCGGGGTTGTCGTCCATGGGAACGTGGAGAGCGGCTCGACCGTATATGTGAAGAAGGGCGCCCATATTCTCGGGGATGTGAAGGCAAAGTCTATCGTGCTCCACGAAGAGGCGAAGATCGATGGCACGATCGAAGCACCGCACGGCATGCGGATCGAGCGGGGACACTGAATCATATGAAAGCCGCAGATATATTTGGCGTAGACGAGATCGTCTTCGTGGAACCGCAGTTCTCGGTACTCCCCGACCCACGGTACAACGACACCCTGATGCTGGCGGGGGGAGACGAGGGCCGGTTCCTGCTTGACGAGAATGAGGACCCGATCGCCCTTGCCTTCAAAAACGGCGACTGCTGGGTTGCAGGATCGTTCCTCACCAGGAATCCGACTGCCCCCCTCATCGAGAAGTTTGAGAACCTGAACGGTGAGATCTACCAGGAAGACCGGGCGGTCTGGGCAGCCGCAGTCCGGGAATACTATAGCCTTGCGCTGAAAGCCGAGGTCCCTCCGGCCATTGAGGATCTCAATCCCAAGCGCCGGGGGATCCTCACGAACCTGATCAAAAAGTTCTGGGACAAGGGAGACGGCGAGACCTGTATTGATGCCTGCTGCGGATCGGGAATCGGGTCGCTCGTCCTGCGGGACATCGGGTACGCCCCGCTCTCGTACGACAATGACGAGACGCTCCTCTCTCTTGGCCTCTCCACCGGGCGGCTGCTTCCGGAGGAGTCCATGTGGCTCGATGCCACGAAGACATCCACGTATATTGATCCCGTCCCGAAGGGCATCGGGATCATGATGGGGGAGATCAACCCTTTTTCACAAGAGATGTGGCAGCAGATCATCAGCGAACTCTTCACGATCTCCGAGGATACGCTCATCACGGTCGGGACGGAGCCGGAAGCCCTGCTCATTAAAAGCTGGGGCGAGGAACTCGAAAGAACGGTCGAAGTCTCGGACAACCCGGCAGACCCGATTTACGACATCTGGGTCTGCCGGTCGAAAAAGATTTGATACCAATGATTCTGGTTACTCTTTTGGCGGCTGCACCCGTTTCAACCGTTCGCGAACCTCTATCCCGGGTGTATCGAACGGGGGCGTACAGGACCGGATTCCCCGTTCTTTCGCAAACATCACCTCAGGCTTAAGGTTCTCGCCATTGAGGGAGGTGCTCAGGTGCCGGAGATCTTTTTCAACCTGCATCTCCTGTTCCTTCCCGTCTTCCATACTGATGGATTGTTTGCTCCAGATATAAAATCTTGGAGCACGGGTGCTGACGGGGATCCTGACAAAAAAGGTAATTTCGGATTCGCACTACCGGCGCCTGCGGCCGGTCCGGTTCTGTTCCTGTTTTTTCGGTGCCGGTTTCGGATCTTTTCGCTTTATCGGGTCCGGCTTCTTCTCCTTGTGCACATCCTCGCTCTCAAGCTCCGCGATGATCTCCACCGGATCCTTCATCTCCTTCGTGAGCCGGACAATCTCCATCAGTCGCTCCATCCCGATGAAATGTTCCGCCATGACCCGGGCAAGCGGGGTCATCACGAGTTTCGTGCCGTGCTTCTGCACGAGCTTGTTGGCGATAAGATCCGGCAGGACCGGTTCCACGCTCCCGACCATCAGGCCGTTGATCCGGGCGAGATCTGCTTCCTCTCCCCCGCAGGCAACAGCGTTTGCCACGTACTCCTCCGAGCTCTGCTCGAAGTCATGCTCGGGTGCCACCTCCTCCATTGCTCCCTTGAGGAGCCGGATGGCGATCTCCTCTTCCGTGAACGGGTTCTCGCGGGAGTAACTGCCACCGGGCTCTGCTAGGATCACGACCCGGCCAAGATCGTGGTAGTCCGGCCGGCCGGCCCGGCCCGCCATCTGGTTGAACTCCTGCACGCTGAGCCAGTCGCGACCCATCGCAAGCGCATCGAAGATCACCTGCGACGCCGGGAAGTCAACTCCTGCACCGAGCGCTGCGGTCGTGACCACGGCCATCAGCTTGCCGCCTAAAAACCGGCTCTCCACATCCCGGCGTTCCACGGCGCTCAGGCCGGCATGGTAGGCAGCGGCACGGATACCAAGGGCGTCGGCTATAGTGTGGCACCGGGCCCGGGCATTGGTGAAGATGATCGTCTGGCCCCGGAACCCTTTTGAGGATGTCCGCTTGTACTCCTCGGTCGTCATCTGCTTGATGGTCGGGATCTTCTGCTTACGCTCGGTAAAGAGCAGGTAGCGTTCGAGGCCCACCGGCCGTTCCGCGTACTGGACGAGCGTGCAGCCGAGCTTCTTGGCGAGCACGTTCGGCGACCCGATCGTTGCCGAGAGATAGAGGAACTGGGCCTGCGGGGCGAGATACTTCAGCCTTGCGATCATCCCGTCAAGCCGGTGGCCCCGTTCCTTGTCCTCCAGCATCTGCACTTCGTCGATCACGACCGTGGCGATATTGGACATTCTCTGCCCGCACCGGATCATGTGGTCCACGCCTTCGTAGGTCCCGACAATGATCGGGGCCTGCGGGTTCCGGTCGCCGGTCTTCCTTGTTTCAGGAAGGTTCAGCCTGCTCACACCGGTTAAAAGACCGGTCCGGGCAAACTTCGCATAGCGTTCGGTGAACCGCTCATACTTCTGGTTGGCGAGAGCAACGAGTGGGACCAGAAAGAGCGTCCGACCCCGGCCTTCGAGATAATTTTTCATCCCCGCCATCTCTCCGATGAAGGTCTTACCGCTCGCGGTTGCTGCGACAACGAGCAGATCTTTTCCAAAGAGCAGGCCGGCCTCGACCGCGAGTTGCTGGGCGGGCATCAGCTGCTTCACCCCGCATGCGTCAATGAACTGCCGGGGGAGAGGTAGTTCGTTCAAGGGGGCGGTCGTCATCACCGGGTGGGCTTCGAGTTTGTCGAAGAGGGCCGCACCCATCGTGATCTTATCAGGGTTGAGCGTGGCGAGCACCCGGTCAAGGTTCCGGAACTCGATAAGGAGGGCTTCTAGATGGGCTATCCCGTCCCGGCCGAGCCGGCCGATATGCGACACCTCCCGGCGCAGTTCCCGGCGCCCGCAGTCAAGGCAGATGTGCTCGCTCTTGCCGAACTGGATCGTGTTGGTGTCATCCAGCGGGGTGAACTTGTCGTCCAGCAGGCACATCCGGCATGCATTCACAACCCCGGACTTCAGCTGGAAATCGGAGAGAAACGTCTCGAACCGGTGGTCCCGCTTGACCAGCAACACATCGGATTCGCGGAGGCTGGCAACCAGATCCTTTGACGGGGTATGACGGTACTCCTTCTTGGACCCCCACTTCACCCGGTACTTCGTGGGCCGGGGGCCCCGGGGCGTGTCCTGGAGATCGACATACCCGGCTCCCCGCACGTTCCTGCCATCGTAAAAGAGCAACTTGTAACTGTCGCCTTTCTGGGGCTGGACAATGATCTTCATGGGGAGATCAGGTCGTGGATCACGTACGTGAGCCCGACACTCTCCAATCGTTTTAAGAAGTCCGTGAACTCCTCGTCCACGACCACGATCGCACATTCGATCCCGTGGAATGCAGCCTCGATCACGCCTTCCCGGGCGCCGAAGAAGAGATCGGGCTTCCTGCCGGCTGCCTTCAGCGCGATATAGGCCTCAAGCCCGACCGCCGCCACAAGGCCGACCGTCCCGGTGACCTCTAACAATTTGTCCCGTTTTACCTTGCGCGAACCGCCGTGCTGGATCCGTGGCACCTTGCAGACATGGATGGTGCCTTCATGGTGCTCGATGATCCCGTTCAGCCGGGCGATCCCGACATCCTCGTCCTTCTTTGCATCCGCAACCGCAGTGCCCGTTGCCGCAGACGGCTTCTTTGCCGCATAGAGGAAGCCATCTTTCATGTATACGCCAACCTCGTCCCCGGTCTTCAGGTTCTCGGCCGCAATCGCTGCCCAGACCGAGACCTGCTGGATGATATCGCGCCGTATGTGCCGGGCATAGGATTCGAGCGACTCGGCGTTCGCCAGCACCCACTCGATCCCGGTCTTGGTCACTTCGTAATTGCCCCGGCCGCTCGCCGAGACCATGCCCTCGTCAGCGAGTTCGCGGATATATTCCGAGATCGCCTGCGGGGTCACGCCCAGTTTCCCGGCAATCTCCTGCTGGCGGACGGCCGGCTGGTGCTCGGCTATCTCTACAAGGATCTGGAGGCGGGAGACCTCGCGCTTGCTGCGCAGTATTGCGTTCAAGGGATCCTTAGCGCCCGGTGTCAAGCAGCACCAGCCCCTGCCCCTTCACATCCATATGGGTGATCCTCTTCGCAAGGCCTTTGACAAAGACCGGGCTGACACTGAATTTCCGGGCGAGATCGCTGATCGAACTGTTCCCCTTTGCCAGTTCTCCCTCGATCTGCTCCACCACCTCGCGAAGATTCTCATCATTGGAGAGCGAGATGTAGAGGATATCGGAGAGGTCGGAGAGGTTGCACTGGAAGTTTGCCCGGAACTTATTGTAGGTGGCCCGGAACTCCTTCTCGGGCTTGGCACCGGGTTTCGGCATCCGCCACTGCTCTTCCACAAGGTTCCCTTTTTTCAGGATCTGGAGACAGAGCGGCACGGAATCTTCATCAATGTGTGCCCGGATCTCACTCTCGGTGAGCCACGATTTATTGAGGAGTTCATAGACCTTCTTGAAGGATGGATCGTTGAATGTCATCAGGAGAGGAACAAGCTCTACTGGATCGTTGACGATGCGAATATGGCCCGGCACAGAAAAAACCCTATCATTATATGGCTCTAGGCATCAATAAAATTTTGCGACGAAATCATGCAGCACGGCAGAATTACGGTCCGGGGAATTGTCCAGGGTGTCGGGTTCCGCCCTTTTGTGTTTGCACAGGCGACAGCTCTTGGGATCTCCGGCACCGTGAAGAACCTGGGCAGCGAGGTGGAGATCCTTGCCCGGGGCGCACGGTTCGAGGAGTTCCTTACCGTGGTCTCCCGCGGCCCGCCCCTTGCCCGGATCGACTCGGCGGTATGCACAAAAACTGATGTCACCATTCCTGACGGTTTTTTCATTTTACCCAGTGCCACCGGTTCGTTCTCCGGTATGATCCCTCCCGACATCGCGATCTGCGACGCATGTATCACGGACATCTTCACGCAGGGAGACAGGTACGAGAACTACTGGGCCACATCCTGCGTGAACTGCGGGCCCCGGTACAGCATCATCAGCGAGATCCCCTATGACCGCGAGCGGACATCGATGCGGGAGTTTCCGATGTGCGCTGCCTGCACCGCGGAGTACAGCGACCCGCACTCCCGGCGCCACCATGCCCAGACCATCGCGTGCGCCAGCTGCGGACCGGAACTATCCCTCTTCGACAAGCTCGGCCACCCGGTTGAATGCGCTGATCCCGTGAAGGAAGCAGCCGGACTGCTCGATGCCGGGTTCATCCTCGCCATGCGGGGGATCGGCGGGTTCCATCTCGCGTGCGTGGAGGAGTCCTCCGACAAACTCAAGCACCGGCTCGGCCGGATCGAGCAGCCCTTTGCGATCATGGTCCGGCCGGATCACATCGACCAGCTCGCTCTCGTATCACCGGAGGACCGGCAGGTGCTCGAAAGCCCGGTGCATCCCATTGTGGTCCTGGACAAACGCGATCCGACCGCCCACACCGCGATCAGCAACCTGCACACGGTCGGCTGCATGCTCCCCTACACCGGCCTCCACCACCTCCTCTTCGCGCACCTCGCGCACCCACTCCTGATCATGACCAGCGCGAACATGCCGGGTTATCCGATGATCACGGAGACCGATGTGGCGATGGCAAAACTCTCCCGCGATGCCGACTTCTTCCTCACCCACAACCGGAAGATCGTGAACCGGTGCGACGATTCGGTGATCCGTAACGGGTACATCATCCGGCTCTCCCGGGGGATTGCCCCGAAACGGACGGCAATCGATCTCGGGAACCACTGCATCCTCGGGGTCGGCCCGGAGCTGAACGCGAATGCCACGATCTACAAGGGCAGCTTTGCCGTCACCTCGCCCCACGTGGGCAATGTACGGAACCCTGCAACGCTCGCATATCTCGAAGAGACCGTCCGTAACCTCCAGCGGATCCTCGGGGCAAAGTTCGACGTGGTGGCCCACGACCTCCACCCGCAGTTCCTCTCCACCCGCTTTGCTCGGGAGATCGCGAGCGAGCACGGTCTCGAACTCGTCCCCGTCCAGCACCACCGGGCCCACATCGCTGCAACGACAACCGAACCCTGCATCGGCATCGCAATCGACGGTGTGGGATACGGGGACGACGGCACGGTCTGGGGCAGCGAGATCTTCTCCGGTCAGGTGCCGGACCTGAAGCGTGTCGCCCATCTCGAACCGGTGGCGATGCCGGGCGGGGATCTTGCAACAAAGTTCCCGGAACGGATGCTTTATGGCATCCTGCCGGATGAGCGGGTCCGCTCACTCCTCTCGTCACGGGGATGGTCTGACGTGGAGCTCGGGGTGCTCAAAAAGCAGGTTGTATCAGGGTTCAATGTCACAGAGACCACGAGCACCGGCCGGGTGCTCGACGCAGCCTCGGCCCTGCTCGGGATCTGCCGGGAGCGGACCTACGATGGAGAGCCTGCAATGAAACTCGAATCCGCCGCAGCACAGGGAACACCGGAGGACTGGGATCTTACCTTCTCAACCCGTGACGGCTGCGAAACGCTCTCCAGTCGGGCACTTATGGCAACAGCACTCGAAAAACTGCTCTCATCATCATCGAATGACCGTCAGCGGGTCCGTGACATCACCGCCTCGTTCCAGTACAACCTTGCCCGGGGAATTGCTCGGATGGCCATCCGGGCAGCGGAACAGGACGGCATGAAGACGATCGCGCTCAGCGGGGGCGTTGCATACAACCATGCGATCCGCACAACCATCGAGCAGGAGATCACGGCACAGGACCTGTTGTGCATCACCAGCCGGGACTATCCGCTGGGGGATGGCTGCGTCTCGTTCGGTCAGTGCGTGTACGCGGGCCGCCTGCTCTCCAGCAGGGACTAAACCAGAGAAGTCCCGTTCCCGCCACCGGATCTCCCATCGGACACATTATTAAACACTGAAAAACAAGAGAGAATCACCTGCAATGGAGTCGCCGGACAAGATCACGACAACAGAGAAGAAGATCAAAGGCCTCGAACAGGACCTGAACGATCTCAGGCAGGGGCTGACCCTCGTCTCCGACTATTACCGGGATCTTGAACGCATCTCGCGCCAGCAGGATGCCGTTCTTGCAGTCGACGAGATCATTGCAAAACCTCTCATGGACGACGACATTGAATTCGAATCCATCTGGAGGTTCCACGAGGATGTCCTGGTCCCCGACCCCGAGGCGCATATCCCCCTTACCGCCATGTACGGTGCATTTGCCCGGTATTGCGAGAAGAGCGGCAGGAGTGCGATGGACATGGAAAGTTTTACGTTTGTCTTTGCCCACATGGAGAACCCGGCCCCGGTGCTCGACCAGGATGAATGGATCGGGTACCGGCTCCATCCCGGGAGTTGTTAACGGCCCAGGTCGCCGTTTCCTTTTATGGCCCACATCCGGATAACGGAAGCCTCGGAGATCCCCCTCCTTGGCTCCCTCTACTTTGGCATCATCGACCGGGGCACGAATATCCTCCAGATCCGCCCGAGCTGCGGCTGCAACTTAAACTGCCCGTTCTGCTCGGTCGATGCCGGCCCGGCGTCCACGACACGGGCCAGCAGTTACGAGGTGGAACTGGAATACCTGCTCTCAGCGGTCGATGAGATCGCCCGTTTCAAAGGGGACGGGGTTGAATGCCACATCGATTCTCCGGGCGAGCCGCTGATGTATGCCCGGCTCCCGGAACTCGTATCAGCACTCCGGAATACCCCGTGCGTGAGGACCATCTCGCTCCAGACCAACGGCACCCTGCTCACGCCAGAAAAGATTGCGGCCCTCGAATCTGCCGGGCTCGACCGGATCAACCTCTCGCTCCATGCGCTCGATCCGGAACTGGCAAAAACATTGGCTGGTGTTGAATGGTTCGATATCGGGCAGGTGACGGACGCGGCACAGGCCGTTGCACAGAGCAAGATCGATCTTCTCATCGCCCCGGTCTACATGCCGGGGATCAACGATGCCGAGATCCCCCGGCTGATCCGGTTTGCACAGGAATGCGGGGCGGGCAAACGGTTCCCCCCGCTTGGCATCCAGAAGTTCGAACACTACCGGTACGGCCGCAGTCCCAAGGGGGTGAAGGTGCAGAACTGGTGGCAGTTCTTCAACCGGAGCATCAAGGAGTGGGAGAAGGAGTCCGGCCTTGTCTTAAGGCTCGATACGGCGCGGGACTTTGGTACCGTCCGGCGCCCGTTTGTCCCGCTGGTGTTTGCGAAAGGTGAGAAAGTGACAGTTGAGATCCGTGCCCCGGGCTGGATCCATGGCGAGATGCTGGGAGTGGCACGCAACCGCGTTGTTTCGATATACAACTGCGAGAAGAGATCCGGGCAGGTGCGCGTGAAGATCGTATCAACGAAACACAATATCTATACCGCGATGCCGGTGTGAGAGGATGCACTATCCCGGCTCTGTCGGAACGTGATGGGCAACATTAACATCAAACGGGGAATAACTTAGTACCTATGAAATCGGGCTCGGCGTTCCTGCTCTCAGGGATCATCATTCTTGCCATTGGCATTGCCTGGCTGATCCTGGGCTGGACGGGGAGTGCCCCGGTCCTCCCGGGATTAGGCCCGGTCCAGTCAACTCCTGAAACCACAATCCCCATCACCACAGGCCCGGTATCCGCAACACCGATTCTCACCCAGACGCCTGAACCGACCCTTGTTCCGTCCCAGGATGCCATCCGACTGCACCTGATTGACCTCGCCTTTGGCGAGGGTAATGTCAAGCTTCTGCGCTGGGATCCTGCCAGGAATAACGGCCGTATCATCATCTCCGTGAACGGAGGAAGCTCGGCCGATATCCGCAATCTTGAGGTCGTGGCCCGGCAGTTCAACAGCGTTTCTGCTACCAACCAGCTCTCAGAGAATATTAAGCAGAACTCACAGGGAGATCTTACCATCAAGTTCGTCCCGGAGAGCGGCATGAACGCGATCTCCCTCAATGTTTCTGATAGCAATGCACTGAAGGAGGTAACCGTTGACGGGCTCACTGCCGCCAGGATCATTCCCGGCTCGATCTATCTCAATGCCAATCTCAAAGGCGACGTCCGCAACCACACACTCATCAGGAGTCTTTACTACACGCTGGGCGTTGTCGGGGACTCCGATTCGTACCAGGACAGCCTCTTCTACAGCGGGGACAACACGAATACCAACCTGACCTATATTGACCAGAAGGCCTTGGAACTGCTGTATGGGAAACGGCTCCAGCCCGGCATGAGTGCCAGCGAAGTCAAAGAGATCCTGTATGTCAAGTGACCGGTTTGTTAGAATATTTTCGGAATATTCATTATTCTTACCTTTAATATCATTCGAATAAAGATAAAATAGGACTAACATGGGATCATTTACCTGTAAAATAAACCGGCCGGTTCTGATTTTTTTTGCGCTCCTCCTATTTGCGATAATCGCTCTCGTATTGAGACTGATCCCCTTGTTATTTATCCAGGCCCAGGGATTTCATCTCACCTTTGATCCGGACACATGGTACACCATGAGACAGATTGAAGTGATGGTTGCTCACTTTCCCCACTATAACTGGTTCGATCCAATGACCGCATATCCCATGGGGAAGACCATCGACTGGGGTCCATTCTATCCGTTCCTTGCATCCATATTCAGTCTGGCTCTTGGCGCATCGTCTCGAACAGATATAATCTCTATTGCAGGGTGGATCTCGCCCATCATGGCCGCCATTATGGTACCGATCACCTACAAACTAGGGGAGCGGATCTGGGACTGGAAAGCCGGGATAATATCAGCGGGTTTCATCTCTGTGCTCTCATACCAGTATTTTATCCAGTCTACTTACGGATTGATCGATCACCATATCGCTGAAATATTCTTTACAACACTGTTTTTCCTTGCGTATATCTATGCGCTGGAAATAACCAGACAACATTCGATTGATTTGAAAAATGCAAAAACCCTCATTGTCCCCACCATACTCGCGAGCCTTTCAGGAGCCGCGTACTTTTTAGGATATATTTCTTCACCCACGGTCATTCTGGCCCTGCTTATTGTTGGTATCTATACGTTCATCCAGTACATTGTTGATTACACTTCCGGGAAGCAATCCGCATATCTCCTTTTTGTCAACGTACTGTCATTCTCCTGTATTGCGATCCTTGTGACCCTCTTCGGGTTCCATCAGGAAGGTTTTTCCCTGATTGTCTATTCGCAGGGACATGTGTACGTGATGCTGGGACTCATTGCTGAAACGGTATTGTTCTATTGTCTCACGAGAATTTTTCACAAGAACCGGGGGTATTATTTCCTCTCCCTTGCGGGAATCGTGATTGGGGGTTATATTTTTGTCCAGACAATCCCGATATTCCAGACCATCAGGGACCAGGCGACCTCCCTTATCTGGGGTTATTCCGCATACTCATTCTCAGTACTGGAAACACAACCATGGACATTTTCCGCGGCATATGAGGTGTTTAATCTTGCCCTTTTCCTGATGGTTGGGGGCCTGGCGATCCTTATTTGGAATTCCGCGAGAAAAAGGCAGAATGGACACATGTTCCTACTCATATGGTTTGCAGTAATGCTGGTGCTGACTCTCCCCCACCAGAGATTCCAGTTATACCTGACGGCCCCTGTTGCACTTCTCGCGGGGATTTGCATTTCCGAGTCCATCCGGTGGTCGTGGGGTATAACAGGAACCTCAACTTCATTGTGGCTCTCCCGGTTTTCCGGTCACAATATTGTTGGAAAAACAAGTGGAGATACCAGTAAAAAAGAGAGAAAAGCAAAAAAATTCACACAGGGATCTGATGTCACAGCCACTCCCCAGACAATAATCAAAGGTATTACCCTTGTTGGTGTCACCGCCCTCGCAATAGTGGTATTTGCCACATCTGCAGTACAGGATATTTCGTATGTGGCAGCAACACCCGACCATGAAATAACTCAGGATTGGATCGAGACGCTGGAATGGTTACGAACCTCCACCCCATCGCCAGGGGTCGATTACTTCCAGGATTATGATCAGCAGACATTCACCTACCCCAACAGTTCATACGGGATCATGGCCCCATGGAGCGAGGGGCATGCAATCACGTTCTTCTCAAAGCGCATTCCCATCACCAACCCGTTCCAGAACAATCTTGAGGGAAATAATGGTGCGGCGGCATTCTTCATTTCAGTGAGCGAAGATTCCGCAGATACCATCCTGACCGCATTCAAAGGCAGGTACGTGATCACCGATCTGCGCAGGGCAACAGATACATTCCCGACACTCATTCCATGGGTGGACAACACGGGGGATATCTCGCCCTATCTCACATGGTTCTTCATCAAGGATCCTGCCAATCCATCGGGACTGACAAAAACACACCTGCTGAGGGACGCCTATTTCCAGACGCTCGTGGTCCGACTCCAGATGTTTGATGGATCTCTGGTGATACCAGCAACTGCAGAATACACCCAGTATGTGATCCAGCAGGTTCCGGATTCCGGTGAGACTGCATACCAGAACGGACAGGCAAGAGTGATCCTGAACCGGCAGGCGATGAATATCTCAGACTCCGCGGGACTTGTCATGGCACCTGAGGAGAAAAAGTTAGTAACTGGTATGAAGTATGCAGGTCTGTTTTCCAGTCTGCCTTACCAGCCCATCGAAAAGGTTCCAGCGCTGACACATTACCGGCTTGTCCATGAATCCTCAAATAATATCTCCGTGGTTATGGGTTCGGGCTATGAAACCCTCCCGGATATTAAATCGGTGAAGATCTTCGAATATGTCAACGGTGCCCGTATCCCTGGGGAGGGAACCATCGAACTTCCTGTGATCACAAACACGGGACGGACGTTCTTCTACCGTCAGGAGAGTACTAATGGGGAATTTATTGTCCCGTATGCTACTGAAGGGGGCACGGACGACGTGGAGGCTAATGGTCTCTACCATATCGTCGGCACGACACGATATATCTCGGTGACCGAGGATGATGTGCTCAATGGAAACACGGTTACCGGGTCTGTCTGATTATCTAATTTTGTGATCGATCAGGGTCTGGTAATAATGCTCAGCCTGATCGACAATCCGGTTCCATTCATAGGCTTCTGCTGATGCCCGACATGCATCCTGCATCTGTTCATGGTGCTGTAAGGTATCCCCGATACCACGAGCGAGATCTTCCGGGGAGGGGGCGCAGATTACCCCGGTCTTTTCTGTGATCAGATCGCAGATTGCATTTGCCGGATGATTGATCGTTACGACAGGAAGTCCACACCCGAGTGCTTCAAGGGCGGCGATTCCAAAACCCTCCCGGGTGGATGGTAGGACAAATACTCTGGATGATTTCATGAGGGCAACAACATCATCATGGTTTTCCTTGAACCCGATTATTGTCACATTTCTCTCAAGTGAGATGTCCCGGACCTGAGAACGGATCATACCCTGTTCAGGGCCATCCCCAAGGATAATCAACCGTATATCGGGATGGTCAGAGATCAAGATACTGAGTGCCTGAACCAGCAAACTGGCATTTTTTTCTTTGATTAACCGGCCGACAAAAATGAGATCCGATTTCACAGGAGAGGGCGACACTGATTTCAGATTCGCTGTATCGATCCCGTTGGGAATGATAATATCCGGCTGTCGGCCAAATTCTTTTCTGAACCGGGTGGATGTTGTTGACGATACAGAGATAACCTTAGAGCCAAAGGAGGCGATGTACCGTTCAATTGCCTTTCCAAACCATCCTTTGGATCCCAGGTACTCTTTCCAGTAATCCCCCCAGACTTCATGCCACGTGATCACCAACGGGATCTTGCGGCCGAGGGATATGAACCTGACAGGGATACAAGGTAAATAGGGAAACTGCTGACAGTCAATGATGTCAAATCGCTCTTTAGCTAAATGAGGGATGAGATGCATCGTGAAATATAGTGCTTCCCACACCGCCCTTCTGCCATTGGCATAGAGGTTCTTTACCGGGCATACGCCATGGATGATTACCCCCTCACGAACAATCGTCTCATCTCCGTCCCAGTATTTCATCCCGAAGATATGGACCTCATGACCACGTGCAGTAAGCCGACGGGCAAGTTCCCAGACCCGTTTTTCCACGCCCCCTTTCACAAAGGGGTAAATGACATCATAGACAAAGGCGATCTTCATGGCTGGCACGGTTAATTATCATTTTCATTCAGGAGCATCATACTCTGGAAGACGGCAAAGAGGAAGATCTGGATGCCACTTACGATGAATACAAGGGAAATTATTGCGGTGGAAATTTGGGAGAGTGCCCCGAAATTAACTGAGATCCAGCGGATAAATATACTGAGGCCGAACAGGATACCGATCAGGGCAAGCAGCGTCCCGACAAGAATGAACTTCTCCAGGTTGTTGTAATTCATCAGCAGTTCGATAAGCCCTGATTTTCTCTCGTACCCGTGGACTACGGAATAGGTCTTCATCAAAAACCCGGTGAGGATTACCTGGATACCACCCATCACCATGATCGCACCAAGAATAAACGTATGGAGGTGGGAGGATTCAATATCCCCCTGAGTATAAAAAAATGCCATGAGGATCAGTCCGAGCACGGAAAAGACCGTACCCGGGATCGCGATGAACGGGAGTGGTTTCATCAGGAGAACGAACCGGACGTGCCGCCAGCCATCGGCAAAACTGTGCAGTTTTGAAGGGGTGAGCCGGGGATAATAGTTAATCGGGACTTCCTCGATCCTCAGCTGCTCCTTGGAGGCCATCACCAGCATCTCTGACGCGAACTCCATGCCACCGGTCTTCAGCTTGAGCCGAACGAGTGCCTCGCGGGTGATCGCCCTAAAGCCGCTGTGCGTATCGGAGTAGTGGGTATGGAAGATGACATTGACCATCCACGTCAGGATGGGATTCCCGATGTACCGGTGGAGTGGGGACATGGCGCCATCATGGATAGTTCCCTTAAACCGGGACCCGATAATAAAATCGGCACTACCGGTTTTCAAGGGGGCAAGGAGTTTGGGGATCTCGGAAAAATCGTAGGTATTATCTGAATCGCCGATAATGATGACCCGTCCCTGTGCATGACGGAATCCTTCAAGATAAGCATTTCCGTACCCTTTTTTTACCGGCTGGATTACCACTGCACCGAGAGACTGAGCGATCTCTGCCGTGCGATCGGTTGATGCATCAGAGACAATGATCTCGCCATTGATAATATTGTCATGAAAAACCTTTTGGATTTTCTCAATACATTGACCGATGGTGCGTTCTTCATCGAGTGCCGGGAGAATTACTGAGACCTCGCAGGTGAATCCGCGGTTTGTGTTTGTATCCATCCGTTGTCTTTAAGCCATTTTTTTATGAGATATTAAAGGTTGCAGATTCGGTGATGAGAGGGGAAATTTATTCGGCAGGATAATCGTAAAATATCATTTGAACAGTTTAACCAAGTTAAATTCCTTAAGGGAAAATGCAGGGTTCATCGATGCATTAGGATGAATTGGCAGTTGCTTTTTGATATAATGAACGAGATACAGGGTGGAAAATCTGAAATCAAAATGAAATATTTTCGATGCACCCACAACAGATGGTATCTTATTGGTAATTTCAGCGAGACTCCGATAGAAGGATAAATAAATTAAAAATATAAATACTAGAGTGATGGCCACTTCACTCTCTGAAGATATTCCTGAATCACTTCAGAAAGGATCCGAAAAGGTAATTATTGCCGTCATTGCCGCGTATAATGAACAAATCGCAATCGGTAGTGTAGTAATCCGGACAAAACCCTTTGTTACAAAAGTAATTGTTGTAGACGATGGTTCTCGTGATATGACCAGTTACATTGCAGAGCATGCAGGGGCAGAGGTCATCCGCCTTTCAAAAAATCAGGGTAAATCCTATGCGGTGTTACGGGGCTTTGACCGGGCACGCCAGTTGAATGCAGATATTGTGGTCATGTTCGATGGGGATGGCCAACACCATCCTGAAGAAATTCCCAGTATTGTTTCACCCATTCTCAAAGATGAAGCAGAACTGGTTATCGGATCGAGATTTCTGAATGAGAATAATAAAATTCCATTCTACCGGAAAATTGGCCAGAAGACTCTTGACCGGATGACAAAAATGGCATCGTCATGTGCGATAACCGACTCCCAGTCAGGATTCCGGGCGATCAGTTCAAAAGCTTTGGATGGATTTACCGCAGAACCAACAGGGTATAACATTGAGTCGGTTATGATCTCCCATATGTCAGATAACGGCATGAGAATCGCGGAGGTCGCCATTAATGTCGAATATGAAGTGCCGCATAAGCATAAAAAGAATTTTTTTACCCATGGTATGGATATTCTCGGCAATCTGGTGGGGATAATTGGTTACCGTCGCCCATTGCTGACCTTTGGGATTCCCGGTTCGCTATTGTTGATAATCGGATTATATCTTGGATTCTGGGCATGGTCAGAGTATGCAACCTATCATATAATTCCCTATTCATTAACTGTCGGGGGTACGTTGTTTCTGCTTCTTGGACTGTCATCGATCAATACCGCACTCATCCTCAATTCCATCGTGCAGCTGATGCAAAAAAACCAGAAATAGTATTCCCATTACGATGTGTAATTAGTCATCTCAGACAGAAAATCAATGTGGATTCTTCAGTATGGCTCAAAAAACGCGTATTTTATTCTTGTTGATTCTCTCACTGGTGTCTGTGCTCTTTTGGGCAATTTTACAACTTGGTTATTACAGCATTGTCTTTCCGATTTTGTTCGGTATCGTGGGAATAATCCTTTTCATTGGGCTTGATTGGTTATCCGAGTCGCGTCTGAATGGCGATGCAATAATTGAACCCGATCAAAGTCCCCTAAAAAAAGGTTCACAGGCACCGTGTAAGATCCTTACTATTTTATTTTTAATTTTCTTCTCATTGAGCTTCCTGACCCTGTTTCAAGGAGAGTCTACCAAAAGTGTGGCGTATTATTTTTGTATTGCAATCTGTGCCGGGATCTTAATTGTAGAAATTTTTACATACCGCACTCACATTCAAGGATATGAAATTTTATTAAAAACGGTATTGTTATCGCTAAATATTGTTTTTGCCAATCATCTGATTTTTATTCACGGCATATCACTACCGGATCTCGGGTTGCATTTTAATACATTTGTTATGTCAATTCTCAATACGGGACATCTTTCTTCGAATACAATGGGGGTATATAATATTTTTTCCATCCACCATATTTTCGCATCAGAAATTGCAATAGTAACCGGATATAACCCTCACTCCACCTATTTATTGTTCGGAAGTTTTGTTGTTGCAATTGGAGTTTTATTTGTTTTTATCATCGGAAAGAGGTTTGTGAATTTTCAGTTCGGGCTCGTTGCCGCGGTCTTGTTTACCTGTCTTGATTATTACCTGATGTATGGGGAACACCCTGAACACCAGGCATATAACTATGGATTTGCACTTATCTGTTTCACCATAATCCTCTATACCTACAAGTTCCAGAAATCGGCCTTTTATGTACTGTTTATATTCAGCACGGTTGCGATGACCTTTACACATCATCTCTCGGCAGCGATTATTTTTGTTACCGTATGTTCGCTCGTAATTATCGATATCTATCTCAGTATACAAAAGAGAAAACTTTCAATTCCAAGTAAATATATTGCAATTACATTTTCTTTCTTATTGTTTTGTGCTTTGATTTTCGTATCCAATAACAATCCTGCTCAATATGCAGTCTCGTTTTTAAAACCATATTTCATGGATATGTATTCTTTAATCGGGAATCTCTTTGTTACTCCTTCACCGGTAATTTCTATCCCGGTTACTCCTTCACCGGTAATTTCTATCCCGGTTACTCCTTCACCGGTAATTTCTATCCCGGTTACTCCTTCACCGGTAATTTCTATCCCGGTTACTCCTTCACCCGTACCTACTCCCCCCTACGTTCCCCCCACGGGATATGATAAGCTACCCCTTATCACACTATTTGAAAATACATTTGGCTCCTCCCTTTTAGCACTGGTTGCAGTATGGGGATTTTGTTCATGCATTAAAAATCGATTCGGGAGGGGAGATTTTTTGCTCCTAACGGCACTGCTCCTGTCAGTCGTCCTGGGATTGGGTATTCTCTTCTCGTACGTGTTTTTCCTCCCGGATCGACTGTACCCGTTCCTCCAGATCTTTAGTCTGGTTTTTTTGGGAGCGTTCGGGATACTCTGGTTGCACAATGCAGTCCCTTCCCATAGAAAAACCCTCAGTGTCGGATGTATTTGCATTCTTGTCACAATGATGTCCTTTTTCTCTCTTGCCAGTATCATCAACGGATTCGAGACGAGTCCTTTCATTGGAGAAAACATCGCATATCCGAAATTATATACAACAAGTCAGGATGTGTCGTTTGATGCATGGAGCAATTCCTATATTCGTACAGAATATCGGATGAATGTGATTTCCGCGATTACAGCACAAGGTATCATAGAGATAGATCATATTTCAGGAAATCATTTTGCCATTTTTGATCGGTCATTTTTAAAAACCGGTATTGTGAAAAGCGGGGATAAATTTGGCCAGCACACCTTCATAACACTGGGAGACGGACAGGGATCGCTGGAAAAATCGTATTCATCATACTATGATAATGGGTTAATCATCATGATGAATAACCAACGATAAAACGGTGTTTTTTTACTATTTAGAGAATATTTTTCACTGCAACACGTCCACCAACCATAAAATGAAAGAGCATGGTAAGACCACGGTCTACTATTGCAATCGACAGTGCAACAGACAACGGAACTCCATACCCGGCAATAACCGCCATCAGCCCTCCCTCCACCAGCCCGAGACCCGCTATTGTTACCGGTATGAGCGAAAGAGCACTGATCAGGGGGAGGATGAGGAACAGATCCGGCAGGGGAATGGAATATCCCAGGCCCATAGTAATCAGGATAATCCGAAAAGCATGAGTTATCCACGCAAACACGGTCAGGATAATTCCCTCCGCGATCACTTTTTTTCCATCCTTCAATTCCAGAAGGGCGTTCTGGAGATGTGACGTGAATTCCGGGATATTACAATACGGGATGTTTTTCATTACAGAAAAGATCCAGGTACTCTTGAGGACGAATGCGGTCACACCCGCGAGGACGACAAGGAGAACTATGAGGGCCAATAATGGCAGAATGGATGCAAAGCGCGAGGAGAAGAGGACAAGAGCGGCAATTCCCAGACATGACAGGACAATAATATCAATATACCTGTCGATAAAAACCGAGACGGTTCCATTATGAATACCAATTCTCTCTTTTACCAGGACTGCCCGGGTGATATCCCCAATACGCCCGGGTGTGAAATCGGAATACAGGACACCCCCGGCAAATGCCTGGTATGCTTCACCCAGCGGGATATCGCCCCCCATGTGAGCGACAATAATCCGCCAGCGCTGAGTAAGGAGCAGAAAGGTAAACGCATAGACAATGACAGCGCATATCAGGAAGATTGGGTTTATGGATTGCAGGGTCTGGATTACGGCAGACGGGGATACAAAAATGAATAATAAAATTATGAGGAGTACGCCGATACTCAGACGAACTAAAAATTTTATCGGGGGGCGAACCATTACAATACCTGACTAGGGATTAATTGCTCTTAATATAACCTGTCGGACGGGGTGATATCAACATAGGTTGTACCGGGTCTATCCCAAGGGGTGCAAATATACGTCCAATAATTATTGAGCTGAATAGGAAAAGATTACTGCATTCCCATTATCATACAATAGATTGCAGTCATGGTCAATTTTTGTAAAGTTCCCTTGATCCAGGGGTTGTTTCTTCCCCAACCACTGTGCACCAAATTCCATGTAATCGGTAAACCGTGAGAGAATGAGCACATAATGCTGTTGCGCATTTTGAGAGATGCTTTGAGAATATCCCTCTGCTTTAATGAACGGATATACAGATTGGACAGTGAGTGTGGGTGTACGTATCATTCCGTACGCAGCATACCCGACATATGAGTCGGTATCGATAAACCCGGCCGCATGGGAATTGTTTAGCCAAGACAGGGCTGAAATTTCTGAAGACGGGTGCTGGATCACCAGGCTTCTCGTATCGAAGAACGGGTGTCCGGGCTCAAGAGTACTTCCCCAGAATACCACCGAGGGAAAGGCGGTTACTACACTTACGATGACAAAGATCGCCAGAATTAGTGGAAATACTTTTTTGCGGGGGACAAGATTTACGATTCGTGTCAGCCCGACCGCTGCAACGATGGCCAGCGGGATATACAAAAATTCCATGAACCGCAGGGGGTCAACAAACGTCATCAGGTTACTCATGGATAATACAAGAACAAGAGAGAGGGCTGCAACCCATGCGAGGACATGGAGCCGTTCAATCTCGAGGAAATAATACAGTCCGATGAGCGCGAGTAAAATCATGCATATGCCGTTGAAAAACATCGGTGGGGGATAACTGAGGACAAAACTTGAGTTTCCCGAGACAAATTTGAACACAACCCCACTGCTCACTACTGTGCCTGCGATAAAAACGGCATAGAGGATATTTTTTCGAATAAGAATTTTATTCACCATGGATCGCAGCACCAAGATCTTATCCGGTATTTTCAATGGGAGCAGGTAGAGAACGATAAGACTCATGATAAAAAGAGGAATCCCGTACTCTGAATGAAAAATGGTATTAACCAGACTACTAAATTGTGAATATCCATACGTCATACTCCTCCACCCCCATACAATGATAAAGATGATGGTTGTTGATGCAATGAGAAGTGAGAATAAAGCGGTCGTACGAATCCTTTCATTATCACATACCAGGTAGAGGTAACTCAGGGACACTGCGATCCAGACCAGAAGAAACATTATCGAGGATAGATCGTGGGTGAGAACCAACCCGCCAATTAGCAGGAGAGACGTAAAGAGATAGCCTTTTTTATGGGATTGTACTGCGGTGAAGGAGACATAGAGAGCCAGAGCAAACAATGCAATCCCAAGGGTTTCACGTACACCCTGCGTCGTCCAGTGCAGGTAGGGTGTTCCGCAGAGGAGGAGGATTCCTGCAAAAAATGCAGTTTTTGTGGATGATGAGATATCTTTTGTAAACCGGTAGACGGCATACAATCCAATGACCGAAAGCGAAGGGATGATAAATTTGAGCAAATCGAGCGGATCTATGTTGGAAAAAAGGGATAGAGAAGTGATGATGATGTGCATTACCGGAAGTTGAGAGGGATAAACTGAGGGGTCTATCGAATAGTATGTAAGGATCCGTTGAACCATGCCATATTCAAACCAAGGATCCCCCCAGGGAAGATAGTCAAACCGTAATGAAAGAATGAGGGATGTAGCTATCCCAATCAAGAGGACACTGAAGAGTCTGTAACGGGAATAACTAGCAAGGAATACCGCTAAACCGAGGAGTAGTATCGCAGGTAATAAAGCAATCGGGTAGACCCGTGATGTATAAAGGAATACTCCTGCACCGAACACCAATAATATCTGAAGTATGACCAACGTGAGGTTGGAATCCTTATCCACGGTAATAATCGCACACGTATTCATGAGGATACCAGGTGAAATGGGCAGCACGTTCTGATATCGTTCTTACTTACCATTAGGAGTGATCTCCAGATTGATTGTAACAAAATGTGCAGAACGAAACATGATTTTGCATATGTCGTGATCGTTGAGAGTGATGAATCGCGTATTCTCCTCTTTTTTGGCTGGCTGTGTATCTATTGTTCTGATTCGTCTCTGCACCACAAAATTGATCGGAATTGCGAGCATGCTTCAATAATTCACACAAGTTCATTTTGGGGATGATTGCCAGGTCTAAAAAATTAATTTTCAATTGGTTCATCGGCATTACCAAATTGCTAGTGTTGTATTCGATTGAAACGGCGAGGTAGCATTAAACCCAAGGTGAAGATTGCGGTAGCTTGCATTCACCCGGTCGAGTCCGGTAATATCGTAACCCGGGGGTGTCTCATCGAAAAGGAGAAAATCCACACGGGTGTAATTCTCGTCCGGGACGATAAGGTCAAACGGAATGACGGAGGTCTCATTATGACTGAGCGTGACAGAGTACCGCGTTACTGGCAACATCATCGACCGGGGTGCCACATTAGTCGTTTCATTTGCCGGTGTTGGTATGAGATAGATCTCTACCGAGTAGTTTACAGTTCGGAATTCGTGATTGCCGATGCCAACATACATCGGATACGAACGATCCGGGATGACGACTCCGGGATATGAGTCAGCGGTCCGGTTTTCTCCCAAGATAAAAAATTCCGAGAATTTTTCACCGGGTTTTGGCAGGGTCATTACCAGAGCCACTGAAAGAACAACCATTAAAATTGCAAAAATACTTACAAAAAAAAGAATCCGGTCTTTTTTTGATCCATTCCGCATGGCCCATTCTCTCATTATTGTCTGCCGGATTTCCGGTACGGGAAGCGTGTACCGGGATTCCGGAGAGGTTTTAATCCGGCGGATTCCTGCGAGGATAACAAGGACAACAATTACCGCAGTGAGAGAAATAATCAGAGGATCCAGTCGTATCCCCCAAGGGGTGAAATTCAGACACAAGCCGATTAACGGGGTAATAACGATACTGGTACCGATCGAAAGAACAATCCGTTCAATTGGATCAATATCGGATGAATCGGGAAATAGTACGGCCAGCAGCACATATCCCGGAACGAACAGAATCAGCGGGAGTGCCAGAAATAACCGGAGAAATGACTCGTTGATTACGGGGGTATAGATACTTAAGATACAAAGGACCGCCCAGACCAGAACAATTTTCATATCCCGTGGCAACCCGAATTTATCTGTAGAGATCGGCAGGGGAGATTTTTCCTGATCCGACGGTATTGGCTGCATTACAGTGAAATATATGTAGGGATTATTTTTATAGGTTCAGTATTTTGCATTGGGGGATAACGATTAGTCACGTGCTTAAAGTCAGGACCATTTATCCGGGCATTCACAGAGATATCCCCTAATTGACAACCCGTTTTTAGAGTTCATCTCCCACCACATGATCCTTCAAATTTTAAATCGGGATTTTTTAAATACGAATTGCGGTCCCATAAAAAGAAAGGTACCAAATGGGAGATCTGACGAGTAAATGATACCATTAATTGCTGCTTCGAGCAAATTATTGGTGATACAATAATTACCAGTAAAAAATCCGTATCGGTGACGTGCCTTGAAGATCCTCCGTATTGTCAGTGATCTGTATCCATCCGTTGTGGGGGGGATCGGGATTCATGCACACCGGATGTCAACCGAACAGGCGCGACGGGGTCATGAGGTAACCGTTCTGACACTGAACCAGAAAAAATCGCCGGAAACGGAATTTGTCGATGGATATCACGTTTTCAGATTCCCCAGTTATTTTACGATGTGCGGGAATTCATTCGCTCCAGGACTTATTCTGGAAATAATGAGGAGACGAAAATCAGTTGATATTATTCACGCCCATTCACACCTGTTTTTTTCAACAAACGTGTGTGTGCTTGCACGACTTCTCCATTCAGCTCCACTCGTAATTACAAATCACGGACTCATATCTGCGAGTGCACCGTCGTGGCTGAATACATTGTATAAACACATCATTTCAAGAATGACGTTTCATATTGCCGACCATATCATCTGTTATACTGATATCGAGAAAGAAAATATTGAAACACTGGGAATTGATCCAAAGAAAATATCCGTTATCCACAATGGTGTTGACATCACACTTTTTGCCCCCCGGGATTCTGAAAAAAACACATACAACAAACAGATTCTCTGGGTGGGGCGTTATGTTACCGGAAAAGGTGTTGATTATCTCATCGATGCATTTTCCCAGGTTCAGAAAATGATACCTGAAACCCATCTGGTTCTTGTCGGGGAAGGGCCGGAAAAAAAAGCAATTGAATTCAGAATCCAAAATCTAAATCTTCAATCATCCGTGACCATTATCGATTATCAGGACAATGCAGACCTTCCCGAGGTCTATAAGAAGTCTGACGCATTTGTATTACCAAGTCACATGGAGGGAGTTCCAAGAACAATTCTTGAAGCAATGTCTTGTGGCATCCCGGTTGTAACTACAAATCTTTCGCATCTCGTGGAAATTATTGATGGTGCCGGGTTAGTTGTTCCTCCAAAAGAACCTGCATTGCTTTCTGATGCTATACTTACGATTCTGGAGGATCCATTACTTGCAAAAAATATGGGTCAACGGGGAAGGGAGAAGATTGAACAGGAATATTCATGGGAAGATACGGTTGGAAAGACCATTGGGTTGTATGAATCAATAATTGCTAACCGTCAGTAGATATATTGCACGAAGTGATAAGAAGGTGCAGACCAAAAACAACATTATTATCGATATCGTGAGTATAAGCAAAAATTACCAGAATTGCTTCTGAGTGCATCATGTGCGGGATTACCGGGTTTAACTGGAATGACAAAAATTTATTAGCCCGTATGATGGAGTCGATCCGTCACCGGGGTCCCGATGAATCCGGTTGTTTTTTCGATACAACGGTTTCACTGGGTCACCAGCGGCTGAATATTATCGATCTTGAATCCGGCCGACAGCCAATCTATAATGAGGATGAGACCATTGTTGTCATCTTCAATGGTGAAATTTATAATCATCACTCACTTCGTATTGATCTGGAAAAGAAGGGACACCGGTTTTATACAAATACAGACACTGAAGTAATTGTCCATGCGTACGAAGAGTACGGAATTGAGTGCGTTCATCAGTTCAATGGGATGTTTGCATTCGCCATATACGATAGCACCAAAAAATGCCTTCATCTTGCTCGTGACAGGATTGGTGTGAAACCCCTGTACTATTATTTCGATGGTAAAAAATTCCTCTTCGCATCTGAAATCAAGGCACTTCTCGAGGATTCATCAATTCCACGTGAAATCAATATTGGCGCATTCCACGACTACCTGAAATTCCGGTTTGTGCCTGGGGAGCAGACCCTGATGCAGGGAATTAAAAAAGTCCTTCCCGGTCATATAATTACATTAAAAAACTGCGAACTTTCATCCCACCAGTACTGGGATATCACTGAACACAGGAACAGTGGCTCTGAAGAACAGCATGTGAATACACTCCGGATGCTCCTTGGCGATGCTGTACTTTCCCGTCTTGAGAGTGACGTCCCCCTCGGGGTATTTCTCAGCGGGGGTATAGATTCCGCAAGTATTGTCGCGCTAATGAGCGAGCATACTGATCGTATCAAAACATTTTCCGTGGGGTTTGAGTCACAGGCAGACACTGAATTGCCCTATGCACGTCTTGTTGCTGAAGAGTTCAACACGGATCATCACGAGTGTTTTGTGACCGACAAGCACCTTTCACTCATTCCGAAAATGGTCTGGCATCTGGATGAGCCGGTCGGTGACGCTGCAACACTACCTACTATGGTCCTTTCACAGTACGCAAAACAACACGTGACCGTAGTGCTTGCCGGTGAAGGTGGTGATGAAGCGTTCGCTGGTTATGATAATCAGCGTATTATGATGCAGTGCATCCGGTTCAATACCCTGTATCATCCTCTGAAGAGTGTGATTGCCCGGATCATACAATGTACTTCTCCCGGCAGTAATCTCCACAGAGTTCTTGCAACCCTCTCTTCACAAAGCCTGGAACAGCAGTATGCGACCCTCATATCACTCTTCAGCAAGGATGAACTCTTGTTGATGGGTATACCCGATGATAATCAGGATCTTTCCCGGTATTATCCCAAAACACCTATGGATCATTTGAATACGCTCCAGTATTTTGGTCTCACAACCTGGCTCCCTCATGACTTCTGTATGAAGGCGGACAAGATGACTATGGCATATGGTATCGAAGAACGCGCGCCACTTCTGGACTACCGACTCATGGAATTTGCCTTTTCCCTCCCCGCGCATGAAAAGATACAAAACGGAACTGGGAAATATATACTGAAACGTGCAATGGAGCCCCGGTTGCCCCACAGTATTGTATATCGAAAAAAGCACGGATACAATGCTCCGATGGACCAGTGGTTCAAAGGAGATCTAAAAGAGGTTCTGGATTCACTCATTGAGGAGCGGGAACATTCCCTGTACGATGCCGGATATGCGGAAAAACTGCTTGCTGATTTCCAGAGGTCGGGTTCAAATTATAAAATGAATTTCTGGAATGCCCAGAAGTTATGGAGTATTCTGGTTTTTGAGATGTGGTATAAAATATTCATTCTTGGAAAAGATTACCGGGAGATCGATATGTAAATGTGGAGTGCCAAATTAATGTCCACTTTGGGCATATTTTCGGCCTTTATTGAAATCAATTTTTTAAGTGAAATTTTTTTTGCTCCGGGGCGATTTTTTAACATCATATAGGTTTTTTTTGCTCTGTAGAAAAGATTTCATCGAGAGAGAATAGAGCAGTGGTTGACCAAAAGATCCAAGGTACGGTGTCTCCTTAAGTTGTTATGCTAGTAACGAACAAGGAGACGATTAAGAGATCG
>Ga0074197_1000076_pt1 | contig 165352 bp, 165 predicted proteins | sample EPASupsiteSAE305_FD_64526 | JGI IMG/M metagenome (GOLD analysis project Ga0074197, IMG submission 64526) | Bioremediated contaminated groundwater microbial communities from EPA Superfund site, New Mexico - SAE3-05 reassembly with SPADES | ecosystem: Environmental > Aquatic > Deep subsurface >... | reverse complement strand
CTGGTATATTAGTTTGTCAATATGTATTTCTTCACCAACATTTTAATTCTCACTCAGTTGTAAATCAACACTCATGTGCAAAACCTGCACTTACATTATTCACTCACAAAAAAACTACTATCATTGATAGCATTAACAAAAAAATCTTTTTCATAGCAAGATTTTTAAGAAGTAAAAAATATTTAACAGTAGGAGATATTTTTATTATATCCTTTTTTCACTGTATGCAAGTCTATTTTTCCGTATTAAATCAATATTAATTTTTGGAAAAACATATTTGAAACACAAAAAAAGAGTTTAAAAACTCTTTTTTTATTATTTTCTAACACTATCAATTGTATTTTTTAAATCATCAGTGTTTTGATTCATAAGTTCTTTCACTTCTTTTGCATCACTAACTGAGGTTTCAAGAGTATCTGCATAATCATCCATTATAACTCCTGCTTCTTTGAAATCTTCACCACAAGATGTAAGTGAAAATAAAACAAAAATTATTAAAAGTACTTTTTTCATAAAATTAAATTAAAAAATTAAATCTCAAATTATTTTTTGCATATCTGATTTTAATTTTGCTTTGAAATTTACTTGTTTTCAATATAAATTAAAATCTAATTCATAAGCATGAAGTGCCTGTCTTTGTAGTCAGTATTTTTTTGAAACTTCTTCATTTATATGCTTTATTCAATAAACTTTATCTCAAATAATTGGATAACCAATACTAGATAAATGTACTCTTATTTGATGTGTTCTTCAAGTTTTTATATTTATCTTTAAAACACTATATTTATTATCTATATAAGATAAAACTTCTCCATAAGATATAGCAATTTTTGGATTCAGTGGATTTTTTGTTGTCATCTTAAGTCTATCATTTGGATCTCTTCAAATATAACTTTCTATTTTAAATTCTTTTTCAGGAAATATACCATTTACTATAGTTATATAATTTTTTGTTATTTCCCTATTTTTAATAATTTGAGATAAATAATTCATCATAGAATCTGTTTTTGCAACCAATATAATTCATGATGTATCCTTATCAAGTCTATGAACTATACCTGGTCTTTCAACTCAACCAATACTAGGTAAATTTTCATGGCAATGATACAAAACTCAATTTACAAGTGTATTTTTTTTACCATCTTCTCATGGAACTGGATGTACATTTAAAAATGGAACTTTATTTATAATAAGTAAATTTTCATCTTCAAAAATTATATCTAAGTTCATTTTCTCAGGTTTAACTTCATCCAAAGACTCAGTTTTTAATTCTATCTCTAATTCATCTCTATTTTTTATTTTTATATTTTTATTTATTATTTTTCCATTTAGTAAAACTTGTTCTCTATCTATAATTTTTTGAATATAACTTCTAGAAAAATCAATAAAAAGAGTAGATAAATACATATCTACCCTAATAGGTTTATCAGTGTATACGCAAAATTTTATAAGCATATTATAATCCAAGTGAAGATTTAATATCATCAATTTTAGATTGATTTTCGTTTTCTTTTGCTTTAGATTCAAGTTCAATTTGATATAAATCTCATAGTTCTATCCATTCTTTTTGTTGTTTTGCAACAAGCTTTTTAATATCTTCTGGATGTTCTTTTGCAAGTTCTCTAAATTTTTCTCTTTCCTCAGAAAAAACCTTAGTTAATTCATCAAATTGAAATTGACTAAGAGTTGGTACAGCATCAACTACTCTCTTTTTTTCCATAGTATTAAGAGAAAGACTGAATTTTAGTAAATCTAAGAAATTTTTTTCATCTACTTCAATTTCATCTGAATGTTTTTGAATCAATGACAAAATTAAAGCATCTACGTCTTGTTCGTTAATTTTTATTTCTTGCATAATTTATTGAAAAATATTAAATTATGTATAGATTATATACTATATTTTATATATTTCAATATTTATTTAATAAAATTAAAAAATTGAGCATATTCAACGATAAAGCAATAGTTTTAAAGATAAATAAAGTAGCTTGAAGCAATTCAAATGAAAACAATTTTTGAAAAAAAACTAGTGATAAAGAGCTACTTTATACTCTTTTTACAAAATCATATTGAAAAATTAAAGCTAGTAAAAACTATACTAAAACAGAAAAAAATATAGATTTAGGTTATGTTATAAATTTTGAAATAATAACAAAAGAAAATTCAAAAATTCATAAAATAAAAAATATAAAAATAAAAAGTGAATTTAATTTAAATAAAGATAAAAATTTCTATGAATTAAATAAATACTTAGAAATACTAGCTTTGGTATACAGAGAAATACCAGAATGAGTTGCTTTTGAAGAAATATTTGATGTAATTGAAACTATAAATAATTATGAAAAAATAGATGAAACAAAACTTATTTTGGCAAAAATAAAGATAAAATCTTTGCTTTGAAATCTAAAAATAGAACATAATGATAAAATAATAGAAAAAATACTTAAGTTTATAAACATTTCAAAAATAGAAAATATACTAAAACTTACTTGAATAAATGAAGAACAAAAAAAAGAATTAGACTTAGTCTAATTCTTTTTTTATTATTTTTGTCATACTCTAATTGCATCTATAGCAAAATCTCATCTATCTCAATTTCAAGAAGTATAAAATAATCTTACTCATATACTTCATGCTGGTATTGTTATATCTGGGGTTTTCATCCAAGCTTGAGTATAACTTGTATGTTGTTGTCATGAAATTGTATATAAATCAGTCCAAGAACTTCAATTTGTAGTTGATTGTACTCTCATAGTTCACATTCTATTACCATAAGCATGATAATAAAAATTTATATAATTTGAATCATCTGTTATATCATAGTTAATATATGAAGTTTTATAACTGTATCATTTATTATTTGTACTTGTTTCTATAAAAAGATATCTATTACCATCGTAACCTTTATTTGGTCACGTATTTGATGTTGGAGTATATGTAGTAGTTGTATACCATCCGTAAGCTCAACCATTAGTATTTGTTCACCAAGTTACATACCAATTTCACAATCATCAATCTATATCTACATAACTTCATGAAGGAGCTTTACATATTTTTGTTAAATCAGGATATACAGCAAGTGCTGCATTTTTAACATTCCAATCTAAACATACTTTTGATAAAGCAGATATTTTAGTTGTATATGTTTTATCGTCTAAAGCTAATATTTTTCAAGATACATTATATCAATCAAAAGCAGATAAACTTGTTATAGAACTATTACCATAAATATGTAATATATCTGGTGATATAGTAGATAATGAACTTATATTTGATAAATTATTATTTGCTAAATATATTTGTTTCAATCATGTTAATGATGAAATAGTTGTAATATTAGACAAATTATTATCATTTAAATTTAAAATATCTAAATTTGATAATCCTGATAATCAAGTTATATCAGTTATATTGTTATTATTTGCTTTTAATTCAACTAAACTTGTAAGAGATGAAACTCAACTCAATCAAGTAAAATTAGATGAACTTATATCTAAATAAACTACATTTGTTACACTAGCTAATCAAGTTAATGAACTTAATGCATTATTATTTTGTAAGTAAATATTTGTAGCATTAGTTAAAAGTGCTAATTTAGATAAATCAACTAAACTATTATTATTTAATCTTAAATTTACTCATACTCTAGTTAATGAGTCTAATCAATCAAGTTCTGTTAAATTATTAGAGCTTAAATCTAGACTTCAAGTAACTTGTACTAGTGGTTTAAAATCTTCTAAATCACTATCATTTAAAGACTTAGAACTACAATTTAAATCTCAAGTATATACTCAAGTAGTAGAATTAAAGTTTGCATTAAAAGTTACTTCTGGTATTCAACATTTATCTCTTAATACAAGTTTAAATTGTTCTAATGGACTTAAATCACAAGAAGTACCATTCCAACTATATCAAATATCACATTTAAAATGACATTGATTTGATCATGGAGTTGTATCATTATAAACTCATACATTTGTTGGTAGCCAATCTGTACCATTCCATGTTTGACTTATACTACTATCACCAAACCATACTGAATTTGGGACATTTCATGTACAAAGTACTCAAGTTTGAATATCTGGATCACAAGTTTTTGTTGATGAATTATATGTATAATTTGTATCACAAGTATATCTACATTCTGTTGAACTTGCAGTTAAATTATATACTCATTCTATACTTGGTAACCATTCTGTACCACTCCATGTTTGAGTAATACTTTCTACATTGTTTTTAACATAATTATCTGGGAATTTACATGTACCATTTTGTGTAGCAGGGATACAAACTCATCCTACGTAATCATAATTCTCGCCACACTTAAATTTACATGTTGTTGTAGATGATGCTAAACTATATACTCATTCAAGTGTAGGAGTCCATTCTGCACCATTCCATGTTTGATTAATTTTAGCAACAGAATTCCATTCTGCATTTGTTGGTTTTCAAGTACATTCTCATTCATTTGTTATAGCTTTACATTCGCTACCATCCCAATTATGATAAGGTAAACATTTAAATCTACATTGACTTGTACTTGCAATAGTATTATAAACTCAAGCATTTGATGGTAGATAATTTGATATATCTAAATCCCACGTTTGATTAATTTTATTAGTAGTATTCCATTCTGCATTTGTAGGTAGTCAACTACATAATACATTGCTTCTTGTTAATACTGATGGAGTACATGTATTATTTGAAAAAGTATATCAAGTTTTACAAGCAAAATAACAAGGCGCACTTGGATTTGTATTTTGCCAAGGAGTATTTGATACTGATGGATTTCAAATTTCATAATCAGCAAATATATGTTTTTGTTCAGCACAAGAATATATATTATCACTATAATTATCTATAACTTTAGTAATATTTGCAAGTAAAGAGCCTCAAGTAGATGATACTATTCTATCATTTCTTAAAATTACATTGTAATAATCACTATTATCAGATTTTATATCTAATGGTGATGTTGCATATTCATGAACAGGAACTATTTCATCATTAAAAAATATCCCTATTTCTTTACTTCAAACTAGATAAGGAACTCTACCATTATTATCTTTAATAATTGCTTTTTTATATCATACTCATTTTAAATTTTCTTCATCTTCAAGTAATGACATTATTTGAAAATACTTACCATTTGCAGATAAGGTAAAAGCAAAAAAAGTATCATCTTTTGGATCAATTCAATCCATAGAATATCATATTTTTTCAATAAGAGTTGGTCAAAAATATCATTGAAATGCCTTTGGTACTCAATTAAATTGTATTTCAATTGCTCATTCTGGTTTCAAAGATATTCATTTATTTATAGCTAAAACTATACCATCTCTCATATTATTAATTTGAGTAATTCTATTACTATCTCTAACTCAAACCATATAAGAAGTAAATGATACAAAAGAGATAGTTCATATAATAGCAATAAGTGCCATAACTACTATCAATTCTATCAATGTAAATCACTTTTTACCCATTTTATAAAAATTAAATAATATATCTAAAGAATTATATCATATTAAAAATTAAAATTTAAAAAAAACTACTTTACTTTTAAGTAAAATAGTTTTTAATATTATTGACAAATATAATGTTTTTTAGTTCAAGTATTTGGAACTCAAGTTGTATCATTAAATATTACTTGATATGTTAATGCTGTTGGTCCTCAAGTGTAATAATTTGTACATATAGGAGAAGTTGAATCCATTCTTGTGTCTGGTGCATCATGAGCTAAATCATCATACATATCATTATTTACATAAAATATAAAATCAGAACTTGAAGTAGAAAATGTATTTAATGGTCTTAAATCTGTAATTGAATCTGCTCAAACTATATCTAAACTATATAATCTATTTAATGACGATAATGCCGTTATATCATTGATATTTACAGAATTTTTTAAACTTAAATGTGTTAATTTTGTAAATCAAGATATTGGTGATATATCATTTACTGAAGTATTTTCAATATATAATTGTTCTAAATTAATAGCTCCTCCTATATCTGAAATTTGTACAATATTACTATTAGAAAGATTAATAATAAGTAAATTTACCAAAGTATTAAGTGACGATATATCTACTATAGAATTTTTTGATAAATTTAAATTTTCTAAATTTATTAATGTAGAAAGTGGAGATACATTTATAATTCATGAATTTTCTAATTCTAATTTTTTTAATGATGTTATAGTAGAAAGTGGTGTTAAATTTGAAATAGTATTATATGATAAATCCAATTCATTTATAGTACTTATAGATGATAAACCTGATAAATCTGTAAGACTTGTAAAACGAAGCGATAATTTATTTAATATTCTTAAATTTGCTAATCATTCAGTATCTGAAAATAAATTTCTATTTGGATTTGCAAACGGATCTCATAATATCAAATCTCAACTTAAACTTTTTAAAGGTAAAAATAAATCTAAATCATCATCTATTAAATTTTTGTTGGCACAATTAATTGTTCAATTATAATGTCATGTTGTCTCATTAAATTTTGATGCATATTCTGCAGCAGGTACAAGACATTTATCTACAATTACATTTCTAAATGCTTCATTAGCCATAAGAGTAATTTCTGTTTTTGCAGGTTGTTTTTCACAAAATATTCAAGTATATCAATTTGTACATTGATATGAACAAGCTTGTGTTGTATCTCATTTTATCCAATCTTGATTTGACTCATTTGGGCTTCATAAATGAAAAGTAGCATTAACTATAGAAGGTTGAGGTTTACAAGTTTTACCTGGATCAGAATAACAAGGTCATGTTTTATACAAACTTTGTGTAACAATTGGTGAAAGTATTTCTCAATTTGAAAATAATAACTTATATCCTAAATCTGTACTACAATCTAAGTTTATAATTCAACTTACTGTTAAATTTAAAGGAACAAAATCAGAATCTACAAGTATTCAAATAGTATTTTTACCATATACATACGGAATTTTTTCATCATTTGTATAATTAACTATACCATTTGTAGCTCTTTTTGGTAAGTTTTCTACATTATCTAGAATTGTATACATATCATATTCCCTACCATTTACTCAAAGAGCAAATGTAAATGGTTTATTATCTCTTGGGTCTAATCAACTAGAAAAATATTTTATTTTTCAAATCACATCCCTTCAAGCTGATCATTGAACAGAATATTTTTGTCATAATATATTTATCTGTATTGAATTTTCTGGATTAATTGAAATTCATTTTGATAAAGCTAAATCTATACCATCTCAAATAGTATGAACTTGAGTTACTCTATTTGTATCTTTTGTGTCAGTAACATATGACATATAAGACATATATCATAAACTTGATAATATAACTAAAACTGACATAACTACTATAAGTTCAACCAATGTAAATGCTTTTTTATTCATAAAATATATTAAATATAAACTATAAAAATTATAAATATTTTTTCTTAAATTAAAACAAATAATGCATTTACAAAGTAAATACATTATCTATGATTAATATCATACATTTTCTCTTATTACTTTTAGCATTTGTAAATCAACATCGCTTATATTTTTTGGCATAATAGCATCAATTTTTACTAAAAGATTTCATTTTTTACTTCACTCACTTTTTCAAAAATCTTTTACTCTAAATTTGGTACCTGGTTTAGTATTTGCTGGTATTTTTAAAGTAGCTTTTTGTCAATAAACTCAAGAAACTTCAATTTTACATCACAAAATTAAATCAAATATAGGAACTTCATATATTTTTTCAAAATCAAGAGTTTCTTCTTGTTTTGGTTCTTCTCTATGAGAAGATTTTCTTTTTGTATTTCATCATGGATTTCAAAATAAATCTTCAATATTAAATTCAAAACCTGAACTTCTTCTATTTGATCATCACATACCAGAAAATATATCTTCAAATCAAGAAAATCATGATCATCAAAATGGATTTCATCATCAAAATGAATTTCAAGAACTTCAAAACATATCATATTGTTTTCTTTTATTTTCATCTCATAGAGTATCATATGCTGAATTTACTTCTTTAAATTTTTCCTCAGCTTTTTTATCTCAAGAATTTCTATCAGGATGATATTGCATAGCCTTTTTTCTATATGCTTTTTTTATATCTTCACTAGTTGCGTTTTTATCTACTCAAAGTACTTCATAAAAATTATTTGACATTTTATTATTTTTAATTATAAATTAATAGTATTTACAAAATAACTTAAATTTTATGAAAAATTTAATTTACATCATTTTATCTATTTTTATATTTTTTTCAATATCTAATATAACTAGTGCTGATAAAGAATGATATATTGAAAAATTACTTGATTTAAACTATTGAATTGAAGAATATAAAATTCAAATCAATGATTTAGAATATGTATATTTTTATGATACAAAATCTCAAAAAATGTATGATAATTTCAGAACTGCTGATCAATTACTAAAAGATGAAATTATAAGATTATATAGATCATGAGAAATAGATTATTATAAAATGAATTGAATAATCCAAAATTATAATTTATTTGTATACCATACAAATAAAATGTTTAATTATATAAGTATAAAAGAAGTTAGAAGTGATTTCAAAGAATTAGATACTGCTATACTAAAAAATTATGAAAATTCTAGAAGTTATTATTCTAGAGCAAAATTATTAATTTTAAAATAAAAAAGAAGACTAAGTTTAGTCTTCTTTTTTATTTTTTGCTTGTTTTTCTTGTTTCTCTTTTTCTTTATATTCTTGTTTTTTCTTTTCCCAAGCTTGTTCTAATTTATCTATATCATCTATTGTTTTATATATTCTTTCTTCCACCTGAACTTTTGGTTTACTATATTTTTCACGAGATACTTGAAGTATTTTTTCATATCTTTTAGAAAAAACTTCATCTTGTTTTATATTTGGAGCAAAAGTACTAGCAGAAAAAACTGGACTTGGCATACCATCTATTAATTGTTTTGTATAAATATTATATTTTTTTAAATTCATTAAATCATCTTCTAGTATTTCTCAAGTTAAAACTTCTTTTAATATATTTGCATCGTGGTAACCAACTTGAAATGAAACTATACTTCAAACATTTCAAAATACAGCTCATCTTACACTTTCTTGCATTTGATCTATATATTGATTTGCCATTACTAGATTTAATTTATATTTTCTAGCCTCACTCAAAATAGTAGCAAAACTATCTGTTGCAAAATTTTGAAATTCATCTACATAAAGATAAAAATCTACTCTTTTACTTTCAGCAATATCGGCTCTACTCATAGCTTCCATTTGAAATTTAGTTACAAGCATAGCTCATAAAAGTGCAGATGCATCTTCCCCTATTTTTCATTTAGATAAATTTACTATAACAATTTTTTGATTATCCATAGCCCATCTCAGTGAAAAACTATTTTTTGGTTGTCATAAAACATTTCTTAGAATAGAACTAGAAAGAAATTGTCATACTTTGTTAAGTATTGGTCAAACAGCTTCACTTCTTTGATTAGGTGCCATTTTTGCAAATTCTCATGTCCAAAATTTCTTAACTACTGGGTCTTTTATCTTTTCTACTACTTTACTTCTAAATACTTCAGAAGTTAACATAAGTGGAATTGAAATAAGTGTTGAGTTTGGGTATTCTAAAAGTGCCAAAATTGTATTTCTAAGTATATGTTCAAGTCTAGGTCACCAAGAATCTCAAAATATTTTTTTAAATATTCAAACAAGACCTGATGCTACAAGTGGTCTATGTTCTGGACTTATATCTTCAAGCATATTAAAAGCAATAGGCCAAGAAGTATCACTTGGATCGAAAATAATTGTTTGATTTGTTCTTGATTTAGGTATAAATCAAATAACTGCTTCAGCTAAATCACCATGTGGATCTATAACTGCAACTCATCTTCATTTTCTTATATCATCAATAATCATATTTTCTAAAAGAGTAGATTTTCACATACCAGTCTTTCATAAAATATACATATGTCTTCTTCTATCGTTTGGTCATATACCAAAACTCATATTTGTTCACCTGAAATTTGTTTTTCAAATAGGTGTTAAATCATTTTCTGGTACTACTTCATCACTTAAATCTGGGTCTATAATTGGTAAATTTGATGGTGGTTCAAAAGCACGAGAAGAAACCCAATTTATTTGAGGTGTTTTTACATAACTTGTAGGTAAATGAACAAGTCATGATAACTCATTTGTAGAAAGTATATCATTTCAAGAAACAATTCTATTTTTTACATTTGATATTTCATCATCACTTATAACTATTTGTTCAAGAGAAAAAGAATTTAATCAAAAATATGAAAAAACTCAAAGAGTAGAATAAATTTCTCTTATTGTTGATCTACCTTCTACTTGCTCTTCTCAAGCATGAATTATATTTATACTTGTTTTATAACCTGAAAGACTTAATTTATTTTTTAAAAATTTACTTACTCACTCTTCTCATTCTTCTTTATCTTCTTGAGAAGATTCTTCCTCATCTTTTTTTGTAAAAATTGAAATAAATTTTCAAAGTAATATAAATGGAAAAGCTAAAATTTTAAAAATAATAAAAGATTTACTTAAAAGTAAATTTTTAATAAAATCTGGAGATTTTGATGTAATGATTTTTATTATTTTATCACTATCTTTTTTCCAAACACTATCTCTTACAGGTGTAAAATTTACTTGAAAAGTATTTAGTGTATACTTACCTGTTTTTGATAATGATGATGTAATACTTGAAAATGGGTCTACCATATCTTTACTTGCCTCTTCTTGAAGTTCAGTAAAACTTTTTATTGGAAAATAACTATGTTTTTTTAATCAGATTTTTCAAATTTGAATTTTTGAATTAGGAATTAATTTTAAATAATCTCATACTTCCACTATTTCTACATTGCTATAATGAGCATATATTTGGTTAGATAAAAAGTTAGCATATTTTTTTGGAGAAACTATAAAAAACCTGATTCTATTAGCTACTTTTGTAATCTCAAAAGAGAAAGCAACTTGATTTTCAGATTGTTTAAATAGAGTAGTTTTAGAATAATCTTCAAAAACTCTATGAAGTATAATCAAAATATGTTCAAAGACTCAAGGGCCTTTTAAATTATTTTTATCAACTAGTATTTCAAATACTTTTAATTCCATATTTATTTTTTATCAGTTTTTATACAATATATTTTAAGAGAATTCCCTTAAATAACATATAAAATACTAGAAATAAATTACAATTATATATTAACACAAAATATATTATAATACAAATTTTTTAGCAAATAATTTATGTTGAGTACATTTTATTCTTACTTCAAAATCAGTTAATCAATAATCATCAAAAACAACTACATTATCATCATCACTTTTTAAAAATCTTTCTTCGACTAAATCATCATATTCATCAAATAATCAAACCCAAGCAATTCTATGATCATCTCACATAGGATGAGTATTTCAACCTATAATAACTTCAAATGTATCATCAATATGATTAACTTGTATATAATGTTCAACATCAAATTTATCTCTTGGATTATCATCTAAATAAGATATCTCTTCACTTATAAAATGAAAAGTATCATATTCATCACAAACAGGACAAGAAATTATATCTTCTATTTTTGTTCAAGGTTCTATTCCCTCTCAACTATCTCAAATAGCTTCATCATAAATATAACTACAATTTACACACAAATGTTTCATTTTTCTTGATTTTTAATATATAAAGGTATTATTTTAGTAATTATAATGAAATAAACAAATAATGAAACAAAAATTTTCAAAAGAAATACATAAAAAATTTAAAAAATATTTTGATATAAAAGAAAATCAAAGTGACATAGAAAAAGATTTCTTTAAAAAGACATATAAATATGTAAATTATATCAAATGGATTCCATGATTAAAAATGATAGCTATATGAAATAGTTTAGCAATGAACAATGCAAATAGTGAAAGTGATATAGATTTATACATAGTTACAACTAGAAATAGTATGTGGTTAAATAGAATAATTATTACTTTTCTATTTCAAATTATGTGAGTTAGAAAAAATGATAAAAATCATGCTGGTAGATTTTGTTTGAGCTTTTTTAGTACTATTGATTGAATGGATTTTAGCAAATGGAAAATAGAAAATGACATATATCTATACTTTTGGATAATTTATATGAAACCTATATTAGATTATGATAATACATATGAGAATTTTATAAATCTAAATAAAGAATGGCTAGAAATAGATGAATATGAAGATATAATAAACAATAATAAAAAATTTATACAATACAAAAAAAATACAAAAAATTGACTAATATTGGACAAAATAACAATTATATTAGACAAAATAGTTAAAAAATTACTTTTACCAAAAACACTAAGTCATTTTGAAAAAATTTGAAAACCATATTGAGTTATAATCAATGATGATTTACTAAAATTTCACAATAATGATATAAGACAAGAAATAAAAAAAGAAATATTAGATTAATCTAATATTTCTTTTTTTGATATAGTTACATCAACTTGACCAATTTTAGCATTATCTATGCTTAATACTTTAAAAGTCAAAATTTCATTTATATCTTTATTTTCATTTTTTATTTCAAATTTTATTATTTCTCAATTAGAAGGAAATCATTCTAGTAAATGAGTTATAACATAACTAAGAGTTTCACCATCAAATTCTCTTTCATCAAGTCAAATATCTAAAAGTTCTAAATCAAATTTATATAAAACTTCTTCTATTAAAACATCACTCTCAACTATAAATGAATCTTTACCATTTTTAATAAATTCTTCACTTTCTTTATCAGTTTCATCTCTTATTTCTCAAAATACTTGTTCTATTATATCTTCCATAGTTACAAGTCAAGAAACTCATCCATATTCATCTATAATTATAGACATAGTTCTATGCGCTCATTGAAGAGTTTCAAAAAGTTTTTGAATTGATTGAGTAAGAGGTACTTTTAAAACTTTTTTAAGTCTTATTTCACTTAATTTTTTATCTTTATTTCAATAATTTAATTCTCTAATTAAATCACGACCTGTTAAATAATAATCAATTTTATCTATTGTATCAATATAAACAGGAATTCTTGAATGTGTATGGCTCAAATAAAAATCCATCGCATCTGAAACCTTTGTTTCTATATCTAAAGCATCTATTTTTACTCTTGGAGTCATTACTTCTTCTACTGTAGTATCATCAAAATCAAGAATAGATTTTATTTTTTCATGCTCATCATCATCTATTCAACCAGTCTCTCTTCACATATCTATAAAACTTTCTATTTCTTCTTCTGAAATAGTTTCTACATGAGATCATTTTGAAAATATTCTAACTATAAATCATATAATAAGAATCAAAGGATACAATATAAAAATCAAAAAATTATATATTGGTGCTACAAATAATGCAATTTTAGTTGCATTTTTAACAGCTATACTTTTAGGTATTATTTCTCAAAATAATAATATTAAAAAAGTAATAATTCAAGTTGAGATTCATACTGCTGTTGCTTCATTTAAAGAAGATCAAGAAGTTCTTGCAATTGATATAGCAATTGTAGTTGCTATTGATGCAGTAAATGTATTTACTAAATTGTTTCAAATAAGTATAGTAATAAGTAGTTTATCACTATCTTTTCTAACTTTTTTTAAAGATGCAGCTCAAATTCTTCATTCTTTTACATAAGAATCTATTTTATGAATAGAAAGTGACATCAAAGCAAGTTCACTTCAAGAAAAAAACGCTGATAAGGCAAATAAACATATAAATAAAAGTACGAGTAGAGGATCCATTTTAGTAAATAATATATTAAAAATTAATGCTTTGTATTCTATTTAAAAATCTTTTTTTGTAAAGAATATAAAAAAAGAAGCCAAAGGCTTCTTTTTTATTTTGCTCAGATAACTTTAAAATTTTCTCAGATAAAGTTTTTTTCTCAACCAATTATTATATGATTTGCAATTGTTTCTATAACTCAAGGTTTAGAGTCATCTATTGGATTTATATATATTTGTCTTCAATATGTTGTAAGTGGATCTCAAGAAGTAGGTTTTTCTTCTCAAGTAATTCTTATTGCCATATTAGTTTCTAAGTTATTAGTAACATATATAGAATAATCTTTATTTTTAAAATCAAATTCAAATTCTTTTCAAGTTTTATATCTAGAAAATGACATATTGTCTCAATCTAATTGAAGATATCAATAATTATCTGATAGATTTAGTGTTTCATATATAGCAGTTGGTAAAAGAGTATACTCTTTTTCATAAGCATTTCTATCAAACTCTATTATTTTTAAATTATAACTTAAAGGTAATTCTGTTTTAGAAAACAGATCAAAAAATAAATATCATCTTACAACTTCTCCTATTTTTGCTACTCTTAATGGATCATCATTATTATAAACATTAGCATTTATCAAATTATTTGTAATATAATTATTCCAAAATATATTAAAATAATCACTAGTATTTGGTGAAACATTTCAAAATATAGTAGTTCTTGGAGTTATATCATCATCCAAATAATCTCATGGATATCACAATGCTCAAGTTGAACTTGATCTATAATTATCACTATTCATATTATCATCTACTCAATCTTCTCAACCTATACCTGTACTATCAAAACTAAAAAATGTTTGATCAGTATCATTAAATGTACTTTCTGCCTCCCATCATATTTCTCAAGTTTCAGTTAATTCATAAATAGATATTTCTGCTACATTTAAAAATACATCTAATTGATCAGATTTTATTTGTATATAACGAATTCCATCTGCACTAGCATATGATCAGTAATCTAAAGTTTTTTCTACTAAATCTACATCATTCATTCATGGTAATGTAATTGTTTTCAAAATAGTATTTCAACCATTTTTTAAATACATAGTACCATTATTCCAAAAAGTAGGTCATTTAGTTTTTTTCTCTATTATTATTTTAGATAATTTTTTTTCACTTCATAAATCATAAGTAATAGAACCATAATCTTCTTTTTTTGATTTATATTCAGTTGCAGTGCTAGCATCTAAAGATTTTGCAGGTTGATAAGCTGATGAAACTTCATTTCAAACTCATGATATTGTATTATTAGCTATTTCTCAACCTTGATTAAATGCATTATTTATTATATCTCTAAGTTCTCATTTAAAATAAACACTAGTAAATTTTTGAGTATCTTCATCAAAATATATTCTTCAAGGTTCTCACAAATAATAGAAAATACAATAAACAGTACCAAAATCATAGTTCATTTCTGATGTAATTCAACTTTGAGTGTCAATAGTTCAACTCATAGTTATATTTTGAGGACATGATATATTATCACTGAATCAACCACCATTTCTATTATATTGTCTAACTGATTCTATATTTATATTTGCCTTATCAGAAAGTTTCAAAAAAACTTCTTCAGCATTTTTTCAAATATTTATGTTGTTATTTAAAATGTATGTATTGTTAAATACTACATACCCAATTATAAGCGCTACATTTATAAGTATCAATACATATACAAAAACACTTGCCTTTTTGTTTTTTATTTTCATGAAAAAGAAATTAGTAAATTAAATTATATTCATCAATAACGAGTTTATCTACAAAGAAATCTGCAAAATCTTTACCAAGTAAAGAATCATCAAATAAGTTAATTACACTAAAATATACATCAACTAAATATCATCAATTATATGTTTCTACTCTAAAATCTCTCATTCTTATATTTTGAAATATCTTATCATTTGTAAATTTTTTATCAAAAATTTTTCAAGTATTTGTATCTATTTCTGACATTTCCTCTACAGATAAATATCTATATCATAAAAAATTATCTCAATAAGTATAGTTTCTTTGAATTAATTTTGAATCTAAATTAACAATCCCTATAAGTATTCCCTTTTCCAAATCCAAAGTTTTTAAATATAAAACATGATTTGGGTTTGGTTTTGTTGTTCAAGTATATGCAGGATCTGTTATTCATGTAAAAACTGTTACATTACTATAACCTCATCTTACAAATCTTCATATTACATCTTTAAATGTAAATCATTCGTCTATAGATCATATTTTTACATCATTATCAACCAATTCTTCAACACTATCTGTTATAAAAACAAATATAATAAGAAACAATATTCAAGATATTGCTATTGTAGTTATAAGCTCTATAAGAGTTATTGCAGTTTTGTTATTAAAAAATTTCACAATTAGTAAAAATTAATTATATTAGTGAATATATATTATTTATATTAAACATTTTGTAAAATGAAAAATAATAAAAGAGCTGACACGATTGCCTGAATCATAATTGCTGTTTTCATATTGTCTTTTGCTATGCTTGGAATAGTAAATGTTTTGGATTATAATCAAAGTGTTTCTGATAATTACGAAAAAGAAACTGATTTATATATACTTAAATCAAATTCTGATAATATATTAAAAAGACTTAATATAGATAGTATTCAAGAAAATGAAAAGTTTTATGTTTTCAAAGATACAACTACAAAAGAATACAAAGTTTTGACTTGAGCAATAAATGAAAAATATAAATATGTAGATAAAGATGGTAACAATGTGGAACCAACAAATGCTGTTTGAAAAACTTTTACAAGAGAATTTACAAAAAAAATTGATATACTTAGATATGATATAAAACCACCAGAGATAAGTAATAGAATATTTCATTTTGATGCTACAAATATAAATTGACAATCTAATAGTAATAGTTGAATCATAGATTGAGAAACTATATCTGTATGGAAAGATATAGCGATAAATAATTGAGAGCAAAATGCTGTTAATAAAAATACTATTTGACAACCCACTCAATATACATCACAACTACCTACATATAATGAAGAATGATTAAATTGAATGCCAATGGTAGAATTTAATTGAACAGATCAACAATTAGCAATGAATTTACATCAAGATATAAATAATGATTGAGATTGTAATGCTCAAAAATATTTTAAAGAAAAATCATTTGCAATAGTTTTTAAAACTTGAGATGATATTGAAAATGCTCAAATGGTTTATGAACAATGATGAGCTGCTACTTGATATAATTTTATGATTGAAGACGGAGATGTCTGGGCATGAGTACATAATATATCTAATAAAACAGGTTACTCTTGTACTACTTTTAATAATCCTTCAGATACAAATTATTATTTTGAATGGGATACTTGACATAAATATAAATCTGTAAGGTTATGAGAAGTTAGACCAAATACAATTTACTTTGTTATGGTTGTACAAGATAGTACACATATAGTTAGAACACATGCAAATGAAATTGATGATGTAAAACAAAATTTAACAACTGGAAATAAATATATAGATAGTCAAAATAGATTAAAAATATATTTAAATGGTAATTTAGTAAATGAAACTGACCATGTTGATCCACAACCTGAACATTCATATGGTGCATTATGAAATATATATAGATGGAATGTAAGTACTGCAACTTATCTAAAATGATTTGACCCAGTTATTGATGATGTTAATATGAGTGAAAAAGCATATTTTAAATGATGAATTTGAGAACTTATTTCTTGGAATCATGCTCTTACTGAAAATGAAATTAGATGAATTCAAAATTACTTCTCGCAAAAATGGTTATGAGGTAAAAGAAGTATAAGATATGATATAGTTGAAACAGATATAAAAGAATTTAAACAATATTAAAATATTAAAATATAAAAATAAAATATGATTAATAAAAAAGCATTCTCTTTTGTAGAGCTTATAGTTTCTGTAACTATTTTGGCTATAATTAGTACTATATGATTTATATCATATAGTAGTTATCTATGAGATTCAAGAGATTCTCAAAGAAAATCAGATCTAGCACAAGTTTGATCTGCTCTAAAAGTTTATAAACAAAAAAGATGATATTATCCACCTCCTGGTGATAGTTTTAATCTGACATATAACGGAACTTGAATTGTTTTACAATGAAGATTTGATCAAAATGTTCGTTTAAATACTCTTGATAGATTACCTTTTGATCCAAAAGCAAAAATACCTTATGTATATTCTATAACAAAAAATGCTCAAGAATATGAAATGGCTGCGACTTTAGAAAACGAAGATAATCCAGAAGCAATAGTAAATGGTACTTACAAATCAGTTTCTCAAGATATACTTCCTGGAATTATGCTTGCTATAGCTAAACCTGGTACTTGAAGTGCTGAAATTTTTAGTTGAGCAGATGGCGCTACAAATAGAAATAAATTTATTTTTAGTGAACAAAGTCATAATTTACCTTATACATTTGTAGATCCTTTTACACCTACTAGTGACTGAACTGCTATTGGTACAATATTAACATGACTCACAAATTCATATTGGCAAAATACAGATTACAGAAGTTGTCTAGAAATAAAAGAATCTGGTAAAGCAATTCAAAGTGATTGATCTACAATTAAATATCAAATAATAGATAAAAATACTTGAAATTTAACAGATACAGATTGTACATTCTAATAAAAAAAAGAGACTTATAAGTCTCTTTTTTATTTAATATAATTTAATAATTCAGATTGTTTAATTTCAAGTTGTTCTCAAGAATCTAGATTTTTTAATTGTAATATACCAGAATTTAATTCTAGAGTTCAGCAAATAATAGCATATTGAATTTTTTTATTATTTGCGTATTTTAATTGTTTTTGCATTTTTGACTCACTATCAAGATACATTTCACAAGCAATTCAAGATAGTCTAAGTAATTTCAAAATACTTAAATTATTGTTTAAAGTATCATTTCACATATTTACAATCATAACTCTTGAAGTAGTTTTTCTAGATGTTTCTATTTTTCAAATAGAATTTAAAACTGCTAATAATCTAGATAATCATATACTTCAACCAACTCATGGATAATTATTTTTTGTAAAATTTGAAGCAAGATTTTCATATCTACCTCCTGAACTTACACTACCCATATTTTCTGCTCATACAATAAATGTCTCAAATACAGTTCAAGTATAATAATTTAATCATCTAGAAATAGAAGGATTTATTTTTATGTTTTTTTCATCTACTCAAATAGAAAGTAATCAATTGTATAAAAAATTTAATTCTTCAATTCAAGTTTTTAACAATTCACCATCAAATTGTGAATAATATGTCAAAATCTCTATACTTGTTTTTTGTTCTCAAAATTTTATAAATTCAACTATTTTTTCTATTTTTTCTTCTGTTAATCAAATAGAAACAAACATTTCTTTTAATTTATCATGTCTTACTTTATCTTTTTTATCTATTATAGAAATAGTTTCTTTTATTTTTTCAATTCATATTGATTCTAAAAATCATGATAAAAATTTCTTGTTATTTATATTTATAACAAAATCTCAAAAATCTAATTCTTTCAATGAATTATAAACTGTTGAAATTACTTCAATATCTGCAAAAAGTGGTAATTCTCAATTTCATATTATATCAACATCTGCTTGATAAAATTCTCTATATCTTCCCTTTTGTGGTCTTTCTCATCTATAAACTCTAGAAATATGTTGTCTTCTAAATGGAAAAGTTAATTCTCATTCATATTGTGCAACATAACGAGCTAAAGGAACTGTTAAATCAAACCTAAGTCATAAACTAGAATCATCTCAAATTTCCCCATTTACTCTATGAATTGCATAAACTTCATTATCATCTGCTCATTTTGCTAATAATACATCAAGTCTTTCTACAACTGGTGTATCAATTGGAGTAAAACCTGATAAACTATAATTTTTTCTTATTATTTCTTTAAATTTTTCTTCTATTAATTGTGCTTCTGGTAAATTTTCACCAAATCAAGAAATTGCTTGTGGTTTAATCATTTTTTTATTAATTTATTTAGTAATTAAATATATTTTAACTAAAAATTTCAAAAAATAAACTTATTTTTAGTATATAAAAGTTTCATTATTTGATTTTATATTAAAAGTGTAATAAAATGTTATAGATATTTTAAAATTTATATAAATAAAATCGTCCTATGTTCAAAAAGAAACTAAATTTAAGTGCTCTTGCAAACAAACCCCTTGAACAAGAAAATCAAACTAGTAATATAGAAAATACTAGTATTTTAAATGAAGAAACAAATTCTTTAGTAAATTACAATTATAATGAAGTTGTAGTAACTGAAAATAAAGAAGATGAAGTTTTAGAAGAAAAAATTGAAGAAAATATAGCAAAAGAAACTATTTCAGAAGAAATAGTTAGTGAAAATGTAGCTGCTGAAACTTCTATTATAGAAAATAATGATGACTCTTCTATTGCAGAGAATAAAATTAAATATAATTATGATGAAGTTGTAGTAACTGAAAATAAAGAAGATGAAGTTTTAGAAGAAAAAATTGAAGAAAATCTAGAAAAAGAAACTATTTCAGAAGAAATAGTTAGTGAAGATGTAGCTGTAGTAACTGAAAAAAAGAAAAAATCTAAGAAATGAAAAAAAGTAGTTTATAATTATGAAGAAGTAGTTGTAGAATTACCTGCTCCAGAAACTGAAGAAGAAAAAGAAAAAAGATATGAAGAAATGATTTCAAAAGTAGAAGTTAAAAAAAGTGAGTTTGATTATGATAAAGATGAAAAAATTGAATTATTTTGAAATTATCAAAGTGATTTAGAAGTTATTGTTGAAGAAAAAGATTGAAATAAAAAAGAAAAAACAAATATTGAAAATATTGAAAATATTGAAAATATTGATCAAACAAACGAAAATAATAAATTAGAAAATATTGAAAAAACAGAAGAAAAGGAAATTATTATAAGAAAACCAATAAATAAAAAATTAATAGTAATTATTTCTATTTTAGCATTATTATTAGCCGTTATTTGAAGTATATTTTACTTTTTAAATGACTTGAAAAATTTAATAAAAACAGAAAAAATAGATGAAATTATAATTGATTGAGAAATAAATAATTCTTGATCTACAAATTCTGGAGAATTATCAAATTCTTGAAATACAACTGAAGAAAAAATAATGGAAGAAGTCCTTACTAATTCTTGAATTTCTGAAATAGTTGATGAAGAAATAAAACAAGAGGTTGAAACTTATATTGAAGAAATAAAAGATTCAAATATTGAATTAACTCCTGAACAAATTAAAAAGAAAATTAACGATAAAATAATCGAAATTTACCTTAAAAAGACTATGATAAAATAGTCTTTTTTTATTTATTACTATTTTTATAAGATAGTCAATGTTAATTATTTAATTTTAAACAAAATAAATGATAAAATAAATTAAATATATTAATATAGTAAATAAAAATGTGAGACAATAAAGATGCAATAAATAGCCTGCCTTTGAAAAAAGAAATCTGAGATATTGTTTCTTATATTTGAAACATATTCAAAATGGCAATTGATAGATGAGCTTCAGATATACATATCGAGCCACATGAACATTTTCTGTTAATAAGATTTCGTAAAGACTGAGACTTTATGCTTATTGATAAAGTTGACAGAGAACATATTTCGGCTGCAATTACAAGACTGAAAGTATTATCAAAAATAAAAATCGATGAAAATAAAAAACCTCAGGATTGAAAAATAGTTTATTATTACGAAAAAGAAAAGAAAAATATAGATATAAGACTTTCTACACTACCTACAAGTTACTGAGAAAAGGTAGTAATGAGAATACTTAAACAAGATGATTCACTTATAAACATAGAAGCTTTATGACTTATAGATGTAAATCTTGAAAAAGTAAGAGAAGCTCTAAAAAGTAAATACTGAATAATGCTTGTTGCTTGACCAACATGATCATGAAAATCTACTACCCTATTTGGGGTTCTAAAAAACTTTGACCCACTAGAATTAAATATATCAACTCTAGAAGATCCGATAGAATATGATATAGAATATGTAAATCAATCTCAAGTAAGACCAGATATCTGATATACATTTTCTACATGATTAAGATCACTAGTTAGACAAGATCCTGATATCATAATGGTATGAGAAATCAGAGATAAGGAAACAGCAATTCTAGCAGTAGAAGCAGCACTTACATGACATTTGGTAGTATCAACGATACATACGAATTCAGCTGCAGGTACAGTACAAAGACTTATAAACATGTGAGTTGAACCTTTTCTTCTAGCATCAGCTATGAAAATGGTTATATCTCAAAGACTTTGAAAAAGAATATGTTCAAATTGTAAAGTTGAACATAAAATAACAGAATATGAAAGAAAAAAAATTTATGAACATTTACTACCAGTTTTAGAAAAAAGTGATATAGATAATGCAGTTTTTTATAAATGAGCTGGTTGTGAAAAATGTAGTAATACAGGTTATAAATGAAGACTTGGTATACATGAAGTATTAATAGTTTGAGATTACCTTGAACCATTAATCTTAAATAAAGAAAGTGCTAATGCTATGAGAGATATAGCAATAAAACATTGAATGATTACAATAGTTCAAGACGCATTGATTAAGTCACTTATGTGACAAACTACAGTTGAGGAAGCATTAAAATTAATTTAATAACATAAAAAATATGTTTAGTTTTTTAAATAAAAAGAAAAAAATTGACCCAAATCAAGTAAAAGCTTTTGATTCTGCGGTTAGAGCAATAGAAGTTTTTATTGCACTCTCTGATTGGCCAAACGCAAAAAGAGCAATTGATGAAATATTATACAAAGAAAAAGAAGCTTTAAATAGATTTCTTGAAAAATTTGAATGAGAATGATCTAATCTTGCTGATAGAAAATTGGCAGAAAAAGAAAGAAAATCTTACAAAAATAAAGAAAAAACTATTTTAAAGTTAAAGGATAAAATCCATGATCTTGAAGAAAAATATATAAAAGTTGCTGAAATCGAAAGATTTAAAGTAAGATTTTCAAAAATTAAATCTGAAATTGATTTATTAATATGAACAAAAAGACCTCTTCAAGCTATGAATTTACTTCAAAAATTTCTTGAAGAAAACAAAGAAAATTCTATAGTTATTAAATTTTATAATAGAGAAAAGAAAAAAGTTCAACTAAGTATAGAAAAACAAAGAAAAGAAGAACAAGAAAAACTTAGAAGAAACGCAAAAAATGAAGCACTTCAATTAATTTGAGAAACTGCAAGATTAGATAAAGATGAAGATAGTGAAGAAAATCAAGAAGACATATGATTTATGTGAAAATTAGGTAAAAAATTAAATTTTTATAAAACTTTAAAAGAAAATATAAAAAGAAAAAAATTACTTGATGAAATAAACATACTTATAGAAGAAGATTCAAGAGTAAATGATGAATTAGCAGAAAAAAAATTGGAAAATATTCATAGATGATTAGTTAAGGAAATAAGTAAACAAAAAATGATTGGTTATGACTTATACTGAAAAATACTATGAGCTGATAAAATTTCTTGAGATACATTTTGACTTGAAGAAAGTGCAAAAAAATATAATTTCTTTATATGAGATGCAACCGGGCATTGAATAAGAGCTTGATTCATTATTACTCTTATTAATAAACTTTTTAAAGAAAATTATAATAAAGAATTAAATGAAATTGCTTTTGAAATAAATAATTGATTAAAACAAGATTTAAAATCAAGAAATTTTATTACTAGTATATTTTTTGAAGTAGATAAACAATCTAATAATATATGATATGTTTGAATGTGACATGAACCTATGTTTATTTATAGAAAAAATGAAAACAAAGTTGAAAAAATAATACCAGGTTGATTAGCAGCATGAATAAGACTTGTAAAAGATAAAGATGATATAAAAATTAAAAATATAAGTCTTGATGATTGAGATATACTTTTAACATATAGTGATTGATTAATTGAAAATAAAAGTCTAGATTGAGAATATTATGGTTTAGAAAAATTGGAAGAATCATTTAGAATGGTTTCAGAATATGAATCAAATATAAAAAATATATATGAATACTTAATAAATGATGTAAAATTATTTAGATGAGGATCTAATTTTGATGATGATGTTTCTGTAATAATAATAAAAAGAGATTCAACAAAAGACATAGTAAAAGATGAAGATACTTATATAGAAGATTTAAAATCAAAAGAACATCTAGATAAAGCCGAACTTAAAAAATTAAAATGAAAAAATAAAGAAGAAATAGAAAAAGAATTAGAAATAATAAGAAGAAAAAAAGAAACAAAGAGACTTATAAAAACTCTTGAAAATCTATATTATACTTGAGAAATTTTAAAATTAAAAGAAGAAGCTACTAGATTTATTAAGGATTGATATATAGATCCAAAAATAAATTTCTACTTAAGAAAAGCTATTGAAAATGAAAAAAGCTATAAAGTAGAACAAAAAAACCAAAAAATGGAAATAAAATATAATATTCTTATGGAACTTTATAAAAAATGAGATTATACAACTGTTATGAAAGAAGTTGAAGAAATCATTGCAAAAGATTGAAATATTTAATAAAACAAAAATATGTTTTGAAATAAATTTTACGATAGGTATTGAAACTTTGATAATAAAAGATTCATAAAACTACTCGAAGATGCTAGAAGAGCACAATATAAATGAGCTACAAAGAAAAAAGGTAAAGACATTGAAATAAACCTATTTCAAAGTGTAAACCAAAAAGAATTATGGCAATTTATAAACAAATTTTCAATATTCTTAAACTCATGAATTGATGTAAAATGAGCTCTATGAATTCTAGTAAAACAAATTAAAAATCCATATTTGAAAAAAATATGAATTGAAATGAGAGATAATATTGACCATGGTATTGGTATAAATGAAACAATGAACCAATATCCTAAAGTATTTGATCCACTTACTACTGCCCTTGTTTGAGTTTGAGAAAAAACAGGACAATTATGAAAAATATTGGCAGAACTAGATACTAGTCTACTTGAAAATATTGAGTTAAAATGAAAAGTAAAATGAGCGATGGTTTATCCAATGATTCTTTTGTTTTTAACTATATGTATGGTTGTATTCATGATGGTATTTATAGTACCTAGAATTACTGCATCTTTTGCTAAAGCAGGTAGTGAATTACCTGCGCTTACTCAAAAAGTAGTTGCTTTTTCAAATTTCATAGTTCATGATTGGTGAAAATTATTACTTATAATTGTTTGAGTAATTGCTATTTTCAAAACAATAAATGCAACTTACTTATGAAAAATTACTCTTGCAAATATAGCAACAAGAATGCCAATATTTGGTTATGTAGTTAAACAATCAAATATAGTATATTTTACAAAAGCATTTACTATCCTACTTGATTCTTGAGTTTTACTTCTTGATTCACTTAAAACATCAAGTAAAGTAGTACCAAATCTAGCTTATAAAAAAGAACTTATAAGAATTAAAAATGAAGTTGAAGTATGATTAACTATTTCAAAATCACTTTGATTAAATTTAGATTATGAAGAATCAGTTTATTTAAACAAATTATTCCCTGAAGAATTTGCCTATGTAGTAAGTACTTGAGAAGAAACTTGAAGCTTATCTGGTTCTCTTAAAAAAGTTTGAGAAAACTATAATTGAGAATTAAAAAGATATATTTGAAATATGTCGAGTATGATGGAACCAATTATTATAGTAATTGTAGGTGCCCTAGTTGGTACAATTGTAGTTGCCATAATGATGCCGTTTTTCGAAATGTGAAAGGTTGCAAAATGAGTTTAAAAATAAAAAAGTTAGATGTAAATCTAGCTTTTTTTGTTTTTTATTTTCTAAAATATTATAAAAAATATAACTCAATATTAGTCTAGTAAAATAATAAAATATATTTGCTAAAATGCCTATGTAGAGATAAAATACACGAGTCTATTTTAGGACAATAAATCTTAAAAATTTATTTTTGTATTTTATTTTTTAATTTTCTTCTACAATGATGAGAAATACAAAAAAAGCCTTTACATTGGTTGAGTTAATCGTAGTTATTACTATATTAGCTATTCTTGGTACTATCGCTTTCATATCTCTACAAGGGTATTCTGGTGAAGCTAAAAACTCAAAAGTTACTTCTGACTTAAGAAACATTGCTTCTGCTATTGAAACTGCTTCTACAAGAAATAGTGTTACTTTAGCTCAAGTTGTTACAGGTGATTTATCTGCTAATAACTGAGTTGATACTACTACTACTATTTGACCTAAAAACTTAGCATTAAGTAATACTGCTTCTGGTGTTAGTTATGCTGTTGGTAATGTTGATTTTGCTGTTATTGGACAAAATGGTGAAGACTTTAAAGATCCAAATAGTGGAACTGATCCAGCTAAAGATTATTTATTTGGTTTAGTTGTTTCTCCTGATTTTAAAGCATATCAATTAGCTGGTCAAGTTATTGAAAATGATATTAAAAAAGCTAGAATTACAGGAACTTTTTTTACTTCTTCAGGTTCTAATGCTGCATGATTAATAAGTGCTGCTAATTCAGCTTGAGCATCTACTACTGCTTTACTTGATTGAGGTACAATTGGTGCTTTAGCTACTGATACACTTTACTAAAATTTAAACTCATAAAAACAAAAAAAACAAGACTTAAAAGTCTTGTTTTTTTTGTTTTTATGCTAATGATTCTTTTACAAGTTTAGGATTATTTGAAAATTTAAGTCCTTCTTCTTCTGTTATCATTCATTTTCTAATATATGATACTATATCTGTTTCAAGCAATTGCATCCCCTCTCTTGATCACATTTGTATTACAGATGGAATTTGATGTAAGTCATTTTCTCTTATCAAGTTAGCAATTGCACTATTTTTTACAAGTATTTCTTTTGCAAGTACTACTCAAGTACCATCATTTGTTTTAAGAAGTCTTTGAGAAAATACTGCTATAAGTGAATCAGCTAACTGCATTCTTATTTGACTTTTATCTTCTCAAGAAAAACTATCAAGTATTCTAGTTATAGTTTGATGTGCACTTCTAGTATGTAGAGTTGAAAAAACCACATGTCATGTTTCAGATAATCTAAGAGCCATTTCCATTTCATTTTTATTTCTCATTTCTCAAAACAAAATTATATTTGGATTTTGTCTCATCGCTCAAATCAAAGCAGTTTCATAGTCAGGTACATCTCTACCTACTTCTTTATGTTCTATAATAGATTGTTTATGTGGATGTACATATTCTATAGGATCTTCAATAGTAATTATATGTCTATTATAATTTCTATTTATATAATCTATCATTGCAGCAAGAGTTGTAGTTTTACCAGAACCTGTTGGACCTGTAACAAGTATTAATCATTGCCCTTTTTTAGTTACCTCTTTATAAATATCTGTTAATCATAAATCTTCAATATTTGGTATATCAGATGTTAAAAGTCTAAGAACTACCATATAATTTCATAATTGAAAAGATATATTTGTTCTAAATCTTCTTTCAAGAAATGTAAAAGAAAAATCTAAGTTTTTATCTCTTAAAAGAATTTCATGTTGTTCTTCTGTAATAATTGAAAGTGCAAAATCAAGTGTATCTTGTGGCTTAAATGGGTCAAGTCCATCATCAACTTTAACTATTTCACCTCATATTTTTATAGAAGGATAAGTACCAACTGTGATATACATATCACTCCCCTCATTATCAATCATTATTTGAAGTAATTGATCTTTTAATATATTATCTGGTTTTATTACTTGCATCAAAATAAAATTATAAATTAATATCTATATTATTATACTACAATAAATTTTAAATAACAAAAAACACTACAAATTATGTAGTGTTTTTTTAATTTTTATTAATTATACTTTTTTAAATTTATTTCTAACAAAATACATAGTTGAGAAAATAAATGTAAGTAACATAACAAACCAAGTTTCAGCACCAGCATCTGGAGTTTCAGCTGCATTTAAAGATACTTCTTCCATATTTGCATTTGTTTCTGTTGTAGTTACTTTTTCTATATTTTGTTCTACAGTATTTGATGATTTATCTGTTAAAGTACTATTAGTAGAAAAATCATATAATGATTCACTAAAAGTTAATTCTTTACCATCAATATTTTCAAGTGATGCAAGCATCAAAATATATGAAGATGATTTAGATAATGCTGTTGATAGATTTACATCTAAAACATTATTACCTTTTGAAGAAATACTTTCAACACCTAATTCACTTAGTAATTTAAATTCAAATAATCATTCTGTAATTTGATAACTATAGTATACATCAATTGTTTTTGAGTTAACTATAACTGCTTTTTCAATAATTTTTTCTTCATTGTAGAAATTTGGATTTATTTTTTCTCATGAAAAAGTTTCTCCGATTTCAAAATCTATATTTCATTCAGCTCACATAACTCAAATTAAGCTATATGCAGAATTTTTATATAATTCTGATGCTAAGTTTAAAGTTACTTTTTTGCTATTTGTAGCATCTTTTGTAGCACTTAAAACATCAATATCTCTTAAAACTTTAACATCTCAATAAACTTTTGTATCAGAAAAGGTAACGTCAGAAGATGCAGCAACTTTTATAGTTTTACTATCTACTGCTTGAATATTTTCAATTGTTGAAGCATATGCACTAGATACAAACAATGATGATATAAAAATTGTAAATAAAATTTTAATTTGTTTCATAAATTTATTTTATAATATAAATACCTAATAATTAAATCACATTTAGAAAATTTTGTCAAAAAAATTAAAGTTTTAAATATGATTCTAAAATTAAACTAGCAGATATAGCATCTTTTTGACCAGAAGTATCTTTTATTCACATTGTTCTTAATATACTATCTGCTTCAAATGAAGTAAATCTTTCATCAATACTATCAATTTTCAAATCTGGAAAAATTATTTTTAATTTTTCTATAAATTTTTTAGTTTTATCTAATTGTTTATGATCTATATTGTATAAATCATATGGTAATCAGACAACTATTACTTTTATTTTATAATCACTAATATATTTTTTTAATGCATTTATTAAAGATGTTCTAGGAACTATATCCTTAGGCATTACTATACCTTCAACAGTAACTGCTATTCAACACCTCTTATCTCATAAATCTATAGCTAAATACATTATTTTTCTTCATTAATAACTATAAATATTTTTGCTATTGCATCTTTTCATAATTTTATATAAATAGCATGTTCTCCTATTTTTTTCAAATGGCCATCTGGCATATCTATATGTTTTTTTGTAAGCTCAAATTTAAATTTCTTTTTTACTTCTTCAATGATATCTTTTTCTCAAATTCATCAATAAACTTTATGATTGCTTCATGTTTTAACTGTAAATTCAAGTTTTTTATGATTTAATTCTTCAGCTATAATATGTCTATTTTCTATAAGTTCCATTCTATGTTTTTCATCTTTTTTCAATTTATCTTTATGTTTTTTTTCAGCTTCTGGAGTAAGTTCTACAGCAAGTCATTGAGGAAATAACATATTTGCAGCATATCCTGGTTTTACCTCTTTTATTTCTCAAGGTTTACCTACATTTATCACATGTTTCAAAAAAAGTACTCTCATAATCTACGAAATTAACAAATAACTAATTTGATTATAAAAAAAAATACATTTTTTTCAAATAAAAAAAGTTTGGATTAAATCCAAACTTTTTTTATTAAGCTTCAATATCTTCAATAGAAATTTTATATCAAGTTAATTTAGATGCTAAATTAACGTTTAAACCATTTTTTCAAACAGCTTTTGCTCTTTCTGTAGGTAAAATATATACTATAGCTGATTTAGCTTCAGTATCTACTTCAACTTTAATAATATCAGCTGGTGAAAGTGATTTTTTAATCACTTCTCTCATATCAGGAACATTTGGTATAATATCAATTTTTTCTCCTCCTAATTCATCCATTACTGATTTTACTCTCATTCATTTTTGACCAATAAGAGTTCAAACTGGATCAACTTCATCATAATTTGAAGAAACAAGAATTTTTGTTTTCACTCAAGCTTGTCTTACAACTTTATCTATATTTATAATTCAATCTCCTATTTCAGGTACATTTTCAGCAAATATAGCAGTAACTAATTCTGGTCTTTTTCTTGATAAAATAACTCTAGGTGAACCATTTTCTCATTTTGAAACTTCAGCTACATATAGAAAAAATCTAGCTCCAGCAACATAATTATCTCTAGAAACTTGTTCTCCTTTTGGTAAAACAATTTGATTTCACATATAATCAAAAACTACTTTTGATCATTCTACTATTTCTATTTTTATATTTACTAATTGTCCTTCTTTTCATTCAAATAATTCAAATATTTTTTCTTTTTCAGATTCTCCCATTTTTTGAATTATAACTTGTCTTGCAGCTTGAGAAGCTATTCTACCAAAACTTTCTCCATCTTCATCATTTTGAATTTCTTCTGTTACATCAAGCTCTATAATATCACCTTCTTCAAATCATTCAGCATCTTCACCAAGTTCTTCAAAACTTATTTCAAGTGCTGGATTAGTTACTTCACGAACAAGAGTTTTTTCAACTGTAACTTGTAATGATTCGTTTTCTAAGTCGATTTTTACATTTACTTCTTCATCTTTATTACCATAATCTTTTTTATAAGCAGTTTTAATTGCTGCTTCAATTATTTCAACTAATTTTTCTTTTGAAATATTTTTTTCTTTTGAAATCAAAGTTATTGCTTGATTTATTTGTTTTACATTTAACATAGTTTTATTTATTATTAAATAAAAAAGATTTGCATTTGCAAATCCCCTTTAGAACATTTTATTTTACAGATATTATTTTATAAAAATTAAAAATAAAATCAAGTAGATTTTAAAAAAATAAAAAAATGTAAGCATATAGCTTACATTTTTAATATTACATTTTTTTTCTTAAAAAACTTGGTACATCTAAATCTTCTTCTACTTTTTTAGGAGCAGTAGTTGTAGTAACTCTAGAGTCAGTAGCAACTGGTTTTCTACCAAAAGGATTAGATTTAACTGACATTCTTGATTCTCAAGCAAATTGATTATTTGAATCTTCATCAAATCAAGTAGCAACAACAGTTATTTTTAATTCACCATTGTATTCTTCATTAATAGTAGCACCAAAAATAATATTTGCATCTGGATCAACAGTTTCAGTAATTATTCTAGCAGCTTCATCAACTTCGTACATTGATAAATCAGTTCCTCAAGTTATGTTAAATAATAATCATTTTGCTCAAGCAATTGATAATTCAAGAAGAGGTGAATCAATAGCTGATCTAGCAGCTTCAGTAGCTCTATTTTCACCACTACCATAACCAATACCCATAAGTGCAGAACCTGCATTTTTCATAACAGAAGTTACATCGGCAAAGTCTACGTTAATTAAACCTGGTTGAGTAATTAAATCAGAAACTCATTGTACTCATTGATTTAAAATTTCATCAACAATTCCAAAAGCATCTAAAAGAGGAGTTTTTTTATCAATAATAGTTAAAATTCTATCATTTGGTATAGTTATAAGAGTATCTACTTTTTCTTTTAAAGCAGAGTATCCATCTAAAGATTTACTCATTCTGTTTTGACCTTCAAAAGAAAATGGTTTTGTAACAATTCAAACTGTTAAAGCACCTAATTCTTTTGCAACTTCAGCAACAACTGGAGCAGCTCAAGTACCAGTACCACCACCAAGACCACAAGTAATAAATACCATATCAGCACCATCTAGTGCATTTTTAATTTCTTCTCTTGATTCTTCAGCAGCTTTTTTACCTATTTCTGGATTAGCACCTGCTCATAATCAATGAGTTATAATTTTTCAGATATTTAATTTTTTTGGAGCTAAAGAATTGTATAAAGCTTGAGTATCTGTATTTATTGAAACAAATTCTACTCATTCTAATCCACCTTCAATCATTCTGTTTACTGCATTTTGTCATGCTCACCCAACTCAAACTACTTTAATTCTTGCAACTGGTGAAATTCCACCATTTAATTTTACTTCTTGAGGTCCTGATAAACTATCTCACATGTTCCCTCCTAATAAATTTTTTAATTTATCTTCTCTTCTATTAATCATAATTTTGTTATATATAAATAAAGTTTAAATTTTTAATTAAGGTAATATTTTTTTCCATAATTTTTTTATACTCTCTAATATAGAGTTAAAATTAATAGAAAATAAAGGTCAATTGTTACCATACATATTTGAAAAAATCATAGTTCAAATTACTGCAGAAAATACAGGATCTGAAATCGATGCATCTACTAATTCATCTTTAGAAAATGGTAATCAAATGAAAACTGGTAATCTAAGAGATTTTTTTGCTAAATCTACAAAACCTTTCATTTTAGAACCTCCTCAAACACAAACAGCTCATTCTGGCAACATACCATCTTTCCCTATTTTTTTAAGTTCATCTCTAATAAATTGAAATATTTCTTCATATCTTGCAGTTACTATTTTTGAAAGATATTCTCTAGAAACTCCTCATTCTTCTCACATATTTAATTCTTCTAAATCAAACTCGCTATCTTTAAAAGAATCTCTATTTTCTAAATCTAATTCTGCATATTCTAATTTGATTTTTTCTGCCATAGCAGTTGAAGTTCTAAGACCCAAAGCTATATCATTTGTAACATTGTCTCCTCAAAAAGGTATAACCGTTGAAAAACTTAATACTCAATTTTCATAAACTGTAACTCAAGTAGTTGATGAACCTATATCTATACATACAACTCCTAATTCTTTTTGTCTTTTTGTTAAAACTCATTCAGGGCTTGAAAGTAGATTTGGATATATATCATATATTTCTATACCTATATCTCAAATAGCTTTTTTGATATTAGTTAAAACATTTAAGTTCATAGAAAATATATTTGCAACAACTTCAAGTTTTCTAGCTGACATTCAAAGTGGATTTTTAATACCATCTTCTAAATCTACAACAAAACTCTCAGGTACTACTTTTAATATTTCTTTATTTGGCATATCCACACCTCATTTTGCTTTATCTAAAGCTCTTTCTATATCTTCTTCAGATACTTCAGAACCTGTAACAGAAACAATACCTTTGTTTCTAATTACATCAAAACTTGATGAATTAAATGATATATATGCTCAATTTACATGTTCTCATGCCATTTTTTCTGCTTCTTCTAAAGATGCGTCCAAATTGTTTTTGAATTCTTCCATATCAAGTATATTTCACTTTCTCATTGCAGTAGAATTTGATATTCAAACTCATAATATATTGAAATCATCATTTCTTTCTTTGTCGAAATATCAAATAACAGTTCTTATTTTAGAACTTCATATATCAATAGTTGTAATAGTATTAGATGCTCACATTTTAATTTGCAAGTTAAAAATTATATTGTTCAAAAAACTTATACGCCTTTAAGTGGCTTTAAATCATATTTTTTAATATTTTTTCCTTTTTTAGGACTATTAAATTATATTTAGCAAAAATACTTAATCAAAATTACTTAAAAAGTAATGTTAAAAACTAAAAATAAGTACCCATATAACCAAAAACATCATTTTTTTGATTTAAAAATAAAAGTATTGTATTATATATTATAAGTATTAGTCTAAATATAAAAACATGAAGTCGTTTTATACAATATTTAAAATAATTTTATTATTAACACTGGCAATTAATCCAGTGGCTTTTATAGTTTCAGACTTATATTTTAAGGAAGTACCTATATTAACAAAAAGTATTATTATATTAATAATCACATTAATAAATTTTGTGATCATCATTTTATTAGTTAAAAAATTTTATCACGACCCTATAAGAAAATTAGAAATAACTATAAAACATTTTTTAGTTTGAAATTTAAAAGATAGTGAAATAAATTTTGGTAAAACTCCAAATACTCACCTAAATTACGCATTAGCATTTTTTGGAAAAACTCTAAATACACTAAAAAATATAAAAGATGAATTTATTCATGGTAAAGAAATAAAATGAGAAGTTGAATTAGGTAAAGAAATACAATGAAAAATGTTAACTAAAAAACATGTAGAAGTACCTTCTTTTGAAATTATTGCTAGATCTAAACCAGCATGAGAAATAGGTTGAGATAGTTATGATATAATAGAACAAGATGAAAATTATTATATATATGTTTGAGATGCTACCGGTCATTGAGTTTGAGCTTGATTCATAATGATAATGGTAAATGCACTTGTAAGTTGATTCTCAAAAATATATAAATCAGGTGCATCTGTTTTAATTAAAACAAATGAAATACTAAAACCTAGAGTAAAAGCTAATCTACTTATGAGTATGCTTTTAATTAGATGGAATGAAGAAGAAAAAAGATTATTTATGACATGAGCTGGTCACGAATATTTAATGATATATAAACAATCTCTATGAAAAACCTTTAGGATAAAATCATGATGAGTTGCAATTTGAATGATTAAAGATATATCAAAATTAGTAAAAGAACAAGAGATAAAATTTGAAGCATGAGATATATTAGTTTTATATTCAGATTGAGTTACAGAAGCTATTAATAGACCTAAAAGAGATTGAACTGAAGAATTATATTGAGAAAATAGACTTGAAGAAGCTATAAATTCAGCTCCAAATATGAATGGTAAAAAATATAAATCAGCAAGAAGTGTTTTCAATAACATAACTATAAGTTTATCTAAATTTATGTGATACAAACCTATTCAATTAGATGATGTTACATTGGCTGTAATACAATACAAAACTCCAGATTATAAAAAAGAAGAAGATTTTCCTGATGAAATTGCAAAAGATTTCATTACAGAATGGAATTGGTAAAATAAGGATTTTAAAATCCTTATTTTTTTATTTAAGCTATATTTTTAAAAGTGTAAAGCTTGTTATATTATACAATCTTTACATTATTTTTTTTATAACTAAAATATTATCAAAAATAAATCACTAAAAATTATAAAATCGTGGAAAAACAAGAAAAATTAATTGAATTAGTATGAAAAAGAATATCTTGAGATACTTATTCATACAATAAAAAACCTGAGCTTGAAAAACCTATAAAATGAGTTGATGATAAAGAAACTTTGGAATCTGAAAAAGAATACAAAGCTGCATTAGCATACATAAAAGATTTGATATCTCCTGCTTTTATGAAAATTTATCCAGATAAAATTCAGATAAATAATACTATTGCTAAAACTTTTTTTGTTTATGCGTATCCAAATTTTTTAGAGTGAAATTGGTTATCACCTATTATAAATTGGGATGTTAAATTTGATATGAGTTTATTTATTTATCCTATTGATTCTTGATTTATTCAAAAATATCTTAAAAAAAGACTTACTCAATTATATTCTGAAAGAAGTATAAATGCTGAAAAATGATTATTAAATGATCCAGCAATTGAAGCTCAAATACAAGATGTTGAAGAACTTAGACATAAACTTACTAGATGAGAAGAAAAATATTTTCACCTATGATTATATATAACTGTTTATGGAGATACTGAAGAACAAATAAATAGAATTTGAAAAGATATTGAAACAATTCTTTCAGGTAGAAATGTATTACAAAAACAAGCATATTTAAGAAGTGAACAAGCATTTATTTCTACTGGGCCTTTTTGTAAAGATGAACTATGAGTTTATAGAAATATTTCTACTGGTTGATTATCTACAACTTTCCCTTTTTCATCAAGTACACTAACTCATGATGATGGTATACTTTATTGAGTAAATACTCACAATAATTCACTTATAATATTTGATAGATTTAAAACAGAAAATGCAAACATGACTGTTTTTGCTAAATCAGGTTGAGGTAAATCTTTTGCTGTAAAACTTGAAATACTTAGAAGTCTTATGTTTGGAACTGATGTAATAGTTATAGATCCAGAAAACGAGTATAGAACTCTTATAGATAAAGTATGATGAAGTTATCTTGATGTTTCACTAAATTCAACTCAAAGAATAAATCCTTTTGACTTACCTCTTGGTTTAAAAGACCATGAAGAAAGACCTGGAGATTTACTTAGAACTGCTATTATAGATTTACTAGGTTTAATGAATTTAATGCTTGGTAAACTTACTCCTGAAGAAGCATCAGTAATGGAAAAAGCTATAATTACAACTTATAGTTTAAAATGAATTACTCTTGAAGATGATAGTATAATAGGAAAAGAAATCCCTGTAATGAAAGACTTACAAGATGTTCTTGAAACTATGGATTGAGCATCTAGTATGGTAAAAAGAATAGAAAAATATACTTATTGAATATTTTCTTGAATATTTTCTCAAAAAACAAATGTAGATTTATGAGATGGTTTACAAGTATTTTCAGTAAGAGACTTAGATGATATGATGAGACCAATTGCCATGTACGTAATACTTAATCATATATGGAATAAAGTAAGATCTAGTAACAAAAAAAGAATGCTTGTTGTAGATGAAGCTTGGAATATAATGCAATATGAAGACTCAGCTAGATTCTTGTTTTGACTTGTTAAGAGAGCCAGAAAATATAATCTATGAATAACAACAATAACACAAGATGTAGAAGATTTCGTATGAAGTCCTTATGGTAAACCAATAATGACAAACTCTTCTATACAATTACTATTAAAACAATCTAGTGCATCTATTGATGTATTGCAAAATATATATAAACTTACAGAACAAGAAAAATACATACTTTTAAATGCTTCTGTTTGACAATGACTATTTTTTGCTGGTACTGAACATGTATGAATACAAGTTGTTGCAAGTTACTATGAAGAGCAAGTGATAAGTACAAATCCTAATAGATAAAAAAACTATATAAAAAAACTTGATTTATATAGTTTTTTTTATATAATTCACTCGCTTCCGAAAAATAATAAATTATTGAAATATTTTTAATTTAGTTTTGTCCCGAAAACAAGCCATAAAATTAAAAAGAAAAAATAACTATTAATTTTTCAAAAAAATAAAATATTTAAATATATAATCAAATTTAAAAATGGCACCAAAATCAAATAAACCAGTAAAGGCTTATATAAAATTACAAATCAACTGAGGACAAGCTAACCCAGCACCTCCTGTTTGACCTGCTCTAGGACAACACTGAGTACCTATTATGGAATTTACTACTAGATTTAACGAACAAACTAGAGATAGAATGTGAATTAAATTACCAGTTATCATTACTGTTTATGAAGATAAAAGTTTTGATTTCATAGTAAAACAATCTCCTATGTCTCATTTAGTTAAAGCTAAAGCTAACTTAAAAAGTGGTTCTAAACTACCTCATAAAGAAAAAGTTGCTAACTTAACTTTACAACAAGTAAAAGAAATTGCACTTGAAAAAATGCCTGACTTAAACGCTGTTGATTTAGCTTGAGCTATGATGACTGTTAGAGGTACTGCTAGATCTGCAGGTATTACTACTGATATTGATGGTTTAAATAAAGCTGAAGTTGCTGCTAAAATTGCATAATTAATAAAAACTCTTGAAAATTTCAAGAGTTTTTTTATTATTCTAAAATAATTAGGTTTTTATAATTTTTTTCTATAAAGTCATAATCATTTTTAAATTGTTCTATATCTTCATTTATAATTCTAAGTGCTACCATACTAATAAATCCATCTTTTGTTAATCATATTTCCCTTCAAATATATTCTTTTGAAACTCTTACTGAATTATATGATTTCAAATTTTTAAATTGTTCTAATAATTCTTCATTAAATCATTTTAAAATTCATTTTTTATGTGGATAAAAAACAAACACTGCATTTGAAAAATTTCAAGACTGATATAATGAGTTTTTAAGAGGCATAGTTAATAAATTGAAACTATATAGGTCTTGCATCATTTCAAGTCTATAACCTCAAATTCTAGCATTTAATTCTATATTTTTAAACTCTCCTTTCGAAGTTAATTTGAACTCATGATGAATAAAAGTATTTTTTATACCAAAAGTTTTGATATTTTTTTCTATAAATATTTTTACATCTTCAAAAGATATTTCATTTTCAATTATACTTCAATTAATTCTTACATAATTTGAAAAATCATCTATTCCTAAATCTCTAGCTGAATTTACTTTTACAACAGGAGAATAAAAAACTTCTCAAACAGAATTAACAAAATAATTTACAGTGTACATTTCCCCATCTATATATTCTTCTATTAGAAATTTTGTATTTGATATTCATCTTGAATTCATATTTGAAACCAGACTTTTTATGTTGTTCAAATAATTTACAAGTTCTTTTTTATCGTGAATTAAAACAATTCCAGAGCTTTGTACACCAGAAGCAGGCTTGATTACATAAGGAAATTTTAGTTTATTATAATAATCTTCTAAATCATCTTTTTGTATATCTATTTCAAAATATGAAACAGTTGTTTCAGGAAATTTTTCAAGTAATAATTCTCTTTGTAAGTTTTTATCTCTAAATGCTTTATAATAAGTAGATGTTTCAAATCCGATTTCTTTTTTGATTTCATTTAATAATAAAACCAAAGTTTCATCAAATGTATTTATATAATAAATATCTTCTTTTTTTATTTCTTTTAACTGATTTAATAAATCTTCTTTTGTTTCATAATAAAAATATTTATAAGCTAAATTATTTTCATCAGAATAAACTATATTTTTAGATAATCATTTATCAAAAAAAACATAAGTTTGAATAGAGTGATTTTTGTATAAATCAGTATATGCAAAATCATAATAATTATGCATTTTGTATCCTCTAGAAATATTTATTAAAATTTTACTCATCTAAAAACATTAAAACTAATATGCATATAATACTAATCATTTTTAGTTTAAATAAAAATATTTTATTGATTTTTTATAGTTTTTATTATAATATCACTACTCTAATCAAGCTCCCATCGTCTAGTGGCTAGGACGGGACCCTCTCACGGTCCAAACAGGGGTTCAATTCCCCTTGGGAGTACCAAAAGAGAAAATAAAAAAAAACACTACAAATTTTGTAGTGTTTTTTTATTTTAAAATAGTTAATTTTATTGACTATTGATATTATTTATGTTTTAATAAAATAAATATTATTAATTATTTCAAGTTTTATGAATAAAACAAATAATAACTATATACAAAAATCGAATTACTTAGAGTTAAAAACTCTTGAGTATTATTTTTGATGAGATTATAAAAAAGCTAAAAGTATATTTGATATAAGACATAAATTAAACTCAAGATGATTTGAGTTATATATTAAATATTACATTAAGAAATTATGATTCAATATGTCTTCATTTACTGGTTGATTAAAAGCAGATTGATGAATAGATTTAAAATGAACAAATCCTCCACTATATGTTCAATGCAAAAAATATTTAAAAAACATTAACTACAAATGAATTATTAGTATTTGAGAAATGAGAAATTTCTATGGTTCAGTTGTTAGTTTATATAATTGAAATATTCAAAACAAAGGTATAATAATGTTATTTGCTACAACTTGAAGTTATACTCATAGTAGTAAAGATTTTGCAATGAAAAATAATATAGATTTATTTGATTACAAAGATATTTGAAATATTTCAGAGTATTATTCACTAGAAGATTTTTTAGAAGAATTTAAAAATAAATGATATAAAGTAGAAAACATATTAAATAAAGAATATATTCAAGTTGAAATGAATCAATTATCATTTAATTATAGTGATTTAAAAGAAAGTGATATATTGTTATTTTTGAAAAATATAAGAGAAAATATTGTTTCAATAATTAACATAGATGAAAAAGAAACTTGAATAATACTTAGTGATACAACTTTAAAAGAAATAGCGAATAAAAGAATATCTAATATTTGATGATTAAAAAAATATTTAAAAAGTTTAAATAATGAGTATGAAGAAGACCATATTTACAGATATGGAAAAGAACTAATAAAATGATTAGAAATATTACAAAAATAAAGCACTTTATAATGAAGTGCTTTATTTTTTTAATATTCATCATTGTCTTCTTTAAAGTATAAGTCTATAACTTCTTTATTTTTTTGATAAGTTTCTCAATTTTCATTTTTTATTTGTAAAAGCCTTGTTTTTATATCTTCTACTTGTTTTTTACTATAAAACTCATTTAAAGCATTATGGTTAAAACTTTTTATAGTTTTAACTCAATCACTACTTTCAGATTTTCATATGTTTATAAAGCTCTTAAAAAACACAAGTAAAACTTCATCATTATCTAATATAGAGTTTAAATAATCAACAAAATCTTTTTCATTGTCTGTAGCTTTTTTCCATCTATATAAACCTCTCAGGCAATGCCTAGACTTTAATAATTGTCAGTTATTTGAAAATTCTTTTATTCTACTTATAGTTACATCTACTATTTCTTTATGTTTATTAGTTTCTATATATAAATCACTTGGTACTTCATCACTTATTACTATTGTTAAAATGTGTAATATTCAATAAAAGCCTTTAGAGCTTGAAATAGTTTCATAAATTATATTAAAATTATCTTCTTTACTTCTTTCTCTTTTTAATAATTGATAAATAATTCTTCATAAATTTGTTTCAGGAGAGTCAAAAAAGCTAAAAATACCAAGCTCAACACTATCATCATCAGGAATATCATCTGAAATATTAAGTAATCATTGTATAACAATTTTTACAATATTTTCTGGAATACTTTTCTCATCTCAAGTATATTTTTGTATTATTTTAAAATCCTTATTTATAGTTTTATTACTTATACTATTATTTAAATAAACTTCAAAAGTACTTAAATCTTTCATTGAGTCTAAAATATTGTTTATTTCAAGTTTACTAGTTGAATTAGTACTTGATCAAGGAATAAAACTAAAATATGTATCAAAAAAGTTAGAAGAACATATTTTTAAATCTCTAGTCCAATTATCTTGCCATTCACTTCAATAATGTGTGTTTCTTTTACATATACCTTCCATATTTGGAAATAATGCAAAAAGTAAAGCTTTAGCATCATCCAAGTTTGAAGATTTTATTTTTCCCACTTCTTCTTCAAAAACCAATTTTATATTTTTTCTTGTATCATCTCAATATCATCAAACTATATTAGAATCAGTATGAGTAAACATAGTTTTATTTGCCTTTATAAAATCATATAACTCAGGACAAAATACTCTTATAGCTTCTATTCAAATAAAATCTGCAGCATTTATTTCAATTACTTCTCAATTATGCATTTGAGATATTCAAAACTTTAGACTATTTGAAAACCTTTTAATATCTCTTATATTTTTAAATAAATTTTTAAATCAAGAATGATATATATTAGACCAATGAGAACTAGTCCAAATCTCTTCGTAAGATTTAGGTAAATTATCCAAAATTTTATTTAATTCCTCAAATAAATACTTATGTATTTCACTTCTATATACAAAAGGAACATTAAATCAAACTTGTATTATTTTATCTAAATAGTCCTTTCCTGAAACTCAATTTTGCTCATCTAAATTTCCCTCAATTATTTTTCTATCAAAAGGTAAAATATAAATAGTATTTGGAAAATCAGCATTTACTCTAACTAACCTAAAAATCTCTTTTATTTCCTTTTCATTTAATCTATCTATATCATCGATAATTATTACAAGTTTTTTATTCCTTTTTCCTAAATAATTTACTATATCATTTTTAACCTCTGTTAAAGTTTTTGAGTTTACCTTAGATTTTGCATCAAAAAAAGCTATCATATTTAGTAAAAACTTTTTAAGCAAAAGCATTACTAATGAAAATAATCAAACTCACAAAAGTACATAATATAAAGGTAAGGTTTTATCAATTTGAGTAGCAGTAATACTTATAGCTCAAGTAAGTACTAAAAAAATATAATATATATTTAAAATATTATCAGTACTTGGAGTAAAAGATAATATACTAGCATATAGTCTAATTTTATTTGCTATTTTTGTATCATTTTTTCAATCTCATTTTAATTCAAGTTCTTTTGCTATTTCTTTAAAAAAATGATTAGTTAAATTATCTTGCTCAGAAAAAGACCAAGGATTAAATTCTATTATAGTTGGTTTATCTTCTATATTTAAATTATCTATATATTTTTTAGTTAAATTTATAATAGAAGATTTTCAAACTCCCCGTTCTCAGTATAATCACATAACTAAACTTTCTTTTTCTTTCCATCATACTAATGAGTTTCCTAAATGATGAGCAAAACTCTTTCTATTTAAAATATCATCAATTTCATTTTCTATAGGTTTTTCTGCTATAAACATATATGTAAAATTAGTTAATAAAAAATTTTTAGTCATAAGATGTTAAATTAATATTATTTTTTAAATTATATTTATAATAAATAATAATATATAAACTTATCTACTTAATCTAAAAAATCTAAAAATTATTCTTTTCTAGTATATTGGAAATACCAAAATATAAATAAAATTAATAAATAAATATGTTAATATTATTTATTAATTTTATATTTACAAGAACATTAAATCCATATTAAATTTTAACAACCTACAAAATTGTTTTAATTTTTAATTAAAAATTCTCATAAATAAGATAACCCCACACTACAAAATGTAGTGTGGGGTTATCTTATTTTCTCTTATTACTATTTCTATTTCAATTATTTGGTCTTGAAAATGTTCTTTTTGGTCTATCAGAACTATTACTAGCTCTTGGTCTACTATTTCTTTGTTGTTTTTTAGGTGCTTTTATACTTTCATCTACTTCTATATGATATGGATGATCCTTTATAACATCTATCTTTCTTCAAAGCATTTTTTGAACATCAAGTAAATATTCTACTTCTTCTTGATTACAAAATGAAAATGCAGTTCCATCTTTTCAAGCTCTTCAAGTTCTTCAAATACGATGAACATATGTTTCTGGCTCATTTGATATATCGTAATTAACCATGTATGCTAAATCATCTATATCTATACCTCTAGCTGCTATATCTGTAGCAACCAAAACTTTTGTAACTCCAGATTTAAAATTTGATAATGCTCTTTGACGAGCATTTTGAGATTTATTTCCATGAATTGCTTCCGCTATAATTCAAAAATGAGCTAATTCTTTTACTACTACATCTGCTCATCTTTTTGTACGAGTAAAAACAAGTATAGATTTAATTTTTTTGTCTTTTATTATTTGAACTAAAAGATTTTTTTTGTTACTTGAACTTACAAAATATACAAATTGTTTAACTGTATCTGCTGTACTTGAAATAGGAGTTACTTCTACTTTTATTGGATTATTTAAAATTGAGTCAGCTAAAGACATTATTTCTTTTGGCATAGTTGCAGAAAAAAGTAGTGTTTGCTTTTTTTCTGGTAATTTTTTAAGTATTTTTTTTACATCATTTATAAACCCCATATTAAGCATTCTATCTGCTTCATCTAGAGTAAATATTTCAACTTTTCTTAAATCAACAAATCATTGATTCATCAAATCCAAAAGTCTACCTGGAGTTGCTACAAGTATATCAACTCACGATTGTAATTTTCTAACTTGAGAACTTTGATTTACTCAACCAAAAATAACTAAATGACGAAGATTTAACTCTTTTCAATATTCTTTAAAATTTTCTTCTATTTGAATAGCAAGTTCACGAGTTGGAGTCAAAATAAGACATTTTATAGCACGAGAAAAATTTGAAAGTTCTTTTTCTCTAGTTAATATTTGTAATATAGGAATAGCAAATGCTGCTGTTTTTCATGTACCAGTCTGAGCTGAACCAAGTACATCTCTACCATTTAAAATGTGTGGAATTGATTTTTCTTGAATAGGCGTAGGATTAGAGTATCATTGTTTTTCTAGTGCATTAAGTATTGGTTGTATTATATTTAATTCTTTAAATAACATTTATTTATTGGTAAGGAGTTTAAGAATTTTATTATATGAAAAAAATGCTATTTGTCACATTATAAAATATAAATGTAAATATATTTTTATAATTTATTTGTCACTTATTTTTATTAATTCGTTATATTATATGCAATTACAATTTATATAATTAACTTATTTTAATATGAAAAAAATAATTTTAGCTACTCTAGCTTGAAGTGTATTGTTTACTAATTGAGTATTTGCTGATGAAAAAATCAGTGAAAATATGGAAACTATGGATATTATGCCTATTACAACTAGTTATTACCCTATTGATAATATTTCTGAAAATGAACAACTAATAATGAACAATGATATCATTATTAGAAATAATTATTTAGAAGCAGATTATGAATACAATAATGTAAATTATTATACTTCTAAAATAAAAGCTGAGAATATTGTTGTACCTAAAGATATAAAAGAAAAAGCAAAAAAAATATACTTTTTAGTTGAAGAAGGAAATAATCCTATTTTCTACAAAGATATGGTTGCTTCTGAAGCTGGTAATGCTATTGAAACAGTAAAAACTGAATACAATTACAAAATAGTTGATTTCAAAGAAAATCAAAAAGAATATACATTTAAAAATGCTGATTTAGTAAAAGATTTTACAAAAGATGAATTTAAAAGTGTTACTATTACTTTGATGGCTGAATTTTCAGACAATGAAAAATTAGCAATTTCTAATCCAGCATATGTTTACATATCAAATAAAGAAGAAGTTTTAAATCAACTATTAATGAAAAAAAATCCAGACAATTATTATTATAGTTTTTATAATTCAACTAATCTAGAAACTTACTTAGAAAAATTAGCTGAAAAGAAAACTAGAATTGAATATAAAGCTATTCTTAGTAAAGCTGATAAAAAAATAGTTGCATTATCAAAACAAAATAATGAAGGTATTAAAACTCTTTTAGCAAGCTTAAAAACTGAATGAGATTTTGCTAAAAATGTAAGTAAATATGAAACATTTAATGAAACTAGAACATTACTTCAATGATTAACTGTTGCTGTAAAAAATCAACTTCAAAATGTAAAAGCATTTGATGCTATTGATTCAATTTTGAAATAAAAAAAACACACTTTTAGTGTGTTTTTTTTATTATTAAACTTGCATTAAATTGTAATTATTTTAATATATTAGTATTATTTTTTTAATAATAATTAATATGACAACAAATAAAGAAAATATTGAAAATGAAGAAGTGGAAAATAAAATAGAAACTGAAGAAAAAGTTGAACATCCAGTTATTCCACCAGTTGCAAAATACACTAGACCGCCTGCATATATAAAATGAAATACTCAAGTAAGATGAAATCAAAATAATTTTACAAAACAAGTTCAAAGAAAAGCTTCTTGAAGAGGTAGATAAAAATAATAAATATAAAATGAAAATATTAAACAAAGAACCTGAAAATAGAAATGATGATGTATTACATTGAGTTACATTGTCTATGATTCTTGATTATCTTATAGAGGAATATGGATTTGAAAAACTAAGTGAATTATTTAATATAAATTGTTTTAAAAATAATCCAAGCAAAGATTCTAGTCTAAAATTTCTGAGAAAAACAGAGTGGGCTCGTTTACAAGTACAAGGATTATATGTAAAATCTGTTTTAAATAAAAGAAAGAATAAAAAATAACATTTGATTACTCAAATGTTATTTTTTATTCTTATATTTTTGTTTACGTTTTTTATTTTTAACTTCATAAGATGTTAAAATTATATTGTTCCATTCAGGTCTTTTTTGAATAGTTAAAACTATATTTGCCAATTCTGGTTTTAAAATAGAATCTTCATTTCAAGAATAAGCTTCTTGTATAGCTTTTGAAATAGCACTAAGTTTATGTTTTTTTGAAATCTTTTCTTTTTGTCTATTAAGCAAATCTGTTTTTTGTGAATTTACTTTCTTATGTAAAACTTCTTTAATTAAAGTTTCCCTAGTTTGAGAAATTTCTATATCAGTCTTTTTTAAATCAGATTCAATTTTTGGTTTTATTACTTTACCAAAATAATTTATAGTAACAGCTCTAACTATATACTCTGGAATTTCTTCTCAATTAGGTCACATATATCAAGAAAAAATATTTCTTTTAGGCTCAAATGATTTTTTTAAGACCTTTGATTCATCTGATAAATCTTTATTGAATATACTATTTATTTGTGGATCAAGCCAAGATGCTCTTATATATCAAGAATCTAATGTAAATTGTCTATCAAAAGTATTATTATGTCAATCTATAAATATATATGCTTCTCAATTTATAGAGTATATTTTTTTTGAGCTAGATGAATATATTTTTGTACTTTGTTTAAATGTTTCTATATATTTTCAATCTAAATTATAAAAATTTGAATTTGAATTTAATGTAAAATCATTATTTTTAATAGTATATGGAGTAGTTATTAAATTTGAAACATCTAAATCATTTTCTTTTTTTTGTTCAGGTAAAGAAATTGGTTTTAATTTTTCAAATCAATTATCTTTTCTATTTGAAGTAGAGATACTATTTCAAAATAATCATGAAAAATTTCATTTTTTTGCACCAGAAAAAGTATTAAATCATTTTTTAATAATTCAACTAAGCTTTTCTCAAAAAAATCAAACATTTTCTTTTACGATTTCTTTAAATCATGATAATGGTTCAAATTTTTTTTGATCTAAATATCTGTCATCATAAGCTGGAACAAAATTCATATATTATTTATTAATTATTATGCTGCTTTTTTACTAAAAAAACTATTTATTTTACTTCAAATAAAATTTTTAGTTCTACTAAAAAATCATTGTTTTTCTTCTGATTTTTTTGATTCATTTTTGATCAAAACTCATGAATTATATATTTTATTTATATTTAATAATTGTATTTTTACAGTTCAATTATCTTGAATAATTCATATACGAGATTGTTGTCAAGAAATTAACTTTGATGGATCTCAGTAAAACTCTGATTTAATTAAATTATCACTTCATGAAAGTTTATATTGAAATTTAAACTTAAATTTAGAACTTCACTCAATTTTACTATATGATAATATATCAAAAGTATCATATCATGCTATGTTTAAAGATATTATATCACTTTCATCTTTTGTAGAATATAAATCTAAAAATGAAGTATAAAACACTTCATCATTTGCAGCAGCTCAAAATTTTTTATGTAAATCATCTCTTAAATAAACTGAAAAATCTGTAGCTTTATCCTTTTCTCTTTCTTGAACTGATTTAATTGCTGTTAAAATTCTTGTATCTTTTAAATCCAAAGAATTTAATCATGAAATATTATTAAATTTTGATTTTATTCATGAAACTAAATCTTTTGTAGTTTCATTTAATGGTAAATCTAATTTTTTTTGAATAGTATAAATATCTTGATTTTTTGCTGTTCAAGAATTTATAAGTACTTCCCATGCCTTTTGACGATTCAAAGAAACAACATCATTTTTTCTTTGATTATAAATACTAACTTCAAATGATAATTTTTTTAATCTAGATTGAAGTAAGTCAATATGATTTCTAAGTCAAATCCAATCATTATTAAGATTATCCTCTTCTAATATTAATATAACTTCACTTATCTCATCTTCTAAATCAAGTATAGCTTCAGAAGTACTAATTTTCATTGGTTGATTTTTTAAAAAATCTAATGATGTATTTAGATAATTTAAATATCATTTAATCAAATTTAATCACAAAAAGAAAAGTGAACTTTCATAATTTTTAGTCGTATCTAGCTTAGTATTTTTTCAATTTAAATCTTGATTATGTTGGTCTAAAATTCATAAAAAAATAGAAAAAAAACTTGGCCAATTATCATCTCAATTAGATTCATTTAGAGATTCTATTTTATCATATAAATCTTTAGGTGCACCAACCTTTTTACAAAAAAATAAAAAGTATTTTATAAATCAATTTGATTTTCACGAATTAATTCAAGAAAAATTATTAGTATTCATTTGATATAAAGTATTATATATAAATTTTGATGTGTTATATAATAAATAATAAATTAATTATGTCAATATAATTATTATAATAAAAAAAACACACTTTAAAGTGTGTTTTTTTTATTATAGATCTTTAAATATTTCATCAATATTTATTTCACTACTTGCATCTAATTTTTCTTGAATTAATTCTTTTAATGCTGTTAATTGTGCAAGTGCACTTTCTTTTGTAGCATATTTTTCTATTAATTTATTTGTTCTTTCAAGAGCTTTTTGTAATTGTTCTTCATTTAATTTATCTAATTTTTCTGATAATTTTTTAGAATAATTTTCTTTATACTTTTTTACTAAATCTAATTTTTTTTGTTTTAAGTTATCCATTGTAGTTAATTTTTCTTCTTTCATTTTTTTAGCTTCTTCTGCTAATTTTTGTTTCTTTTCTTCTATTGCTTTAACTACTTCATCTTTTTTAATTGATGATTCTTTTGTAATTGAAGTAACATTTTCTTTTAAATTTGAAATATATTCTTCTCTAATTTGTTTTAATGCTTTTAATTTTGTTTTATAAATATCTAAATTACCAGCATATTGACTTCACTTTTCACTTGATATAAATTCAATATCTCAAGTATACCCTTTTATTTTTTCATCAATTCTTTTAAATTCTCATTTTAATAATTCACTTTTAAATTCTTCTCTAAAAAGATTTAAATATTTTGTATACTCATCAACAGTAGATTTTTCTGATGTTGTTGAAGTACTAGAAGACATTTCTTCTGCATTTACTTGAAAACTTATAAGTAACAAAACAATTAACATAATTGTATTTTTCATTTTATTCATAAGCAATAAAATTAAATATTAAAATGTAATTTTTATAATTACAAATTTAATTAAAACACAAATTTAAATATATGTCAAATATTACTAACTATTTTATTTTTATACTATTACTTTCATATTTTTACCAAAATCACTTTTATTTAAATATGATATATATGACTTTATATTATCTTTAAAATAAGGCGGAAATTGTCATTGCATTTTTCACACTATATAGTATCAAATAGACATAAATCAAGCAAGTCCTATATTTTCTGGTAAGCTTATATTTAAAACTTCCCCATTATAATAAATTTCTTCAGAACCAAATTTAATACATAATTCCTTTTTATTTGGTACAACAGTTATTGCATGTTTTAATTCTTCAAATGTTTTTATATCTCTTGATATATTTCTACCAAAAAGTTCTATAAATTTCACATCTATAAGTGGTGCAATTCAAGCAAATTTATTTGGTATAACAAATAAAAATCAGTTATATGTATAAAAATTATTTGGTAATATTTTATCAAGCTTATTCTCTATAAATTCCATTATTTCAACTGGGTTTTCATTTGTTTTTGCAAAAATCCATCACATATATGTAGATGTATTATATGTGTATGGTTCAATATTTTTAGGAGTAACTATAACATTTTCTTTTCAAATAATAGAATTTGTTTCATTTTCCTTATTGCATGTGATAAGCTTAACTTTTATATTTTTTGAAATAGCATATTTAGCTATAATTGGAGCATGTTTTCATCATGAAGCACTAAAAATAACTACTCAATCTACTCAATCTAAAGCAATAGATTCTTTATAATTATTTTCATCTGCAAAAACAGCATTTGTATTTTCATATATAATTTTACTAGTATTTTTTGCATTACCAGATCAGATAATAACTGGTTTGTTAAATCAAAATTCTCAAAGAGAAAAATCTTTATTTACAGAAAAAAGCTCCAAAGCAGACATAACAACTAAATCTAAATTTGGTATATTATCTTCATTTATATTACTTATTTTATCTAAATATTTAATCATAATCATTTTTTTACAATATATTTAACTCTAATTTAATTAAATAACTAAATATTACAAATTAAATAACTAAAAAAAGCTTACTAAAATAGTAAGCTTTTAATTTTTAAACTCAATTATATTACTTGAACATTAACTGCATTTAAACCTCTTTTACCTTGTTCAACTTCGTATTGAACTTCATCACCTTCTTTAATTTGACCATTAACACCTGAAATATGAACAAAATATTCATTATTTGATGCTTCATCTATAATAAAACCAAACCCTTTAGTATCATTAAAAAATTTTACTTTACCTGTATACATTTGTATAAATTTAAATAATTATAAGGCCCTCATTATACTTGCTTTCAAAAAAAAAGCTAATCAAAATAAAAAAATGTTTAATAAATACAAATAATGGCTGTATCTCCTATATTTTTAAAATATGAAAAAGTAAATATTATACAATTTTTAAATAGTATTAAAAAGTTTTGCATTAGAAAAAAAATAGTATATAATTCTTAGTGAGAATAATTCTCATTTAATTAATTAAAATTAAAATTATGAAAAATTTACATCAAAAAGCTCTAGAAGCTTATATTGAAATGCTTCAAATTCATATAGACTCAAAAACTACAGATTTATTATTTCATAAAGAAACTGAAAATTTCTATGATACATTATTTAGTGTTGCACATAAAATCTGAGAAAGATACGTTGATTTAGATTGAGAATTGGTTGAAGGTTCCCTATCTAGTAAGAAAAAAAGAGCTAATGAAATCATAGCAAATTTAAAAAGAGAAATAGAAGAATATCAAGCAAGTAATGATCTAACTCTTTGAACTGATGATTTACTTTGATGATTAGCTGATGATTTAGAAGATATTGAATGAACATCTAAAGCATTTTTATAACAAAAAAACTCCTTATTTTATAAGGAGTTTTTATTTTTTTCTTTGACAAAATATATTTTCATATATTATATATCAATCTTATTGATACTAAGTCCCAATAATATGAATATAGAAAAAATATTAAAAGAAAAACAAAATAGAGTTACTCCTGAAAGAATAGCTATATTTAATTTTTTAGAAACAAAACATATTTTTACATACAATGATATAATGGAAAATTTTAAAGATATTTGAAGATCTAGTATTTTTAGAACTCTTAATCTTTTTTTAAGTCTTTGAATAATTAGAAAAATTGATTTATGAGATAATATTATGAGCTATGAATTAAATGATGAAAACCACCATCATGAACATATGAAGTGTAATATTTGTAATTCTATAATAACTTTTCACTCAGAAAATATATGTAAAAAAATATTTGAAGAAGCAAAAAAAATGTGATTTGAAATAAAATCTCACAGTATATGAGTTGTTGGAACTTGTAAAAATTGTTTAGTTAATAATTAAAAAGTATGAAAAAATTAATAATATGAATAGTAGCAACATTGGCTTTTATAATTACTATAATTTGAGTTGCTTGATTTATCAAATTTAATGTATCAAATGATGATATATATGTAGAAACAAATTCTTGAAATGTAGTTAAATACAATGATATAATAAAAGTAGAAACTTCTATAGTTCCCATTGCTTCTCTAACAAACTATATAGGTTGAGATTTTGTAGAAGTAAATTCAATAGTTCCAGCTTGAGTTAGTCCACATGGTTATGATTTAAAACCAGAACAAATGGTTGATATAGCTGAATCTGACTTAGTAATATATCTAGACTTAGAACATATTGATGGTTTTTTGAATAAAGCAATTAATGATAAAAATACTTTAATAGTTTCAGAATGAATAGAGTTAGTTGAATGAACAGAACATAGTCACGAAGATGAAAAATGACATGAAGAAGAAGCAGATGAAGAAAATCATGAAGATGAAGCACATTCTGTTGATCCACATATTTGGACAAGTTCAGAAAATGCGATAATTATTGCTGAAAAAATAAAAGATAAGTTAAGTGAAATAAGTCCAAAAAATAGAGAGTATTTTGAAAATAATTTAAATTCATTAAAAATAGAATTAGAAAGTGCTAAAAATGATTTTTTAAATACAATAAAAGATAAAAATCAAAGTGAATTTATCATATTTCATGATGCATATAATTATTTATTTCTTGATTTAAATATAGATTCAAGCAAAAAATTAATATTTCAAAAAGCAGTTTTAAGTGATCCTAATTCTAGTGAAATGAAAGAATTAATTGATGAAATCAAATTACATTGAGTGAAAGTTGCATATAAAGAACCTCAATTAAATGATTCTAATTTACAAAAATTATCTAATGATTATAATCTAGAAGTACTTGTATTAGATCCTCTTGGTTCTGATAGTAGTAAAAATGGATATATAGAAAACTTTAAAAATAATCTAAAATCTTTAGAAAAAATATATGAATAAAGAAATCTTAAAATTAGAAAATATTTTTTTATCATTTGATAACAAAAAAACTTATGTATTAAAAGACATAAGTTTTTGAGTTCTTTCTTGAGAAATATTAAGTATTATATGAGTTAATTGAAGCGGTAAATCTACACTTTTAAAAGTAATTGCTTGAATACAAAAAATTGATGATTGAAAAATCATAAAAAATTACAAAAAATTATCATATGTACCTCAAAAAATAAGTTTAGACAAAACTTTTCCTATAAAAGTTTATGAATTTATAAAAATATATAATGAAAATATAGATGATAAAAAAATAATAAATTATTTAAAAAAATTTGATAGTGAAAACTTATTTGAAAAAAATATAGCTTCTCTAAGTGGTTGAGAATTTCAAAAAATACTTATTATTTCGGCTCTACTAAATGAACCTGAATTAATTTTACTTGATGAACCAACAGCTTGAATTGATATAATTTGAGAAGAAATTTTTTATGAAATTATCAAAGAAGTTAAAAAATTATTTCCAAAAATTTCAATTATACTTGTTTCACACAATATAAAACTAGTATATAAAAATAGTGACAAAGTTATATGTTTGCATGAAAATAATTTTTGTTGTCATGGTAGCCCACTTGAAGTTTCAGCAAATAAAATAACAGAAAGTATATTTGGTAAATATACCCTACCTTACAAACACAATCCTCACGATAAAAATACTCATAATAATTAAAATATGCTAGAAATATTAAAATATTCTTTTTTTCAAAATGCAATGCTTTGATGAATACTCATATCACTTATATCTTCGGTTTTATGAGTTTTTATAGTGATGAGAAAAGAAGCAAATGTGACTCATAGTATAGCAAATTTCTTATTTTTATGAGTTGCTATTTCCCTACTTTTAAATGGTAATTATTATTTATTTGCATTTATATTTGCTATAATTTGAAGTTTTTTGATTTATTTTATAGAAAAAACCAAATTTATAACTAGTGAATCTACAAAAGAAATCATATCACAAGCTTGAATTGCATGAGGTATCTTTACAATTTGATTTTTATGAAATCTGACTTTAGATATAAATAATTTTTTATTTTGAAGTATACTTTTTATAAACAAAACAGATTTAATTATCTTGTCTATTTTATTATTTTTGATTTATATATTTTTGTATTTTTTCTCTAAAAATTTTTTAAGCATTATAATAAATGAAGATATAGCAAAATCTAGATGAATAAATGTAGATTTATATAACTTATGATTTTTGATTATACTGTCTATTTTTATAGCACTAAGTATAAAAATGTTTTGAATTATGCTTATTTGAGCATTTTTGATAATACCAGCTAATATAGCAAAAGTAGTATCTAACAGTTTAAAAAATGTATTTATATATTGAATTATTTTCTCTATTTTAAGTGTAATAATATGACTTTTTGTTTCTTATTTTTTATGAACATCAAGCTCAGCAACAATAGTTTTAATACTTATAATATTTTTTATACTAAGCATCATAAATAAAAGAGTAAGAAATTAATTTCTTACTCTTTTATTTATTAATTTGGATACATTAAATTAAATCAAAAATGATTTTTTCATTTTGTATCACTATATCCTACTTTTGCGAATGCTATTTTCCAAGATTCATAAAATGGATAAATTGTAGTTTTTGTATTTGGAACTGCTCTTTTAAAGAAATAATGTTCCTCATCATTTTCAACCAATTCTACATATTCTTCTATTCTAGTATCAATTCATTTTTCTTCAAAAGATTTAAGTATAGATTCAAAAGTATACTCTAATGAAAGTAAAAAATCTAAATTAAAAAAATAAATAGCATCTAATCTTCTAATCATTTCAGTATATGCAATATATTTTTTATTGTCTTCTTCAAATTTTGAAAACATTTTATCATATGGAAATTTAGATATAACAAGTTCTCTTAAAAAATCTATATCTGAATCAAATAAAAATCTTATTTTTTCAAATTTAGATTTATCATTTTTAATTCATTTTAATATATTTAAATAATTTTTAAATGGCTCTATAAAATTTCTATTTCATAAATGTAGTTCATGAACACAAAACATAAATCAATCTATTTTATCTAAATATGAAACTAATTGTCATTCTATTGTAGTTTTACTTTCTGCATCATCATATTTAGCTTTTATATCTTCTTTTGTTCTTACTGATAAATGATCTTTTTGATAAATTGTTAATACTTCTATACAAGCTTTTTCTATTTCATGCAAAATTGCATTTGCTTCATCACTAAGTGACATTTTAATATCTGTAGGAATATCTTTTAATGGATTAATTCATTCTGAGTCATCGTGTAATAAAGATAAATTTAAAGCATATTCTATATTTATTTCTCTAGGTAAATTTAATTTTAATCTATTTAAATTAACTTGTAATATAAAAAAATCTAATTCTTTTATCATTTGAAATAATCTAACTTGATGAGTAAAAATATTATCACTTACCTTTTTTTCTATTCATGGGAATCTTTGTGTATCTATCAAATTTTGAACCCAAACATTATGATCTATGTTGATTTTATTTTTTTGATTGCTTAAATTTAAAACATAAAAAATATCCTTAATAACTTTTTCTAAAGGTCAAAGAGTTTCTCAGTATTTTCACAATTCCCCAACCAATAATTCTACTTGCGAAATAGTTAATTTAGACATATAAATTTTAAATAAATAATTATATAAATTATATCATAAACAATTTTTAAACTCAAAAATATTGTATTAATATTTATAACATTTGACATATATTAAATTAAGTTTTATAATATAATTAGCTAATTTTTATACGGAGGAAAAAATGAGCTTTCAAAAAATGGTACACAAGTCAAATGGGGCTTATGTAGAACTCAAGGTTGGTCATGGAAACAAAATCTATCTTGATGGAAATGAAATCGGTTACAAAGTTGGTGAAGATAATAAAATCTATACCAACTCTGGACGATTCGTTTCAAAAATGGCTGTCGAAGAATTCTGCAAGTCGCAAGGCTTGATTAAGTGATTCTTTCACTGAACAAAAAAACTCGCCCTACGGGCGAGTTTTTGTTTTATTCTTTTATAGAAAAATGCATCATCATTCCTGAAAATAAATGTTCAGATATATGACAATGAGCCATCCATTCTCAAGGATTACTCATATCAACCAATATATCTACTGTTTCTCAATTTTTAATTAAAACAGTATCTTTCCAAACAAGATTTTCTTGTTTTTCTCAATTTCTATCTAAAACTAAAAATCTTTGTCCATGCATATGAAAAGGATGTTGCATAGGATGAGCTCAATCTTTCTTATTTTCTATACGAATTTTAACAATATCTCATTTATTAAAATTCCATTTTATATTCATATTTTCTTCATCTGTTTCCTTATCTATTATTTTCCATTCATAATCAAGTGATGTTGAATTTTTATTCATCATAGGCATATTATCTTCCCATTCAATTTCATCATTATCTCACATCATATGTCATCACATCATTCACATACTACTATCATCAATTCATCATTTTTCACCAACATTTCATAATTCTAAACTTAAATTTTTATCTATATCTTTTGAGAAATATTGTCTATAATTTTCTATATCTTTTTTTATATCTTCATTTATTTTTAAAATTTCAAATTCATTTTTATAAGAAGTTTCAACAATTTCACTTGAAACATTTATCTTTCATAAAATTATTTCTTCATCTGGTGTTGAGTTTAATATATCAAAATTTCAAGAATTTTGAGCATAAAAATCTACTATATATCTCTCTCATGGTGAAATAATTAAAGATTCAATAAATTTTTCTTCTTCATATTTTCAAATATCACTTCAAATTAATTTCATTTTAATTCAAGGAATTTTTAAATTAAAAACTCTTGTATTAGCAACATCAGTTATATAAGCTCTAACTACTTCTCACTTCTTCATATTAAATTCGTAATCAGTACTACCATTTATAAACATAGTGTTTCAAAATCTTCACATGAGTACATAATTTGTAAAATCCTTATAAAAAGGTTTTAATTTATTTCAATTTAATGAAATATCATCCAATATAATTGGTCATTCACGATTTACTACTTTTTTATCATCTATTTCATCAGATTCAACAATATAATTACCATATAATCAAAGTTCTTGTTGTATATCTTCTCTTAAATGTGGATGATACCAAAATACTCATTCATCTGGAAAACTAACTTCATAAGTAAATTTATCATTATACTTTATAGGATCTTGTTTTCACATCATATCAAAAACAACTCAATCAAACATATCACTAAGTCTTAATCAATGTGAATGCAAAGTTGTTTCTAAATCAGGTATTTTATTAACAATAGTAATTTTAGCTTTTGTTCAAACCTTTGTTTTTATTATTGGACCAGGAATACTACCATTATAAGAAAGCATTTCTACTTCTTTATTTCAAATCATTTTTTTAATTTTCACTATCTCAATCTCATAGTTATCCCCTTCTTTTAAATTAACTATTTCTTGCTTTTTTTCTTGAACTGCAAGTAAATCTTTTCAATAAATAAGTTCTTCACTAGATATAGTTTTATTATTATTTACAGTATTCATATTCATCATATTTGAATGAAAATATCCAACACTATACATAAATAAGTAATAAAATATAATCAAACTTAATATTGAAACTAAAGATATTATTATACCTTTATTTAAATTATTTTTCATATTCTTAAATTAGTAATTATTTTGTTCATCAAGTATTTTTATTCCATATACTTATACCATTTGGCATTTTTCATACATTAATTTTTGATACTTCTTTTCATAATGAAATGTCAATTATTGAAATATCATTACTCAATAAATTTGTTATATATACAAACTTATTATTTTTATCAACTACAACTCAATGTGGAGATTTTCAAACAATTATAGATTGATCTATAATTCATTTTTCTATATTTAATCTATAAACCTTATTATTTTCTTCTTTATCAAAATAATAACCTTGATCTGCAATAAAAAGATAATTTGAGTCTGGAGTTGAATATATTTGTACAGGTCATTTTGAATCTTTTGGTAAATCTATCAATTTTTTATCTTTAAGATAATTATCATATACAAGTATTTGCTTTGTATTATATAATGTTCAAAAAGAGTATTTTCAATTCAAAGAAACTGCAGTTTGTACAACTCAACTATCAAATCATATTTTTTCTAAATTTTTTGAAATTATATCAAAAATTAAAAATCATTTTCATTCTAATAATGCAATAAAAATTTTAGAATCGTCACTTGATAATCTTAATCAATGAGGTCAACTTCAAATTCAAAGATTAATTTTTTCTTCTATATTGTAAGTTAAAGTATCTATTATATATAATTCTCATTTCTCTTGTAAAGAAACATAAACTTTATTATTTTTTGATGATACAACGATATGTGCTAAATGAGTATCATAATCTATAGGAATTCTTTTAATTATTTTATCTGTAAGTGGATCAATAACAATAACTTGATCAGATATTTTATTTTTTACTATCCTTTTATCATCTTCTTTTTTCATAAGATTTGCAGTAACCCAAACACTTTTACCATCTGGAGATACCTGTACATTATGAGCCATAAATAATGTTTTTTTTCAATATTTAACCTCTGCAAGATTAATAGTATTAATGACTTTTCTATTTGTTGAATTTATAACTTTAATTTTTCATTCTCATTCTAAAGCAACATATACTTTTTCTTCAATAAATTGATTATTAACTTTTAAAAAAAATAAAAATCAAAATATTAAACTTAAGAATAAAATAATTAATAAAATAATTTTTTTTGAACTTTTTCAACTATTAAATCTCTTTAATCTCAAACTATTACTTACTACACTAACACTACTCATACTCATAGCAAAACTAGCAAAAATAGGATTTAATAATCATAGAAATGCTAATGGTATTCATATAATATTGTATATAAATGCCCAAAATAAATTTTGTTTAATTACAAAAAGTGTTTCTCTAGATAATTCAATTGCTTGAATTACTTTTTCTAAATTTCATTTTACTAAAACTATATCACTTGATTCAATAGCAATATCACTTCATGTTCACATAGCAATTGATAAATCTGCTTGAGATAATGCTGGAGCATCATTTATACCATCTCAAACAAAAGCTACTTTTTTTCACTCATTTTGTAAAGACATTATTACACTCAACTTATCTTCTGGCATAACTTCCGAAAAAATTATATCTATACCTATACTTTTTCATATAAACTCTGCAGTTTTTTTTGTATCTCAAGTAAGCATAATTACTTTTATACCTTTTTCATGAATTTTTTTAATTGTTTCTTCAACACCTATTTTTGGTAAATCAAGTAATCCAATAATACCAAAAATTTCATTATCATTTCAAATTATTATTGGTGTTTTTCAAGACTCTGTAAGTTTTTCAATATAATTTTGAACTTCTTCATTAAAATCTATAAATAATTTTTTATTACCTAATTTTATTTTTTCTCAATTTATTTCTCATATTATTCATTTTCATCTTATTTCTTCAAAATTTTTAACTTCTAATATTTGTATATCTTCTAAATAATTTGATATACTATTTGATAATGGATGATTTGATAGTATAGATAAAGATTTAGCTATAGAAATAAAATTTTCTTTTTCTTTTGTTAAATTAAATATATCTGTAACTTCTGGTTTTCAATTAGTAAGTGTTCAAGTTTTATCAAAAACAATTACATCTAATTTACCAGTTTTTTCTAAAGTTTCTGCATTTTTAATAAGGATACCATTTTTAGCTCAAACTCATGTTCAAACCATTATTGCAGTTGGTGTTGCTAGTCAAAGTGCACAAGGACAAGCTATAACCAAAACAGCAACTGCTGGAACTATTGATTGACTAATTTCTCCTGTTAATAAGTACCAAGAAACAAAAGTAATAAATGAAATAATAATTATAGTAGGTACAAAAATACCTGAAATTTTATCTGCTAAATGTTCTATTGGTGCTTTTGAACTTTGTGCTTGTTCTACCATTTTTATTATATTTGCAAGAGTTCAATTAGAGTTTGTTTTAGTAACTTTTACATTTATATTTCAATCCAAATTTAATGTAGAACCAAAACACTCAGCTCATTTTTCTTTATAAACTGGCAAACTTTCTCATGTTAACATTGATTCATCTATATTAGCACTTCATGTTAAAATAATTCAATCAAGTGCTATTTTTTCTCCTGGTTTTACGACTATAACTTCTCATTCTTTTATATCATCTATATTTTTTTCTATTACTTTTAATCCACTTAAAACATAAGCTTTTTTAACTCATAATTCAAGTAATTTAGATATAGCATCTCATGCCTTTGCTTTAGCTTTTGCTTCTAAATATTTTCATAAATTTATAAGAGTTATAATTGCTACTGCAGCTTCAAAATAAACTACATATCAATCAAAAAACATAGCAATAATAGAATAAATAAATGCTGTTAGGGTTCAAAGTGATACCAATGAATCCATATTAAAATGTCACTTAAATAATGATTTAAAAGCTCAAATATGAAAATGATATCAAAATATAAAAACAACAATTACAGATAAAATAGAATAAATCCACATAATAATATCTACTTCTAAAAATGTTTTTCAAATCATATAATCTCAAAACATCATTGAAAAAACAGGAATAGAAAATATAATAGATCCTAAAAATAATTTAAAATATTTTTTTTCTAATTCTATACTTTTATTAACTTTTATATCTTCTTCTACTTCAAATCAATTAGACTCTATTTCTTTTTTTATTGATGAAAAACCAATTATATTTTCATCAAATTCTACATTTGCTATATTTGTAGCCAAATTTATACTTACTTGTTTAATTCATGGTAAATTCTTAATAGCATTTTGATTCAAATTTACACAACTAGCACAAGTCATTTTTTTTATAATAAATTTTTTTTTCATATATTTTATTTAATGATAATTTATTTTTAAAATTAAAATTAACAAAAAAGTTTGAGGCATAAAAAAATTTTTGACAGGAACTTACTAGTAGTAAGTGACTTAGAAAATATTTTTTATAACGATAAAATTTAAAGTTAATTTTAATTTTATTTAATGATAATTTGTCATTGTGTCATTCACATACTAGCACAAACAATGTCATATTTTCATGGTTTTGCATTATAAATTTCATACTCTATTGGATCTCATTTTGTAATTCTTGAAACTTTATTTGAGATACCTGGAATAACTTGAGTTGACATACAACCAATTCAATTTGATGTTGGAGTTATAATTATTTTATAATTTCATCATGATTTTAATTCTATGAAGCTAGGAATTGTTTGAAATCAATTATGGCTTACTTTTATTTCTTCTAATTCTTTAGTTAAATCAGCTGTAGCATTAAAATATTTTTCATCTTGAACTTTTATAGAAGAATTAAAACTTAAATCTATATATTTTAAAAGATTATATGAATTTAATATAGTAGAAATTCAAAAGAAAATAATAATAGCTCATATAACTTTACTTAAAATTACAAATTTTTTATTTGTAAAATAACTAGATCCTAATCCTAGAGAATATAAAACAGGAAAAGTTCAAATTGCAAAAAACATCATAACCAATCATCAAACTAAGAAACTTCAACTTGAAATAGCTAAAAGTTGCATAGTTTGTGTAAATCAACATGGCAAGAAAAAAGTCAAAGCTCAAACTATTGGAGCATATTTAGGATTTCAAAGTTTCTCTATTTTTGATACAAAACTTTTAGGCATATGTATACCAAATTTAGTTATACTAGGCAAAATTCATAGTATATTTAATCACATATAAAATAAAAGAAACCCTACAAAAAATGTAATTATTCAAGTAAATGAAAAATTAAAATTAATTGTTTTACCTAAATATCCGAGAATTCACCCTAATATAAAAAATCATAATATTCTTCATACTTGAAAAGATGTTTGAACTTTTAAATGTCATAAAAATGATTTTTCTTTATCAAAATATTTTGAAAAACCTATTATAATTCATCATGTTATTGCTAAACAAGTAGAAACACTAGCAACTACTCATATAAAAATAGCACTCATATAATTTATACTATTTGTATCTGGAATAAATGAACTCAAATCAAAAATTTTTGAAGATATAAAGAATATAACAACTATCATAATTGCTATAATATTTAATAAAAAATTATTTTGATTTATATCTGATTTAATTTGATTATCTTTTTCTATTACACTAAAATTATTTTTTTCTATTGCTGAAACTACTTTTTTATAAGTTGATTCTTCATCAAATTCTACTTCCATTAATCCCTTTTTATGGCTTACCATAATAAGTTTAACTCAAGCAATATTTTTTAATTCTTTTTCTAAAACTATTTCACAACTGATACAATGCATTCATTTAATTTGAATTATTTTTTTCATTTTTTAAATTTTAAACAAAATAAAAACTATATATTTAAAAATACATTAAATTCTAAGAAGAATTTTGGCATGAAAAAATGCCTATATTTTTTTATATAGTTTTTATTAAGTGTTTGATTTAACTATTCAAACAAGATTTATGTATGAATTATTTTGTATTACTAATAATATTTTTTTATTTGGTGGAGATGTATTTCAAATAAAATTCCAATCAAAAACTAAATTATCTAAAACTCAAATATCAAAAAATGAAATTATAGTTTTAAATTTTTTAAATGTATTTTGAGTAGAACTAAATAATAAAAAATTATTAGTTGTATAATCTTTATCATAACAACATATACTTTTACAATCATCAATATCATTAGTATCATTAGTATCAGAATGATGACAATCTGGTACATCTTGAATTTTCATATTATGATTTCACATAGAAAAACTTATTTCATCACCAAAAGCCATAACTATGTTATGACTAAAATTTACAAAAATAAAAATTGTAAATATAAGATGTAGGATAAATTTTGTCAAAATGTAAAATTTATATTTTAATATGTATATGTTAACTAATTTTTAAATTATTACAATAAATTATTTTCTTATACCTAATTTAGAACTAAAATTCTTCCCTACTAAATCCATACCAAAAGCTATTTTATGATTATCATATTTCAAATTTATTTCATTTAAAATTGAGTATATTTCTTTTTTATTATTTGGTTTTAAAATATTTTTTTCAAATATATTTGTTTGATGAAAAGATATATCTTTTAAAAGTGAAAAAACAATTCAAGTACTTCTATATAAAATTCTACTATCAAAATAAATTTTAAACATATTTTTTACTACTTCTAAAAGTACTTTTCTATCAGTTGTATAAATAGGTAAAGTATAATTAAAAACCAAGGTTTGTTTATCTTTATTTCTAAAAAAAAGTGATACTTTTTTTGTTTCATAATTTTTTAAAACAAGTTCCTCATATAAATAATTGAAATTTAAAATAAGTTGTTTAAGTAAAAAATCACTATCACTTGTAATATTTTTATTGAAACTTCTACCTCTACTTATAGATTTAGAAAAATGTGATTTTTTGATAAAAAAAGTATTTACTCAAGATAATTCAAGCCATAAATCAGTAGCATTTTTTCAAATATTATTTTTCAGATACCAATAACCTAGAGAAATAAAATCATAGACATTTTTACACTTATACTTTAGTTTATTTTGCATACTTTTTCATATAAAAGGTACAATTGAAATAGGTAGATTTTTGTATAAATCTTTACTATTTCAAGTATCAATAAATATACCTTTTGGCTTGTTCAATTTAGAAAATATTTTTGATTTTATCTTTGTTGTACTAACTCAAATACTAACTGGAACTCCTATAGTTTTAAAAATATCATCTTGAAGATTTTTTATATATGTTTCTAAATCAAGTCAAAACAAATCAGGTAAACCCGTTATATCACAAAAAGCTTCATCTATAGAAAAAGGTTCTATTGCATAAGTATTTTCAGATAAATAAGTCATCAATTTAGATGAAATTAAACTATAAAAATCATGATCTCATTTTAAATAAACTCCTCTTCATTTCAATATATCACGAGCTTGCCAAATAGGAGTTCAAGTTTTTATACCAAATGCTTTTGTTTTATAATTACATGCTAGAACTATTTCATCACCCACTATAACAAAATCATCTTTAATTTTTGGATTTTTAAGTATCTCGCACTCAGCAAAAAAACTATCACAATCTATGTGTGCCCACAATTTTTTAGAAGTATTAAATTTCATATTTACTTATATACAAAATATATACTTTTATATTACTCTATTGTTTTAAAAAATCAAAAAATAACTCTAAAAAGAGTTATTTTTAGTTACTTTCAAATAATTTTAAATATTTTCAATATCATTCTTCTTCCAATTTAGTAAATGGTACAAATCTAAGAGCAGCTGAATTTATACAATATCTAAATCATCCTTCTTCTTCTGGTCCATCATTAAAAACATGACCTAAATGAGAATCACTAGTTTTGCTTCTAATTTCTGTTCTAGTTGAAAATAATTGATTATCCTGTTTTTCTTCCAATAAAGCATCATCTATTGATTTAGTAAAACTTGGCCACCCTGTTCATGAATCATACTTATTAGTTGAAGAAAAAAGTGGAGTTCAATCAATTATATCTACATATATTCAATCTTCATGATTATCCCAATATTCATTATCAAATGGTTTTTCAGTAGCATTTTTTTTTGTAACTTCATATTGAAGAGGTGTTAATTTTTCTTTTAAATCCATAGTATTATCATTAGAAAATATAGTTTCATATTTTTCTTGATTTTCTTCTATATATCAAGCTCTACCTGAACCTTTTTTATATGATTTATATCTTAAACTTTGTTTTTCAGCATAATTGTGATGATATTCTTCAGCTTCGTAAAAAGTAGAAAAACTTTCCACTTTTGTAACTACTTTAGTATCAAATTCTCATGAAATATTTAATTTATTTATAATATCTTCTACTATATTTTTTTGCTCCTCATTTTTGAAATATATAGCTGTTGTATAATGAAATCATCTATCTGCAAATTGTCATCAAACATCAGTTGGATCTATTTGTCTAAAAAATATTTCAACTAATTCATTATAACTTATAATTTTTGGATCAAACAAAACTTTTACAGCTTCTCTATATCAAGTTTTTCAAGATGAAACGGCTTCATAACTTGGATTTGATTCAGTTCATCAAGCATATCAAGAAATAGCTTCACTAACTCAAGTTTGTGCATCCATTATAGATTCTATACACCAAAAACAACCTCATGCAAAATATGCAGTTTCTAAATTATTTATATCAATTACTATTTTTTCATTTTCCATATTATTTTTTTTAGAATCTAAATTATCTATATCATTTTGTATTTTATCTAAAAAATTTTGTTCTAAAAATCAAGCTCATATAAATCATTTTTCTACTAAATTTGCCTCTATTTTCTTATCAAATCAAGTAATTATAAATAATCATATAATTAAAAATATAATTCAAAGAATCTTTTTAAATAAACTATTTGGAGATGAAAATCATCTAAGTTTTTTAGTAAATTTTTGTCATAATAAAGCAATAGTTAAAAGCATAACTCACAATCATAATACATAAGCTACTAAATTTAACAATCAAAATAAAAAACTAATTGGTAATATTACAGCTAATATTATTGCGTAAGTAGGACTACAGCTTGAAAAAACTGGTCATAGAGAAAATCAAACTAAAATAGTTCAAAAAACTCATGATTTTTCTCATGATTTTCAAAGAATTTCATTTGATTTACTATCAAATCATATTTTACTAGATATATTTTTCCATAAATTTGGAAATATAGTTATAATTCAAAATAATAAAATAATAGTTCAAGATATAGTTGTTAAAATAGATTTATCAAATCAAATAAAAAATGTAGTAGCCTTTAATAGTAATGAAAATATAATTATAGAAAAAGAAAGAGAAACTATAATTATGTATGGTCTATATTTATCATTTTCTAATGAAGATCACAAAATTATAGGTAAAAGAGGTAAAACACAAGGTGCTAATACTGTTAAAATACCAGCAAAAAATGAAACTAATAATATAGTCATATATAATTTTTTTAGTTTTTAAATAATAGAAGCAGTAAAAAAATGCATATGAAAATATTTTATTTACTGCTTCAAATAATCTAAGTATTGGATAATAATTATTTGATTTTACCAATTATATCATCTAAATTTCTAGCTGAAATCCATTTTTTAATCATATTTCATTCATTATCAACTTGTACAAAAGTAGTTTGAGTTAAAACACCATATTTAGTTTTTAAATCATCAGAGTTATCATAATCAACTTTTAAAATAGTTAAATCAGAAGGAACTGTATTTGATGATATATCTTTATCTAAACTAACACAAGTTGGACACCATTTAGCATGAAAAAATAAAACTATATTTCAAGTAGCATTTTTAACAGCTTCAGAAGAATAGTTATCATAAACTCAAGTTTTAGAATCTTTCATCATATTTTCTTTAACCATCTCTCAAGTTCACATCATTGATTCATTTATTACAATTGATTCATCTTCTACCATAGATTCCATTTCTTCTTTAGTCCATTTTCAAGATCATACCATTACTTCATCTTTCATCATTACTTCATCTTTCATCATTACTTCATCTTTCATCATTACTTCATCTTTCATCATTACTTCATCTTTCATCATTACTTCATCTTTCATCATTACTTTATCATCAATCATTACTTTATCATCAATCATTACTTTATCATCAATCATAGTTTTATCTTCAATTTTTAAATCTTTGCTACAAGACACTAAAAAACTAGATATAAATAAAAAAAATAATAAAAAAAATATATTCTTTTTCATATAAAAAAAGTTACATAAATAAAATGTAACTTTATAATAAACATCAACCTTAAAAAAAACTTAAAACTAATAATTAAACTTATATCAGTATCATTTTGAAGTTTTTATTAAATCTTTGAAAAATTTACTTCTAATGTTTGAGACATAAACATCTAGTTTTCAATCACTTTCAAAAAGTGAATTCTCTCACCAAATTTCTTCTATTATTTCTCATCTAGATACAAATCTATTTTTATTTTGAAATAAAAACTTTAATATTTGATACTCAGTTTTTCAGACATTAATCTCATTTCAAGATAATTTAAAAATTCTATTTTCAAAATCAAAACTATAATTTCAAGAATTAAAAACTAGATTATTTTTATTTAAAACAATTTTAATTCTAATATCCAATTCTCTTAAATCAAATGGTTTAACTATATAATCTAAAACTCAATTTTCAAATCACTTAAGTTTAGTATCTATATCTTCTTTTGCACTAATTACTATAATTGGAGTATTAATTTTTCATTTAAGCTTTCTTGATATAGTAATTCAATCAATTCAAGGTAACATTAAATCAAGAAGAATTACATCATAAGTTTTAGAATCAAGAATATCTAATCCAGAAATACCATCATAAAAACAATCTACAATATATCAATCAAGTTCAAAATATTTTTTTATATTTTGAGCTATTTCCTTATTATCTTCTATTAATAATATTTTCATTTTTTAAAAATTAATAGTAAATTTACTTCACTCTCCTAGTTTACTTTCTACATTTATAGTAAAATTATACATACTAACTATTCTTTTAACCAAAAATAATCAGACTCAAAATCATTCAATATTTGTATCAAATCTTTTAAATTTATCCCAAATTTCATTTAATTTTGTAGAATCAATTCAATTTCAATTATCTATTATTTCTAATTTATCTTTATAATAATTTATCTCTAAAATTACTTTTTTAGAATTAAATTTAATAGCATTTGAAATAATATTTTCAAGTAAAATATTGAATAAAACTTTATCCATTTTAATTGTATCTGTTTTTATAATATTGGATTTTAAAATAATATTTTTATCAGTATACAATAATCTAAATAAATCAATAATATCATTTATAGTAGACAATAATTCTATATTTTCATCATTAATCTGAAATGAATTATCTTCAAGTCTTGAAATAAAAAATATAGTTTCTAATAATTTATTTAATTTTTTTATATCTTTTTTTATATCAAAAATAAGTAAATTAGAATCTATAATTTTTCATTTTTGAATAGATTTCTGATATAAATCAATTCTTGAATTCATAATCATAAGTGGAGTTTTAAACTCATGACTAACATCTGTAATAAATTGTTTTTGAGTTTCACTTTGTTTTTTTATTTTTAAAAGAGATCTTTTCAATGTATCATATAATATCATAATCTCATCATCTTTAGGTAAATCAATATCTAAATCTAAATTATTATTTTGTAAATCAATTTTTGATACTTCTCTTGAAATATTTATCAAATTTTTTAGAGTAATTTTCGATATAAATTTACCAAAAATATAATTAATTATTATGAAAATAATAATCAGAATAAAACTAATTTTAATTATAATCAATTGAGAATTAAAATAAGTAGTTGTATCATAAAGGATATTAACTTCTCAAATATCATCATAAGTTTTTGTAAATACAAAATAAGTTTTATCGTCAATTTTATAAAATAATGAATCCATTATTTCTTTTATTTTTTCTTCATCGTTATGTACTTTCGATGAAACTCAGTTTGAACAAATCATCTCATCTCAATTATGAGGAGTAATTATAGTATCTTTTGATAATATGTAATTTTTAAAAGCTTCTTTATTATTTTCACTTTTTTCTAAATTATACATATCATAATTTATATTCATATCATAAAGACTTTCCTTTTTTATATCGCTATACCAAAGAAAAAAGTAAATTACATTTATTGATAATAGCAATAATACAAGTGATATAAAATTAAAAATAGAAAAAGTTAAACTTATTTTATCTCTAGTTTTTAGATTTTTTATTTTCATTATATTTACATAAATAATATTAATTTTTATTATAATAGTTTTTAAACTTAAAAAAAGCTTAAAAAAAAATAACTCTAAAATAGAGTTATTTTGAAATTATTATATTGTTTGTAAGAGAACCATTGCTTATATTTTCATAAAAATATGTTAATTTTTCATCTTTAAATGTAGCTCATAATATATATAAAAGTGGTACAAAATGATCAAAACTTGGAACACTTTTTTTATAATCTTCTATTTTTTCATAATTTACTATACTTTCAAAATCATTTTCTAGTACAGATTTTTTTATTTTTTCATCAAAGCTTTTTGCCCAAGAAAAAACTATATTTTCATCCCATGAAAAATCTCTCAAATTATGAACTATACTTCAACTTCAAATTATAAGTATTCATTTTTCTCTTAAAATTGATAATTTTTTTCATATATCAAAATAATCTTGTGAGCTTAATGTTCAATCAATACTCATTTGTACAACAGGAATTTTTAAATCTGGAAATATTTTTTTTAAAACTGTCCAAGCTCAATGATCAAGTCAATAATTAGAATCTTCTAAAACAAATGGTAATATTTCTTTAACTTCATCAATAATAAAAGATGAAGTTTTTGCAGGATAATTTAAATCATATAAATCATCTGGAAAACCATAAAAATCGTGAATTGTTTCTAAATCAGTATTAGTTGTTATATAAGTTCAATTTGAAATCCAATGAGCTGAAACTATTAGTATAGCTTTTATATCAATTTTTTCTAAATCTTTTCATAAAATAGATAATTTATCATTGATAAGATTATCCTCTAAAATTCTCATAGGACTTCAATGATCTACATATATTAATGGTGTGTTTTTCATAAGTTTAAAATAAAAATTACTATATAAAGTATAGTAATTTTTATTTTAAATCAAATTATTTTTTATTTTTTTTCTTAGTTTTCTTAGTTTTTTTAGGTAAGAAAAAAGGTCTTCCCTTTCTAGGATGCATATTTAATATATATACATATTTCCACCAATATTTTCAAAGAAATATTCAAGATGCAATTATATATGTAAATAATAGTAGTACATAAGGATCTAATTGAGGAAAAAATGAAACTATAATTAAATATGGAAATACAGTTAGTAAACAAAGTAACACAATAACCAAAAATATATAAATTAATTTTTTCATAAATATGTATTTATTAAAATAGTAAAATAATTATACATTTAATAAATAAATTTTCCAATTATTAAACAAAGAAATTTATTTATTTGAAAAATACTATAAAAAAGTAAAATACTACCATTAAAAATATAATTTTAAAATTATGAGAATTGATTATTTATGACACTCTGAGTTTTTGGTACAAATACAAAATAAATCTGGAGAAAATATAAAAATACTTTCTGATAGCTGGTTATCAGATTTTGTAGCATGAGATATGATGGCGAGAAATCCTAGAATAAAACTAGATTATAACAAACTACAGAATATAGATGCTATATTTTTAAGTCATTCACATTTAGATCATATTGATCCCTATACTTTGATAGATTTATTTGAAAAACTTGAAAATAAACCTGATATATTTCTGGCTGAAACTTTGGCTTTTTTAGTTCCATTATTTGTTAAATTTCTAAATAATCCAAACATAATAATTTTAGAAAATGAAAAAACTATAAATTATAAATGATTACAAATAACAGGATTAATATATAAAAATAATTTCATAACAAATGAAGATGATGTTATGACTCTATTTATAGAAAATGATGAAGAAATTGTTTACTCTGATGTAGATACTGAACCTGGAAGCAATTTTGAAGCACTAGAATTTATATACAATAAATTTACAAGTAAAAAATATAAAAGCATAGTTTATTTAGCAACTAGAAATGAATTAGAATGAAATCTGAAATTGGTAGATGCAAAAAATATAAAAGAAAGACAAAAAATAGAAAGAGAATACAAAGAATATAGAGAGTCTGAAATAGAACGGGAATATGCAAAATTTAGTGAAGAAGAAATAGATAGCATTTATAGTATTCCTAATTTAACAAAGATATTTATATGACAAGGTATAGTTTTTCCTAGAGAAATAAATTCTGACATATTTTGTCTAAACACTATGAAATTAGAATATGTAAAAAATCTAGAAGAAAAATACGCTAAAAAAGCATGATATAAAGTAAACTTTTCATACTTTACTTGATGACAAAGTTATGAAATAAGTGATTCAAAGGTAAATCATATTTGAAATATAGATTATTTAAGTGTAAATGAATATATAAATGTAGCTCAAAATTTAAATCTAGATTTTTATAGAAAATTAAATTTTGCTCCATTAAAAAATGAAATAAGAGATATAAAAGAACAAAAAGAAATCATATTGGATATAATAAATAATAGATTCTTCCCTTATGCTCTAGCAAACCTAGAAATGCCTTTAAAAGATATTATTTTAGAAAGTCCTGAAAAAAAATACTCTATAAAAGTAAGATATTGAACAAAAGAAAATTTTGAAACTATATACTATGTTTTTGATTTTGGTAAACTAAAATTTGAAAAAGAAAATCTAGAAAATGATTATTTCAATGAAGATTATTGGGCAAATGATTTACATGATTTTTATAATTGAACTCAAGAATTATACTCAAATTTTTTACATAAATTAGATGAAAATAAAGGTTATAGATTGTGGACATATTTGGGTTCAAATTTTTTAAACAATGATTTACTTTATAAAAAATTTGATTTCCACTTTAATAGAGCAAAAAATAAAGAAAGTATAAATGAATATGTATTAAATTTTTACAAATAAAAAAAGCCCCCCGGATAACTCACGGGGGGCAAAGCTCCTAAGAGCAAGGGAGGAAAACAAGAAAAATACCAAAACTTAAAAGAACACTTCTAGGTTTAATAAAAATCTTAACATTAATTATAATTAAATAAATTATTAAGTCAAATATAAAATGCTAAGCAAAGAAAAACAAAAATTTATAAGAAGCTTGTGAGATAAAAAAACAAGAATAGAAGAATGATTTTTTTTAGTAGAATGAGAAAAATCTATTTTGGAACTTATAAAAAGTGATTTTGAAATAAAAAATCTATACTTAACTAAAAAATTTGAAGAAAAACATAGTGAAGTTTTAGAAGATATGCATTATGAAATAAGCGATACTGAAACTATAGAAAAAATATCAATTTCAAAATCAAACAATGCTTGAATTGCTATTGTTCACTCTCCAAAAAATGAAGAAATAAAAATAGAAGACAATGAATTTATAGTGGTCTTAGATACTATAAATGACCCAGGAAACTTATGAACAATTATAAGAATTTGTGATTGGTATGGAATAAAAAAAATAATAGCAAGTAGAGAAACTGTTGAATTAACAAATCCAAAAGTAGTATCTTCAAGTATGTGATCTATTTCTAGAACAAGTATTTTTTATACTGATTTAGAAAAATATTTTGAAAAAAATAATAAATCTACAATTTTTTGAGCATTTCTTGATTGAGAAAATATACATAAAATAGATTTTAAAAAACAAAAATCATGTTTTATAATAATATGAAATGAATCTCATGGAATAAGTAAAAACATAGAAAAATTTGTAACAAATAAAATTACTATTCCCTCTTTTGGAAAGGCTGAAAGCTTAAATGCTTGAGTTGCAACTTGAATAATTATAGATAATATTTTTAGAACAAAATAATTTAAATATTATGGAAAAATTAGATATTAAATGGGAGTTTGTAAATAATAGAAAAAAGTTATATCAAGCTTTTTTATCTTGTAAAAAAACTTTTTGAGAAGAAGAACTAGATCCATATAAATGGTGGGTTGAAGATTTTGAAACTACCATAAATTGAACAAATAAATATCCATACTATTGTTTATTATGATTTTATAATAATAAAGTTATCGCTTGAATAAGTTGGAATATTTTTAATATAAATAATTTAGAAGTTGCTTGAATTTGATATTTATGGGTTGATAAACTATCTAGTATGCAACTAAAATGAATATGAACTTTTTTAGTAAAAAAAGTAGAAGATTTTATACTAAATAACTCAAATAATTTAGGTGCTATATTTTTAGAATCAAATAAAGATATACCTGAATTAAAAATTAAAAGTTCTATATGATTTTGGCAAAAACAAAATTATAAAATAATAGATAAATTAAATTATTTTTCGCCTTGTGTAAAGTTTGATCCAAAATCTGGTGATGCACTTTTGAAAGATGTTCCATTAGAATTTATGGATAAAAATTTTTGAAGAAAAAATAATAGAAAAACAATTTATAAAAAATTTAATTTCAACAATATATAAAGAATGGTATTATCAAAAAAAAGAAGATTTTAATAATATTAACTCCTTAAATAAAGCAAATAAATATATTGATATAAAATTGGAACAAATATTAAATAGTATAAATTGAGAAAAAATTAGAACAAAATAAAAGAAAGACTTAAAGTCTTTCTTTTATTTTGTTACATCTTTCTATCCATATAATATCTCCTTCTCCTCTATCTATTATTTCTTGATACCAAGAAATTCTTCTATCTATTTCTTCTATTGATGCTTGTTTTAATATATCATCATTTATTATACAAAATCAGGCAGTATTTATCCCCATATCTGTTGGAGATTGATATGCTCTAGTATAATTTCAAACTGGTAGAAATGCATTTGCTAAATCTCTAACTATTTCAAAAGCTTCTAAATCTCTGTTATAATTTACACTACTCATACTATAAGCTTTTTCATGATAATAATCCATCATATTATAATCTCAAATATCAGCAGTTGCAGCTTCATAAGCCAAATTTACTGGGTGATCTAGAGGTAAATTCCATATAGGAAAAGTTTCATATTTAGCATATCAAGATTCGTGTCACATAGTTTGTTCTATATATATTTGTCATAAACAAGTAGACATTTTACCACTTGAACTAGCTGCTCAAGTAACCAAAACTAAATCTTTTTCTACATTTATATATTCGTCAAAACCATATCATTTTTCTGATAATACATAATCTACATCTGTTGGATAACCTGTAATTTCATTTCTCAAATATGCTCTATACCCTAATTTTTGTAATCTATCTTTATATTTTTTTGATTCTATTTCATTATCTAAACTTACTCTATTTATAGAAATTTTTGGTCGAATTCAAATCTCTTTTTCTATATCAGAAATCATATTTAAACAATAATCTCCATAGTCTATATCTTCACTTGATAATTGTCTATTTATTTTTAAATCCTTTGCATTTAAACAAAAAATAATCTCTGCTTTGTCTTTTAAATTTAAAAATATTCTTTTTTTACTATCAGGAAAAAATCCTGGTAATACTCTAGAAGCATGAGAATCATACAAAAACTTACCTCATATTTCTAAATAAAGTCTATTTTTAAACTTAGATATTCTATCTAAAATAGCTTTTGTTTGTTTCGCAACATACTTTTCACCATCAAAACCTGGTTTATCGTATTTTGTTATATCTGAAGTTTTCATAAAAAAAGACTTATATATTAATTAATATAAGTCTAACATATTTTAAATATTTTTGGAAATAATTATTTAAAATAAATATTTTATGTTTATGAAAAAAACTTTGTATAGTTTTTAATTCAACCCCTTCATACTCAATTGTATTTTCCCTGTATTTTGATCAATTGCAACTATTTTTACTTTTACACTTTGTCATACTTCAAGTACTTCTTTTGGATCTTTTATAAATTTATCTGTAATTTGAGATATGTGAACAAGTCCATCATTTTTTGTACCTATATCAACAAAAGCTCAAAATGCAAGTACATTTCTAATTACTCCAGACAAAATATCTCCCTCTTTTATAGTTTTTGGATCTACTTTTGCACTAGCTTTTTGATGTGCAGAATTTACTCTTTTTTCACTTCCGATTTCACTATAACTTTTTAATATAAACTCTATAGTATTTTCATTTGCATCATTATAAAGAGACTTCAATGTTTCTTTATTTTTTGTAAAATCATTTGGTTTTATATTGTTTTCAATTACATATTTTGCAAGTTCATATTGCTCTGGATGTATATCTGTATTGTCCAATTTTTCAACTGATTCTGGAACTCTCAGAAATCAAGCTGCTTGTTCATATACTTTTTCACTAAGTTGTTTTTTTAAATGAAGTCTAGATTTATATGGTCTATTATTGTAAATCTTTTTTGCAGCTCTTTTATCTATACCAGAAATAAATTCTAGTACATAACTAGATGCTGTATTTACATTTATACCTATATTGTTTACTGTATCTTCAACTACAAACCCTAGTTTTTCTTCTAGTTTTTTCTCCGGCATATCATGTTGATACATCCCTACTCAGATGCTTCAAACTGGTATTTTAACAAGTTCTGACAATGGGTCTATATATCTTCTACCAATTGAAACAGTTCATCTATCTAAACTATCTAAATCTGGAAATTCTTCAGCTGCAGTTTTTGAAGCCGAATATACTGATGCTCCACTTTCATTTACTATATAAATATCTACTTTTGTAATTTCATTTAATAAATCAATAGTTTCATTTACTCAAGTACCATTTCAAATAACTATTACTTTTGGATTTTCTTTTTCTAAAATCATTTTTAAAATTGCTTTTGCTTCCAGTTTTTTGTGTAAATATATTTTTTCAAATGAAATTGGGTTACCAAATTCATCTAAAACAGCCATTTTACAACCAGCATTAAATCAAGGATCTATAGCTAATATTTTTTTACCATATTCTGGTTTTGTCATAAGCAAATTTCATAAATTGCTTTTAAATGTATCTATAGCTTCATCTTCAGCGATTTCAGCTAGATTTCATCTAACTTCATTTTCTACAGAACCAAAAAGTGCTTCATACCCTTCTTTAAATCAAGCTTCAAGTTCAGCTATAAAAGGATATTTTGTTTTTAGTATTCTAGCATAATGAAAAACTATTCATTCATAAGTTTTTTCTGTTTTTTCTATTTTTACAGTTAATATTTCTAATTTTTCTCATCTATTTAAAGCCAAGATTTGATATGGTTTTAGATATGATATTTTTAAAGAAAATTCTTTATAAAGGTCAAATTTTGGTATTTGATTTCTATCTTTTTCATTCAATTTTTCCAAAGCTTTATCTGTTTTTACTTTAGAAACTATATTGTTGTATTTAGTTATAGTTTCTATCAAATCAGCTCTTAAATCAGCATTTGCTGAAACTTCAGCTCATATTATATTTATACTTCCTTCTATTATTTCTTCTCTTGAATAATCATTTAACAGATTTTCAGGAATTACAAAAGCTTCTTTATTTTTCTTTATTTCATCAGCAACAACTTGAAATCATTTTTCAATTGCAATCATTGCTTTTGTTTTTTTCTTACTCTTATATGGTTTATATATTTCTTCTACTTCTTTTAGAGTTTTTGCTTTTAATATATTTTCAAATAATTCAGGAGTCATTTTTCATAACTCAATTATACCATTTACGGCAGTTTTTTTAGCATTATATATATTTTCTAATTTCTTTTGTAAATCAATAATTGCTCTAATTTGATCTTCGTCTAAATCTCATGTTTTTTCTTTTCTATAACGAGCGATAAAAGGAACAGTTGCTCATTCTGCTATAAGTTCTAGCACAATTTGTACTTGAAAATCTTTAAATGATAATTCACTACTAACTTCATTTATATAATTTGGTTCTGGTAATATATATTCTAGTTCTTCAGTCATTGTTAAATATTTTAAAAAATACACTTTTTTTATTTTATAAGCTAGGAGGTTTTTTGCAAGAAAAAAAGAAAATATAGTAAAATTTTACTATATTTTCTTAAACTCTTCTCTATATTTTTCTCAAATGTAGTTTATAACAAATTCTGTTTTTAAAACATAAGTTACTGATTCTTTATAAGTATTATTAGCTGAAACTATCAAATCTTGTTTCTCTTTAATTTTTGTATTAATTAAATCAATTTGTGGTTTTTTGACACCTTTTTTCTTTAAACTTTCACGAAGAATAAAAATCTCATTTTCTAATTTTGCTATTTTTAAATCTCTTGCAATTTTCATTTTAGACATTATCACTTTTGGGACTAAAACATTTTTATAATCCTCAACTTTTGAACCTTCCGGCATAGCTCAAAATACTTCTCCTACTATTCTTTTCATACCTCAATTGTATCATGCTGCAAGTATAGAATTTAATCAAATTCTAGATTCATTATCTTTTAATAAATTAGACCAATTTCATCTTATATTTTGAGGCAATTGATAAATTTGATCATCAAAATGAGCTATTTGTAAACGAAATGTAGTTTTATGATCTTTTGCAGCTTTAGAAAATTCTTCTTCTGGAAATAAATCTTTATATTTTTCATGATTTCTAAAAAGTGTATAAGTTCAAGGCATTATTTGTCATATTCATATTGCTCAAACAGGACTTTTTTGCCAATTAAAGGCATCTTTTCAATTTAATCACAAAGTAGTAAGTGCACGATTAATTTGAGTAATCATTATACTTTTAATAACTTTTTTATCTTTAAGTGTAATTCAGTCTTTTTCAAAATATTCCATATAATCCATTCTCTCAATTATATTTAAAACAAGAGGAAAACTCTCTGGAATGGCTTCTCAAATAGAAAATCATGAAATAGCACTAGGATAAGAAGAAACTTTTTTTTGAAATATTGATTTATAAGCAGAATCCATGGTTTTTAATAAATATGAAAATCATATTTTTTGTGTTTCAGGATTATCTTGTAATTTTGTATAAGGAATATATGAAAAATAATCATATTTTTTCGTAACTGATAATTTTTGTTCGAGTTCTTTTATCGTTGCTATTACTTCTGAATATTGTTCTTGTAATAATCTATGTTTAACTATATCTTTTTTCTTTTTTCATTTTTCACTTGCTTTCAAATCAGATTCTTTTTTTAATAAATCCTCTTTTTTTGATTTAAATGAACCAATTTTTTGTGAATAATTAGAATATCTAGAATTTTCATATGGATATAAAATTGATAATTGATAATTACTACCTCAATCACTACTTGAAATATTGTATTCAGTATTGTATCAGTTTGATTTCGGAGTTGGAGAAAGTCTAAAATCAACACCTCATTTAGTTACTTCTAGAGAAGTACTATCAGGGTTTTTTGAAGGAATAGGAAGATATACTATTTTTCAACTTGATCAATTTATTTTTTGATGATATGTGATTAAAAATGCCTTTCAAGCATTATTTCAAACTATTGAAACTTTATGCTCATCTAAATATTCTTTTGATATTTTAGATAATAAATATAAATCAATTTCCGCTTTTTTCTCTACTTTCTCTTTTTCACTTAATCATAATTTAGACAACAATGTATCTATCCAATCTTTTGTTTCTTTTTGTACATTTTTAAGTTTGTCTTCATTTTTTCTTCTTTCATATTCTGCTAAAATTTCTTGTGATAGACCTTTTGGTGAAACAGTTTTTGAATTTGGAGTATTTGATTTAGAAGTTACTTCTTCACTAAATTTCAAATCAAAATCTCATAAATAATTATTTTTAACCAAAATTCAAGCTGTAACAATAGCTGTTGCTAAAACAACTCCAGCAACAACTTTGTTTAATCATCATTTTTTATTTGATGAATTATTTGATTCTATATCCTCTAATCTTCTCATTATTTTTTAGTAAATTTTATTAACTGAGGATTTTAAAATAAAAAATAAAATTGTCAAATATTATTTGAAATTTTTTTTGGCTTACTTTCAAGATAATTTAAGAAAATAAAATAATCTTTAAAAAAAGTTTTGACAAAGTTTAAATTAAGAATAATCTATAAGTGTAAAAACAACACTATCTTTTTAGAAAATATATAAAACATTTTCTTTTTTATTTAAAAAATAATAAGTGTATATTTTACATATATTATATTCTAACTTCTACATTATGAAAAAAGAAGCAATGATAGTTGTAGACTATCAAAATGATTTTGCTCATCCAAAATGAAGTTTATATGTAAAAGGATGAGAAACACTATTCCCTTTTATAAACTTACTTATGAAAGAAATAAAAACAAAATCATGAATCATTATTACAAGCCAAGATTGGCATCCTGAAAATCATATGTCATTTGCAGCAACACACTGATTAGATGATTATAGCATGAAAGAATGAGAATTAAAATGGCCAAAACACTGTGTTGCAGATACTTGGTGAGCAGATTTCTTAGATTGATTTGATAGAGATTTAGTTGATAGAAAAGTATTAAAATGATATGAAGAAAACTTAGATTCATTTAGTAGCTTTGGTTGAATAGAAAGAGAAACTCAATTAAATTTGGATCAAATTCTAAAATCATACAATGCCGAAATATTACATGTAGTTTGATTAGCAACAGAATATTGTGATTTAGCAACTATACTTGATGCAAGAAAATTATGATATGAAGTTATAGTTCACACTAAATGAATATCTGCTGTAAATGTATCTCCTCTCGACTCTGAAAACGCAATAGAAAAAATGAAAGAATCTTGAGCTATTATTTTACCTTAAAGTAAGTGTAAATATAACAATAATAAATAAAAATATGAGAAATAATTTATATACTCCTACTGATATATTTGCAGTAGCAAGAAACGAAGCTGAAGTTGATAATTTATTAAATACTGACATTTATAAATTTATGATGCTTGATTTCATCTTAACAAAACCAGAATACAAAGATATAGTTGTAAAATGGAAAATGACAGTAAGAAGTAAAGATGTAAAAACAGCAAATGTAATTCCAAAAGAAAGTTTAATAGAACAATTGGAATTTACTAAATCTATAAAATGAATAAGTGAAGCTGATGCATCATACTTGAGATGAATGACAAGACCTGACGGACAAAGATTGCTTAAAGAAGAAACTATACAATTTTTAAGAAATTTTAAACTTACAGAATACAAGATATGAATTGATGAAACACAAAACTATGAACTTGAATTTATTTGACCTTGGTCAACTTCTATCTTATGGGAAATATATGGATTAAAAATAATAAATAGTTTGTATCTATATCACTATACAAAAAAAGAGAAATTAACAAATGTAGAGTTTAATCAAATTATAAATGAAACTTTAAATAGATTATATAAGGATATAAAAATATTTAAAGAAAATCCAGAGTTAACTTTTTCTGAATTTGGTACTAGAAGAAGTGCAAGTACAGATTTTCAAAGAATGGTTTTTGATATACTTTCATCTAGTTTACCAAATCAATGTTTAGGAACATCAAATGTATTATTATCTAGAGAATTTTGACTTGCTAATCCAAGATGAACAAATGCACATGAACTTCGTATGATACCTACTGCACTTTATGATGAACCAAAAAAAATAGTAGAAACAATGTATGATGTAGACAGACAATGGGCAAAACATTTTCCTGGACTTTCTATACTTTTACCAGACACATATTGAAGTAGTTTTTACTTTAAAAATGCTCCAAAAGATATAATAGAAAATCATAATTGATGTAGATTTGATTCAAAAGATCCATTAATTGCAATTCCTGAATATATAGATTTTCTTTTAAAAAACTGACAAGATCCAAAAACAAAAATAGCGATTCCTAGTGATTGATTAGATGCAAGAAATAGTAGTGAAATATGGAAATCTCAAAAAGATAATGTATGAAAACTTACTTTTTGAATTGGAACAAATTTAACAAATAACACAAAATGAACTTGGCCTAGAGCAAAAGAAAATCTTTGACCATTTTGATCATTTTCAGTTGTTGTTAAACCTAGTGAAATTCAAAGACCAGATTGAAGTTGGATGTCATGTGTAAAACTAAGTGATAATTTTACAAAAGCTACTTGAGAAGAAAAAAGAGTACAATTTTTTAAAGAAATCTTTTGAGAATCAGGAGTAGAAAAAAAAGAAGTATTTGTATAAAAAAAGCTTGTGACAAAGTCACAAGCCTCTGGTTAAAAATCATAGTCCCCGAAATGGCATGATGTCTTTCTGCTCACTCATCTTGGCACATACCAAAGTTGAACTGCCAATAATCGACAGTAAAAGGATGAGAATTGCAATTTCAGAAAGTACGATTTCCGGATAAAAAAACTTTAATCCGAAAAAAACTGCCCAGGAAACGATACAAATCAAAACACTTTGTTTCAAAGAAATCTTATTCATGAAAATCTCCCGAAAAAATGATTTTTAACCTATTACTAACTTGATTAAAAACCATTTGTTTAACTACAAAAATTTTTACTTCAAGTACTAGTAATATTATTATACAATGATTTTAAAATATTTCAAATATAACTTAAATAAAAAAATATGGAAAAAATAAAACAATTAGATTGCTCTATTTGAGAGTGATTAAACCAAGTTGAAAGCTGAGCTTGTGATACAAAAAAAGAAATAAGTGACATATTAGCTATGCCAAATAGAAATCTAAATTATAAAGAAATTAGTGAAAAACTTGTTTCTCAACTAAAAGAATATTTAAAAGAATCATGACAAAAAGGATTTGTAGTTTGAGTTTCAGGATGAATTGATAGTGCTCTAGTTTCAACTCTTTGTGCTATGACTTGAGAAAAAGTTACAGTTATGGATTTGCCAATTCATCAAAAAAATGATGAAGTAAATAGAGCAAATAATCATATGAATTGGTTACAACAAAATTTCTCAAATATTGAGAGATACTCTATAGATTTAACTGAAACTTTTGAAACATTTAAAAAAGCACTTCCTGAAATAAGTGATGAAACAGCTAGATATATGGCATATGTAAATTCTCGTTCTAGATTGAGAGCTGTAACTCTTTATGCAATTTGAAATGAAAAAAATGCAATTGTTGCTTGAACTGGAAATAAAGTAGAAGATTATGGAATATGATTTTTTACAAAATACTGAGACTGAGCAGTTGATATAAGTCCTATCTGAAATTTATACAAAAGCGAAGTTTATGAAATGGCTAGATTTTTATGAGTAAACCAAGAAATACTAAATGCAAGACCAACTGATTGATTACATCCAAATGGTGCAACAGATGAAGATCAAATTGGTTGTAGTTATGACGAACTTGAATGGGCTATGGTACAATATGATGAATGAAAAAGAAGTAATAATTTTGATTGAAGAGAAAAAGAAGTTATGGAAATATATAGTAAAAGACATGAAGTAAATGCTCACAAAATGGTAATGCCAAAAGTATTTGAAATATAATATTTGATAAAAAAGATATATGAAACAAATTGAATTTAATAAAAGCATTATATGTTATGATGATTATAACATAGACAAAAATCAAAATTTAAATGATTTTTTAAATAGTGATTTATTAAAAGAATTAATAAATAATTTTAAAGAAAAAATCATAGTAGTTTTGGGTTGAGATGGAACAATGCTTAGAGCAATAAAAGAAAATTATGATAAAAATATGCCTTTTTTATGAATAAATTTCTGACATAAATGATTTTTATTAAATTCAAAAGATTCAATTAATCCAAATACAGATTTTGTAGAAAGAAAATATCCTTTGCTTGAAATTGAACTTGAAACAAATTGAAAAACTAAAAAAGCAATTGCTGTAAATGAAATAGATATCAGATCTGGAAATTGAAAAATGATTTCTCTAGATATTTCCCTAACAAAAAAACAAAGCATAAATATAGAGTGAGATTGAATCCTTATATCAACTCCTGCTTGATCTACTGGTTACAATAGTTCACTTGGCTGACCTATAATTCCTCATACTCTAAATGCTTTTGTACTTACACCAAAAGCTCCTTGGAAACCAAAATTACAAGCTCCGATTTTGATAAAAGATGATGAAATAATAGAAATAAAAAATGTATGAAGACAAAATATATCTGAAATATACTATGACTCTGTAGAACTTTTAAAAGCAAATGAATTTAACTTAAAAATTCAAAAATATAAAAACAAAATCAGATTAATAATAGCAAAAAATTATATAGATATTTGGGATAATAAAGTGCTTTCTGAACAAGGTTTTCTTGAAAAATAAATATTATTTAAATTTAAACACTATGGAAAATATAGCTATTTATTGAGGTGCATTCAATCCTCCAACTATATGACATAAACTTGTTATAGAAAAACTTTTAACTCAAAATAAGGTTTCAAAAATAATATTTTCTCCTGATTGAACTAGAAAAGATAAAGATTATAAAATAAGTGATGAAAACAGAATTAAAATGCTACAAATATTTTTTGCTGAGCTAAAACAAAGATGATTAAATGTAGATTTTGAAGATTACTTTTTAAAAAAATCTTGAAATACTACAACTATGGAAGTTGAAAATTATTTTACAAATAAATTATGATTTTTTCCTTATCATATATTTGGTATTGATACTATTTCTACTATGCCAAATCGGGTATGAAATGATGAAAAATACATAGAAAATAAACTGAAAAAAATATTTATAAACAGAAAATGATTTCTGCTTCCAGAAAATATAGATATGCAAAATTATCAAATATTTGATTTAAATATATTGGAAATTTCATCAACAACAGTAAGAGAAATGATAAAAAATAAAATGAGAATTGATCATATATTAACTCCAAAAGTAAGAAATTATATAGAAGAAAATTGATTATATATTTAAGAAAAAGATTATGTTAAAAGAAATAAATAGAGAAACAATAATAAGCCTTAAACACTTAGAACTTGTAAAAATAAATCTAGAATGAGGTAGAGTTTATGAAGCTTGTTCTAGAGTATGAAATAAAAATGCAGTTGCTTGATTATTAAGACACTCACAAAACAATAGCTATATTTTAATAGAACAATATAGATATCCTGTAAAACAAAAAGTACTTGAACTTGTAGCTTGATTAATAGACAAAGACTGACTTTCAAAAGAACAAATAATGCAAGAAGAAGTAGTAGAAGAAACTTGATACTCTCAAATTCAAAGTATAGAATTTTTATGAGAAACTTCAGGAAGTGCTTGAAAATCTAGTGAAACTACATCACTTTTTGATGTAGAAATAACTTGAGAAAAAGAAAAACAAAGCTTATGAGAAATGGAAGATATAAAAGTTATAGAAGTTCCTTATAATGATTTTAATAATTTTATGAAATCAAAAATAAAAGAGTGAATGATAATAGATCCAAAAGTTTGCATGGCAGTTTATATGACATTAGAAAAAACAAAAAAGTTACTTTAAACTTTTGTAAAGTAACTTAAATAATTTCTTTTGAAACTCTGCAATCTGTTTATTTTCTATTATGATAGAAGTCTCAGTATTAAAATCTATAAATCAAACCTTGTTTGCGTAAATAGTCATAAGTATATCATCTTGAAATTCATCTATATTTTCTGGAATTACTTTTAATTCCCTTTCTAGTCTATTTTTTTTAGATTTAGCAGATTTTGATGACATGATAACATATCTTTCTAAATCTTTTTTATCTCTTTTTTCTCTATAGTCTTTTGGTAGATAATTTTGATTAATAAAATCAGTATCTACTTCAGAAGTAACACGATAAAAAACATCTCACTTTTTAGTTGATTCAACTATATCATTAAACAAATTTGTAATTCAAGATTTACCTTGATTATAGACAATTGTAGGTTTTTTGTCTATATTGGAATACATAGTTTCTAATAATCATATATTTGATTTAGTTTGTTCTTGAAGTTCATTATATGCATCATTTATAATGTTTGGAGAAGCAGGAAAATAATATTTTTTCTTTCACTCCAAAGTAACAATTACAAAACCAGATTCAATTAAATATGGCAATAATCTATATAATTGTGTTCTATGTAAAAGAGTATATTCTGAAATATCAGTAATAGTTGATTTTCCGTTTTCTAATAATTTAAGATAAATAATTGAATGATTTTTAGATAATCAAATTCATTCTAATATCCTTATAAATTTATTCATAAGTTACAAATTGTTACTAAATATTTTATACTATATATTCTCTATTTTAAATAAATACTATATTTTTACAAAAGTTTTTTGTAACAAAATCATACATTTTAAAAATATTTTTAATATTTAATTTATACTGCTCTTGCATTTATTTATTAAATTTAAAATATGAAAAATACACTTATAGAAAAAAGCTTACAACAATATAAAGATATAGAAAGATGTGCTCACATAAGTTTTGATGATGTAATGAACAAGATTTCACAAGAAATATCAGAATTATTAGAAGCAAAACAATTATGAAATCAAGAAGAAACTTACAAAGAAGCATCTGATGTTTTAGTAAACTTATTATCAATAAGTAGTGACCTAAATATAGATGCACTATCTTGAGAAAAAAAAGATTCTAACATAAATAATTTAATTATAAATTTTTGAAAATGGAACTCAAAAGTACAAGCATTAAGAAATAGATATTCTAGAGAAAATGTATGATTAGAAGAAGTTGAAAATATAACAAAAAGTTTAGTTAGTGAAGTGCTTGCTTTTACAAATCCAGAATTAAGTTTAGAAGAAATAATAAAAGAAGCTGTTAAAAAATTTGATTCAAGAAAAGATTTATACAAGCCAAAAATAGAGCTAAATGATTTTATTTCTAGCTATGAAAATTTTCCAAAAGAGTGAATTAATTTCAAAGATATATCACCATTAATAGCAAATAATGAAGCCTTAAATTATGCAATTTTTGAAATGGCAAATTCGTGCATTTGAGCAGATGTAATTGTTTGACTTGATGCAAGATGATTTATTTTTTGACCATTAATAGCTAAACAATTAAATAAACCTTTTGTAATGATTAGAAAAGCTGGGAAACTTCCAGGAAAAACAAAAGAAATAAGTTACTGACTTGAGTATTGAAATGACAAGATACAAATACAAGAATATGCAATATTAAAATGACAAAAAGTAGCTTTGGTAGATGATTTATTGGCAACTTGAGGAACTATAAAAGCAGCAATTGATTTAGTTGAATTATCTTGATGAATAATAAATAATCTATCATTTGTAATTTCACTTGATGAAGAAAATTTAAAAAATCTTGATTCAAGAAAATTATTAAACTCATATAAAATAAATAGTCTATTAAACTTTAATTAACAAATTATGAAAACAATATTGTCACATCCAAATTTTGAATATTTAGCAGAAAGTATAGCTAACGATAATAATGATAAAATAAATAAAGCTGATATTTCAATGAAAACATTTCCTGATTCTTGGCCAAATATATTCATAAATGACGTGAAAGATTTGGTTGAACATAGAGAAATTACTTATATTTGAGACTTTTCAAAACCAGAAGATTTATTTATAAATTTTGCAGCTATTAGATGAATAATTGATTATTATGCTGATAAAGTAAGAGTTATACTTCCTTATTTCCCTGTTTGAACTATGGAAAGAATAGAAACAAAATGAGAGATTGCAACTGCTAAATATTTTGCTGATATTATGAGTTTATTACCTAGTTGAAGAGAAGCAAAAACTTCAATTCATATATTTGATATACATGCTCTTGTAGAAAGATTTTTGTTTGATTCTCGTCAAGTAAATGCAGAAATTCACACTGCGATGAGCTTATTAAAAGAAGAAATAATTTGAAAAACTATAGTTTTTCCTGATGATTGAGCAAAAAAAAGATTTGGTAGAGATTTTGAAAATTTTGATGTAATAGTTTGTGGGAAAGTTAGAGAAAATGACAAAAGAATTATTCAAATAAAAGAGTGAGACCCCAATTGAAAAGATGTCATAATAATAGATGATTTAATTCAAACTTGATGAACTATAAAAGAAACTGCAGATAAACTTAGAAATCTGTGAGCAAAATCTGTCTCAGCTTATGCAACTCATTGAGTATTCCCTAATAATTCTCATATTGAGTTAGTAAAAAGTCTAGATAAACTGATAGTAACTGATTCTATTCCTGAAAATATAAACAGAGCAAAAGATATAGTAAATATGCAGGTTCTTAGTATAAAACCACTTATAGAAAAGATAATTTTTAGACAATAAAACTTGTAAAAAAACAATAGAAGATTATAATAATTGTAATATTTACAATAATAAAATCCTATGAATCATTTAATTAAAGAAAATAATTTTTCAGATATATGGAATCCAAATCTAAGCATACCAATCCCTGCTATAGATATAGTTATTTTTACGGTTTATCAAAATGAAGTTTGTGTTGTTTTATTAAAACAAGAGCTTGATTGAAAAAATAATTATATCTTACCTGGTTGAATTGTTGCAAAATGATATTCACTAGAACAAAATTTTGATAATATATTGGAAAGAAAAACAGGTATAAAATGAGTTTATAAAGAGCAACTTTATACTTTTTGAAATCCAGATAGAGACAAAAGATGACATACTATTTCTATAACTTATTTTGCATTAGTTTGAATGGATAATTTCCTAAAAAATGTAGATTTAACAAAAGTTGCAATAGTAAAATATAGTGAAATAAATGAAAATAATATCTGATTTAAAGATAAAAAAATAGGAACAGATCATTTTGACATCATAAAATATGCAAAACAAAGACTAAAATGGAAATTGGAATACACAAATATAGCAAAAGATATGCTTCCAAAAAAGTTTAGAATGAGTCAATTACAAGAGATTTATGAAATAGTACTTTGAGAAAAAATAGATAAAAGAAATTTTTGAAAAAAAATATTTAAACTAAATATGATAGAAGAAACTTGAGAATTAGACAAATCTACAAATAGACCTGCAAAACTATACAGATTTATAGATAGTGATTTAAAAATTTATGATGTAATGTAAAAGACCCGCCTACGGCGGGTCTTTTATTCACTTTTTCTGGCCGAGCACAAACACTTCAACGAACACATTTTTTTGTGGAACGTCAACGCGACTACAACCATAAACAATTATTCCTTCTGGCTTTGATGGAAGTTTTTTGAGATTTAATTCTCTTTTACATGTATCAATCTTTTTTTGAAGCAGAGCTTCAGCTTGCTCATGTGTGCAATCAGAGAAAAAAACAACTTCACCATTTTTATCAGAGATTTTATACCACATTTCCTAAACCCCTTTTTTAAATTTCATGAAACGAAGTTTCATTATTATAAATAAAAAGATATTTAAATCAATAATTAAAGAATAGAATCTAACACGAAATGTAACTTTTAAAAAAATAATATGTAATCTAAAAGATATAACTAATTTTCGTGAAATGAAAAAATGAATAAAATTATATAGAAAATTTTACTTTTCAAATTATATATAGTATTATAATTATATATAGTATTATAATATATAAATATGAGTAATGAATTGGAAATAATTGCAAAAATAGAAAATAATACATTAATTTACGAAATAATATGAAAAGATAATTCTTTTATATGAAAAAAAATTAAATTAAAAGTAGCAAAAAATTATAATATTGATATATGATTAAATATAGGTATTCAACATCAAGAGGAATTTATATTTAATTGATATCATAAAAATATAATTAATAATTTTAACAAAGAAAATTATTTTAATTATTTTTGAAAAGAAATAAAATTATATTATATTCTAAGAATAATTGCAGATAAATGACCGTTAACAGTAATATATAAAGAAAAAATTATTGATAATGATTTAAGCATAAATACATATAATTTAAAGAATGAAGAATCTATAAAATTGTATAAAATAAATGATAAAATAAATTTTTTAAAAAATTTTAAAAGTACAAATAACATAAATAAAGCTATAATAATTTTATCTATTATTTTTGTAATATTATCAATTCCAATATTATTTTTTATACTTAAAGAAAAATATTCAAATGAGTCATTAGACCCAAGAGTAGTAGTAGTAGCGATATTTACATTTTATTATTTTTTAATAATAATTTATCGTATAATAAAATCAAATCTTAGTAAATATATAAATATATATATAAAAGATTTCGAAATTATAGAAAATATAAACCAAAAATATGAAATATCAAAAATAATATGATGAAAATCAAAGGTTGATTTAAAAAATATTAAGGTTGAAATTATAGCATTTAATATTGAAAAATATAATACTTGATGAAAAGATTCAAAATCAGTAAATTATCCTATAAATAGCATTATATTATTTTCTAAAAATATAGATTATATTTCTAAAGAAATAGAAGTTTCTGAGTATATAAAATGAGAATTTAGTTTTGAAAATATTTTTAATTATTTTAGTCCTAATCAATCAAGTTGAAATTTAATACATGATGATATATGAATATATATTGAATGTTATATAAAAATAAGTAGTGATGATTTTGCTGATTTGAAAATATATTTTCCTAATAATATTTTCAAAAAAGAATTATTTAAAAGTATAAAAAAACAATAATTAATTTAAAATAATTATTGTTTTTTTATTATATACTTAAATTTTCAAGTGCTTTAATCTAGATGAGTAAAAAATAAAAACATTATTCATCATTTTTATTTTGTAGAAACTTTCTTTGTTGCTAATTTAAAATTATCAAGAAAAGATATATATTACATTTTTTAAAGTGCTTCTAAAGCAGCAATCATTTTCTTTTTTCATAATTTAAAAAATTGCATTTAACTTTAGATTATATTAAGTTAATTAAAAATTAAAAATTAGATTAATCCATAGAAAAATTTACCAAACAAAAATTTTTATTGTATTTTTTTGATAAATATATTAAAATTATATAGTATTTTATATGTATAATTATAAGAAAATGACAATTCAAACTAAAACATTAGAAGAAGAAAATAAAATTGTTTTATCAGAAAGCGAAACTATTCAAGTAGAATGAGTATTTGCTGAAGCAAAAGATTTTAGAAGTATTTGAGAAAAAATAACTGCACCACTTGATAGTATTATTTCTGAAACTGCTAAAATTATAGATAAAGATCCTATAATGAATGTAAGTACTGAATTAGAAAAAATGAATTGAGAAGTTCAAGTTGTATATAATGATATCATTGATAATGATGGTACAATTATGAAAATCATGAAATCAATTCCTTGAATTTGAAAAGTAGCAACAGCAATTGATAATAAAGTAGATGAAGCTAAATTTAATATGAAATGATTAGAATGAAAAATCTGAATTATTTTTTCTGGTTTTGACCAATCATATGAATCAATAAATACTTCTATTGATATGCAAAAGAAATTTGTTGATGGTATAGATGAAAACTTATGAAAAGTAATTGCATATAAAACTTTTATAGAACAAAAAATAGTAGAATTTAAAGCTAGACTTGAAGAAACTACTGATGAAGATGAAAAATTAAAATTATCAATGTTTATTAGAAATGTTGAATATTTTCAATGAAATTTAATAATTTTGATTGGTAATTTAGAAATGGCTAGAAAAAGACTTTTAATGAGACTTGATTCTGCTACAAAATTATCTCTAGCTATGAATTCTAGTAGACCAATATTTAAAACTCTTTTATCTACTGCAATGATTGAAGCATCAAGTCAAAAAGCTATTGATGCATCTATGAAAGCACTTGATATAATGTGATCTACAATTGATAAAATGTCATCAGAATTAACTGATAAAGCAATAGAATCTTCTAAAAGAAGTGAAGAATTATCATCTAAATCTGTATTATCAACTACTGTATTTATAGAAAATGTAACAAAACTTAAAAATCACTTTGATGAAATTGATTCTTTTAGAGCACAAGTTAAATTAGAAGCAGAAAAAGAAATGGAGTTATTTAATGAAGCAAAAACTAAACTTGAAAATATAAAAGTTATAAACAAAGCTGGTCAAGAAGAATTAGCTGAAGAAATTAATAAATAATCCTTGATATGGAAGTAAAAACAAGAGAAAATGAAAAAATTGAAACAAAAATAAATGATTTGGAAACAAATCATTTATTTGCTATTCCAAAAGATATAGAAGAAAAAATAAATGAAAGATGATTTTTTTTATATAATTGGATTTGAGAAAAAGATGTAAAAGAAAGTTTGGAGAGAGATTTTTTAAAAAGTATAGATAAATTTTGAATTGCAATAGCTCTATTAATGTTAATACCTTGATTTATAGCCTATAGCTATTGAAGTATAGTTTATATATTAGCATTAATACTTATATTAAATATAATTTTTTTATCTTACTTAATTTTTTTATCTATAAAAAGATCTAATATTCTTAGAAAAAATGCTTATGTAGTTTTAACAAATAATTATATTTCTATAAACTGAAATATAAAAAACAAAAATAAATTTAATCAAAATGATTTTGATAAAATAAATAAAATTTCTACTTTATTTGAAGAAAAAATATTTGAAGAATCAAATATAAAAAATTCAAAATCTAGTTTAACAAAAAAACTATGAGAAAAATTTACTCTATGATTTATAAAAATATTAAAATTATGAAGATGAAATAGTAAAAACTCATGACAATTAGTTTTAATATTAATATTATTATACTTGGTTTATGCATTTACATTATTATTAATATATATAATTTGAATATTTTTAGTATGGATATTTTGAATATTTTTAAATTTAATAAATAAGAAAATTCTTTTAATAAAATGACATAAAATAACAAAAATTAATTCAAATTTTGAAAATATTGATTTATTCTCAAACAATTTAAGTGATGAAAGAACAGAATTAGAAAATTTATTAAATGAAGCAAAAAACAATAATTGGATAGATTCTCTTTTAACAAAAATTAATTCAAAACTTGAATTAATTAACTCAAATGCAAACAAAGCTATAAATACAAATATAGAACTTAAAAAAGATATTGAAAACTCAAATTATAAAGAAATGTTTGATTATATAACTTATAACTCTTGGATAAAAAAACAAATAATTATTCCTCTAGAACAAATAAAAACATTACTTGAAAAAAATTTAGAAATACTTAGCAATCAAAAAAAAGAAATTGAAGAATTATTAAAAATAGAAAATGATCCAAAAAAATCTTGACCAATTTTAGCAAGTAAGAAAAGAGTTGAAATGAGGATAGAAGAAATAAATATTCATATTTCGAAAATGGATTTGTATATAAATAAATTAAAATAATATGACTCAAAAAGATACATGATTTGATGCTTTTTTCAAAGCAGTGACAAGTTCTCCTGAATTTAAATGAGCAATAAAAAAAGATTGGAAATGAGATTTTGAAAAAAATCTAGCTGAAATGGAAAAAAATATTGCAAAAGCTAGTGATATGATGTGAAATTTCAAAGAAAAATTTGAAACTCCAGAAGTTATAAAATCTGCTAAAGAAGCTGAAGATAAACCATATATTAATAGAACTTGAAAAGAAGAAGAAAAAGACGAAAATCTGGATATCATTTATTTTAAAAATGATTGAAATCCTAATTTTTGATTTGCATGAATTGCTTGAATGTCTGATTTAAAAAATGAACTTAAAGAAAATTTTATAAAACCTTTAAAGTTTAAATTTTTAGTTCAAAAATTAGAAAAAAATAAAGATTTAGAACTAGGCAAAAAAAATGAGATGTATAAAAAAATAAATGAAGCTTATGGTAAATTTGGAGTTTCAATTCCAACTTGACTACTTTTCTATTGACCTCCATGAACAGGTAAAACATTTATTACAAAAAAATTAGCAGAAGAGCTTTGAGCAGGTATGATTAAAAAATCTGTATGAGAATTTGGTTCTAGTTATATTCATCAAACATCTCAAAATATTAAAAAGTTTTTTGATGCAGCAAAAAGAGAATCTGAAAAATGACCAATTATTCTATTTTTAGATGAGATTGATTCCCTACTTTCTAAAAGAACTTGAAATATAGATAACAATAAAGCAGAAGAAATAAGTCAATTCTTACAAGAATTTAATTCTCTTGATGAAGCTCCAAACTTGATAGTAATTGCTGCTACAAATAGACCTGATCATTTAGATAGTGCTATACTTAGATCTGGTAGATTTGATAAAAAGTTTTATATTTGAGCTCCTGACTATGAAGCTAGAAAAGAACTTTTTGAAATACATATAGAGAAAAAATCTAGACCACATAGTAACCTTGATTATGAAAAATTGGCGACACTTACAGAAAACTATGTAGCAGCTGATATAGAAACAATTTGTGATGAAGTTGCTCGTGATGCTAGTCAATCAATACTTAATTTAGCAAATTCACTAGACTCTGAAAACATAGATTATGAAAAAATAGAAAAAAGTATAGACAATCATATAATAACTATGGAATTACTTGAAAAAGCAATTTCTGAAACTACTCCATCTACTAAATTTGTAGATATGAGTATATATGATGAATGGTTAAATGAAGACAAAAAAGAAAATATTAGAGTTTAAACTCTAATATTTTCTTTTTTTAGTTTTTCATATAAAAATTACTTTATAGTATTCATTATAAGCTTCTTTTAATCATATGTAAGAAAATCACTCAAATCTAAAATTAAATGGTTTTAAAAGAAAAATATTATAATTTTTAATTTTTACAAATTTATTATAAATAAAAATTGGTAAAAAAATTATTAAAAAAATAGGAAATAAGATTATATTTATAAATCTAAACTTGAGAAAATTAAAGTAAAGTGACTTAAATAAATATAAAAATAATAAAAAAACTAAAATTAAAATTAAATTTAAGAAACTAGAAATTAAAATTAAATTTAAGAAACTAGAATTTAAAATTTCATCAAAATATACTAATTTAGTAACATGAATAAAAATTATAAATATCACTAATATGAAAAATAAATATAACAAAGTACGAAATATCATAGAAAATAAATTTACTCTATAGTACGTATTACTTTCATCTAAAATAAAAAATGTTTTTAAACTATATATTGGATTAGAAAATTCTAAAAAATTAAATTTTATTTTATTATTATTTGGAAATAAATTATTTATTTTCACAAAAGATTTTTTATTTTTGATTTTATAATAAAATATAAATAAAAAAATAATAAATATAATATAAGGTAAAAAAGATAAAAATAATATTAATATAATAAATATATATCCGTAAAAATAATCAAATAAATGAAAAACAGCTAAAAATAAATTAAATAATAAAATAAAAATAATAGTTCCTATAAAGCGATTAGAAAAAATAGATAAATATTTAAAAAATAAAAACTTAGAAAATATATATCATTTACTAGAATTAGAAATAATATAATTTTGATTATTTAAAAAATTTTTATTTTCTATAGATGTTTTTATTTTTGTTTCCATTAAAATAATTTAAAAAATAAATCTAATCTGTTTTTATATCTTATAAAAACTTCTGTATTTAAATCTTCAACATAAGATAATCTTTTAAAAGCAAAATCTAAATATGAATTATTGTTTTCAGTTGAATATAATATTTTTTTTGAATTATCTAAATTTTGATTCATTAAAAATACCAAATATATAAAATATAACAATACAGAATGTATTTCATGATAAAAATTTGAATTTTCTCTTGTTAATATAAAATTTTTATCTTTAAATTTTACTATAAAATCTTCTAAAAGTTTCATTCATTTTCAGTTTTCAAAAATATCTTTAATAGTATTTATATCAGAAAAATCATAACTTGGATACTTCTTAGATGAGATTAATCAATTTTTATAATATAAATTACTGTCTATATCTATTAAAAATTCTTTCTCATTTAATCAATCAAAACATTCAAAAATATTATTTAAAAATCAAACTGTATTCTTTTTTGAATTATTGTTCAATAAAAAACTAGTGTCAAGAAAAATATCAAGTTTAAATAAAGGCAGACAATAATTATTATCAAATTTTGAGATATAATAAAACTCAATTTTTCATAATCATCATTTTAAATCCAAAATTATTTTATTATAATTTCATTCTAAAATAGCCTTTTTTTCAAAATCAATTCAATCAAACTCTATAGATTTTTCTATTTTTTTTATCACTGATAAAAGATTTTTCTTTTCCAAAGAAAAATCTAAAAATGGAGTGTAAAAACGGTAAATTGAAGCAATATTATGCATAAAAATAAAAATTATATTAAACTTTCTTCCCAAATATCTATAAATCAAATATCAGTTTTAACTTCAAATTTTTTTCTATCAAAACTAATTGGTTTTCATTTTGTATTTACTTTTTGTAAAATAAAACTTCATTTTCTATATTTTTTTTCTTCATCAATTTCATTTTTATCATTTGCATTGAAATCAAGTAAATACCATGAATCTTCTTTTGCATTATAAACACTTTTAAAAAATGATAATAAACTTTCTTCAACTTCCTCTATTTTTTCCAATGTTACACTATTTAAAACAATTGTTTTAAAAACTCACTCATCTTTTGCATTTATGATAATCTTATCTTCTGAATTAAATATAAGATTTACTTCATCTGTAAAAAATCTATATTTTTTTTCTGTTTTAATGTTTATTATATCTATAAAAGTTTTTTCACCTCACGATAGATTTCATCTTTCTCCTATACAAACTACTATATCATCTGTTTCAATAAAGATTTCAATATTATCAAATTTCTTATTTTTTAATGGAAATATAACACTTCATCTATCTTCTAAACCATCATTATAATAACAGTCTTCTCTCTCAAATTTATATTGATATGGTCAAAAGCTATCATTTGCAAATTCAATTTTAAATTCTCATTTCATTCAAAGAGAAAATTTTTTTTTATTCAATACTATTTTTTCTATAGATTTTTTTATTATTTTTCACATAAAATTAATTTAATAATAATCAGTCTAATTTTAACATAAAAAAAGAAAAAAGCTACTTTATTCACTTTTAACTTCTAATATTTGTTTTTTTGTATTTTCAATTTGTTCATCTGTAATTATATGTACTTTTTCTCAAAGATATTTTGGTTTATTTTTAAAAACCTCTATCTCAAAAAAAGCTTTAGTGCGAGCAAATACTTCTCTCCTATTATTATAATCCTCTTTTATATATTTTTGTAAATTTGTCTCTACTCAATAAGTTTGAAGTCAGAGTTTATTTCAGATATACATTGCTCTTTTTAGATGAAAATCTTGAGTAAATAAAACTATTTCTGTTGCATCAAATATTTCACGAGCTCTATACAAAGAATCATAAGTATCAAATCAAGCATAATCCAGATAAATATCTTGTTCATTAACTCAAAGAGAAATTAAATAATTTTTCATTGATTCTGGTTCATTATAATTTATCTTTGAATTATCTCATGAGACGATTATCTTTTTTATTTTTCATGTTTCATAAGCTGTATAAGCTACTTTTAACCTATCTTTCAATATATCTGAAGGCATCTTATTTGGTAATATTGAAGCTCAAAAAACAAGTCACAAATATTTTTGATCTAAACCTTCTACATCATAAAAATAATTATCTCTAGAAAAACTAAGAACATAATAATTAACTCCAAATATAAAACTTGAAGCTAAAAAAATCAAACAAATAAATATAATAATATTTTTTTTCATTATAAAAATTTTTCAAGTAATCTATAATAAAGTGGCATAAGAAAAACAAAAAATACACATATTAAAAATAAAATTCTACTTTTTGTAAAAAGTGGTTTTTTTTCATTATTTTCCATAAAACGATATTTAAAATATATTTAACTCATTTTAAATCTTTTTTCTATATTTCCAAATCTTCTTCGTATTTTCTAAACCAAGTTAATTGTCTTTTTGCATAATTTCTATTATTTTTTTGTACTAATTCTATACATTCTTGTAAAGATATATTACCTTCAAAATAATCAATTACTTCTTTGTATCAAATAGTTTTAAGTCAAAAATCATTTTTTTTATAAGTAGTTAAAAGTCATTTTACCTCACTTTCCAATCAAGAATCAAACATTTGTTTAATTCTTAAATTTATTTTATCATAAAGTTCTTCCCTATTACCATTATAAGGAGTTAAGAATAAAACATCATATTTAAGTGATTTTTCTGTTCTAAATTCAGTTTTACTTTTTCAAGTCAAAGTTTTAACTTCGATTGCTCTAATTACATATCTATAATTATTTGGATGAAGTTCTTTTGCATAATCTGGATCTATTTTATTTAACTTATCCCATATATATTGATTTCAAAATTCTTGTCTTTGTTTATCTAAAATATCTCTCAAATTATCATCAGCTGGTATTTTTGGTATATCAAAATCATATATTAAACTATCAATATATAATCAAGTTCCTCAACAAAGTACTGGGATTTTTCATTTACTTATTATATCTTCTATGCATTTTTCTGCTGCTACTTTATATTCTCATACACTATAATCTATATCTGGAGTTATTATATCAATCATATGATGCTTTACTCATTGCATTTCATCATTTGTAACTTTTCAAGTTCATATATCTAAACTTTTAAATATTTGTCTAGAATCTGCTCAAATTACTTCAGTATTTAAATATTTAGCTACCTCAATACTAAGACCTGTTTTTCAGCTAGCTGTAGGTCAGTAAATAACAATCAATTTTTGTTTAGGAGTTTTTTTATTTAAGAAATCATTTATTTTTTCTAGAAAAATCATAATTAAATTTTACAAATATTTTTAAAAGTGTACTATATAAAAGCTTTTTTTCAAGAAAAATATTTTTTTCAAAAAAAGTTTTGACATATTTGTGATTTTTAATAATATGTCTCTCGCAAATGAAATATGCCAATATAGCTCAGCTGGTAGAGCATTCGCCTTGTAAGCGAACGGTCATCGGTTCAAATCCGATTATTGGCTCCATTTACAATAAATTAAATTACGAGTTACGAGTTTAAAATAATTTTTTATCTTTGATTCGTAACTCGTAATTTTTTTATACTTTGGGCAGATTCCAGAGTGGCCAAATGGGGCGGACTGTAAATCCGCTAGCTATGCTTTCGGGGGTTCGACTCCCTCTCTGCCCACCATAAAATAAGCCGGGGTGATGAAATTGGTAGACATGTTGGTCTTAGAAACCAATGCTTAATCGCATGCGAGTTCGAGTCTCGCCCTCGGCACCATATATCCAAATATATTTATATTTTTGCTTCGTACTAGGCGAACAAATTAAAATTAACAATTATGAAAACAGGAATACATCCAGAATCAAAAGAAATTTTGTTAGTTGATAGAAGTGCTGACTTTGTTTTAAAAGTTAACTCTACAGCTAAAACAGTTGATACTTTCGAATTTGAAGGTAAAACTTACCCTTGTATTTTTATAGAATCTTCTTCAGCTTCTCACCCATTCTATACTGGTGAACAAAAAATACTTAAAACAGGTGCTGTTGATAAATTCTATGCTAGAATGAAAAAAGCAGAATCTATGAAAAAATAGTTCTCAAAAAAAACTTCCAATAATATTGGAAGTTTTTTTAATGTTTTTCTTGACTTATATTTTTTTTGTATATAATCTAGATACTTTCTATATCAAAGACAGTGGGCAATTCGTAAGACCTACCGAGATAATAGAGGAATAGATTTAAAAAACTAAAAAAGATTTTTATAAAAACTCTATCCTTTTTCTTTGATTTAAAGAAAAAGGATTTTTTTATTTAGAAAGTAATTGTATATTATAACTAAGCGAAAATGGCTGTTACAAAACAAAAAAAATCAGAGATATTTAATGAATTAGTATCTAAATTTAAAGAAGCAAAATCTATTGGATTTGCTACAACTAATACAATGACTGTTGAAGAATTTTCAGATTTAAGAAAATCTTTAAGAGAAGTTGATGCTACTTATACATTAGCTAAAAAAACAATTGTAGTTAAAGCTATAAAAGAAGCTTTAAATATAGATATTGAAGTTTCATCTTTAGAAGGTCAAGTTTGAGCTATTTGTTCAAACACAGATGCAGTTTCTGGACTTGGAAAAGTTAACGCTTATATGAAAGAAGTTAATGGTAAAAAAGGTGATCTTGGTAAAATGGCTTGGTCAATTTCTATTTTTGAATGAGAAGTTAAATCAAAAGAAGAAACAAAAGTACTTGCTTCTATGCCTTCAAGAGAAACTCTACTTTCAAGACTTGTTGGTTCTATGAAATCTCCTATTTCAAAACTTGCAAGATTCGTTGATGCTGCTGCTAAAGAAGTTGAAGCACAAGGAAAAACTAAAGTTGGTGAATTAACAGCTAAAAAAGATGCTGAATAATTAATACTTGGTATGATGATTCCCTATTTATAGGGAGTCATAAACTAACTATTAAAGTTAGAAGTCATTGTGGAACTGATTCAGTGTCTGTTAAAGAAAACTGAATCTAACAGATATTGAAATAAATTCTACAATGAAATTAAAAATTTTATTTTATATTATAATTTTGTAAAAATGGCTGAATTATCAAAAAATGCTGCTCAAATTATGGACTTAGTTAAAGAATTAACTATTGTTGAATTAAATGACTTAGTTACTGCTATGGAAGAAGAATTTGGTGTATCTGCTGCTGCTCCTGTTATGGTAGCTGCTGGTGGAGCTGCTGCTGGTGAAGATGAAAAAACTTCATTTGACGTAGTTTTAACTAACGCTGGTGCTTCAAAAATTGGTGTAATTAAAGTTATTAGAGAAATTACTGGTCTTGGATTAAAAGAAGGTAAAGACTTAGCTGATAATGGTGGTGATGTTAAAAAAGGTGTTTCTAAAGATGAAGCTGCTGAAATTAAAGCTAAATTAGAAGAAGCTGGTGCTACTGTTGAAGTAAAATAATTATTTCAAAAAATAAAAAAGAACTCTTAATAAGAGTTCTTTTTTTACTATACTTTTTATAGTAAAAAATTTGACTTTTCACATCTAAAAAATAAAATACATCTGTTAAATTTATATTATAACGTTTTAAATATGAAATATTTATATTTATTAATACTAACTGTTTTTATTGCTTCATGTGGTGCTAAAGTTGAAGAAACTACTAAAATTGAAGATGAAACTACTACTGAAGTTGTTGCTGATATTAATAATGAATTAGAAACTCTTGTAGTTGATGAAAACATTACTGATATAACAAAAGTAGATGCTAAATATAATAATTCTGCTTGAGAAGTAGATATGGTTATTAACTATACATTAGATTGAAGTGGCTCTATTGCAACTATAAATACAACTTCAACTACTTATGATTTATCTCAATTTAATGATGAAATTCAAACATTAGTTGGTAAACCTCTTAGTGAAGCTCAAAATCTTGAAGTAGCTTGAAGTTCATTAACTACTGAAGCATTTAAAAAAGCATTAAAATAATTATATGAAATACTCTAGAAATTTATTTTGATCAAGACTTGATATAACAATTAATTCTGAATATATAGATAGCGAATTAATTGAAACTTGTTTCTTGCAAGCACAAAATTTTGAGAATAAATATTCTAGATTTATAAAATGAAATTATTTATATAATTTGAATATGAAAAAAAGTTCTCAAATAGATTGAGAACTTTTTTCTATTTTAGAATTATGCAAAAAAGTTTCAATAATTACTTCTTGATATTTTGATATAACTATACTTCCCTTCCTAGAAAATATGGGTTATTGAATAGAAGAAAAAAAATTAGAATATAATTATTGATATGAAAATATAGAAATAAAAGATAATAATATATATTTAAATAACTGAGTTTCAATAGAATTATGAGCCGTTGGTAAATGATATATAATAGACAAAATTTACACTATATTAGACAAAAAATTTGATAACTATATAATAAATTTCTGAGGAGATATAAGAGTAAAATGAAAACATAAAATATACTTAGAAGACCCATATGACGATAAAAAAATAATATGAGAAATAGAAATTGAAAACTGTTCAATAGCATCTTCTAGCCCCAATAAAAGAAAAACAAAACTAGGACATCACTTAATAAATCCAAAAAATAGTGAGTCTCAAAATGATAAAATAGCATTATTTATTACTCATAAACTTTCAAGTTTTTCTGATATTTTTTCAACTGCACTATTTGTTACTCCACTAGAAGAATCTATAAAAATTTTATGAAGTATAAAATGATTAGAATGATTAATAATAGATAAGTCTTGAAATATTTATAAATCTAATAACTTTAATTGTAAATTGAATGATATATGATAAAAGAAGTAAAAGTAATACCTTGATGTATTAGTTGTAAAAATTGTGAAACAGTTTGTCCAAGTATATTTAAAGTAAATCCAACTTCAAAGGTTGTAAACCATAATTATGAATGAAAAGAATCAGACATACTTCAAGCAGAACTTATGTGTCCTGTTAATGTTATAAAAGTAGAAAAATTATGAGATTTTAAACTTAGTTTCAAAGAAGCTATAGTTAAAGAAAAAAATATGCTAAATGATGATGTTTTAGAAATAACTTTTGAAACATCTGATTTCTCTTTTAAACCAGGTCAATATATTTCACTTCAAGCTTCAGATTTAATTTGAAAATTTTCTAGGTCATATTCTATTGCAACTGCATCAAAAAATAGTTTTACTTTAAATGTAAAATTACTTCAAAAATGAAGAGGCTCAGATTACCTAAAAAAATTAAAAATATGAAATAAAATCTCATTTTTATGAGCTTTATGAAATTTTTATTTAAAAGAAACAATAAATAAAAAAGTTTTTATAGCAACAGGTACAGGACTTGCACCTATGATTGCTATGATAGAAACTTGCCCAAAAGAAATAGAAAAAGTAATTATTTTTTGAGTTAGATTTGAAAAAGATATTTATTATAAAGAAAAATTAGAAAGTTATCCTAATACAAAAGTCATAATAAAAGTTTCTAAACCAAGTGAAAATTATAAATGAGAAACTTGAAGAGTAACAGATTGTTTAAATGAAATATGATTAGAAGATGAAGTTTATATTTGTTGAAATCCAGAAATGGTTGACGCAGTTAAAGAGGGACTTATAAATAGATGACATCCAATAGATTTAATTTTCAATGAAAGTTTTACAATTTCTAGAGTTTATCCTTGATTATGTAAAGATATAATTTTCAATTGAAATATTCCTGGAATAAACATTTTTTCATGGATTATTATAATATCTTCTCTCACTTTTATTCCTTTTTCATGGTTTTATAATAAATTAAATGATAATTTATATTGAAATTATTTATTTATAAATAATTTCATGTGATTTATGTTTGATTTAAGTTGGTGGAGTGTTGTTTTTGTTATGGCTATAAGACCATTGGCTGACTTATTTCCAAAACTTTGATTTTTAAACAAACTTGTAAGCTTGAGAAAAGCATTTTGAATATTATCTTCAAGTATAATTGTAGTAAATCTAATATGACCAATGTTTTTAGATTTTTCAAAATTTATAAATTATTTTTCAAGTATAAAATGGTGATTATATTATCCATTAATATCTAGAATAAGTGAAGTAACTGCTATCATTTTACTTTTTACTTCAAATAATTTTTCTCAAAAAACACTTTGAATATGGTGGAAAAGAATACAAAGAAGTAGTTATTTTTATTTTATTTGTTGATGAATAATAGCAGCTGAATATTTTCCAATGAAAATATATCCAGCAATGATTATAGTAATAATACTTTGGATTTTAGCACAAACTAGAATTAAATTATGGAAATAAATTTCAAAAATATAAATGAATTAATAGAGTTTCAAGCCATAAATAAATATTTATTTATGGCATATTCTCCTGAAAAGCAGAAAAAACTTTGAAACATAATAGCAAAATATGATAAAACAAATTTTGAAGTAATAAAAAAAGAATTTTTAGAAATATATTATGAAATAATTAAAGAAGAAATAACAAAATGAAAATATATAAATGCAATATCTCATATGTTTTGATACTTTAAAAAAGAAATAACAAAAGAAGAAAAAAATGAATTTGAAAAATTAACTAAAATATATCTAGACAATAATATAGAAACAGAAATATTACTTAAATTTATAAAAAAATTAAGCATAAAATATAAGAAAGATTACATAGAAAAACAAAGTATTTTATAAATTTAAAATACTTTGTTTTTTAAACAAAAAGATTATAATAATTTAGCAAAAGGTAAGACTCTCGCCCGTTTATTACCTTATAAAATAATATGTATAAAAAATCAATATTTTGGTTTAGACAAGATTTAAGAACATTTGATAACAAATGATTAATTGAAGCTATAATAAATAGCCAAGAACTACTACCTATTTTTATTTTAGATAAAAATATAATTCCAGATTTTTTGTGACTTACTGACAAAAAGTTTCTTTTCTTAAAAGAAGCTTTATTAAACTTGGATTTAGAATTAAAAAAACTTGGATGAAAACTTATTATATATCATGATTATCCAGAAAAAATAATTCCAGAAATTTGTAAAAATTATTGAATAGAAGCTATTTTTACAAATAAATCTTACTCTAATTACTGAAAAAATAGAGATAATAAAATACTTGATTATTGCTTAAAAAATAATATAGATTTCTTAAGTTTTAATGATTTTTTACTTATTGAACCTGAAGAAGTTGAACAAAGAAAAGTATTTACTCCATACTATAAACTTTGGCAAAAAAAGCTTAGTGAAAAATGATACAAAATTGAAACTCCTTCTAATTTTGAACAAATAGAAAACAATTTTGATATAAAAAAATTCTTAGATGAAAAAATTCCTTGAGAAAAACATCCATACTTTACAATAGATTTTTGAAAAAATAGACTAGAAAATTATATAAGAAGTGATTATGAAACTTATAGAAATGATTTAGATAAAGATGGTACTTCAAAATTATCTCCTTATTTAAGATTTGGTATATTTTCAGTTAGACAAATATATGAAATAGCTAAAGAAAAAAGTAGTGTTTATGTATCAGAAATTGCTTGGAGAGAATTTTGGCAACATATAAATTACTATTTCACTTTTACAAAAAAAATAGAATTTCAAGAAAATAAAAGACATATAGAATGGAACCATGATAATATTTTATTTGAAAAATGGTGCAATTGAGAAACTGGTTATCCTATTGTAGATGCTGCAATGAAACAATTAATTGAAACAAATTGGATGCATTGAAGAGCTCGCATGATTGTTGCAAGTTTTCTGACAAAAGATTTACTTATAGATTGGAGATGGTGAGAAGCATTTTTCAAAAAACATTTACTTGATTATGATGAAAACGTAAATTTTTGAAATTGGCAATGGTCAGCTAGTGTTTGAGCAGATCCAAAACCACTTCGTATTTTTAGTCCTATTTTACAATCACAAAAATTTGATAGCGAAGCAAAATTTATAAAAAAATACATAAAAGAATTAGAGTTTGAAAAAGCTGATAGAATTCATAATCCAATAGATAATTTACTTATTTATAAAGATATAATTGTAAATCATAATGATGCTCAAAAATTAGCTAGAATTGCCTATAAAAAGACAATATAGTTAAAATTTTTTGCTTTTATTAACTTTTTTTATAGAATGGTGGCGTATTTAAAAATTAATTATAAATAATATTATGATAACAGCAATGTGATTAAAAAGTGGTTGAGTTATTAAAATAGGTAATGACTTACTTCTTACTCTTAAAAAAGAAATTCATAGAGGTGGTAGATGAGCTACTAACATAAAAGTTAGATTTAAAAATGTAATAGCTTGAACTACAGTAGATAAAGTTTTTGATAGTGAAGAAAAACTTGAAGATATAGTACTTGAAAGATCAAAATTTGAATTTTTATATGAATCAGCTTGAGAATATTATTTTATGGATCAAGAAACATATGAACAAATAGAAATAAATGTTGAAGATATGTGAGATGCTGTAAATTTTATAACTCCTTCTTTAATTGTAGATATTCAAAGATATGAATGAAGACTTGTATGAGTTATTCTTCCTGCATCTGTTAAACTATTAATTACTGAATGTGAACCAGGTGTAAAATGAAATACTGCTGATGGTAGAGTTACTAAAGAAGCAATTCTTGAAACTGGTCACGCTATAAAAGTTCCTGGTTTTGTTGAAGCCGGAGAATATGTAATGATAAATACTGAAAGTGGTGAATACCAAGAAAGAGCAAAATAAAAAAAATCCTGAATTAATTCAGGATTTTTTTTATTTTTGCATAAGCATCACAATTATTATTTACATATTTTCATAAGTCCGAAAACATATTTTCATATAAATTATAGCAATTAAAGAAATCATTAAAAGCATCTTTTTTTTGTCATAAAGAATTAAACTTAATAAATAACTCTGAATAAAAAACATTGAAACTTTTAAATAATTTTAAAAAATTTATAAAATCATCTATTTTTTCTATATGTGCATTATTTTTTTCTTTATATATATCCCAAAGAGTTGGCTTTCAAGATAAGATAGAACTTATTAAACTATTTTCGCCTCTTACAAAATTTATATCACAAATACTTAAAAAATTATTATAATCTTTTAGCTCTAAAAAAGGCATAACAACTACATTTTTACTTTCAATTTGTATGTTTGGGTATCAAAATATAAAATAGGTTACTTTATTATCATCAAAAGAATCTAAAAGTTCATTTAAAGTATCAAAATACACAAATACAGACACAAATTTAGTTTCAATGTTTATATCTATATTTAAATTATATTTATCTTTTAAAAGTAGAATAAAATCATTTTTTGAATAAATATTTAATTCCCTATTTATTAAAACTCATCCAGTATTTTTAAGTAAACTAGGAACAAAATGAGTAATTTCTATATTTTTATCTCTATAATTTGTTAAATGTAAATCTTCAACTCATTTATGCATTAAAAAATATGAAAAATTAATAAGTTTTATCTCATACTTTTTAGTTTTTAAAAATTCGAAATCTATTTTTCTATCAAAAAAATTAAAAATCAAATTATTTGGTTCAAATTTATGTATTTCTTTTAAATCAAAATAAACAATATTTTTATAAAAAATATTGTTTTGAACCATATTTTTATAAAGTTTTTCATCATTTGAAAACAATCTAATTTCTAATTTAGAATCATTTTTTAACATAATAAATATCAAATTTATAGCAAATCCTAAATCTCAAAAATTATCTACAACATCTACATAAAAATCTATTTTTTTATTCATATTTAATCATAAATTAAAGTATTTTCATAAAGTATATAATTTTTTGAATTTTTACCAACAAATTAACTATTATTTTTTACTTTTAATCTATAAAATGATAGAATTTAAGTAATATATAATAAATATAAATTTATGATTCAAATCAAAAGTATACATATAGTAAACTTTAGAAGTATTGAAAATGAAACTATAAGTTTTTGAGAAAATAAAACAGTTTTTGTTTGAAAAAATAGTAGTTGAAAAACTGTTATTTTAAAAGCTATAGAAAAACTTATAAATTCAAAAAAAATCAAAGAAAAAGATTTTAAAAATACTAAAAAAAATCTAAGTTTAGAAGCTATAATTTCTTATGAATGAAAAGATATAAGTGTAAAACTTGAATCATATTTTGATTGAAAAGAAATAATAAATAATAGATTTGAAAATGAAAAAACTAAAGAATTATTAGAAAAAATGAGTGTTATTTATATTCCTAGTGATAGAAAAATAAATAAAGATAATAAAGAAGATGGTTATTTAAAACTTATAGATTTAATATTAAAAAATAAAGAAAAAAAACTAAAAGAAGAAAGATATTGAAAAGATAAATTAAAAGAATTAAACGATAAATCATGAGAGAAAAAAACAACCCTACTTATAAGTTTATTAAAATTATATTTATATAGTATTTCAGATAGAAAAAGTGATGATTTTACTGTATTTATCATAGATCAACCTGAGAATTTTCTTCATCCACATGCAACAAAAATGATAGATTCTCTTCTTCAAGAAATTTGAGAAAGTGAAAATAGTCAGATATTTTATTCTACACACTCAACAGATTTAGTTTCAAATTTCAGAAAAAATAAATATGAAATTTCAGATATTGTATTTGTGAGAATGGAAAATGGTGTAACAAAAACAAAAAAAATAGATAATTCTGGAGGTAGATTTAATAAAATAATGATAAACCTAATTTTTAAAAATGCCTCTATATTTTTCTCTGATTATGTTATACTTGTAGAATGAGAAACTGAAAAAATATCTATTCCAAACATATATGAAAATACACCTTGGGAAAAATATGTAAAAATAAACAAAGAAAATTTAAGTAAAGAAGAATCAGAAAATTACTTCAATTTAAATTATAAAAATATAAGTGTAATTGATGTATGATGAAAATGAGCACTATATGAATGGTATATATTTGCAAGTGAATTATTTTGAAAAGAAAATGTAGTTGCTCTTATAGATAAAGATGAAAATTTTGATGTAGATCATGATATGATAATAAAAGCTATTAGAAAAGTTCATAAAGTATGACAAATATATGAAAATGAATTTAAAAAATATAATTGGATAGTACTAGAATGAGAATTTGAAAATTACTATAAAATTGATTCTATTAAACAATATATAAAAGATGAAATAGATGAAAGAGCAAAAGATTTTTGAGATGAATTTGACCCAGAAAAATACCAATTAAGTTTAATAAAATTAGAATCTCGTTTACAAAATTTAAAATATGCAAAAAAAATATCTACAGCTTATGAATGAATATTTAATGCATTTTTTAGAAAATATTCTAAACCTACTATAGCATTTAATCTATCTACATGGCTTACAGAAAAAAATTGATATGATGAAAAATTATATAAAATATTTGCTGATATAATAGGTAAATTTGATAAAAAAAATAACTCCAATTAATTGGAGTTATTTTTTTTTATTTTTTCATAAATCTATTTCTAAATAATAATGCACCAGATATTAATAATGATACTATTATTAAAAAGCTTTCTTCTAATCAAGTAGTTGGTAATTTATTTACTTCAACATTTCCCATAGTTACTCAATTTGCTTCATTTTCTCAAGCTAATCATGCTGAATTTAAATCAACTTTTTCTTCACTAAGTGGAGTTAATGTAGTTTCAGCTCATAAATTTACAACTTGATCTCATGCTACAACTTGTTCATCAGTTACTTGAGTACTTCAAGCAACTACATCATTTGTTTGAATAGAAGTATCATTAGTCATAACTGAACCATCTTGATTAATCATTGAGTCAGAAGTTCAAACAGCTGAATCAGAACCTAATGTTCACATTTCCATTGCAGAATCTGCTGCATAAGTACTTGTTACTAATAATAAAGCAACAATAGTAGATAATATAGTTTTTTTCATAATATTATAGTAATTAATAAATAAAATTAGTTTTGTACATCAGATACATTTAATTCTTCAAAAAGACTTTTAATATCTTGTAAATCATCTTTTGTAACCTCTTCATCGGAATCAATTATAGTTTGAGCTTCTTCTTTTATAACTTCTCATTTTTCAATATCTGCTAAACCTCACATATAATTAAGAATATCTAATACTTGTTCATCTTTAATTTTTCATGATGATTCAACTTTATCAATAGTACTTGTTAATTTATCTAGTTTAGATAGTGTAACTTCTGAACTATATTTTCATAAATTATTAAAATATTTTTCAAGTCTAGTATCCATTAAATCAACAACTTTTGTTGGTAACTCTTCACTTAATTGTTCTACCATTGCAAAAGTATCTTCTAATTGCGCATCAACTTGAGACATAATTCATTCCATCATATTATCAATTTGTGCATACATTTGTTCCATTTGAGAATCTATATTTGTCTCAAAATCAGACATAAAATTTTCAAATGAATCTTCCCAAGCAGAAAAATCAGATTCATAATCATAATCAAAAGTATAATTAAAATCATAAGTACTTACATCTTCAGTTTCCATTTCAGTATCATCTTCTTCAGAATACATTCATTGTGAAGATGAATCCATAGAACTACTTCATAAACTTTGAGTATTTGCAAAAGATATTTGACATGTAATAAACAAAACAAATAATATTTTAATAATTTTATTCATATTTTTTTATTATAGTATAAAACAAATGTGATTATATAGATAATTTTTAAAATAAAAATTTATATATATTGACTATTTTAATATAAATTTTATATTAAAAATATTTAAGCACGCCTTTTGGGCGTGCTTTTTTTATTTTGAAGGGACAATGACACATCTTGGACATTTTCCCTTATTTGGGCATTGAATAATTCCACCAACTTGGCGGGTCAAAATAATCCCAGTTGAACCACAAACCAAAGTACGAGTACTTTTAAAATTCCGTTTTTTCATGATCGTCCCCTTTTTTAAGTACAAAATTGTACGAAAAAAATGTTAGTAATAATTTTATATTTTGCAAATAAATTTAAAAACAAAAAAAAGCTGACTTAGGGTGCAACCTAAGTCAGCTTTTACTTTATAGTTTAATGGTGGGACATTCGGGGCTCGAACCCAAGACCTTCGCCTTAAAAGGGCGCTGCTCTACCTACTGAGCTAATATCCCGCTTCTCTAAAAAGCTAGTGTATTGTATAAAAAAAATTAGCAAATGCAAATCTTTTTTTTACTTTTTTTAGAGTTTTTATATTTTTCTCTTAGGTATGAGAAAAACTCAATCATAAACTACTATATTAGTAACATTTTTTCAATCAAAAACAAACATTTCTTCCCCTATTTTATAATCTTTTTTTATTTCTACTTTTTTTCATAAATTCAATTCATCTAATACTTTAAAATCTAATTCAATAAAATTTTTATTTTTGAAAAGTAATTTTAAATCAAAAAACTTATCTTTATCAAAATTTTCTAATGTTTGAGAAAAACTCAAATCTAAATTTCAAACTTTTATTCTTCTAAGTTCAGTAACATAAGCTCAAGTTCAGAAAAAAGCTCATAAATCATATGCAATTGTTCTTATATATGTTCAAGCACTTACTTTTGCTCTAAATTTCGCACAAGGATAAGAATATGATAAAAGTTCTATTTCATAAATAAAACAATCTCTTTCCTTCATTTCAAAATCAGCATTTCATCAAACAATCATATCTATAGCTTTTCTTCAATTTATTTTTAAAGCACTATATTTTGGTGGTATTTGTTTTATTTCTCAAGTAAATTTTTGTTTTAATAAGTTATTTATTTTTTCAATAGTTATACTATTTTTTGCTAAATCCATTTCAGATTTACTTATGTAATTTACTGTAGTTCATAAATCATAACTATCTGAAATTCAATCAAAATTGATACTAAATTCATATTCTTTGGTATCTTTTTCGAAATATGGAATAAGTTTTGTATAATTTCAAACAGCAATTAAAAGACCTCCTGTTGCCAGAGGGTCTAGTGTACCAGTATGTCACATCTTTTTTATATTTAGTTTTTTTCTAAGTACTCTAAGTATGTCGAAACTAGTATATTCTAAAGGTTTATCTATTAAATAAAACATAATTTATAAATCATATTGAAAAGTTCCTGGAGATGATAAAAATCTAGGAGTTGTATCTATTCAAAGTTCTGGTTGAATAAAATCAAATTTTCTAAAATTAAAATAACCTAAATCTAAAAATACCTTTCAAATCATATCATTTTTAGAAATATATTCACTTCTTCATACACAATTTGAGAAACATTCTCTAGAATCAGTTGAATGATTTCTATTGTCTCATAAAACAAAATATTGATCTTTCCCTAAAGAATAAATTTTAGTATCTTTACTTATTCAAACAAATGTATAACCATTATTTTCTTCATTTAAATATTTTTCATCTATTTCTTTATAAGTATCTTTTCAAGATTCTTTAATATATATTTTTCAGTCTTCTATTTTTAATGTATCTCATGGAACTCAAATTATTCTTTTCAAAAAATATTTCTTATTATCATTTACATATGGCTTAAAGACAATTACATCTCATCTACTTGGTTCTCATAAAATATATGAAATTCTATCAACAATTATAAATTCTCTATCATAATAAGATGAATACATTGATTGCCCACTTATTTGAAAAGGCATAGCAATAAAACTTCTAATTACAACTACAACTATTACTATAACTAATAAATCTTTAAAAAAATCCAAAACTTCAGATGAATTTTGTTTTTTTTCATTATTAACTATAGTTTCTTTGTTTTCTATAATATCTAAATCTTGAGAATTATCTGTATTTTCAAGTGTTTCTTCACTTAATTTTTTTCTAAATTTAAAAATCATTAATCTTTATTTATTTTATTAATAGAGCTATTATATGTTTTTAAAAATAAAATCAATAAAAAGTACCTTTTAGGTACTTTTTATTATTTATCATCATCAGTTTTTAACCAATCTGGAATTTTCATTCAATCATCCCATAACTCAGTATCATTAGATGTATTATTATCTAATCAATCATCTTTTTTAGATTCTGAATCAGATTTTTTTTCTTTTGGTTTAGCTACTTTTTTAGAAATAGATTTTTTTTCTTTTTTAGAATTATCTTCTTCATTATTTTGTATCAATACATTTAAGAAATCTTCATCTTTTGATTTTACTTCCTTTGATTTTTCTTCTTTTACTTCTTCAGAAAAACTTCATTTTAACCAATCTGGTAAATTTGAATCATTATTTATAGAAGAAGATTTTTCATCCTCATCTATTTCAATTTTTGTAAAATTATCTAATTCTTCTTTTGTTTCCAATTTTGGTTCTTCTACTATTGGTTCATCAGGAGTCAATTCTTCTTTTATCTCTTCAGAAAAACTTCATTTTAACCAATCTGGTATTTCACTAACTTTTTCTGTTTTTGGTTCTTCTTTTTTTGACTCTTCTATTTTTGGTTCTTCTATTTTTGGTTCAGAAAATACTTTAGTCTCTTCTTTTACTAAATCTCAAACTGGATCTTCAGAAAAACTTCATTTTAACCAATCTGGTATTTCACTAACTTTTTCTGTTTTTGGTTCTTCTTTTTTTGGTTCTTCTTTTTCAACAAAATCAGATTTTGGAACTTCTTTGTTAAAATCAAAGTCAAAGGAATCTTCATCTGCAAATATATCTTTTGGTGATTCTCATAATATATCTTGAAATGATTCTTCTTGTTTTATTTTAGGTTTTTTAGATCAAGTTTTTTCAGAAACAAATTGAGAAAAACTTATATTTTTATCTTTATTAACTATTTTATAATAAATAAAGAAAAGTAATATAACTCCTGAAAATAATAGAATTATAAAGAAAATTATTTTTAAAATTCAAATAAAAATATCAATTATACTATTTCATTCTGCATTTGTAGTTTCTTCAACAACTGTTTCTTTTTCTTCTGTAGGAATATTTGAAACTCATCAATATACAAAAGTATTTAAAATTGCTTTAAAATCAGTTTTTTCTTTAACTGTCATGATTTCATCTGCTGCTATGTTCTCAAGAATCATTTTTCATAATTCTTTGTTTTCATCAATATTTGAGTTTTCTCAAATAACTTCTAATTTTGCAACAAGTAAATCATAACAAGTTAATCATTCTTTTAATTCGCTAGCTGTTGATTCAATACATTTAATATCTTTTGGAATTAGATTTTTTAATGCATTAAAAGCTATAGATTTTTCTGATTTATCAGTATCTCATTCTATCAATAAAGACTCTAGTAAATCAATTAATTCTTTGCTATTTGGAATTGCTGACTCTTCAATATATCATTCAAATTCAATTATAATATTTGTTTTTTCTCTATTATCATTCCATTCTTCTTTCAATTTTTGTACATACATTAATCATTTTAATTTATGTTCTTTTGGAAAATTAGAAACTTCTGTTTTAATTTTTTCTAATTTAAATTTAATTGAATCTGAAACTCATTCAAATATTATAGTATTTACATCTATAGCCTCTTCAACATAAGTTTTAATTATTTTTATATCTCTAGATGAAATTAGATTTCATGTAATATCTTTTGTATAAAGTCTTACAACTTGTTCTCTAGAACTATTCAATTCAACTAAAATTGCATTTTTTGAAATGTAACTATCTTGAAATTTATTATCTTCATCATCATCATTTCATCAATTTAAATCAGAATCATAAGCTATATCAAAATCAGCAACATAATTAACGATATCTCAAGAGCTTGCTCATAAATAAAAATATGCATTTTTACCTTTTTCTTCAATAGTTATAACATCTTCGTCATTTATTTCTAAATTAGAAAATACTATTAATCATTCTTTTTTAGATTTTATATAGTTTCATAAATCTTTAAATACTTTTTTACTAATCTCTTTAGATTTAGTTCATTCAGATGTTTTCAATGAAACCAAATGATTTGATTTTCAATCAGTATAAGTATATGTAAATGATCAAGATTTAGTTATTTTATTACCATCTCACATATCCCATAAATAACTTGTTGCATTTCAAAGACTTGTATCAAAGAATACAAAATCATTTCAAATTGAAACATAATCAAAATCTGGTTTTAATACATTTGCAACGTTCATAGTAACTGTTTTTGTATTTGAAAATCATTTATACTTAACTTTTACTTTTGCAAATTTTTCTCATGAACTTTCATATTTATAACTAACTGAATTAGTTGTTGTTTCTTTATCATAAAATCCGTCTCAATCAAAATCCCAAGAAAATGATACTTTAGAATTTAGATTTTGTCATAATATATTTTCAACATTTGAAGTAAATACTACTTCATCTCAAATTGAAACTGAATTATTATTTACACTTAAATCAACAATTGGAGTATTTACATTATCACCTGTTAAAGTAATAAAATATTTAGAACCACTTAGTTCTTCAGAATTAGATCTAGCTTCATTGTTATCTTTCATAACAACAACAAAATAATAATTTCAAGTTACTTTTGGTAATACAAATGTTGTTGTTGATGTTTTAGTTGCTCTAAAATCTTGAGGTTCTGGATCTATATCTGTATAATAATACCATAAATATGATTGTATAACTCAATCTAAATCTTTTGCTCAAAGTGCATTTAGAGTAACTAAAACTGGATCAGACTCACTATCTTTTACCCTAATATCTAAATTAGATAAAACAGGTTTTAAATTATCTGTTTTAATATTTATTTCTTGAGTAGATTCTTTTCAGTTTTTATTACTTTTTACAGTAAGTTTAACTTTTGAACATCATAATTCATCAAATTTTTTTGCAAAGCTTTCGCTACTATATATATTATTTCAAATTTTCCATGAATAAGATAAACCTTTATGTTCTCATGTTACATCTAAACTTTCTTCTCAAGAAAATGTAAATGTATCCATTCTATTAACAATATATGCTCAATCTCAATTACATGCAGCACTATCAAATGAAATATTATTAGCTTTTGAATCTTTTAAAGTAATAAAAGCAAATGGCTCATCTGTATCTCATATATAAACATTTTTTGAAAATGTATTTACATTATCGTTATCGTCAATTACTTTAAGTTTTACACTATAAACTCAAGATTTACTATAACTATGAGTAATACTATCATTTTTTCATCATTCTTTATATCAATCACCAAAATCCCATTCATAAAAACTAGCTTCTGGAGAATCAGCAACAAATCTAACAGGTTTCTCTCTTTGAACAACCCTAGGAAGTGCAAAAAATTCAACTGAAAGTATAGATTTAATACTTATTTTTTGAGTTGCTTGAGAAGTCATATCATCAGGATCAGTAACTTCTAAAACCACTGATTGATCTCATATTGAAGAAAAAGTATAATATCAATTTGATCAATTATAATTAGGATTTTCTAAGTTAACTCTTTCTCAATTTATTATCCATGAAAAAACTAATTTTCAATCATCACTAAAGTCCGCATCAAAAGATGAACTAGCATCTAAAAATACTGTATTTGGTTTATTTGAATAAGGAATATTATAAGCAAATTTTGCTTGTGGAGCTCTAGAATTTATATGAATAATTTTATAATCAACATCAGTATCTCATGATGCATCTGTAACAAATAATTTTACATTATATTTTCATTTTTCTGTAAATGTATGAGTAAATGTAGAAGAATTTTTATTTACAATTTCTGTATCATTTTTTATATCAATAATTTTCCATGCATAAGTTAAATTTGAATTACTTCAAGTTGGATTAGCAGTAAAAGTAAATTTTTCTCACATATATCATTCTTCACCTGTTGTTTTTATTGTAGCAATAGGATTATGAATTTTTAATATAAATTTTCTTTCAACGGATTTATTTTCATTTGTAGTCAATTTTAATTTAACAGTAAAGTCACCTTCTCTTCAGTAACTTACTCTTTCTATTTTTGGACCTCAAGTATTTGTTCTAGTTACACCATTTCAAAAATCCCATTCTGTTTTAGTAAATTTACTTCAAGAAGTTGGAGTTGAACTTGTAGCATCAAACAATAAACCATATTTAGCATCTTCTGGTAAAAATTTAAGTTCTTCTTGTTGACCTAAATTTTCACTATTAACTTTTAATAATATAGATGCGATTTTTTCTTTTACAACTATATTAGCTCTAGAAGAAAATGGTAATACATCAGTATATCATAAACTATTTTTATGATTTGATGTTACATCCAAAAATACTGCAAAATTTCACTCTTCTCTAAAAATATAAGTTAAAGAAATTTTATTACCTATAATCTTTCTTTTACCTCATTCATTTATCCACCAAGTATAATTATAATTTTCTAATTTAGTTCAAGTAGGATCTTTTACATTTCATCTTAAAGTAACAGTTAAAGGAGCATTTCATGTAGATGGATATGATTCAACTGTTCATGTTATTTTTTGAATTGTAGTTTTTTCTAAATAATTTTCTATAGAAGTTGCTATTTCTTCAAAATAAGATGAGTTTTCTGGATATTTAACTCATTTTTCAATAGAACTTTTTAAATAATTATAATAGTTTTTATTTGATAAACTATCTGGTAGGTAATTTAAACCTTCTTTAGCGTACAATAAAATTCTTGCAGCAATATATTGGTCAATTTTTCAATCAACCTCAAATTTATTTCTTAGATCAAGATATTGATCAGTAATTTTATATCTATATTCATTAAAAGTTTTTAAATCAACAACTCATAATGTAGTATACGTTTGTTCTGTTGCATCTGCTCAAGTATTAGCAGAGTAAGCAAAATCAGAATGTATACTTAATATAAAGAAACTAACAATTATAATAAAAATCTTTTTTAACATACGCATTTTTTAACAAATAGTTATTTAGTAAATATTAACATAATTAAAAATACTAGGCAAAAAACTAAACATATATATTTATATTTTTGACTTGACTTTTCTATTTTTTAATACAACTAAATATACTTTTTATATACTTCTTTATATTTTCTCTTGATTTTTATAAAATAGATATATAATAATAAAAGAAATTAAAAAAAGATTTCTAAAAATTATTTTATTAAAACAATACATATGGATTTAAACAAAGCACAAGTTATTGGTAGAATTACACAAGATTTAGAACTAAAACAAACACCAAATGGACAAAATGTTTTAAGTTTTTCTGTTGCAACAAATAGAAATTGGGTTGATTGAAGTGGAAATAAACAAGAACAAGTAGAATTTCATAATGTGGTATTATGGGGTAAATTAGCAGAAATTGCTATGCAATATTGTGGAAAATGAAGAAGAGTTTTTATAGAAGGTAGACTTCAAACAAGAACTTGGGAAGCACAAGACTGAACAAAAAGATACAAAACAGAAATTGTTTGAGAAAATATGATAATGCTTGATTCAAAAAATGAAAATACTGAAAGTAATTCATTTTCAAATGAAAATGCATCACCTGCTATAAGAAAATCATCTCCTAAACAAGAAGAAGAAATTTCTATAGAAGATATTCCATTCTAAAAAAAATTAAAAATCCTTTAAACTAGACTATTTTAGACAATTTAAAAGGATTTTTTTTATCTTTACAATTAAGTTTTTTTTTATAATATATTTTTAGATTAATAATTAAATAAATAAGAAAAATGGATTTATATAGTGTTTTATGAGTTGATAAACAAGCTTCAAATGAAGAAATAAAAAAAGCATATAGAAAATTGGCTATGCAATATCATCCTGATAGAAATGCTTGAGATAAGGCAGCCGAAGAAAAATTCAAAGAAATAAATAAAGCATATGAAACATTGAGTGATGAATCTAAAAGAAAAAATTACGATATGTTTTGAGATGCAAATGGTAGATGAAACCCTTTTGGTTGATGATTTAATTGATGAGTAGATGTAGATTTATGAGATATTTTTGAATCTTTTTTCTGAGGATGATTTAATTGATGACAATCAAGAAAAAGAAAAACAAATTTTGCTTGAGAAGATTTAGAATACAGATTAAATATAGATTTAAAAACTAGTATTTTTTGAGGAAAACAAAAAATAAGTTTTAATAAAAAAGAATCTTGTAATACTTGTAATTGAGAAGGTTGAAGTGGTAAAAAAACTTGTCCAAAATGTAATGGTAGATGACAAGTTACTCATACTACTCAAAGTATGTTTTGAATGATTCAACAAACAGTAGCATGTGATAATTGTGGTGGATCATGAGAAATTTTTGAAAATATATGTCATGATTGTCATTGAGAAAAAAGAAAAGTAATAAAAAAAGAAATTGAAGTTGATATTCCAGCTTGAATTGATGAAGGTATGATTATAAAAATGACTGGTGAATGAAATCATTGAGTTTGAACAAATAAATCTGGAGATTTATATATTAAATTTGAAGTAGAACAAGAAGAAAAATGACTAAAAAGAGATTGAAGTGATTTGCATTATGAATTAGAAATAGATGTTGTTGAAGCTGTATTGTGAGCAACTAAAGAAATAAATATACCAATTATTTGAAAAAGAAAAATAGAAATAAAAGCTTGAACAGAGCATTCTAATATAATAAAAATATCTTGAGATGGTATTAAATATATAAATAATGATAAAAAATGAGATTTATATATAGAAATAAATATAAAAATACCTAAAAAACTAAGTAAAAAAGAAAGAGAACTATTTGAAGAGATAGCAAAAGAAAGAAAAATAGATGTAAATAAATGATGAGTATTTGAAAAAATATTTGGTTAATTTAAAAAACTCCTAAAATAAAAGGAGTTTTTTTGTTTTAAATTTAAAAAATAAAAATGAATAAAGAAAAAATAATAACATCCTTAATTATATCTATTTTTTTTATAGTGTTTTCAATATTTAATTTTGAAGAATATTATAATTTTCATAAAGAAAAAATAGAAATTAATAAAAATAAAATAGAGTTAGAATCAAAAATAAAAAATTTTGATTTAAAAAATATAGAAAATATAGAAGAAATAAAATTTTACTATACCCCATCAAAAGATTTACTTAATAATATAGTAGAAAAAATAAATAATTCTCAAAAATATGTTTACATAGAAGTTTATATGTTTACAGAAAAAAGAATAAAAGAAGCTGTAATAAAAGCAAAAAAAAGATGAGTAGATGTAAAAATAATTTTAGAAAAAGATCCTTATATGGCATATACAATAAATGATAAAACATATAATGAATTACAAAAAAATAATATAGATGTTGTCTGGTCAAATACAGAAAATTATGCATTAAATCATAGTAAAATGATATTAATCGATGATTTAAATATTGTTTCAACTTGAAATTTAACATACTCTACTTTTACACAAAATAGAGATTTTTTTCTATTTATAAAAGATGATAATACAAATAAATTACTTAAAGAAATTTTTTATAATGACTTTAATTGAATTAAATCTTCTCCATATAGTGAAAATCTAGTTTTATCCCCTTCATATTCTAGAAATAAAATAATAGATTTAATTGAAAGTGCAGAAAAAGATATAAAAATCTATATTCAATACTTTAATGACGATGAAATAAATAATAAGTTGATTGAAATAAAAAAATTAAAAGATATCAAAATAAGTGCAATAATTCCTGATACTGCTACTAAAGATGAAAATACTAAAAAATTAATTAAATCAGGTATTGAAATAAAAAAAATACCAAAATATAAAATGCATGCAAAAGCTATATTAATTGATGAAAAATATCTTTTTATTTGAAGTGAAAATTTTTCTAGTTACTCACTAGATAAAAATAGAGAAATATGATTTATTATAAAAAATAATGAAGTAATTTCTGATTTTTTAGATATTTTTAATTACGATTTTAAATAATAAATAACCTTTACAAAAAGCTAAAATTCATATAATAAAACCTATATATTTACTAAATTATCTAAAAGTGATTTCATTAAATAAAATATTCCTCGCATTTCTTGCATTATTCGCATTTACATTGCTTATATTTAATACTTTTACAAGTAAAAATCAAAACACTTTTGAAAGTGTTTTTTATAAAAATAATGAAAAATGAGTTTTTTGATTAGAAATAAAAAATGATGAAATTATTTTTAATACTTGAAGTATAGACTCTTGATTAAAAATAAATTATTTAAATCCTTTTGATAAAATTCTTAGCTATAGTTGAGAAGTTAATGTTTCTGAAAATAATATAACATTAAACAATTGAATTTTTCTTATAAATATATCAGAAATAAATGGTAAATATAAAATTAATTGAAAGTGATTTGAAATTAAAAACAATTGACCACTTACTCTTTACATAGATAATTCTTGAACTAGAACTACTATTTTTTCATTAAACTCTATAATTGAATTAAACTTAGTAAATATAGAAAATAAAGAAATTGTAAATACAATTTTTTTATACCCACATAACTCAATAAAAATTATACCTGAACAAAATAAAAATATTGAAAAAGCTGATTTACTAAGAATAACTCAAAGATTCCCTATTGAATATTTTAATGAATCTATATTAATAAATGATGAAATAAATGATAATTTTATAACTAAAATAGTTTGAAATAAAGATGAAAATGAAGTTAATATAATTAAAAAAATGTTTAATTTTATATTCATAAATAATATAAATGAAGAAAAAATACTTTTAAACTTTAAATCTAATAAATTTTGAACTCTTATATGAGAAAAATTAATAGAAAAATATAATAATTTATTTTTAAATGACTCTAAAAAAATAGTATATTATAAAAATCTTATATTAAGAGCTATTTGAGATATAATAAAATCAAACGAAATAGATGAAGCAAAAAATGAATTTTTAATAAAATCTTTGAATGAATTAAAAAATTTAAACATAAATGATTATAATGAATTAAAAAATATTTTATATTTTTATTCTAATATTGTTATAGATTCAAATAAAAATGATATTAATTCAAAAATAAATTTTTCTAAAATATATAATAAAATAGAAGATAGAAAATTTAATTTTAATGAGGATTTTTTATTAACACTTAATGATTTATACTTTATATATGATTTCAAAAAAGAAAATAACATATATACTAATTTAAACAACATAAATAAAAAAATACTTTCTAAAAAATTAAGTGAATCAGAAAAAAGTTATTTTATATTTTTTCTAAAAAAAGTTATAATTTCTTGATTTGATAGTTTATCTAAGGATAAAAAAATAAGTTTAGAAGATATTTTAAATATATTTGATGATTATATACAAACAAGTATAAATTATTATTCTATAGATGATGATACAAGAATTAGAACTTGAATAGAAGATTATAATGAAATATTAAAAAAATTAGCAATAAAAATAGAAACTACTTATTTTGAAAAAAACAAAGATGAAAATTGATTGCTTTTACTAAATAAAAATAACTCTATAAGTTATGAAAAAATTAAAATTCTAGAAAATAATATAGAATCTATATTTAAATATTATGATAAATATCAAGATATATTATGAGAAAAATCAAAAGATGGATTAATTAAAAATGAATTTTCAAATAATAGAGTTAAATACTCTCAATATATACTTGCATTAAAAGATTATAGCTCATATATAGCAAATTATAATGAACAGAATAAACAAATTTTATTTTGAGACACAGCTACTGAATCTGGAGAATGAGAAATAATTATTTCTATTGAAAGTGCTAAAAAATATTTAAGTCAATTTAAATATTTAGATATTTCAAATATAAAGATTAATTTAAGATGATTCAATTATTGTGAAAATCCAAATACTCAAAATGATACTGATGAAATTAAAGATCCATATTGTTATAAAATAGAAAATTTAATAGTTTGAAGTAATTTATACTTAAATATGACTTTATCTCCAAACGACTACAATAAAATATCAAATTTTACTATTAATTGAGATAAAAATATCAATAAATGATCTTATAAATTAGATAATGAAAAAATAATATGGGATAATAATTATAAAAAAAATGCATGAGCATTAGATATAGCTAAATATGATTTCAAAAACTTTTTTTTATACATATTTAATCCTCCAAAAGAAATAGTAGTAAAAGATACAGAAATTGAAACAGAAACATTAGAAGAAAGCTTAATTATTAAAATATTTAAAAGAAATAAATTATTATGAGAAGAATGAGATTTTAATATATTATCATGATTCATAGATATAAAATATGATAATTTAATTGTTAAACAAATTAATAATGATTATGATACATATGTAAAAAAATGAAACATAACTTATATAAGTGATAATAAAAATTATAAATGATATTTATATTGAAAATATATATTTATTCCTGATCATAGTTTTACAGATTTAGAAATTTCATTACATGATGATTTTGATAGAATATTATTTTGATGAAATAAAATAAAGATAATTTGAAGCTTCAATGTAAAAACAATTAAAGATGACTTAAAAATATTTTTTGATAGTCTTAGTAATTTATATACTGTAGTATCAGCATTAGATAATCAACTTTGAATTACTGAGTTATCAATAAAATATAATTATAGTGAAAATATGTTTTATATTGATAATGAAAAAATAAGTGTTAAATTAAAATGAATTGCAATATATTCTATAATTTATAATAAAAAAGAGTATTCTCCAAAGCCTACATCTGTGTATGACTTTGAAAATAATTTAAAATTAATTAAATAAAAATGGCACAAAAATGAGCAAAAATAATGGCTAGTCTAGCATTATTATGAATAATTATTTCAATACTTTGAACATGATTAATGGTAATAGTTTGAAATAATAAAAATACTTCTGAAACTGAATTAACTCCTGAACAAATTGCTGAAATTCAATCGATGATTAATTCTCAAAGTTGAAATACTTCAACTTTGAGAATTAAATCAAACAGGAACTACAATAGAAACTAACTAATATATTAAATGAAACTAAACACTAGAATAACTTGACCTGCATGAGCATGAGTTAATTCAACAGTTGATATTATTTCAGAGCTTTATGCAGAGCTTGGTTATGATTTAATAACTGATATAGAATACGAATCAAGAATAAAATGATGAGTAAATTTTTTTGATGTAAATATTTCTGATAAAGAAGAAAAATTTCTTACAAAATATGTAGATATAGTACTTGCTTTTAATGCTGAAAGTTTAGAAAAACAAATGCATAGCTTAAAAGAAAATTCAACTATAATTATAAATAGTAAATGGATAAATAAATTAAAAGAAAAAGGTTTAAATTTTGATAATTTCAATGTTTTAGAACTTGAAATTACTGATAAATATGACAATACTTACCTACTTTGAATATATGCTAAATATTTAAATTTAGATTTAAATATTATACTTGAAAAAATAGAAAAAGTATTTGCTAAAAAATGATCAGACACAGTAGAATTAAACAAAAATATAGTTAAAAATATTTTTGATACTTATGAAATTAAAAATAAAAGTAATATAACTCTAAAAAGAGTTTGAGAATCAAAAGAAACTATTTATTGAAATAAATCTCTAACAAAATGATCAATAGAATGAGGACTTGAATTTTATAGTGCTTATCCTATGACTCCAGCTTCTACTATACTTAGTGAAGTTATAAATGATGGTAGAGTAAAATTTTTTCAAGCAGAAGATGAAGTTGCAGTTATTAACTCTGCTCTATGAGCAAGTTATACTTGAGCTAGAGCTATGAGTGGTAGTTCAGGTGGATGATTTGCACTTATGAGTGAAGCTTTAAGTTTTGCTGTACAAGCTGAATTTCCAATAACAGTTGTACTTTCTCAAAGAGCTGGTCCAAGTACTGGAACTCCAACTTATCATGAAGCATGAGATATCAACTATGCTCTAAATCCTACTTTTGGTGATTTTGATCATGTTGTTATGTATCCAAGCTCTTTAGAAGAAGCTTACTATTTTTGATGTTTAGCTCTAAATATAGCTGATAAATATCAAAGTATAGTATTAGTTTTGATGGATAAACAATCAAGTGAAATGGTTGGAACAATCTGAGAATTGAGTGTACCAAAAATTGAAAGAGGTATTATCCTTGATAATCCACCTATTGATTATAAAAGATATGAACTAAATGAAACTTGAATTTCTCCAAGAGTAAAAGTTGGTACTAAAAATTGAGATTTTATAGCTACAAGTTATGAACATGACGAATATTGAGCTACAAGTGAAGATCCACTTGTAAAAAAAGCATTTACAGAAAAAAGATGGAAAAAACTAGAGAATTTCTTTGAAAAAGAATGATATAGTTGATATGAAGTTGTAAATCCTAGTGCTAAAAAAATGCTTATAGTTACAAGTTTTACGAGCTATACTGCAAGAGAATTTGTAAAAAATAATAGTGAATTTGGTCTTATAATAATCAAATTTTTAAAACCACTTGATGCTAGACTGAGAAAAGAAATAGAATGAAAAGAAGAAATTATTTTTATAGAAAGTAATTATTCTGGTCAATTAGAAAATTACATATCAAAAGAATTTGGATTAAAATACATACCAAATTTAAAGATATCAAACTTGAGAAAATATGACTTATTCCCTTTCTACATTGAGGATTTTAATGAATTAAAAAAATAAAAAATGAGATCTTGATTAAATAATATACAATGGTGTCCATGATGTTGAGACACACTTATAATCTGAGCAATAAAAAAAGCATTTGAAGAACTAGGAATTGCATCTCACCAAAGAGTTGTTGTTTCTTGAGTTGGTTGTAGTTGAAAAGCTAGCCAATATATTGACTGATATGCAGCTGAAACTCTTCACGGTAGAACCCTACCTTTTGCAACAGGTATAAAAATGGTAAATCCTGAACTTACAGTACTCGCTACTGGTTGAGATGGAGATTGATACTGAATTGGTATGTGACACTTTATTCATGCTTGTAAAAGAGATTTAAACATAACTTATATAGTTATGGATAATGAAAATTATGCTCTTACAACTGGTCAAGCAAGTCCTACAACTCCTATTTGAGCAAAAACAAAAACTACTCCTCTAGGAAATACAAAACAACCTTTTGATCCAATAAAATTGGCTCTTGATGCTGGATGTACTTTTGCAAAAACAGCTGATAGTATAAAATTTCTTGAAATGAAAGATATCATAAAAGAAGCTATACTTCATCCTGGTTTTTCACTTGTAAATATTCACCAAGCATGTCCAAGTTTTAAAAGATGGTAAAAAACACTTGAATTTCAAGTGTTTTTTTGCATTTAAAATAAATATATGATTAAATAATAATAATAGATTATATTTAAAGGAAAATGCTTAAAAATTTTATAAAAAACTACTACAAATTATTTGATGAAAAATTACAAAATGGAACTGTTATAGTATTAATAATAGCATTTTTAATAATCTCTGTTTGAAATCTAACAAATGCTTCAAATAATGAAATGTTACTTAGTGCAAAAGCAAATTTATTTGAGACTCAAAGAACAAATGAAATAATAGTTATAAACGGAAAAACATATCAATTAATAGATTAAAAAACACATCATAAATGATGTGTTTTTTTATATAAATTTAATTTCAAAATTATAATCTTTTAAATCTATATTTTTTATTTTATTCTGAAAACTAGAGTTAATTTTATCATAAAATAAATGTAATTCTGAATTTATTAATGGGTTATTTGTTTTAATTAAAAGTGTTTGATTTTTTATTTGTATAGAAACTAGATATGATGACATATCTATATTTTTTTCTTTCAAAAAAACCTCTATTATACTATTCCATAGAGAAGTTTTGATAAAAAGTTCAGTCTTTTTTTCATTTAAAAATAATTTCATAATCTAAAAAATTACTACAAATTCTCATTTAACTTTTGAACTATTTTGAGTGTAATAATCAAGCACTTCCTTAACTGTTCATCTATTAAATTCTTCAAATTTCTTTGTTAATTCACGACCAATTACTATATTGTGTTCCATTCAAAAATAAGTTCATATTTCCTCTATAGTTTTAACTATTCTATGTACTGATTCATATATAACTACTGTCTCAAGTCAGGCTTTACTATTTTTTCTTTCAACTAGAGAATTAAAAAGAGTTTGTCTTCCCTTTTTTACCGGTAAAAATCATAGATATAAAAAATGATTCATAGGAAATCAGCTTCACATAAGAGCAGTTGAAAAAGCAGTAACTCAAGGAATAGGTACAACTTCAACTCAAGCAATTATTGCTTCTTTGATTAAAACATAACCAGGATCAGAAAATCATGGAGTTCCAGCATCACTAATCAAAGCCATATTATGACCTTCTTTTAATTGAGAAATTATTTTATCAACCTTTGTTACTCAAGAATGACTATGAAAAGAAATAAGTGGTTTTTTAATTTCATAATGATTTAAAAGTGTAGAACTAGTTCTAGTATCTTCACAAGCAATAGAATCAACTTCTTGCAAGATTCTAACTGCTCTATAAGTGATATCTTCTAGGTTTCAAATTGGTGTTGCAACTATATATAACAAAGCAAAATAGTTAAAAAATATATAAAAGTATTCTACAAATAAAATAGTAAAATGCAATAATAATAAAAAAGCACTTAAAATTAATTTTAAGTGCTTTTTTAAATATCAACTTGTCCCATTTTTATAAGTTTATAAATAACACAATTTTGCTCTTTTAAATCTCATATAAGTATAGTTCTAGTTTTTTTAGTTTCTTCATAAGTTATCTTTCATTCATGTCTTTTTTTTCAAAAAACTTCACTATCAATTAGTATTTTTAATAATCTATAGAAATTTTCCTCTAAAAGTATGTCTTTAATATATAAATGACTATCTAAAAAATCACTAAAACATTTTGTAAATTCTCATAAATTTCATCATTTTTTTATCAAACTAAGTGCATGAAAAAGTTTAGCAATTCACAATATATATCAGCTATTTACAACCAAATTAAGAGTTTTTTCTAGTGGATCATTTCTTCTAAGAATCGTTTGTTCATGTTTTTTTGCAAATTTTCTAAATGGCTTAGTTATAGTACTTTCTATTATATAATCTATTGATTTATGATATGAACTTATTATTCATAATCAGTCTGCAAATTTATTTTGTCTTTGATTATAAAACAAAATTTCAGCTCAAATTATGTTTTCCATTACTGTTTTAGGAGTATTTAAAATCATAAGTTCTCAAAAAAAACTATGAACTCAAGTTGTGATTATTTCTTCTACATTTTCATGAAAAAAATCCTCAATATTTCATGATGATAAATTTGATATTTTTTCTTTTGAAATCAGATTTATTTGAGTTTTTACTTCCCTTTCCATCCAAGATTGTGCCACTAGAAGTTTTTTCTTTAACTCTATATTTTCTTCTTCTAAATTCACAAAATAAAAGATTATTAATTAATTAAAATAATTATAACATTATTAAATTTTAAACACAAAAAAAGAGACATATAACAGTGGAAAGTTAAAGGAGGAAACTTTACACCGTTGCTATGACTCATATACATAATAATATATAATTGTATTTTTTGCAAATTTTAGTAAACAAAAATAAATATTGAGAAATCTAAAATTTCTTGTAAAATAATAAAAATTATAAATTCAATAAATAAAAAATGCTACTAGTAAACCTAAATCTAGATAAATCAAAAATAAACAAGTATCTATCTAATACTCTACTTAAAGAGATAGATAATTGTATGAAAAATAATAAAAAGGTTATTTTATATCTAAACAAAAGATGAGAATACTCTTCTCTTATTTGTAATAAATGTAGTTATTTATATAAATGTCCGAATTGTGATAGCTCTTTAAGTATTCATGGTGATAATATGACATGCCATTTATGTCATTATAGCCAAAAAGTGCCTAAAAATTGTGATAAATGTAATAATAGTGAACTTCAAAAAGTATGAGTATGAACGATACAAATAGAAAATATTTTGAGAGAAACATATAAAGATAAAAATATTTTTAGACTTGATACTGATATAGTAAAAAATAAATCTGATAAAGAAAAAGCTCTAGAAATACTTAAAAAAGCAGAAATCATAATATGAACAAAAATGATAACTACTTGATTTGATTTTGAAAATGTAGGACTGATATGAGTAATTCTTCTAGAACAAGAATTACAAATTCCAAAATATAACACAAGTGAAAAAGTATATTCAAATATAAAACAATTATTTTGAAGATGATCTAGACTTTGAGTAGAAACAAATTTTGTAATTCAAACTTTTATTAGTGAAAATGAACTAGTAAAAGATATAGTTTATGATAATTATAAAGAATTTTTTATAAAAACTCTAAAAGAAAGAAAAACTTTTAATTATCCTCCATTTTGTGAATTAGCAACAATTGAATATAGAAGTAAAGATATAGAAAAAGGCTTAAAATACATAAATAAAATAAAAGATAAATTGGATTTAAATAATGAAAAAAAAGAAATTCAAATTATATTAAATCCAAATTATAGTAAAAAATATAATCAATTTTATTATAAAATAATTATAAAATGAAATAATTTAAAAAATTATTTAGAATGCATAAAAAATGATATATTTAGAGATAGTAACTTAATTGTTATTTTTGATTAAATAAACAAGAAAGCTGTATAAAAGTTTTTAACAAAAAATATTTTTTATTCTTGATTTTTTAAGCATTTTTTTAATAATTAACTATATAAATATAGAATATTAACTAAAGAAATATGAAATTTACGATATCTACACAAAGCTTAAAAAAATGACTTGAAGTTGTAAATCATGCAACAGCATCTATATCAACAACTCCTATTTTAGAAAATATATTATTAAAAGTAAACTATAAAAATATAGTTTTAACTTCAAATAATCTAGAAATGGCAATAGAATATATAATTTCTGAAGATCTAAGTATAGAAAGTGAATGAGCATTTTGTATTCCAAGTAAACTTTTTACAAATTACATAAATTTAGTTACTGATGATACTATAAAATTAGAATTATTAACTGATGATAGTATAAAAATAAGTACTTCTAGTTGAAAATTAAAAATAAAATGATTAGAAGCATCTGAATTCCCTCTTATCCCTTCTGTTAGAGAAGAAGTTAGTTTAAATATATCTTGAAAAATAGTAAAAAAAGCAATTGATAAAACTCTTTTTTCAAGTGCAGAATGAAATATTAGACCAACTCTTGCAGGACTTTATGTAAATATTAAAAATAATGCTGTAATATTTGCATCAACGGATAGTTTTAGATTATCTGAATACAAAACATTATTAAATGAAAGTGTTTCAAATGATTTTTCACAAATTATACCAAGTAAAACTTGTAATCAAATTAAATCAATTTTAAATGACGATGATGAAGTAAAGATTGTTTCTTGAGATAATCAAGTTGCGTTTTTAACATGAAATATAAAAGTTTATTCTAGACTTTTAAATGGTAAATTTCCAGATTATGCTGGTTTTTTCCCTACTACATATACTACAAAAGCAGAAATTAATAGAGTTGATTTAATGTGAGCACTAAGAAAAATAAACTTAGTAAGTCGTGAAAATAATTATTCTATAAAAATGAGTTTAAGTAGTGAAAGATGAATAGAATTAGAAACTTCTGAGACACAAATTTGAGAATGAGATGTTACTTTGGTTTGAGTTGTAGAATGAGAAAATAATATTGTATGAATTAATTCTACTTACTTTCTAGAAGTACTATGAGTAATTGAGACTACACATGTAAGTATTAGTTTTGAAAACCCATTATCTCCTATACTTATATCTCCTATTGCAGACCCTGAAAAAGATGTAAAAGATAGTTTTAAGCATATAATAATGCCTTTAAAAATATAAAATTAAAAAATGGATAAAATAAAAGAACTAATTTTAGATATAGAGAAATTAAAACTTGAACAAAAATTTACAAAAGCTATTGAAATTTTGGAAAAAAATTTAGTTAACTATAGCTGAGATTATAGATTATACGAAGAATTAGCAGACATTTATTTATATAAATGAGAATTAGAAAAAGCTCTAAAATCAGTAAATTTTTGATTAGAATTAAATCCTCTATCAGCAACTTGAAACTACTTAAAATGATTTATTTTACTTTCAAAAGATAGAATAAAAGATTCAATAGAATTTTTAGAAAAATCAAATAGTTTGATGTGAAATAATTCAGAAGTTTTAAGAAACCTATGATGGGCATATACTATGCTTTGAGAAACAGATAAATGAATATCTATTTTAAAAAGAGCTCTAGTTATAGCACCAAATGATGAATTAATCACTGAAGATTTAGCAATGGCTTTAATTTGAATTTGAGAAGTTTCAGAATGAAATGGACTTCTTAAAAAAATATGAAAGAAAAATATTTCATAAGTAAAAAATAGTGAATTTTAAAAGAAATGAAATCCCTGCAAAATACATTTGAATAATAGATATTTGAACTTATAAAATAAGAGTATGAATATGTAAAATACTCAACAGAAATGTTGAGTTAATTTGATATTGAGAAAAAAGACAAGACATAAATGATATAGATTTACTTGAAATAAAAAACTTGGAAAATGTTTGTAAAAACATAAATCAAGCTATTGAAAAAGCTCAAAATGATGCAAAAATAAAAATAGATGATTTTATGATAAATGTAATATCTCCAAATCTATTTTTTGAATCAAGTAGGATTAATTTTTTGAGAGACAAAGATAGTCCTATAAATGAAAAAGAAGCTTATGAAATACTTAAAAATTTAGAAAACCAAGCATTCAGAAATCATTATAAAAGAATTAAAAATTCAACTTGATATAATAAAAGTGACTTGCAACTTATAATTAGTGATGTCTTAAATTTATCAATAGATTCAGAAAACAATGCTAAAAATATAATTTGAACAAATCCAAAAAATATTAATTTATCGATATTAAATATATTTGTAACTGAAAATAAAACAGAATTTAAAAATTATATTTCAAAATATTTGAAAAAAAATATAGTAAATATAATACCTACTGAATTTGCTCTACTTTCTCTATTTCATGATAAAAAAAGTGTAATAATAATTGATTTATGAAATAGTCATACTTCAATAATAGTTAAAAAAGATAATTTTGTTTTATGAGCAAAAAAACTTTCATTTTGAATAAATGATTTAATCAAAAGAATAAGACTAAATTATAATCTGACAAAAATAGATATAATAAATACTATTGATTCAGAAAATTTCTTAAATGAAAAAACAGAATTTTTAGAAATATTTAAAGATATAATAGCTATAAGTTTAGAAGATATATTAAAAGATGAAGTTTGTCCTGATAATTTTTTTATGGTAGGATGATGAGCTAATAAATTTATAAAAAATTATTTAGAAGAAACTAATTTTAATAATTATAATTTAAAAATTATAAAATCTATTAAATTTATATCTCCAAAAATAGATTTTATTGATGATAAAATAACTGAAAATCCAGAATGGATTGATGCTGTAAAATCAAATATAAATATATATGCTATGATAAAAACCGCTCTTGATTTTATAAAAAAAGATAAGAGTAAAATAGAGAGAACTTTAAAAGAAATAATAGAAGAAATCAATTAAAAAAGACCTTTAAAGGTCTTTTTTAATTGATTTCAGTTACAGTTACTTTTTCTATAAAAAAATCTTCTAATCTTCCATTTATTTCAGAAACTTTTTTATTTTCAACTATTATTTTTCAATAATTAATAATACTTATTTTATCACATATTTCTTCAACATCTGCCAATATATGAGTATTAAAAAAAACAGTTGTACCTTCTTTTCTTAAAGATACTATCAAATCTTTTACCATTTTTCTTCAAATTGGATCAAGACCACTCATTGGTTCATCAAGAAATAATAATTTAGGATTGTTAATAATAGATTGTGCAAGCCCTACTCTTTGAAGCATTCATTTTGAATAATCTTTTAAATATTTATCTCATGCTTTTTCTAAACCTACTCTTTTTAACAATTCATCTACTTTTTTATCAAGTTCTTGTCATTTTAGTCAAAAAAACTTTCAATTAAATTCTAAAAATTCTCTTCAAGTTAAATGTTTATAAAGATAAGTATTTTCAGGCATAAAACCGATTTTTTTCTTTGCTTCTAATGTAAGTCATTTTTCTCAAAATATAACTATTTCTCAACTTTCTGGTTCTATTAATCACAAAATTGATTTCATAGTAGTAGTTTTTCAAGCTCAATTTGGTCATAAAAAACCATATATTTCTCACTCTTCTACGCTGAAATTTACATCAAATAATACTTGTTTTTTTGCTAGAGTCTTATTTATTTTTTTTACTTCTAAAATTTTCATCTTATCAAATATTTTAACAATATAATTACATTGATTTTATAAAAAATAATACTTATGTAAAGCTTAAATTTGATTTTTTTTTCAAGCTTTATATAATTTGTAAAAGATTTAAATTATAAAAAAGAAAATATGTTAACAAAAGCAAAAGAATGAATAGATAAAGCTATAAAACACCTTGATTTAGAATATTCTAAATTACAACTTTGAAGAGCTAATCCAGCTATGGTTGAATCAGTTTTAGTTGAACAATATGGTTCTATGCAACCAATTCAAAATATGGCATCAGTTTCAAACCTAGATGCTCAAACTTTGACTATAAAACCATGGGATAAAAATGCAATTCATCCAATTGCAAAAGCAATTACAGAAGCTGGATTATGATTAAATCCACAAACAATGGCTGATTCTGTAATGATTAGAATGCCTCTATTAACTGAAGAAAGAAGAAAAGAAGTAAGTAAAATTGCAAAAAATTTAGCTGAAGATGCAAAAGTTTCAGTTAGAAATGCAAGACAAGAATCATTAAAAGTAATTAAAAAAGCTGAAGATGATAAAGAAATAAGTGAAGACATAAAAAAACAAACAGAAAATGACCTTCAAAAACTTATTGATGATGCAAATAAGAGAATAGAAGAGCATTACAAACATAAAGAAGCAGATATAATGAAAATAAAATAAAAACTTGATTTATAAGATATTTCTTATATAATCTGCCAGTAACTCTGAAAGAAGAGATTTAATTTTATATACTAATTTAAGCTAAAATGGCTAAAGGTAAAAGAACTTATGTTGGATTCTATTCAACTGAAACTGGAAACCTTGTTCACGTAACAAATATTCAAAAAAAGAATTTTGAAGCTGGTAAAAAAGGTCCTGAATTAAGAAAATACAACAAAGTAACTAGAAAACACGAAGTGTTAAAAATGAAAGAAATTAAAAAAGGGTAATTTTCAAAAATTACTTTTTTTTTGCAAAAAATTGAACATAAAAAATACCACTTTAAAAAGTGGTATTTTTTATGTTCTAAATGTATTTTTTTCTATAAATTCATCTACTTCCTTTTGTAATTCTGGAGATATAATTTCATTTGTTGAAACTATATTTACATCTTCATCATTATCAAAAGCTTCCATCATTTTTGTAAATTTAAGTACTTTTTCAAATTCAGTTACCTCCATTTCATTATTTGGAATAAAATCAAGTTTTGATTCCATAATTTCAATTCCCTTTTCTTGTAAAAATTTTTCTACTTCTAAAAAATCTTCAACACTTGTAACTATTTTTATATATGATGTATCATTTATAATATCTTGTGCACTAGTTTCATAAACTAATTCTTCTATAGATTCAAAACTATGATTATTTGGATCTATAAATATTACTCATGCTCTATTAAACATCCATGATACAGCTCATGTTTCTCAAAGTGTTCAACCATATTTTGTAAAAATATGTCTCATATTTGCAACAGTTCTATTTTTATTATCAGTAAGTGTAGAAACCATAACTGCAATACCTCATGGTGCATATCATTCATATATTATTTCAACTATTTGAACTGCAGATTTATCTTCTCAAGTTCCTTTTTTAATTGCTCTATCTATATTATCATTTGGAACTCATGCTTTTTTTGCAGTATGAATAGCTGCATATAAAGCTGGGTTTTGATCTGGATCTCATCATTTCACTGCAGCAATTGCAATTAATTTTGCATGTAAACTAAAAACTTTTCATTTTACTGCATTTACTGCATTTTTTCTAGCTTGTACGACTGGTCCTCTTCACATAATTTATTATTTATATTTTAAAAACTATTTTTTTATTTTATATGTTTTAACTTTTTTGTAAAGTATAAAACTCTTTTAACATTTTTCTAAACCATAATTTTTCTCAAAAAAGATATGTTAAATCATAATGTGCTCTTTCAATACTTATACCTCTATCAAAGTAAGAATTATCTATATTTTTAGAGTTTACTATACTAGTAATTAAATTTAACTTTTCATTATTATTTCTTCACCTAGTTGGAAATTTAACAGTTTCTATATTTGGAAATTTTGAAAAAAATAAGTAAGTATAAAGATTTAAATTATCACTTCTAGAATAAAAAGTTCACAATTCTAAAGCTTTAAGTTTAGCACTTCATCAAATTTCTTTTGATTTATTTGTTATATATTGTAATCATGATTTTATTGATAATTCTATTTCATTTTCTAGTTCTCTAAATTCATCTAAGTTAAGATATTTTAAAGCTCTAAGATAAGTAAAAATACCTATATTTCTATCTGATGAAACAGCTTGCATAGCATCAAAAAATAAATCTACTCTATTTTTTGATAAATTTATTAATTTTATTAAATGATTTTTTTGTTCTTCTATATCCAAAAATCATAAATCCAATTTTCACAAAGTAGATGCAATTTCAGAAAATATATCAATATAATTATCATCTAAAATTTTAATTTTATCTTCATTTGATAATTCATTATTTAATATTATTTCTTTAAAATCTGGTTTAAATTTTTTCTTTATAATTAAATCATTAACAACTACTGTACATATATCTTTACTTCAATATTTATGTTCAGCATAGCAAAGTCAATTATTATATCTACAAAAATCTCATTCTCAAAAAACTTCAAATAATACATTAGGAAATTCTAAGACTATACTTTCAATTTCTTTTAATGTTATTTCCCTACTTAAAATGACTTTATTCACATTATAGTTATCAAGCATGAAATATATAGCTTCTTTATTATAAACAGCCATTATAGTTGATATATTTATCTTTCATGAGTAATCTATACTTTTCAGATACTCCAAAATTCATATATTTCAACAAATTATTCAATCTATTCATATTTCTATGAATTGTTTTACCATTTTTTCTATATATGGAAATGTTTCATCAGTATAATACCAAGCATTTAGATTTATAAAAAGCTCTAATTTATGATTATGAACTTCTTCACAAATTAGTTTAAGAGTTTCAAAATCTGTTATTTGTTCATGCTCAGAAAATCTACCATTTGGGCTCACTTCAAATCAAAATCTTGTATACCAATCTGGTGGATTATATCAAGTGAAAAATTCAGTTGCTCAAGCTAAAACTAAATCTCAAATATATTGTTTAACATCTTTTGCATTTTTTCAAGTACTTGAAAATCAAAGTCCTACTATTTTTTTAAACATAATTTTATTTATAAATATTTTTAAAATTATAACTTTAAAAACAAAAAATAAAAGCCAAAATATAAATTTTGGCTTTTATTTCAAAGTTAACTAGAAGTAAACTTTTGTATTAAGCATTCTGTAGTGTTCTCTTACGATAGCTGAGTGTCTAATTTTTTTCTTAGATTTGTCTCAAATTGCATATCTTTCAGATCTTATTTTGTTTGCGATTCTTGATTGAAAAAACATTTTTTTGTATCTTAAAATCATTTTTTCATTAGTTTCACCATCATTTTTAACTGCGTATATCATGCTTTCTATCCCCTTAAAGGAATTAAAATATAAATTTTAGGTTGCCCTAAAAGTGAGTAGATTATATTTATCAACTTTTATTTGTCAAAACTAAATATTTTTATATATTTAGAGTAATTATATGTAAATAAAAATGAAAAAATGAACAAAGATAGAATTAAAAAATTGGAGAGCTTATCAAGAGAAATAGTTAGTAATCTAATTTTTGAAGAATTAGAAGATAGTGAAAATATTTTTTGAATAATAACTATAACAGACGTAGTTATAAGTCCTGATTTATCATATCTTGATATTTGGGTTAGTGCTTTTAAAAATAATGAAATACTTGCTAAAACAATAGCAACTCATAATAATGCAATTCAAGCAAAATATAACAGAGCAATAGCCATAAGGAAACTACCAAAAATTAGATATAGATACGATAATAAATGAGAAATTGGACAACAAGTATGTGAAGCTATAAATAAAGTTACAAAATAACAAAAATAAAAGTGAGACCATTAAATAAAGACAAAATAAAAGACTTTTTTCTTTCTTTTAAAGATAAATTTAAAAAAAAGAAACCTAGTTATTCTAAATTAATTTTCAATAAAAATGAAAATAAATCTTTTTTTAAAAAAAGAAAAGCTATAAATATAAGACTATCTTTTCTTGATTATTTAAAATTTTTTAAAAAAAATTACATTCCATATTACCTAATTGCATGAGTAATATTTATAGCTATAAGTATATTTTTCGTATTATGACCTATATTTAGAGTTAAATATATTGAAATAATCAAAAAAGATAATGTTACAAATATGACTATTGCCTATAAATCTGTAGAAAATTTAAGATGAGAACAATTATTAAAAGTACAAGAAATTGATATTTTTAATAAATTTAAAAGTTATCAAGATAATATAAAAAGTATAAATTTAACTATTGATTTACCTAATACATTAAAAATAGAAGCAGAATCATATAAAGAAATATTTAATGTAACAATAAATGAATTAAGTTATATTTTAGTTGAAAATGGTACATTAATACCTTCATCTCACTCTAAAAATTTAAAAACATTAAATATTATTAAAAATATAGATAAAAATAAATTTATAGAATATAAACAAATTTTTAATCCATTTTATATTGAAAAAATAAATGATATAATTAAAAAATTAGAAGAAAATTTAATAAATGTAAAAATAAAAAATCTATACTATTATGATATTGAAAGAGAATTACATATAGAAATAGAAAATGGTAACATATTAATTTTTTCAATTGATGATGACATAGATGTATTAGAACAAATAGAAAAATTAGTTATATTTAATAAAGATTATTCTTCAATTACTGATAATAAAATAATTTATATTGATTTAAGAATAAAAAATAAAATCTTTTATTGCCCTACAGAATCAGAATATCAATGTAATGAAAATATAAAAAGTATCTACAATAAGTAGATACTTTTTATATTTTCATTTTTATTCAAACTATTAATCAACCATCTTTAGAATTTTTAAAATAAAGCCTATTAACCAATTTTACAATTATAAGAAATAACCCCCTTCATCTTATAGAATCATGTCAGAAATATCATAATTTTAATTTATGAGCCCTCATAGTTTCCATATCTAAGGCTTTTTTAGGTGATTTTCATTTTCAATTATCTTCAACTTCTAAATTAAAGTTTATGACTCAATCAATAACATTAGTAGAAATTCTTAAATAATTATAAGTTTCTGAACTACTTCAATATTCAATTGCATTATTATTTAATTCATCTGAAATAAGTACAATTCTGGATCTCAATTTATCTGATAATTTCAAAAATAAACAAACAGAATCTACAAAGTCTCTTAAGTCTTTTGTATTTTCAAATTTAGATATATATATCAATTCTATATTCAAAGAATCATCTTTAAATAAGGATTTTATAATATCTAGCTTATTATGTCATTTAGATAACTTATCTATATAAATTTTATCCATAAATAAAACATAGTAATAATTAATTTTATTATAACATTAATTAAAAAAAAATACAAAAAAAAAGTATATTTATTATAATAACAAATATACTTTTAATTAAAATACTATCTAACAGCTTCTTTAAGTGTTTTACCAGCTCTGAAAACAGGTGAATTCATAGCAGGAATTTTAATAGATTCTCTAGTTCTTGGATTAACTCCATTTCTAGCAGCTCTAGAAGAAACTTTAAATGCACCAAAACCAGTAACATTAACTTCTCTACCTTTTTTTAATTCAGTAGTAATAACATCAATCATAGATGCTAATGCTTTAGAAACAGCATCTTGACTTAAACCAGCGTCAGCAGCAACTGCTTTAATAAAATCTTGTTTTTTCATAGTAACAAAATGTTATAAATATAAACACCTATATTTTAGCAAAGATTACAGCAAATGCAAATTTATTTTTAAAAAAATAGCTAAAAATAAAGGAAATTTTCTGTTTTAAAAATAAAATGGCTTAAAATAGCCATTTTATTTTTAATTACTATATATTGAATATTTTAAAATGTTTAAAAATTCTGTATTATCCACAGTTGTTTGAAGATTTTGTTTATACTCTCAAACTTCTCAAGATGAAATTATATCAAGTTCTGGTCTTGTAAAATATTCTAATGAGTTATTAGTTGAAAGAGTATAATTAATATTATTACTATTTCATGAGTTAAATAAAACAAGATAATTTGTTGATGATGATGATAAAAATTCTCAAACAGATTTTTCTTCAAATGAAAATCAAGATGGTGTTAATATTTTTTTAGATCAAGTTAAAGATGTTCATACTCAAGAAATTCAACTTAAATTTCAAACAACATTCCATGATAAATCATTTGAATCTCATGTAACAACACTTAAAACTATATCATTAACTTTTTGTTCTCAAGAATCATTTATATAAAAAAGAGGAATTATATCATATCATAAAGGAAGTAATTCTCAACTATATGAATTGACTTTTCAATTATTAAAATATGAAATTAAAACATCTTTTTTAGGATGATATAATGAATAATTTAAATTATTACTAGATAATAATACAGACTTAGGATTAGCATTATCATCTATAAGTCAATCATATCAATATCACATCTTTTTTATATCAAGTAATGCTAATTCTTGAGCACTTTCTGCTCAAGCATAAGATTTAATATAATCTCACATAGCTCTATTATTTTTCATTTCATTAAGAATTAATCTAAATATTCAAATAGATAATACCATAATAAAACCTATCAACAATAATGATAAGATAACAGAATATCAACTTTTATTTATATTATTTTTTTTCATAGATAAATATTAGAAAGGTCTTTCACTAATAGTAGTTTGAAATATTATTTTATTATTTTTAATTAAATCCGGCTTAACTCCAGCCTTAATTGTTGGTTGTAAAATTATCTTGATAGTTGCTTTATTAACATTCTCAGATGATACATAAAATTGTAAATCTTTTACTGAAACCAAACTATTAGTAAGAGGATTTCAATTTTTAACTATATAACATTGATCCTCAAGGTTTTCACAAGAAAATTTATCAACTCTAATATATGTTCATAATGATTTTTTTGCTAAATAATAATCATTTAATGAAGATATGCATAGCTTATCACCTACTTTATAATTACCAGAAATACTGAAGCCACATGAATCCATAACATCATACGAAACTCATAATATGCTATTTTTCATTATATCTTCAGAAATATCAGTTATAACACTTTTAATATTTTCATGCATAGCTCTATTTATATCTGATTTAAGAGACGTATCAGAACTTAAGATATAAATAGAAATCATAGATATCATTATTATAGAAAATATAGTTACTGAAACTACAACTTCTACAAGAGTAAATCAAGTTTTATTTTTTTTCATAATTTAAAATCTTTTAAAATCTGTAAAAATGGAATCTACTTCAAATTCATGATATCATTTCATATACCAAATTACTTTTGATGAAACCTTAAAAGCACCATCAATTACTTTATCTGTTCAATCATTATATTTAACATCATCAATTTTTATATATCTATAAAAAACTGTTGGAGTATTAGTTCAAGTACAATCAAAAGTATAAATACTATCTGAATTTAAACATAATTTATAATCTAACATTTTACTGTTCAACATTGATTCTCACTCTCAAAAATCAATAATTTTATTAACATTTATTGGAAAACCAACTCAAGTTATAAAATTATTTTCAATTTTATAATATGATCATGTTTCAAAAACTTGAGTATGATTACCACTACTTGGATTAATTTGATTATAAATCTGAATCTTTTTATAATTGCTATCTCTTATATTTCTAACAAGTTCAACTTGTTCACGAGCTAAATAAGAAGCTATAATATAATTTTTATTATAATCATTTAAATTTAAAGTTGTTATTATTATAGAATATACACTTACTATTCACATAGAAAATATAAATATTCAAACCAATATTTCTATCATTGAAAATGCATTTTTATTTTTTTTAATCATAGATTAATTATAATCAATTATATTTGTATTTTTAAAATAAATTAATTCTTTTTTTAAACTTTCTGAAGTAGAATTTTTATAAGAAACAACTATTGATATTTCATCATCTATTACTTCTATTTTTCAAGAAGTTCAAAATGTATATATCTTAGATTCTCAATTTATTGAATTATAAAAAAATAATAAATTTTCATATCATTCAAGATTATTTATTTTAATTCAATCTTGTAATTGTTTTTCTTTTATTTTTTTTATACTTCATGATTCAATATTATTTATAGAAAGTTCATCTATATCATGTGGATAAGAAAAAAATACTATATTTCAATTATCAGGTTCATTAGTTGTCATATAAAGTCAAACTGAAGTATTTCAATCTAAATCTCTAATTCAAGAAACCGCCATATTTTTTGCTTCATAAAAACTTTGACTAATTTCACGAGTAGATAATTTTAATTTTGCTTTATTTTGATAATGATTATAAGGTAAATATGTCATCATCATAAGAGTACCTACAATAGACATAGCTACTATTAATTCAATAAGAGTAAAAGCTTTTTTCTTTAAATACATAAAATTATTATAATAATTATATTTTCAAAATCATTATATAAAATTAAACAAAAAATAAAAACTAAAAATTAATTTTTAGTTTTTATTTTTTGTTTTTTATGAAACAGTTTGTGTTACTTTTAAAATAGCTCAGAAAATAGCAAATGCAAACCATAAAACAAATATTCATGCAAATAAAATTGCTATAGGTTCTATCCATTTAGTTAATCTTGCTAGAGAATAATCTACCTCTTTTTCATATTGTTTATTTATTTTCAAACAGATACTTTCTAAATTAGCTGTTTTTTCTCAAACAGACAACATTTGTAAATAATCTGAAGGAAAATATTCTTTTTGTGGATCAACTTCTTCCATAGACTTAACTATTCAACCTCATTTAGATACTTTCATTATAATATCTTCAAATAAATCAATATATATTAAACTATTTGTTGATTTTGATACTAATGTTAAAGCTTTTACTATATTAATTCATGATCAAATTAATGTAGCTAAATTTGATGCAATATTTGCTAAAATATAATTTTTATATATTTTTCAGATAAGTGGTAATTCGAAAAGAAATCATTCAATTGATAATCTTCAAGTTTTAGTATTTTTATATCATATAAAAAATACAATCACAGATGCAATAAATAAAAATATAAACCATACATTATTTATCATAAAATCTGATGTTGCCAAAAGTGCTTTTGTTGCAATTGGTAATTCAACTCATGCATCAGCAAACAATGGCTTTATAGAAGGAATAACATATGTTAATACAATAGATAAAGCTAAAAATAAAAATAAAAATATAATAAGTGGGTAAGTTAATGCTGTTTTTATTTTATTTTTTAAATCATGAATTTTTTTCAAATCTTCACTCAATTTCATAAGTGCTTTTGACAATTGACCAGTAGATTCACCTGCTTCTATAATAGATATTTCAGAAGATTGAAATATAGAAGGAATTTTTTTCATTGATTTTGAAAAAGAATCTCAAGATGAAATGTATGTAATTAATTCTCTTATTTTTGATTTAAAATAAGGACTATTTATTTTAGAATTTACAGATTCTAATGATTCAGTAACTCATACTCATCAATCTAGCATAACAGAAATATATTCGTAAAAATTATATTTATCTATTAATCAAACTTTTTTAATCAATATAGTATCTGTATTTATATTATTATTTTCCATATTTTATTTATAAAAAATTTTTAAAGGTATAGTTACATTGTAACTACCTGACTCTCCGTCTGTTTTTGGGTAATTAAAAGATTCTATAAAAAATTTATACTTAGAATCCTTATCAATAAAAAAATCTAAAATTTTAAACATTCTATCTTCACTTGGAACTCTAAGATTTAAACTAATATTTGATTCATAAAATCCAATTTCGTTTAATTCTCATTTACTTATTGATAAACTTCTAATTGTAGTAACTCAATCTGCATATTTTAAATTATCTTCTTCTACTTTAGAATAAATATAATTTATTAATTCATCTTCACTTATTTTATTTATATATTTATTAATATCACTAGATTCAGTTTCAATTTTTGATTTTATATCATTTAATTTTTGAAGTTCATCTCTTTTTGTTTGTAATTCAATTTCTTTTTGTTCTTTTTCATCAAGTTTTACTTGCATACTTGATATTTGATTTCTTGTAAATAATACAACTATAAATAATGAAATTAAAATTATAATATATCCATATAATTTATTATTTTTATTAGCAATTTGCATTTGATTTTAGTTAATTTTTAAATTATTTTATATTGAAAACAACATTAAATTTCATTGAATCCATTCATTCAATAGAACTAATAAAGTCTAATTTAAACAATGCTCATTCAGTAACTCTATAATTTTTAATAAAATCTCTAGTTTTTACATAAGCAATTCCTTTATCTGAAGAATTTATAATAGCTTGAACATTAACATTTCATGCTGAAATAGAAAAATCTTCAAAAATTATATCATATTTTTTAGAAATAGCTTTTAGATGATTTATGTATTTAGTTATTGTAGATCTTTTTTCTAAATTAATTATAGTTGATTTATTTGCTTCAATCAAAGAATAAACTTGGATTTTAGGATCATTTTTTAATACATTTATATCATTAGTTCTCTCAATTATTTTTTTATTTAAATCTTTAGTAGAATAATCCAAACTAAAATTAAATAAAAAAAGTATAATTGATAATGCCAATACAACTCATAAGAAAACAAGTGGTCAAAATAACTCTTTTTTCTTTTGTGTAATAAAATTTACTTCATTCATATATTTATTAAATTAATTTATATTCAATAAAATAATATCATATTATAATAAATAAAACAAAAAAATAGATTGACTTTTATTAAAAAATCAATCTATTAAAATTATGGAGTTGTAGTAGGATTATTACTTAATACATCAATAACAAAGTTTGTAATTGGTCAAGCTAAATAGATAATTAATAAACCAATGATAGCAAAAACAATAATAGTTTTTGATTTTTTTGCTTTATCTTCATCTCAAGCAGCAGTTAACATATTAAATCATGCATAAATTATAAGTATAACTGCTATTAATTTTAAAAATGTTAAAACATAAACAACTATTTTTTGAATATATGCTGATGCTGTTCATTCTGTAATAAGTCATTCAACTCATTTAGTATATTCTACTCATTGTTGTAAACTGCATTCCCCTTCATCACAATATTTTATTTCAGTGTTACTATTTCAAAAAATAGAAGCACTTGTTTGATTTAAAAATCAGAAAGAAAATACAATAAAAGCAGAAATTAAAAGTGTAATAATTTTTTTCATGATATATATATAAAATTTAAAAATATAAGACAAGTATAAAAAAAATTTTATTAAAATCAAAAAATAAATAAACTATTTTCCTATAATAATAGTAATAACAATATATGAATTTAAAAAGATTTTTTTCATTATCAGCTTTTTTTATATTTTTTGTAATATTCTTTTACTTAAATTGAATAATATGAATACTTAATTTTATTGTAAGTATATGATTTTATACTATTCTATTTTATACATTTCACATAATTTGGAGAAAAATATTTAATAAAGAAATAATTGACCCCATTGTTTACATGGAAAATTTTGCTTTTAGAATAAGTATTTTTTTGCTAATAACTATAAGTTTTTTCTCAAGCTTAGCATATTTATCAAATGAAATATATAAAGCTAAAATGCCTGAATATACTATAAGTAACTGAGAAAAAACAGTTAAATTTCAAGCAATGGTTCATATCTGATCAAAAAAATATTATGAAGAAGTTATAAATAATCTTAAAACTTTTAAAGAAAATTGATGAGTTTACTTTTTTGAATGAGTTAAACCTGGTAGTGAAGAAAATATGCAAGCATTTAATAATGCCATTTGAGTTGAATTTGATCAAGATTTATACAAAAATTTTTCTAAATTATACTGAGTTACATTTCAAGATACTTCTCTATTTTTAGGTCTTGTAAATAAACTAGATTTCAATGTAGATTTAAGTGTTGATGAAATAATGAAATTATACGAAGAAAAAAATATACAAAAAAATATTAAAAAAAAATACAATACTCCTATTGATGCAAATAAAGAAATACTTAAAACTTTATCAACACTAAACGAAAAAGAATTAAAAATATTAGTTTACTTAAATCAAGCAATACTTAACTTAATAATTGGTAGTGATGATGTGCAATGAATGTTAAGTAATAAATTCACTAATAAAGAATTATTTGAAGTAATATTAGATGAAAGAAACAAAATACTAGTTAATGAAATACAAAAAAGTGAATATGATAAAATATATATAACTTATTGATTATTACATTTTAAATGAGTACTTGAAGAGTTAAAAAAACAAGATCCTAAATGGAAAATAATAGAAACAAAATATTTATATCCTATAGACTAAAAAAAGAAGCATTCAGCTTCTTTTTTTAGTCTTCTTTATAAAAAATACTACTTACATACAAGTATCCTCATATAAAATAAATAAATATTATCAATACAAAACCAAGAGTTAATGCAACATCAAAAATAAGATGAAGTAATATACTTATAATTAAACCAGTAGTAAATATTTTTAAATATGGAAAACTTAAATCTTTTCATCTATAAAGCATAAGAGCTTTTGAAAAGTAATAAGCCATAACACTACTAGATAAAACATGAACCATAACAGAAAATGCACTACGATAAAAATATAATTTTAGTAATTCTCATGATATTCAATAAGTTATATAGTAATTATAAAGATATAACATATTTTCAATAAAACTAAATCAAAGTGCTACAAATATAGCATATAAAACTCAATCTCTAATTGATTTTATATAGAAAACACTAGATTGTAAAAAATTAAAATGTTTAGATGCTTCCTCTATAAATGCAACAATAACATAATAAAATATAATAAGTTTAAATGTATTAAATACTATATTTCAAAAAGCTACTGGATTTCAAATAGAAAAATCAATTTTTTGTAAAAATATATTTAATAAAAATAAAAATAAACTTAGAGAAAATATAAAAACTAAAAAAACTAATATATTTTTTAAATAAATTTTGAAAATAGAAGATTTATTTTTAAAAAATCCTCAAAGAAAAAATGAAAATAAGACAACTAAAAATAAAAATAAACTTAAAGATAATCAAAATTCTAAACTTGAAAATAAATTTCATATTTTTGATACAAAATAAAAAACATTTAAATACTCAAAATCAAGTATTTTCATTATTTTATCTATATGCAATATAGGTATAACAGATAATATTCATCACAAAATTCAAACTAGAAATCTTTTTTTATTAAGTGGATTATCATCTATAAATGAAAAAGAATATGCCCAAATAACAATTGGGAAAAATGATATAAAAAACAAAAAAATATAGATAAATATTGTTTCTAACATAAAAATAACTTATTTTTTAAACTAAATGTATTATACAATTTTTTCAAAAAAATAAAAAAAGAGTTTAAAAACTCTTTTTTTATTATCTAAATATTTTGTAATTTCAAAACTTAACATAGTTATCACTTCAAGATTTATTTTTAGAAAAAACTGAAAATAAAAATAAGTTTAATCATATAAAAACAAGTAATCCTCATAATAAATAAGCAATAATATCAGGATTATAGATTATAATAACTCAAAATATAAATAAAAATAATCAAAATACTCTCATAATAATTTAATTAAATAACTAATCATTAACTTCTTCTAAATCAGCTCAAAGATTTTTTAATTTATTTATAAAATCTTCATAACCTCTATATATATATTCTACATTTGTAACTTTTGTTTCTCATTCTGCGATTAATCAAGCAATTACCATAGCAGCTCAAGCTCTTAAATCCCAAGAAGTTACAGTTACTCATCCTTTTAATTTATTTGGACCAAATATAAGTGCTTCGTGTGGATTTATAAGTGCTACATTTGCTCTCATTTTTTCAAGCTCAACCAAAAAATTTAATCTTCATTCAAATAAAACTTCATGAATTTTACTTATTCAATCTGCTTGTGATTGTAAAATAGCAAATGGTGATTGTAAATCTGTTGGGAATCATGGAAAAATATTTGTTTGAATTTGAATACCTTTTAAAGAAGTTGCTTTAAAAACCCTAAGTTTATCATTTCATAAATCTTCTACTTTAACTCATGCTTCTTTTAATTTTTCTATAAAAACATATAAATCATCTATTCTAGCATTTGCAATATCTATATATTCTTTTGAAGCTAATGCTCAAATTATCATATATGTACCTGCTTCTATATAATCTGAAACAATATCAAACTCAAAATTATCTGATAATTTTTCAACTCAAGTAACAATAATTTCATGATTATATCTTATTTTTATATCTGCTCATGCTGTTCTTAAAAAACTTATAAGATTCATAACATGAGGTTCAATTGCAGCAGATTTTATTATAGTATTACCTGGTCTTAAAACATTTGCAACTATTAGATTTTCTGTAGAACTTACTCAAAACCCTCAATTAAGAATTTTTTCTCAAGTTTTTAAATTTCAATCAAGAATTATTTCATCATTTTCAAATGTATAATTATATCAAATTGCTTCTAATCAATTTAAATGAGCATCAATTGGTCTTTTCCCTATACTACATCCACCTGGAAATGGAATTTTTATATTACCAAAAAAATGTAATAATGGAGATAATAAAAAAATAGAAGATCTGATTTTTTTAATTTTTTCAAAATTTAAATTTTCATTATTTATATTTGATGAATCAAAATTTAGAGTTGTTCCTTCCCAACTGTAAATAACACCAATACCCTCTAAAATATCTAGAAATGTTTTAACATCACCTATTTTAGGCATATTATTTAATTTTACTTTTCAATTTAACATCAAAGCTGCTCATAAAATAGGCAAAGCTGCATTTTTTGAACCACTTATTCTAACTTCTCAAGAAAGTTCTTTTTTTCATCTTATTAATAACACTTTTTAATAGTTATAATATATTTTAGGATGATATTATATGAATAAAATTTTTTATTTCAATTTTGAAATTTATAAATTTTTTATATAATTTTCAAAGTGTTAAAACAATAATTTTTAATTAAATAAAAATGTTTGAAATTAGTGTTAAAAAAGTAGATTTTGAAAAGAAAAATATAATAATAAAAAGAAATATAAATCTAGATAAAAATTTAGATTGTTTTATTTTAGTAAGTTCTTCTAACGAAAATTTAGCAGAAAATTTAATAAATAATACTCTTGAATTTTTAATAGATAAAGTAAGTAAAAATGATACTTACAATGATTTTATGATTGCCCTTGAGCATCTTAATTCTTATCTAAAAACTTGGAGATTAGATGAAGAAAAAAAGGATTCACTAGATATGATTATAGGTATATTAAATGATAATACTTATACTTTTTCAAACGTCTGAAAATCATCAGCATACCTTATAAACAAAAATTCTGAAATAATAGAATTAACTGAAAGCTGAGAAAATAAAGAAGAATTTTCATATATCTCTGAAGGAAAATTACTAAATTGAGAAATAGTAATTTCTTCAACTATTGAGCTATTAAATTATTTATCAAAAAGTGATTTAATAGATGGTTTGATATTATCAGAGGATATAAAAATATTTAACAAAAATATTAAAAATATACTAAAAAGTGAAATTATTGATACTAATTGTCTAGTTAGTTCAATGAAATTCAAAAGTAATAAATTTGTTGCAGAAGAAAATGATAAAAAAGAAATAATAAAAAATTATTTAGCAAAAACTATAGATAATAAATTTGCAAAAATAGTTATTTGAAAATGTCTTTATTCTTTTGATAAATTAAAAACTCAATCTAAAACTATTAAAAATATAGTTTTGATATCTGGTATAACAATTGCTGTATTTTTTCTTTACTATTCTCTTTCTACATTAGTTTCTATTACAACTCAAACAGAAGTAAAAGAAACGGCAAAAAATAATTTAATTGAAGTAAAAAATATAATTAGAATTGCCTCAGAAAACATAGCAAATCCAGATGTTTTTGAAAAAAATATAAAAGATGCTGAAGCTTTAGTTGCTGAAGTAGAAAAACAAGAAATATATTTATGAGATTTATCAAAAATTACTGATGAAATAAATATACTTAAAAAACAATTCAATAAAATTGAAATTTTTGAAGAAAATGAGACAAATTTAATATATGCTCTAAACTCTAGTGATAATGTTAAAATTGCTAAAAATAACTTAGTTCCATATGTAATAAGTAAAAAATGAGTTATTTGACCAATTCTTACAACAGCAAAACTACAAGTATATATTTTTAACAATCTAAGTGAAAATGAATATTTTATAGATTGATTTTTTATAGAATCTAACTTGTTTTTATTAACTAATACTTCAAAAATAGTTAAATTTACAAAAAATTGATATTTTAACTTTGTAAATGTTGTTTGACAAACAAAATGGGAAGATATTAAAACTATGTGATCATATTCAAATAACTTATATACTCTTGGAATTGATAATCAATTAAATAAACACTCTCCTAGTTGAAATGATTTTAAAGCTGCTGAATCGTATCTTAAAAAAGAAGATTTAACTCAAATTTGAGATGTACTTTCAATAGCAATAGATTGATGATTTTATATGTTAAAAAAAGATTTAACAGTAGTAAAATTTTTCTCAAGCCCATATAGATTAGAATCCATTATGTTAAATAAATTACCTAAAAATTATGTTTTAGAGGAATGAAAAAAAACTCAAATAATTGCTAGAAATAATTTAAATTATGTTTATATGTTATTAAATGATAAAATTTGGATTTTTAAACCAAATACTACAAACTATAAAAATACTCAAAGTTTAACTTATATATGACAAATTGAATGAGCAACTAAAACAATTAAAGATTTTTATGTAAACTATGATTGAGAAATTACTGTATTAAATGAATCTTGAATATATAAATTAACTTTTGAGATAAGTGATGATAAAGTAATAATTAGGTAAAATAGACAAAAAATAAGAAGATAAAAACAAAAAATATATCTTTAAAACATAAAAAAACAATTTTTCAAAAAAGTTTTGCAAATTTTAGTTTTATGATTAGAATTTGCAGGCTTTTATTTAAAACATTATTAATATATATCAAATCAAGACTATGGAAAATTTAAATTTAAATGCTCAAATTAGAAATAATGAGGAAAAATTAAGTGAAGTTAGAGCTGCAAAAATGATCCCAGCTGTAGTTTATTGAAAACATCAAGAACCTATTGCTATTAAAATCGACAATTCAGAATTTATAAAATTATTTAGAATATCTGGAGAATCTCACATAATTAGTTTAAACATTGGTAAAAAATCTATTGAAGTATTAGTTCATGATATTCAAAGAGAACCAGTTAATGGAGATTTTCAACATATAGATTTTTTCGCTATTACTAAAGGTGAAAAAGTTCATACTAAAATTCATTTATCTTTTGTTGGTACTTCAAAAGCAGTTAAAGAAGGTGCTATTTTAGAAGAACATATTAAAGAATTAGATGTAAAAGTTTTACCTAAAGATTTAGTTGATTCTTTTGAAGTTGATTTATCAAAATTAGTTGAAATGGGTGATGTTATTAGAGTTTCTGATTTAGGAATTTCTTCTAAATTTGAACTACATGCTCATGCTGATGATATAGTTGTATCTGCTAGCAAACCAGCTAAAATAGAAATTGAAGAAGCTACTGTTGCTACTGAAACTACTGAAGAAACAAAATAATAAAAAATAATTTTTAAAAAAGAGTATTTAGAATATAATTCAAATACTCTTTTTATTTAAATATTAATTAAAAAAAATGAAAGTAAAAATTTATTGAAGTACAGAAAATGTATGAGAACTTAATAATAAAGTATTATCTTCTCTAGAAGAATTGTGATTATCTGAATTTATAACTATTGAAGTTACAAATGATGAAAGTTTAAAAAATGAATTAAACATAACTAAGGAACCTGCATTAATTATAGAGGAAGAATCTATAGATTTTAGAGATACTATTTTTGAATGAATAATACCAAGTGATGAAGAAATTAAATCTATGTTTATAAGTATTATTGGTTGATGAGAAACTGGTTCAAGTTGTGCTCCAGGATGATGTGGAAGCTGATGTAGTTGTTAATTAAAAAAAACCTGATTTTAATCAGGTTTTTTTAATTAGTTTTTTCTTCACTTTGGGTAGTTTCAATTTCTGGAGAAGACGTACTTGTAGTTCAAGAAGACTTTTTAATGATAGTGAAATAATTAGTATAAATTAATTTAGTTCATGAAAAATATTTAATTTCATAAACATTTGTTCATTCTGCAAGATTATTATATTCAACATCAGCATGGTATCTCCAAGTTGTTCAGTTAAATGAATTTAATTTAAAATCATTTACAGTTATTGAATCTATTCATTCAGCTTTAACATTTCATCTAATAGTAATAAAACTTTCAGTTGTAGTATATGTTGTTTGAGTTGTAGGAGATGTAAATAAAAATTGTGATCAATCTACAGTAAAATTATGAACCTTTGGTCCAGTAGAAGAATCAACTGACTGAGATGTATTTTCAACAGAATCATTTTTATCAGAACCTAAATTATAATAAACAGTATAAACATCTCTGTATATTATATCATTAGAATCATCGTAAACTTTAAATACTAAATCATTTTCTTTATTTGAAACATCTATATTTTCAAATTTAAATGTTTTGTTTGTTTTTGATAAAGTTGCTTCTTTTCAATTTACAGTAATACTTGAAATTTCAGAATCTGAATATGTTCAAGATATATTTATTAATGGTGAAGAAACATTTGATTCATCAACTAAACTATTAAAACTTAATATTTCACCAGAAGAAGTACTTGATAATGATCCACTTTGAGTTTCAGAGTCTTCATTTTCTAATTCTTCAATACCTGCTTCTAAAGCATAACTAGCTCCTTTATTTAATATATACCAATCTGATTTTATAAAAAATTGATCTATATTTTCTTTAAGTAAAGTTAAATCTAAATCCTTTTTTGATGCATCTGATCTAGAAATAGTTATTTTTTCTCAAGGTGCTAAAACAGTATTCTTTCATGCAAGATTTGTAACCTCAACAAATCAAGATATTAAATAAACAGTTGATCACATTTCATTTTGAGAAACAGATAAATGTGAATTTTCATCTATTTTTAAATTAGCAAAACTTAAATTTAAATCAACTGATTTTAAAGCATCTAACCAAACCTCTCAAGAACTAACTGTAAAAACAGAATCTTCTCAATATTTTAATTCTCACAATCTATTAACTTTAAAATTTAATAAATTATTAAAAGTCAAAGATGCAGTTCATTGTTTAACTAATATTTTTTCTCATTTATAAAGAGTTCATTCTCCTTCTAAATCTTTTTTATAATCACCTGGATATATTAGAGTTGCTTGTGAAGATTCTCAATCTAGAGCTATTGTAATTCATGATTGATTTTCAATACTAGTTTTTGTATCGTTAGAATCTCATGAAAATAAAGAAAATATTAAAAATAAAACTAATATTCATCAAATAATTGGAACAATATAATCTTTTATATTTTTTTGAAGTGTACTACTTCATCTTCTTCTTGTCATTATAAACAAAATTATAATATAATTTATACATATATAATAAGCAAAATATTAAAAATTACAATACTAATTACTAAAAATAAAAAGTTATATATTATACAATAAATTAACATTATTGTAAACTTAAAATAATAAAAAATAGGACCTAAGTATTGATTAATTCGCAAATTATTTATAATGAGCTCGCTTTTATATATATATAATACAATGCATATGAAAAAAATAATCGCATTATTAAGTGTTTTAGCTTTAACTTTATTAGCATCTTGCGGTAAAGCTGAAGAAACTACTGAAGAAACTACTGCAACTGGTGTTGAAGTAGAAGCTACTGTTGATACAGTTGATACTATGGTTGAAACTGCTACTGGTACTGAAGTTGAATCTACTGAAGTTGTTACTGAAGAAGAATTAACTGAAGAAGCTGTTGAAGTTGAAATGAATTAATTAATAATTCACAAATAAAAAACTAACAATTCAAATTGTTAGTTTTTTATTTGTTTAAAATGCAAAAATAATTAAAATCTGCTCAAATTTAAAAGAATAATTTATAAAAATGAGCGCACTTGAAAAAAGACTATTAAAAAAATTAAGGTCTGCTATAATGGATTTTAGTATGATACAAGCATGAGAGACAGTATTACTTTGAGTTTCATGATGAAAAGATTCAATGGTATTATGATATTTATTAAATGAATACAGAAAAGTAGTAAAAGACAAATTTGAAATAAGATGAATATATATTTTTAAAGAATTTTTAATAGATTGTGATATAAACTTTGAAGAAAAGAGAAAATACTTTGAAGACGTTTTAAATATACCTCTTGAAAAAGTAAATATAAATCTTCCAGAAGAATCAAAACTTAATGATTGAGTAGGTCAAAGTTGTCAATGGTGTGCTTATGCTAGAAGAATAGCTATGTTTAAATTATGTCAAAAATATAATGCAACAAAAATAGCTTTTGGGCATCATATGGATGATATAGTTGTTACTACTATGATGAATATGCTTGAGTGAAGAAAATTAAAAATAATGCCTCCTGTAAATAAGATGAGCAAATGAGATATTACTTTTATAAGACCAATGGCATATATTAGAGAAAAAGAATTAGTAACTTTTGTTAAACAAAAAGAAATACCTTATTCTTCATGTAATTGTCCTGTCTGAGAAAATACTATGAGAAACAAAATTAAATATTGAATAATTTGGGAAAATGAAAAAAACTTTCCAAAATATACTGAAAATATGTTTTGGGCTCTTATAAGAGATTTTAGAGAAAAATATGAAAAAGATGGATATAGTATGTAATTATTGCATAATAATAAAAGATATGTTAATATATTAAAAAGTTTAAATATTAACATTTTTTTTATGCCAGAAAGTATATATTCATTAAAAATTTTTCATTGATTTGATAAAGAAATAGTTGATTCTATAGTAAACAACTGTGAACTTAGAAAATATAATCTATGAGAATTAATTATTGTTGAATGAGAAGACTCAAATTGAGAAGGTTATATTTTAAAAAGATGAAAAGTAACTATATCAATTTGAGGTAAAAAAGTTGCTGAATTAAATCCTTGAGATATTTTTTGAGAAATAGCTTTACTTAATGAAGAGCAAAGAACAGCAACGGTTAGTGCTATTTCAGACTTAGAAGTTATTGTATTAAATTTAAATGATTTAATAAGTATAATAAATAATGATTCAAATAATATAAATAAAATTATAATAGAAAGAATAGAAGAAAATTTAAAATTATAATAAAAAAGAAGACTTAAGTCTTCTTTTTTATTTTGTAATTATCCTAAAACTTTTTTTACCTTTTCTAAGTAAAATAAATTTATCATTTATAAAACAAGCATTCAAATCTAAGTTAAAATCAGTCACTTTTTCTTCATTTATAAATATAGATCCTGCTTTTATAGCATTTCTTGCATTTGAATTTGAAGACTCAAGACTTGATATAACAATTGTTTCAAATAAGTTTTCAGAAGAATAATTAAATCATCACATTGAAAATTTAAAAGTATCTAATTCCTCACTATTAAGTGATTTTAAAATTTCTAACTTATTATTATCACCGAACATAAAATCTGATATTTTTTCAGAAAGTTTTGCTTCTACTGTTGAATGTAATATTTCTACAACTTTAAATGCAAGTAATTTTTGCCCTACTCTATCTTCTGGTTTTTTCATATGATTAGCAACTATTTCATCTACTTCTTCTGTTTCAATTAATGTAAGCATTTTCATATATTTTGCTAAATCATCATCACTTGTATTCATAAAATATTGATAAATGAAATATGGTGTTGTTTTAGTTTTATCCAAAAACATTGCATTTCATTCACTTTTACCAAATTTTTTTCAAGTTGAATCAGTTATAAGTGGCCAAGTTAAAGCATAAGCTTCACTTTCATATTTTTTTCTAATTAATTCAGTTCAAGTAACTAAATTTCACCATTGATCTTGACCTCAAATTTGAAGAGTAACTCAAGAATCTTTAAATAATTTACAATAATCATATCATTGTAAAAGCATATAAGAAAACTCTGTATAACTAATTGATTTATCTGGATCCTCTATTCTTTTTTTAACTGTATCTTTACTCATCATAACATTAATTGTTATGAACTTCCCTACTTCTCTAAGAAAATCTAAGTATCACATACCAACATAAAAATCCTTATTATTAACGAAATCGTATTTAAATTCATTTCATGTAAAATTCTTTAAATTTATTAATATTGATGATATTTGAATTGAAATTTTCTTTTGATTATTATCCAAAGCTTCTGGTGAAAGAAAATTTCTTTCACTATCTTTTCATCCTGGATCTCAAATCATACCTGTTGCTCATCATGTAAGAGCAAAATATTTATTTCCTCTTCTCATTAAATGAACTCAAACCATAAATCATATAAAATTTCATAGGTGTAGTGAATCTGCGGTTGGATCAAAACCACAATAAAAACTCCCTTCTCAAGCATCAAATTTTTTAAACAATTCATCACTTGTAAATTGGTATAATAATCATCTATCAGCTAGTTCTTGTTTTAAAGGCTTCATTATTAGTTAATTATAAATAAATATTTTAAAATAATATAATTAAAAAGTGCATTAAATCAATAAAAATTTGATTTTTAGTCTAATTTAGTTAAATTTAGTTAAATTAAAAAATACTTATAAAAATATGATATTTTGGGATAGAAAAAATTACGTTGATCAAAACCCTTATCTTACAAAAGATATATGTCCTTTTTGTAAAATTGAAGAAGATGAAAAACCTCTTTTAGTTCACAAAACAAAATATTGGGAAATAAGATTCAACAAATATCCTTACTATTGATATAAGCAAAATTTACTTGTTTTCCCTATAGAACACAAGATTCTTACAACTGAATTGACTAACGAAGAATTAATTGATTTTAAAAATATAGAAATATTTATGAAAAATTATTTTTGAGAAAAAAGTTATTTTTCATTTATTAGACAAACTACATCTTGAAGAAGTGCAGAACACTTACACTATCACTATCTTGAATGAATGTTTATTCATTCTAAAGTTGATAATAAATTATTTACCGTAAAAAATGTTTCAAAATGAGAGAAATAGACATATCTAAAATTTTCTGATCAAAATGTAGAACAAAACTACTTGAGAAATTCTTCCTAGAATATGAATCTGGGAATAATGAATGATTCCACATGAGATGATTATCTCGTGATCTTGATGAACAAATAAATTCTATAAAAAGAGAGTTAGATAGCTTAACTGAATTATGAATACTTAAAAATAAAACTGAATTAAAAAAGAAAATTTTCTTTGTAAATACTAGATTTTATCTACTAGATGATTTTGTAAGTATTTTTGTAAAATCATATAATCCTATAGAAAAAATAAAAGAATATTTTAAAAATAAAGCTGATTTAGAACTTATAATTGTAAATGAATCTGTAAAAACAAAACTTTTAAATCCTGGTAAATCAATACTTGATATTTTCTTAATTTGAGAAACAGATAAAGAGGAACTATGAGCATTTTTAAGCGAAATATTTTATGGTAGAAAGATAAAATATGCTATCATATCAACAGAAGATTTTTATAATAGACTAGAATTTTGAGATAAACTTATAAAAAATATATTAACAGAAAATTGAAATATATATTTAAAAGATAATTTAAAAATAAAAGATAAATTGGATTGAATAGAATAAAAAAGAGACTGTAAAAGTCTCTTTTTTATATTTTAATAACTCAAATTTGATTTTCTACTTGTTTATATTTTATTTTATAATAAGTAAGTATTCAAATCATTGCAGCATTATCCATACAATAAACTAATTTTTTAGGATAAATAAAATTTAGATTATTTTTTTTAGCCAATTTTTCTATTTCATTTCTAAGTTTATTATTTGCACTAACTCATCATGAAAGCATAACTGTTTTTAAATTATTTTCTTTTGCAGCATTTATAAGTTTCCAGGCCAAAACTTCAGTTATAGCATTTTCAAATTCAAAACTTATTTGTTTTTTATCATTTAAACTCAATTCTCATGATTTTTCTACTCTCTTGTCTACTTCCCTTTTTACACTACTTTTCAATCAAGAAAAAGAAAAATCAAAATCTTTTTTTACAAGCCAAACACGAGGAAATAAATCTATAGATTTTCATCATTCTAATTCATATTCACTTGCCAATTTAGATATAATTGGTCAACCTGGATATCAAAGTCACATCATTTTAGCTGCTTTATCAAAAGCTTCTCAACCTGCATCATCTCAAGAACTTCAAAGTTTTTTCATATCCCACATATCATTCATAGCGTATATATCATTATGTCATCATGAAACTGTTAAACAAACAAGTGGAAATACTATTTCAGACTCATCTCTTTCTAAAAAGTTTGAAAATATATGAGCTTGTATATGATTTATAGCAATAATTGGTATATTTAAAACAGTAGAAATAGTGCTTGCTACGCTAGTTCAAGTTAAAAGTGATGGTAAAAGTCATGGAATCGTAGTAACTCATATATAGTCTATTTCATTTAAAGTTGTATTTGTACTTTTTAAAACTTTATCTAAAACATTAAAAATAGCATTAGCATGCTCACGTGCTGCAACTTCAGGTACAACTCATCAAGTTTCAAGATGAATTTTTATCTGACTTTCAGTATCCATAAAAATCAAATTATTATCTTCAAAAAGTGCTATACTTGTATCATCACAACTCGTTTCAAAAGCCAAAATCTTCATCAAAATTATTTTAAAAATTATTATTTTTATAATATAAAAATTATTACTAAAATCAATTATTATTTTTTATTTTTGACATTTTCTTAAATTAATAAATAATATAAATACATTTTCTTAACTTTTTCGCTGGAGGTATTTGATATGAACACGCTCAAGATTCAAGTTACATCTCAACCATTTTTCCCCATTATGGCATTAATAAGTGCTATAATGATGTGGATTTTTTTTGAAATGCCGGTAGAAAAACAACAAAATGTTCCAGACTGGATTTATATGATCCATGACAACATGAAATTAGGATTTTCATTTTTGGTATTTATGCTTGTATTTTTCATGAAAAACTACATGAAAAAAGCAACAGAAACACCTTATGGAATAATAACAGGATTTGTGTTAGCTCCATTTGGGGCATTCATTTTTTCTTGTTTATTCATGATTACATTCCACTCAATCCTAGCATTTTTTGAAGGTGTATTTATCGGTATAGGACTTGGTGGACTTTCCGGAATTGCACTTGAAGAATTTTTAAGGATAAAAATATTTCATGTGGAACATGATTAAAAAAAGAGGCTTCGGCCTCTTTTGTTTTTAAATTTGACTATATTATTTTTTGTTTTAAAATACTAAACATCAAATTTTTGAATAGAAAGGAAACAAAAATGTTTGATAAACTGGAAAAAGAATTCCAGTTGCTTGTTTACCATTTGTACGAAAATCAAGTACTACAAATGGAATTCTTAAGCAGCTTGATCGTTGTAGTGGCAGTTTTATATGTTGTCTACTTCGGTCTCAAAAAAAAGAAAATAAGAGAATGCTTTGCTGTTCATGAATACGAGATAGAACCTGTTCACTTCAATGAACGTATGAAACTCTATTTATCAGCACCATTGCTATCTGGTAATGGAATTGCAATGTGGAGAGTTTATTTCTCCATCCCGTTGGCTATGCTTACAGTTCTCTTTTACAAAGAAACTGTGGTTAGTTCAATACTATTGCAGTTCTATGTGTTTCTATTTGTAACTGACGCCTTAGATGGTGCTGTTGCAAGGAGTTTAAACAATGTAACAAACTTAGGGAAGGTACTAGACCCGTTTGCAGATAAGTTCTTGGACTTAATAATCCTTGCAATTGTCTGCTTGTTTTCTAACAATAGCTTTTTCGTATTGTCTGCTGTGTTTATCTGTATGGTTGACATAGCTGGCCAGTCCGTTAGAGCAAAAACTAGCAATCCAGCAGCAAACTGGGTAGGAAAAACAAAAACAGTATTCAAAGTGATTACCATCTATGTAGTTAGTCTTAACAGGTTTGACCTGTATCTTGACTATATCGGTGGAACATTGCTTATAATTAGTGCAGCTTTCACGTTTGCTTCATTTTATCTGAAAATAAAAGATAGACTGAAGTTTAAATCTTGAGAGCCAAGCCAAATGAAAAAAAGCCACGCATGCGTGGCTTTTTGTTTTTTATAATCAATATCTTTCCATAAAAGCTTTATTTTCAACCTCTCTTCACATAAAATCAAAGAATAATTCTGTAGCTTTCTTTCTAGTTCATTGTCATATTATAGTTTTTAATAATTTTTCTCAAGTAGAAGAAGAAAACATTCACATTTCTTTAATTCTAGAAAATACATCTGCTTCTATTATTTCTGCCCACATATAAGAATAATATCCTGCTGCATATCATCAACCAAATATATGATTGAAACTACAATACATTTTATAATCCTCTCATCTTTTAAAAATACTATATTTATTTACTATTTCTAATATTTTTCTATCAAGTTCTTCTGTACTTTTAGGTATTTCACTACTATATAAACTCATATCCAAAAGTGCAAATTCATTTTGTCTAGCAACAAAAACTCCAGTCATAAAAGTCTTTATTTTTTCAAGTTTAGTCATTATTTCATCACTAAAATTTTCTCAAGTTTCTATATGTTTAGAAAGTTTTTTCAAACTATCTTTATCACTTACCCAATTTTCAAGTAATTGACTTGGTAATTCTACAAAATCCCATTCTACTCAAAAACCAGATAATTCACTATATTTACTTTCAGAAAGTAACTCATGCAAAGCATGTCAAAATTCGTGAAAAAGTGTTTCTACATCTCTCAAATACAATGTAGTTTTTCATGAGTTTGCTTTTTGAAAATTACAAACATTTAAAATAACAGGAACTCCAAAGTTTGGAAAATATTCTTTTTCTCTTAAATTATCAGCCCATGCTCATGGTCTTTTTCATTTTCTATAAAATGCATCTAAAAAATAGTATGATACAAGTTTATTATCTTTGTAAATTTCATAAACTCTTACATCAGTATTGTATGATTCTATACTTGATTCTTTTATTTCCAGAGAATAAAAATTTTCTATAAATCTATGTAAATAGCTTAAAACATCTTCAAATTCAAAATAATTTTTTAAAACTTTTTCATCAAGAGAATATTTTTCTTCTTTTAATATTCTAGTGTAATAAGCCAAATCATAAGTTTCTATATGATCTAAATTAAAATAATCTTTTACTTCTTTTAAATCAAGTTCTGCTTTTAGAGTAGCTTTTTCTGAAGTAGAATTTAATAATTCAAAAACTTGTTCTGGAGAATCTGCCATCTTGTCGTTTAAACTAAGTTCAGCATAATTTTTATATCAAAGTAATTTTGCTTTTTTATCTTTTAGTTTTAATAACTCTAAAACTATTTCTCTATTATCAAATTTTCAAGCACTTGCAGTTGTATATGAAGCTTTTTCGAAATATGCTCTTATTTCCTTACTAGTACAATATTTCATAATAGCACTATAACTTGTTGGATCACTATCAAAAAGGTACCCGCCCTTTTCTTCTCAAGCCATTTTTGATACTTCTAAAACTTCCTTTGGTAAATCTTTGATAAGTTCAAAATCAGTGATTAAATACTCAAAAGTTTTTTCGTCATCTACTATATTATTTGTAAACTTATCACTTAATTCTCACAATTTTTTATTTATTTTTTTTATTTCTTCTTGTTTTTCAAGTGGCAAATCTATTCATCTATCTTTGTAAGATTTAATTCTTAAATCCATTATTCTTTTTTGCTCTATATCTAGAGATAATGCATTATTTACATATTCTAGTTTTTCAAAATATGCTTTATTATAAGCTACTTCATTTGAAAAATCTTGTAATTTTGGTCTAAAAGTCTCAATTATATTTCTAAGTTCCTCACTTGAATCAACACTTTCAAGATGATTTAATAAACTCCAAAAATAATCTAAAATACTCTCATCTTCAAAACTATCAAAAGTCAAAGAAGAATTTTCAAGTTTCAAAAAGTCATCAAATTTAACTTTTTCATTTTCTAATTCTTGTTCCAAAATCTCACTAGCCATATTCAAAACCTCATTTGAAAAAAGAAATTTTAAATCTGGAAATTTTTTATTTTTTAACTCACTAATAATTTTTTCTTTTAAATTCATATTTAATATTTATTTTAATCTAATTTTAAGTAATATACATCATATAAAAAATAACTAATAATTCAAAATATAATGAAACTAAATGAAAAAATAAGTCATGAATGGTTAGAAATAATAGAAAATGAAACTAAAAAATCTTATTTTGATGAAATAAATACAAAAATAAATGATGATATTAATTCTTGAATTACTATTTATCCTCCTCTTGAATTAGTTTTTAATGCATTTGAAAAAACTCCATTTGAAAATATAAAAGTAGTTATTTTATGACAAGATCCTTACCATTGAGCTGGACAAGCACAAGGATTTTGTTTTTCAGTTTCTGAATGAACTAAACTTCCACCAAGTTTAAAAAATATTTATAAAGAAATAAATAATTCTCTGCAAATTGATAATAAAAATAATGGAGATTTAACTCCTTGGACAAAACAGTGAGTTTTTTTGTTAAATGCAATTCTAACAGTACAAGCTTGAAATCCTGCAAGTCACTCTAAAATTGGTTGGGAAAAATTTACTAATAAAATTATAAAAACCATAAGTGAAAAACAAGACAAAGTAGTTTTTTTACTTTGGTGAGCATTTGCTATAAGTAAAAAATCACTTATAGACTCAAATAAACACATAGTTTTAGAAAGTTCTCATCCATCTCCTTTTTCTGCTCATAGATGATTTTTGTGAAACAATCATTTCAAAAAAACAAATGAGATACTAAAAAGTTGGTTAAAAAAAGAAATAGATTGGAAAGTATAAAAAAAATAAGACTTAAAAGTCTTATTTTTTTATACAATAAATTTTTTATCAATAAATCAATTTATGACCTCTATTCAATCTTTTTGCAACTTCTCTATTTTTTCTTCTACTCATCTTTTAGTATTGTATCAACTTATTTTTCAGCTTGAAGAAATAACTTTATAACAAGGATAAATCTCTGGAAATTTATTGTATCTCATAGTTTGAGAAACTTTTCTAGGGTGACATGAAAAAATAATTCATATATTTTTATATGTAGTAACTTTTCAATTTGGTATAGTCAAAAGATAACCTAGTATGTCTTGTTTCATATTACTTTTTTAATTCATTTAAAACTTCATCTGTTTTTGTAGAATAACTAACTCAAACAAATGGTATTTCATAAACATGACTAAGTATAATAGAATGAAGTCTCATAGCTACACAAATATCAATTTCTTTATTTTTATAAGTTTCATAAACTTCTTGCATAGTTTGTTTTATAGTAACTCCCTCTTCTCAAACAAAATTAATTAAGAAAAGTAAATCATTTGCTAAGTCATCATTTTCGTGAAAACTATGAGGTAATAAAACTACTTGTGCTCATTCTCAAACTAAATAATTTATCACTTCTCTAATTCTTCATTCTTCCATACGAACAGAAACATTTGATTTTTCTACAAAATACCCAGCTCTCAAAGCCAATCAGATTTTTTTTCAAGCTAAATCAAAATCACGAAACAAAGTTTTATCAAAATGGTATGATGAAATAGTTCAAATTATAGATTTTTTAGTAACCAATTCTCCAGCATCATAAAAAACTGGATCATTTTCTATACTTGAATTTATTCATAGAGATTTTAATAACTCAAAACTATAATTATCTCTTACTTCTATTTTGTAAGCTTTTTTAAATATAGCTTTAACTTTTTTTAAATTTATATCATTTTTAATATTTATTCAAACTCTAAAAAATATAAATTTTTTCATAAAAAATCTAAAAAATCTAACTCTAAAAAGCCAAGAATCTAGTGGATTTTTTGTAGATTGAACTTCATCATCATATATAATTCCACCTCAACCTATAACTATTAAATCACTTTTTATAACTCAAAAAAGAAAAACTAAAAAATTTATAAAATTTTTCCATAGATTTTTTCATTCTCTTATTCAAATTGGAAAATATTCACTATAAATTACATTGTCATCTATAAAAAATGGATTTTTTTTATCATAAGTAAACACTCTAAATTTAGTATCTTCTCAATACTCTTTTTTCAAAAGTTTTATCTCATTTTTTAGTATCAATTCATCTCAAAGGTTTTGTGCTCAAATAGAAGCAAAAATACTTATTTTCATCTTTTATAATTAAATTTAATTTTGGATGATATTATAAAAATAATTTTAAAAAATGCTAGGAAAAATAAAAAGTCTGCTTAAATTTAAAGCAGACTAATAATGATGCAAAAAGGAATACATGATAAGGGACCTATTTCAAGGGTGGCTCCACTTAAGCTGGCACTTAAGATTCACAGCCTCAGTCCTATCCTACACATACCACATAATTAACAGCTTAGCCATTAACTTAGTACCCTTTTTGCAAAAAATATTCTATATAATATATTATATTTGTCAATTTTTTATTTCTCCTCTCTCTTTCTAAAACTAAGTGCTTCCAAAATATGCTCTTTTTTTATATCATCATTTCCCTCTAAGTCAGCTATAGTTCTAGATAATTTAAGTATTCTATAATATGCTCTTGCTGACAAATTTAAGTTTGAAATGGCTTGTTTTAATATATTTTCACTTTCCAAATCAAGCTTACAATATTTGTTTATTTCCTTTGTTGTCATCTCACTATTGAAAGTAATCTTTGTATTTTTAAATCTAGATAATTGTATAATTCTAGACTTTTCAACTTTGTCTTTTATCATTTTAGAAGTAACTACATTTTCATATTTTTCATCAACTTTAAATTCACTTGTTTTTACTTTTGGTACTTCTATAAATATATCTATTCTATCAATTAATGGTCAAGATAATTTACTTTTATAATTTTCTATTTGTCTAAAAGTACAAATACATTCTTTGTCTGGATCAGATAAAAACCCACAAGGACAAGGATTCATAGCTCAAACAAGGATAAATTTAGCAGGATAAGTCAAACTTGCATTTATCCTATTTACTGTGATTTCTCCATCTTCAATTGGTTGCCTCAAAACTTCTAAAACGCTTTTGTTAAACTCTAAAACTTCATCCAAAAACAAAACTCATTTATGAGCTAGAGAAATTTCTCATGGTTTTGCATTTCTTCATCATCAAATAATACTTACAGAACTTGCAGTATGATGTATAACTCTAAATGGTCTTTTTGTAATTATAGGATTTTCACTATTTAAAAGTCAAGAAATACTATAAATCTTTGAAACTTCAATTGCTTCATCAATTGTTAAGTCAGGAAGAATAGTAGAAAATGCTCTACTAAGCATAGTTTTTCCAGAGCCTGGAGGACCACTCATAATTATATTATGTCATCAACTTGCAGCAATTTCAAGAGCTCTTTTTGCATGATTTTGTCATAAAATATATTTTAAATCATATTTATTTTCTAAAAATAAATCTTTATTCAAAGATTTAAAATCTAGTTTTGTAACTAATTCTAGTGGCTTATCTTTATTTAATATATCAATTAAATCAGTTAAATTATTTATTCAAACTATATCAATTCAAGGAATAATCGATGCTTCTAGAGAGTTTTCAAATGGTAAAAAAATTCTTTTGAATCATTTTTCTTTTGCTCAAATTGTACTAGGTAATGCTCCAGAAATTTTTCTTAATTTTCAATCAAGAGATAATTCTCAAATAAAAATTGAATCATTTAAAAAATCATCTCATATAATTCATTCGTGACTCAATATACCTATTGCTATTGCTAAATCAAAATTAGGTCATGATTTTTTTATATCTGCAGGAGCTAAATTTATAGTAATCCTAGAAGTTGGCAATTTTGAATTACTAGATTTCAATGCAGACCTAATTCTCTCTTTACTTTCTTGAACTCATTGATCAGGCAATCAAACTATTGTAAAACTTGGTAATCACGAGTTTATATCAACTTCAACTTCTATCAAATCAGAAATAATTCAGTTAACAGCAATAGAATTTATTTTACTTATCATAATATAATTTTAATTATAAAATTATATTATACTTATAGCATATTAAATTTTCATTAAATTAAATTTATATTAAATTGCTTTTTTATTGATTTTTTAAATTTTTAAAATAAAATATATTAAATTTAAATTTATAAAAAATTTAGCATGAAAAAATTATTAATTATTGCATTGTTAACACTAAGTTTTACATCTTGTTCACTTTTAAATAAAGAAGAAGAAACAGATGAGACTAACTCTTGAACTACTATAGAAGTAACTAATTCTTGAGAAACAGTAAATATTGATACAGAATGAAATGTAAAAGTTGAAATAAATGGTGAAACTATAAATACTAATCCAGCTGATCTTAGTGTAGAAAAAGATATAGAAAATATTATTGAAAACAATGAAGAAACTTCAAAAGAAAACGTAACTGAAGAAGAAATTTTGGATGATATAGATTCTTTAATAAATGATATAATTAATTCAGCAGAAAATGGATAATATAATATCAAAAATATCTGAAAAAATTAATAAAGGAGAATGAGTGTCTCCTTTTTTATTTACGGGTAAAAATATAGAACTCGTAAATATAAAAACTTATGAAATAGCATTAGAATTATTAAAAAAATATGAAATACCTAATGCATATTTATATATTTTTAAAGATAATTTTGAAAAAATTAAAATAAAAGAAATTAAAAATTTCATAGAGTTTTCAAACTCTAAACCACCTTATAAATTTCAAATATTTTTTATAGAAAATATATCTAGACTTACAATTTGAGCAAGTAATTCCCTACTTAAATTTTTTGAAGAACCTTGAAAAGAAAATATAATATTTATAACAAATGCTTGAGAAAATAATATTTTAGAAACTATTTTATCTAGAGTTCAAATAATAAACTTAAACATAAACTGAATAAAAAAAGAAAATCAATTTTTCATAAGTTTAATAAAAAGTTACTTAAATAATGAAAGTAATGAGCTGATTTCATATTTTTTAAAAAGTAAATTAGAAAAAGAAGATTTAAAAAAAGAAAATCTAGAATTTTTAGAAAATTTAATAATTTATGCAAAAAATAATCTAACATTAATAAAATATTTAGAAGAATTAAATGATGATATAAATTGAATAAAACAAAATAATTTAAATGCTAAATATATAGTAGACAAATGGATATTAAAAATAAAATAAATGCCTTTTCTCTTATAGAATTAATAGTATGAATAACCATTTCTATGATGTTAATGGTCTCTATTTGAGTATTTGTATCATCATGAATGAAAAATATTTTTTTACAACAAAAAAATCAAGAGCTAGCATCAAATTTAAATGATTTTACTACAGATATTTATGAAACTTTTTCTACTATACAAAATTCTTGAAGTTTACATTTAACAGCTTCTTGAGTAATTTTTAAAAGAAATAAAACTTTTTCTGATTGATGATTTACATACATATGAAGTAGTATAATAAATAATTATTTTTGTGATGATATAAATAGTGAAGATACTAATACAAACCATATTTTTATAAAAAACTTTATACCCTTCTTTGAAAACTGAGAAGATATAAATTCAAATTCAATTTTAACTTGAAGTGTTACACATAATTGAAATACTTATATTTCTTACCAAAAAGAACATAAAATTACTGATTCATCTGGAGCTATAATTATATGAAGATGAATTTTTTGAGATAAATTTGAGGATTGAAATTTAGCTACACAAATCTACATAAATTGACCAACATGAATGGCTTCTGATTGAAATAAATTATATTTTTCTGATACACTTAATAATAGAGTTTTGTACTTATCTTGAACTACTATACATAAATTATTAGATGAAAATGATTCTATAGAAGAACCAACTTGATTATATTATGATTCAAGTAATAAAGCTCTTTATATAGCAAATAGTTGACTATGAGAAATAATAAAAATATCTAGTCCAAATATACTCCCTCCAAATAAAACATTTAGTTTCTCATGAATTACTGAAAATAATGTAGATACTATTTATTTAGAATTTTATAAAGATAGAGCTCCTCACAATATAAATTCACTTACAATAAACACATCTTCATTTAATAATGATACTGATGATATAAAAAATTATAATAATAATATATTTTCATATAGTTTTATGAATTGAGCAGCTACAGAAAACAAAAATTTTGTATGAGCAAGCACATATAGTTTTGATTTATCAAACTTAAATTTTTTCTTAACTTCTTGAGTATACACAATAAAACTAATAATTTGAAACTCTGAAAAAGAATTTTATTATTTTACAAAATGAGATGATGAAATAAGTACAATGAATGATAATAGGGTTGAAATTGTAAGAACTTGACTTAAATATCCAAATGGTATTTGGTGAAACCCATGAACAAATTTATTTCCAAATAATTGAAATTTTAATATATTTAATTCTACATCAATATGAAATTTAAGTCCAGATACAAACTATGATAATATATTAAAAAATCCTATAAGTAATTTAGATATCTCTAAAAATAGTAATTTATTAAATCTAATTTTAAAACATTATAGAAATTATAATTGTTATAATCTAGATGAAAATAAAGAAAAAATAAATACATTTTTATCAAAAATAATATTAAAATAAGATAGCAAAAGCTACCTTATTTTATTTTTTTCAAAAAATTAAAAAGTAGTTTAAATAATTTTTTTTCAAAATTTGCAAAAACATAACTTTCTATAATAAAACATTCTGTTGTGTTATAATCTATAATTGCAACTTTAT